>Ga0194125_10007640_pt1 | contig 15540 bp, 14 predicted proteins | sample TA2KigC250mmetaG_FD_148626 | JGI IMG/M metagenome (GOLD analysis project Ga0194125, IMG submission 148626) | Freshwater microbial communities from Lake Tanganyika, Tanzania - TA2015034 Kigoma Deep Cast 250m | ecosystem: Environmental > Aquatic > Freshwater > Lake | place: Tanzania: Lake... | reverse complement strand
GTCGGTTATCATTTTTGCGAATATAACATTTATTCACGATCGTGAATAAATGTTATACTTTACACAAGTTTCAAAGACTCGTAAAATAATTATATATGAAGCGGCTTTTTATTGCAATAAATTTACCCCGGGACATAAAAGAAAAAATTGCGCAAATAACGCAAGGACCCGGTCAGCCCGCTTTTCGCTGGCTTTTGCCGGAAAATTGGCATTTAACAATAATATTTTTGGGCCATCAGCCCGATGAGGCAATTCAATCAATTTTGAATTCCATTAAAGAAACAGTCAAAAATTTTTTGCCTCCAATGATAGAATTTGAAAAAATGATTTTAGCGCCGCCGCAAAAACAGCCGCGAATGGTATGGCTTTGCGGCGTGAAAGAAACCTCGGAAAATCTCGCCGCCATAAAGAAAAATTTGGAAAATGTTCTTGTTGAAAATGGCGTGCGGTTTCACCGGGAGAACAGGGAATATAGCGCCCATCTTACGCTGGCGCGCTTTCGATTTTTTAAGGAAGCCGGACTTCCTAAGATTAAAAAATTATCTTTTGCCGCTCGATCTCTTGATTTAATGGAGTCGCGCCTTAAACGCGCCGGCGCCGAATACGAAAGATTGGCAAAGGTGGATTTTATTAAAAAAGTTTGATAGAGTTAAGTTAATGGATAAAACTTTCAAAAATCGGTATTTTCTTGTCAGTTTTGTAATTTTATCAGCCGCGGTTCTTGCTGCGGCGGCTTTTTATTTTGGTTATCAGCAGGGCGTCAAAAAGCCGCAGACCGTGATTATCCGCGGCGTGGCCAATTTAGAAGAAGGCAATCTTGAAGCGGTTGACTTTTCTCTTTTCTGGGATGCTTGGCGCGTGCTTAAAGATAAATACGTGGAAGCGGAAAAAATTGACAATCAGAATTTAATTTACGGCGCCATCGGCGGTTTATTGGACGCCCTGCGTGATCCCAATACGGTTTTTCTTCCGCCGGGCGACGCTAAAAAATTCAACGAAGATATTTCCGGCGAGTTTTCCGGCATCGGCGCGGAAATCGGCATCAAAAACGACCAATTGTCAATCATTGCTCCGCTAAAAGACACGCCCGCCGAGCGGGCCGGACTCAGACCGGGCGATAAAATTATGAAAATTGATGAAACTGTCACTGCCGGCTTAACCGTGGATGAGGGCGTAAAATTAATCAGGGGAAAGAAAGGAACAACGGTTGTTTTAACTATTTTAAGAGATGAATGGGAGAAGCCGCGGGAAATTTCAATTGTCCGGGATATCATTGTGGTTCCGACGATTGATTGGAAAATAATTGACAACAAAATCGTCTACATTCAACTTTTTAATTTTTACGAAAAAGCGCCTTTATTATTCTACCAGACAGCGCTTGATTTAATTTTCAAAAATCCGGCTGGTCTGATTTTGGATTTGCGGAACAATCCCGGCGGCTATTTAGACGCGGCGGTTAATTTAGCCGGCTGGTTTTTGGAACCGGGCGCGTTGGTGGTCAGCGAGGAATTCCGCTCGGGCGAAAAACAAATTTTCAAAGCCCGCGGCAGCGGCTTCTTTAAAAAATTGCCAATGGTGATTTTGGTTAATGAGGGGTCGGCTTCGGCTTCGGAAATTTTAGCCGGCAGTCTGCGGGACAACCGCGGCGTTAAATTAATTGGCGAGAAAACTTTCGGCAAGGGAACGGTGCAGGAACTGGCTACTCTTAAAGACGATTCGGTAATTAAAATTACTATCGCGCATTGGCGATTGCCCGGCGGACAATTGATTGAAAAAAACGGCCTGGAACCGGACTACGAAGTTGGCCGGACAGAAGATGACATCAAAAACGAAAAAGATCCGCAATTAGACAAAGCGATAAAAGTGTTAAAAACGGAAATTGACTAATTAGAAAATTGTGAAAGTAATTCTTCTTCAAACCATAAAAGGCTTGGGCAACAAGTTTGAGGTTAAACAAGTCAAAGACGGCTACGGCCGGAATTTTTTGCTTCCGCGGGGATTGGCTAAAATAGCCGCCAATGAAACAATAAAAGAATTAGAGGCGCAAAAAGCCGCCTGGCAAAAAAGAGAACAGGAGACAAAAAATAAATTGGAAGCGCTGGCTAAAGAAATTTCAGACCGAGAATTTAAATTTACGCTGAAGACCGGCGAAAAAGGAGAAATTTTCGGTTCAATTACCAAAGAAGCAATTGCCGCCGAAATAAACAAAACTCTATTTCCACAATCGGGAATTGAACCCCGAAATATCGATCTTGGGCGGCCGATAAAAACACCCGGCGAACACCGGGTAGAAGTTAGTTTGGGAAAAGAAATGAAGACTTTAATTAAAATTATCGCCGAACCGTCACAATCTTAACTTTTCGCCGGTTGCCGTCAAATTTCGTTTTTTTTCGGGAGAGAAATTTAACCATACCGGCTTTGAGAGCGTATAAAGTGTCGTCGCGGCCCAGACCGACATTTAAGCCCGGCAGATATTTCGTGCCGCGCTGACGCACCAAAATTTCCCCGGCATTAACCGTTTGCCCGTCCTGTCTTTTAACGCCCAACCGCTTTGATTTAGAATCGCGGCCTAATTTAGTTGAACCGCCGGCTTTGGTATGCGCCATAAATCGATGCAAATATACGAATGAATACTAATTATACTAATATTTTAAAATATTGTATAATTAATAAAATTCGTATCATTAGTATGTTGTTAGTATATTAGCATTGCATTATTATGTCAACCTCATTTGGCCGGCAAAAATTGATTTTTGATATTGAAACCATCGGCGTTGATTTTGAATCACTGGATAAAATTTCCCAGGAATATCTTTTGCAATATGCGGAAAGCGAAGAGGAGGAGGAGGAAACCAAGGGCCGTTTGGGATTTTATTCTTTAACCGGCGAAATCGCGGCTATCGGCATATTAAATCCGGATACCAATAAAGGAGCAGTTTATTTAAAAACAGAGGAGGGCCTGCCCGCCGAAGCATTAGCGGAGGCGGGGATGGCTATTGAAACCGGCGACGAAAAACAGATTTTGGAAAAATTTTGGGAGATTGTTAAGCAATATAATTATTTTATTTCTTTTAACGGCCGCGGCTTTGACGCGCCGTTTTTGATGATTCGTTCGGCGATTTTAGGCATCCTGCCAACAAAAAATCTTTTAAGCAACCGCTATTTAAACTCGCAGAAATACGACGCTATCCACGTTGATTTGCTTGACCAGCTGACTTTTTACGGCGCGGTTAGAAAAAGATTCAACCTTCATTTCTGGACCAAGGCGTTTGGCATCAAAAGCCCGAAAGAGCAGGGGATTACCGGCGATGATGTGGGTCCGCTTTATAAAGAGGGGAAATTATTAGAGATTGCTAAATATAATTTGGGAGATTTAAAAGCAACCAAGGAATTATATGAAAAATGGGAAAAATATTTGAATCTATAAAAGAATGGATAGGGGAGTACCGTCGCGAAATTATCCTCTTTCTTCTGGTTTTCCTTATCAGCAGTTTAAGTTTCGGCTTGGGCTATCTGGTTAACCGTAAATTTACCCATGCGCCGATAATAATTGAAAAATGCTCGGAATAAATTTTATAACAAACCCTCACGATCGTGAGAGTTTGTTATATTTTGTTTTTGACCGCTATGTTATGTCATAGCGCTTTGCTATAGCACAGCGCCCGATTGGGCCGAATTATTCACATAGGCTGTAGACTGCATTTGACAATTAAGACAGAAAAAGGGGGTTATTGGAATTGGAGCAAAGAAAAGATTATCCAGTTGCTCAGTTGATAAAAACCTTGCAAAGAAAGGAGGTAAAAAACGATGTAAAATATTTTAATTGTGGATGTAATAAAAAGAGGCGCTTAGATGGATCTCTTTTTTGTTAAAAAATTACAAATATCCCGCCTGCTTCAGCCAGTATTCGTTCTCCCATTCCCATAATCTTTTCGCGCCCAAAAACGCTTTGAAATCTTCCTGCCAGTAAGGAAATTCTTTTAGTTCAACATTGCCGCGAAGCTCGGACCATTCATGCTGGCAATTTTTGGTTTGTTCGCTGTAAGCGCCGTTAATCCACGGCAATTTTATTTTTTGCCGGCCGCCTTTTTCGCGAAGCGTCGCCCCGCATTTCAAACAAGTTTTTATCTGGTCAATTCTTAAAATCCAGCGAGTCTGAAGATTTTTGAAATCTTTTTCCATAGCCGCCATATAAGCGGCGGTTTGTAAATTGTAGTCGCGATAGATCGCTTGCGATGTTTTGATGTCCAAGACGCCGAATTTGCCGTCAATCAGAGCCAAGGCGTCCAAAGTGCCGGCGTACCGTTCTTCAAAATGAATAACCTGCCTTTCCACAAATTCCGGATCAACCTGAATGTTTTTTTCTTCAAGAAATTTCACAAATGAATCAACTGCCGGTTTGATGCTTGCGTCAATCTCCGGTTTTTTGCCGATAATAATTTCTTCCACCGTCCGATGAATTTTCGTGCCTTCGTCCGCTGATTGTTTTTTAACCGCTTCGCCTTCGTTAAAATTATTCATTTCGGCATAAAAACGATAGAGCGCCGGCTTGGCTTTAATTTCCACAATTTTTGTCACCCGCGGATACCAAACGCCGTCAACTTCATATCCGGCAATGCCTTTGAAATGTTGGAGATTGGAATAAAACATTAAACTTACGAAAGTACGAAATTTTACGAAAGTACGAAAAAAAATAATTTCGTAATGTCGTATGTTTTCGCATTTTCGTATGAATCTATTTTATCAAAAGTTTCGTATATTTGTAAATATCGCCGGCGCCCATCATTATCACGTTGGCTTTTAGCTGATAGCTTTTAGTTTTTAGGAATTGGGTTTGAATAATTTTTTTTAGAACGTTTGGGAGTTTTTCGGGGGAGGGGAGATATTCTACGGTTTTTAGGTTTGCCTGCCCGCCAAAGCCTTGGCGCAGGCGGGGGTTTTTAGGTTTTAGGTTAATACGTTTTTTTATCGCTTGAGCTAATTTGTTTGAGTTAACGTTTTGCGACAGGCACTGATCGCGGCCCTGCACCTGATAAACAGGCAACAACACCAAGGCATTTGCCTTGTTAAAAGCCCTTACAAAGTCCTTAAAAAGCAAAGATAGTCTTTTGGCTTGATGGGGCTGAAAAATGCAAATTAGGGGCATTTTTGGCCATTTTTGGGCTATTCCCGACAGGGTGGCTTTAATTTCCGTCGGATGGTGAGCATAGTCGTCGTAGACGGGGATTGAGAATTTAGGATTGAGAATTGAGGAAGTTTCTCTTGTTTTTTTATTCCTATATCCTAAATTCTTTATTCTCAATTCTCCTCGATATTCCATCCGACGCCAAGCGCCTTGATAGCGACTTAGAGCGTTAAAAATATCTTTATCTTTTATCTTTAATGTTTTGGCCAAGGCATAAACCGCCAAAGCGTTTGAGGCGTTGTGCTCGCCGGGAATTTTTATAACGCGACGCAAGTCTGCTAATGCCGGCGAATGACGCGAATACCAACGAATTTCTAAATTGCGTTTTTTGCCAATTTTTTCAATCCTGTTTTTCAGGTTAAATATATTTTTATCATCTTTATTAACAACCAAAATGCCGTTCGGCCGAATACTTTCAATGAATTTCAAAAATGTCTTTTTGATATTCGTCAAATTTTTATAAAAATCAAGATGTTCGGCGTCAATGTTTAAAATTATGGCGGCGATAGGGGAGTAGTTTAAAAATGATTGCTGATATTCGTCGGCTTCCAGCACCAAATAGCCCCCCCGGCCGTTTTTAAAATTAGAATTGCCAAATTCTTTTAATTTGGTGCCAATAATTACGGTCGGATCAAGCCCGGCGCTGATTAGCGCCAAAGATAAAAGAGCGGTCGTCGTGCTTTTGCCGTGAGCGCCGGCCACGGCAATAGTTTTATACTTTTTGGTTAATTCGCCCACCGCTTCGGCGTAAGATTCGGCAGGAATGCCCATTTGCGCGGCTTTTTGTCTTTCGGGATTGTTTGCCGGCACAGCCGCGCTGAAAATCGCCAGATTTGCGTTTCGGGAAAGGTTTTTTGCCCTGTGTCCGATAAACACCCTTATTCCTCGTCTTCTTAAATCGGAAATGATTTCCGAATAAGATATGTCAGAGCCGGAAACATTATAGCCATAAGACAAAAACCAGCGGGCTAAAGCGCTGGTTCCGATTCCGCCGATACCGATAAAATGGACGTTGGGCTTGTTCATTAATATTAAAATATTAAGGCTGTTTTACGATAGCTTTGTTTTGTAAAATGGCCGCTATGTTATTATGACAGATTACAATCTGTCATAAAAGGTATATTGGACGACATTTTGTTTGGACCAAATAGGGCGAAAGAATACTTCCCTATTTATTACAAATACCCCAACAGCCACCTAATAACGTCAATAAAAAATTCCAGAACCTTAATAATTAAATTTCCCAAACCCCGGAGAAAACCAGCTAAGCCGGAAAAAATATATTTATCAAACCAAGCGCTGGTGTAATTTAACAAATCGACTATTTTTTGCACAATATCCATTATATTTTTTATTATATCACAAATAATCCGCCGGGTTAATAGTGACGCCGACCGGGATCAGCCCGGCGCCGGAAAACGATTTTAGGGTTACGCTGGGCCGCCAATAGACGCCGAAATGCAGATGGGGGCCGGTTGAATAACCCGTATTGCCCGAATAGCCGATTATCTGTCCCCTTTTTACCGCATCTCCCTTTTTAACAATTTCTCTTGATAAATGAGCGTACAGCGTTGCCAGATTATTTTGATGTTTTATTAAAATATAGCGGCCATATTGCACCTGGCCGTTGTTTCCGACAGCGACTACCTCTCCGTCTTCGGCAGAAAGAATCGGCGTACCGATTGGCGCCTTGAAATCGATGCCGTTATGCAATTTTGTTTTATAAGCCCGTGAAGCAAAGGCGGTGGCGCCGTATTCCTGCGTAATTAAAATACTGGAAACCGGATGGCCCAAAACTTGAGGCCGTTTAGTCGGAAGAACATTGGGGTCAAAAGCGATTTTTAATTCTTCTTCCAATTTTTCTATTTCCGCCGCAATCTCCGCCTGCTTTTTTTCCAGATCACCGATTATCTTTTGATAAATCTGCTCTTGGTTTTTAGTTTGCGTCAAAATTGTCTGTTTGTCTTTTTTGAGGTCGTCCAAAATCATTTTCCTGTTTTTTAAATTTTCCCGCTCCATTTCCATAGTTGTTTTTTTCCCGGATGTCTCTTCTAATTTTCCGGCTAAGGCAATTTTTGTGTTTTTCAACGCGCCAACCTCGGTCGACAAACTATCGCCAAAATCAGTCAAACTTTGGACTTCAAAAACGCTTTCCGCCAAACTTTTATTTCTTAAAAAAATAATCAACATGCTTTCCGCCTCTCTCTGCTGAAATTCCTGGAGAATTTTAACAACCGCTTTTTCTTTTGAGCTAATTTCGTTTTCAATATCAGCGATGTCATAATGAATCGACTCAATCTCCAGTTTTAATTTATCGATTGCAATTTCGCCTGAGCGAATACTTAAATTAGCCTGATTGATATTTTGATTGACGCTTTTAACTTCTCGTTCCAGGGTCCGACTTTGGCTTTGAATTTCTTCCAGCCCTCTCTGACTCTCTTTGATTTTATCGTTTATTTCTTGAAGCTCTTTGGATTTCCGGTCAATGGAATCCCTCAGTTCGGCTGGAGCCGCCCCCCACCCGTTGAAGAAGGAATTTCCCAATAAAATAAAGATTAAAAATAAATAAATCAAAAGTTTTTTCATAAGTTTTTTCATATCTAACCATATAACGCCTTGCGGAGGCGTTATTTTGAAATCTTTCGGCGGGGGTTAGCTCAGTTTCTTAAGCGCTATCTCTAATCGTCCCAATGTTTCTTCTTTGCCCAAAACCTCCATAATTTCAAACGGTCCGGGCGAGGCTTCTTTGCCGGAGAGAGCAACTCTCAATGGCCAAAGCAGCTCTCCCCTGCCCCAAACCTCGGTTAAGGGCATAATTATTTTTTCCAGATTATCTTCGTTAAAATCCGCTTTGAAAATTTTATTAATTTCTTCGGCTAAAAGCTTCAAATTGGCTAAGGTTTTCTGCTGGTCGACAACCCCGCTTCCGGTTCCCGCTTCCGGGGATAAATCTACCGGACGCGGCCACGCCAGAAGACTTAATTCGTAATCCGGCAATTCAAAAAAGAAACCCGCTAATTCTTTGAAATCAGCGAGTTTTTTCATTCTTTCCTTCTCTGTTTCAATGGCTTTTTCTATCAATTCGTTATTTTCTTCCCTTGCCCATTCAGCCGGAATAAAATCTTTTATTCTTTTAGCCAGGGAATCGCTTTTGGCTTTTTTGATATATTGGCTGTTCACCCAATTTAATTTTTCAATATTAAAAACAGCGCCCGCTTTCTGCACTCGTTTTAAATCAAATTCGGTTTCCAGCTCTTCAATGGTAAAAATTTCTTTTTCCGGCGAAAACTTGCCCTGTTTTGAAATTCTTTCGGCGGCCGGGTGCCAGCCAAGCAAAGCGAGGAAATTAACTATGGCTTCCGGAAGATAACCCTGCTCTTTGTAATCATTGAGCGATGCTTCCAGATTGCGTTTTGATAATTTAGAGCGATCTGGAGATAAAATTAAAGGCAGATGAGCGTATTTTGGTTCGTCAAAACCAAGCGCCTTTTGAACAAGAATCTGTTTGGGGGTATTGGAAAGATGTTCTTCGCCGCGAATAATATGGGTAATTTTCATTTCGTAATCGTCGATGGCGCCGGAAAAATTAAACAGCGGCGACCTTAAACTTCTGGCAATAACCATATCGCCGATCAAGGCGGCGTTAAACTGCACTTTGCCGCGGATTATATCATGAAATTCTATTTCAATTTCCGGCGCGCGAAAACGGATAACGGCCGGCTCGCCATTTTTAATCTTTTTTTCACTTTCGTCTTTCGGCAGAGAGCGGCATCGGCCGCTATATTTAGGCGCCAAACCTTGAGCCAACATCGCCTGGCGGTCCGACTCTAATTGTTCTTTGGAACAAAAACAATAATAAGCCCTGTTTTCATCTAATAATTGTCGGAGATATTTTTCATAAACATCTAAACGCTCTGACTGCCGATATGGCCCATAATTTCCAATGTATCTTTGATTTTTGATATTTGATATTTGATATTGAGCGTAAGCGACTCCCTCGTCCCAATTCAAACCCAACCATCTTATTCCCTCCAGAATGTCTTTTTCGTATGCGGGATTAGAGCGTTCAATATCAGTGTCTTCGATTCGCAGAATGAATTGGCCGTTATTCTGCCGGGCAAAAAGCCAGTTAAAAAGCACGGTTCTGGCTGAACCAATGTGGAAAAAGCCGGTAGGCGAAGGCGCGAAACGGACACGGACCGCTTTAGGAGATTTATTATGGTCATCGATCATTTATGCTAAACAATAGCAGAAAAGCGGGTTTTTGACAAATAAAATATAACAAATCTTCACGATCGTGAATAAATGTTATATTTAAATTGGCGTTTTTTATCCCCTTCCCCCTAATTTCAAAATTTCCTCGGCAATTATTCTTGCGGCTTGCGGTTTGGAAAAATTTTTTGCCGCATCGGACATTTGTTTTAATTTCGCCGGATCGGAAAGCAATCTTTTAAGTTGGCCCAAAAATATATTGGGTTCAAGATTTGGTTGTTCAATAACGATGGCAGCGCCGGTTTTGGCGTATTCATAAGCATTAGTGATTTGATGGTCGCCGACCACTTCTAAAGGCAAAGGAATTAAAATTGATGGCTTGCCAAAGGCGGCGATTTCAAAAATTGAAAGACTGCCGGCGCGCGAGACGACTAAATCAGCCGCCGAATAAACATCATTTAGATTTTTTTCAAAGTAAGGGGCGATTTTATAACGCGTTTTTTCTTCGGCGGGATGATTTTCAATAATAATATCTAATTCCTGTTTAACCGCGTCGAAATTTTTTACGCCAGTTTGATGAAAAACTTGATAGTTCTTGATTAATTCTTCAATGATTTCCATCATAAAATCATTTATTTTAACCGCGCCCTGAGAGCCGCCGATCACCAAAATCACCGGTTTTTCCGGATTAAAATCAAAAATTTTTTTGGCTGGCCGGGAATCTAAAATTTTTCCTTCAATTAGTGAACGGCGAATTGGATTGCCGACCAATTCCACCTTGCCGGCTAATTTTGCATTATTAAGCGGCGCTTTGGCGGCCGAATCAAAAGAAACAAGAATTCTGTCGGCCCAGCGGCTGGCTATCGTGTTGGCCAGTCCGATTATTGAATCTGAATCATGGATAATAATCCGCACCCCGTAAAATTTACACGCTAACACAACCGGCAAAGAACCCGGTCCGCCTTTAGAAAACAGAACATCAGGCATAAACCAAAAAACCTTCCACAGCGCCTGAATAATGCTTAAAGGAAATAAAATTGGAACATCAAAGAAATTTCTTAAATCAAAATAGCGGCGTAATTTTGCCGATAAAATTTTTACCACCGCAATGCCGTTTTCTTCCAGCACCCCCTGAAACACCCCCGGCGAGCCGAAATATCGCAAATCAATATTGATTTTTTCTCCGGCAGCCAATTTTTGCAGTTCTTCGGCCACGGCAACGATGGGATAAATATGACCGCCTGTTCCTCCGCCAGTGAATAAAATTCTCATTAAAAACAATAACAATGACCGATGACGATGACAAAAATTTTGTCATAGTCATTGTCATAAGTCATAGTTGTTAAGTATATCTTGATATATTAACAATTACGCCGGCCATCGTCAAAAAAACGGCTAACGAAGTGCCGCCGTAACTAATGAACGGCAAAGGCACGCCGGTTAGAGGCGCTATGCCGGAGATGGCGGCAATATGAATAAGGGTTTGAATTGTAATTATGAAAATAAAACCCAAAGTGACTAGCTTGGCAAATTGATCGCGAGAATTTTTGGCAACGGCGATTCCTCTGGCAAAAAGCAAGGCGAATATTCCCATTAAAGAGACGGCGCCGATAAAACCCAATTCTTCGGCAATCACCGCGAAGATTGAATCGCTGATAGGCTCTGGAAGATATTTAAACTTGGTGGTTGATTTACCAAAACCAACCCCCCAAAGACCGCCGGAGCTAATGGCGGTTCTTGCTTGACTAATATGATAACCCTTGTCCAAGGAATCAATTGCTTCCGGGCGGAAAAGCGTTTCTATATAAATTTGTACCCGCTCTAAGCGATAAGGAGTGAAATGAACAATTAAAATCAAAGTGATTAAACCCAGAAATGCGGTGCCTAATATAAAAGATAGTCGGGCGCCGCTGGCAAAATAAACCAAAAGGCCGCTTGCCAGAATAATAGCCGCCGTAGCGGTTGATGGCTGAACAAGAATCAAAAAAGCCACCAGGCCGGAAATAATTAAAAAAGGCAGGTAACCTCCCCAAAAATTTGTCTGACGGATAAAACTTTTTTCTCTTTTGGCGCTTAACCAAGCGGCTAAATAAACAACAAAAGAAAACTTTAATAATTCCGCCGGCTGAACCGACAAGGGGCCGAGATTCAGCCAGCGGTTGGCGCCGGCGTGAGAAAAACCCAAAGGCGTAAAAACCAAAACCATCAATAACAAACCAAGAAATAACAAGGGAATCGCTAATTTCTGCCAGAGATGATAATGAACAATGACCGCGAATATAAATCCCGCCAGTCCGAAGATTAAACCAAAAAGAAGCTGGTGTTTTAAATAATAAAAAGTGTCGTTAAATTTAATTTTGCCTAAATCCGAGGAGGCGGAGGATAACATAAACAAACCGAAAATTACCAGTAAAAGAACGCAGCCGATAAAAATATAATCAGGATTGTGACCAACCCTTAATTTAAACATGGATATATTTATTGATTTAAGCGGTACGTCTTAATATTTTTCCCGCCAAAATATTCTGAAATTCGCCGTCTTTGACAACTCTTTTTCCGTTTAAAATTACTTCCCGAATCTTGGCCTCCTTAAAAATCACCAGATCGGCAAAAAAGCCGTCTCTAATCAATCCCCTATTTTTTAATTCCAATCGCCGGGCCGGCAAGCCGGTAATCTTATAAATGGCGGCTTCCAGCGGCAACCTCTTCTTTTTCTCGGCTAATTCCAAAAATTTGACAAAAGTCCGACAAGAACGTTCCGGCTTGATAACCATTTTTAAGCCAAGGGGCTGGCCAAAACCGGCGCTGTTTGAAGCCACGATAGCGTGTTCGCGGCAGATGGCTTCAATAACTTTTTTGGGACTGATATTTTTATAAAAAACTACGGCGCGAAGACTGGTTAGTTTCATCAATTCAAGCAGTCCATCGTCCGCGGTTAATTCCCGGTTTTCGCAAAATTCTTTTAGTGATTTTCCCACCAGATATTCGTGGCCCGGAGCGCTGACGATAATAATTTCTTCTCCTTTAAGCCGGGGCAATTCTCTTAAAATTTTTTCTTTTAGTCCGGGCGTTTGAATATCTTTCAGCATTGCTTCTCTACCCCCTTCTTGAGCCCATTCGGGCAGGAAAGTGTAAATCAATACTGTGCTGACATCAAAAGGATAGATATCAAAATAGACATCAGCCTTGTCAGAATTTTTTTCAATTAAATCAAGAGCTTCGTCGTAATCTTTTCCGTAGCCGCTGATAGGCCGGAAATGACTGATTAAAACCTTAACACCGGTTTCTTTGGCAATATCAATTGTTTCATTAACCGATGAAAGCAGTCCCCTCTTTTCGTTGCGAAGATGCGTGGCATAAAGCGCCTTTTGTTTGCTGACGGTTTCCGCCAATGATTTAATTTCGCTGTAAGATGTCTTGCGGTTTTGAGCGTAACCCAAACCAGTGGAAAAACCAAAAGCCCCTTCTTTGATGGATTTTTCCAAAATAAAATTAAAAACCATAAGTTCGTTTCGGGACAAATCTCTGGCTGTCTCTCCGACTAGAGCCCGCCTAATGGTGGAGTGGCCGACAAAAGTGCCGAAATTGACTCCCAGCGGATACCGCTCCATGGTTTCCAAAAATTCTTTGACGGTGTGCCAGTTGACATTTATTTTGCCGCTCTCCGCCCAATCCCGAATTGATTCTAACGAGCCGTAAAGCAGCGGCGCGAGCGAAGCGCCGCATTGACCGCCGATAATTGTTGTTGCGCCCTGAAGCAGAAAATCTTTTTGGCTGGGATTGGAAAAAAGAGTTAAATAATGGTCGGAGTCGGTATTAATATCAATAAAGCCCGGCGCCAAATAAGCGCTTAAACCGTCAATAATTTCGTCAGCCCGATAATGAGGAAAATTTCCCACAGCCGAAATTTTGTCGTTTTTAACCAAAACATCGGCCTTGATTGCTGGTCGGCCCGAGCCGTCAAGCAATTGAATATTTTTAATTAGAAGAGTCACGTCTTAATTATAGCAAAATAAACCCGAGAGTTTCAAAGTCTAAAGGAAATTTTTGCCATGCATTATGCCCTGGTTCAGCGATGACATTTTGCATCAAGTTTTCTGTTAGAGAAATTTGCTTAGAAAGAACAATATCAGTCCCAAGCCGGAACAGAACGCGGAAATAATCCAAAACCTCATGGTTACTTTTGTTTCCGGCCAGCCAATCGCTTCCAAATGATGATGAATGGGCGCGGATAAAAATATTTTTTTACCAAGCAGTTTTTTAGAAAGCAGTTGTAGGATTACCGAACCCGATTCTATCACCAAAACAAAAGCGATAATCGGCAAAAATAAAACCGAATTGGTTAAAAAGGCAATCACCGCTAAGGTGACGGTCAGTCCCATAATGCCGGTCTCGCCCATATAGAATCTGGCCGGATAGATATTGAACCATAAATAAGTCACCAAAGCGCCGATAATAATCGTAATTAAAATCGTCAAATCATATAAGCCGCCGGCGTAAGCAATTACCCCGAAGGCGGCGAAAACCGGCGCCAAAACGCCGGCTGAAAGTCCGTCTAACCCGTCAACTACGCCGCCGGAAAAAGTCGCCAAAACCACAATAACGAAAATTAAAAGATACCAAGCGTTGATTTCCAGGTTGCCGTAAAAGGGAATATAAATGCTGCTCCATTCAAGTTTGTAATAAAACCACCAGGCGCCAATGATGGCGATTAATGATATTAAAGCCAATCTTACCTTTAATCTTATGCCGCCGGCAATATATTTTCCCTTGTTGCGGATGACTAATAAGTCGTCAACCAAGCCGAGAGTGGAAGCGGAAACTAAAGTGAAAAGCGGCAGCCAGGTTTGCGAACGGGAAAGAAAATTTATTTTAGCCGCCAAATCAGGCGGCAAGAATTGAGAAACCAAATAAGTGCCGAGCGTGACAATCGCCACAGTCAGCCAGATAAGAATGCCGCCCATCCGCGGCGTTGAGGTTTCTTTCTCGCTGTGCAGTTTTGTAAAAATTGGCGTTTTTTCGCCGCCAAAGGTTTCTTCCCGCGGCTTTTTCTTCCAGCACCGGTATTTATATAAAAAACGGATTAAAATCGGCGCCAACCCAATCGCCACCATAAAGGAAAGGATAAAAAAACTTAAAATTTTTACAATCAAAAAAACGTGGGCTAGATACATGTTTGGGCAAAAGTTTTCATTTTTTCGGTTTCCGCAAAAGAATCCTCGGCTCCCAAGACGATTGTCAAAATTATCCCGTCGTCCATATTAAATAAAGCGATTAAATTGCGGCCGGCCTCATCAATGTAACCGGTTTTTCCGCCTATAAAATCCGGTTCGCCGGCGAATTTATTGACATTCAACAGTTTTCGTTTCGCGCGCGATTTTAATTCTACTACTTCCGCCTCTTTTTGGCGAGAGATCTCTAAAATTTCCGAATGGTTCAGGTAAATATAACGCATTAATTTAGCCAAATCCGCAGCCGTTGACTGGTTGACAAAAGAAAGGCCGGTCGGCTCCAAATAGGCGCTGGAAAACATTTGCAGTTCCGCCGCTTTTTTCTGCATTTCATCGACGAAACTCCGTTCGCCGAAATCTTCGGCAATAGCGGCCGCCGCATCGTTGCTTGAAGCAATCAGCACCGCCTTAATTAAATCTTTAAGTTTAAAAATGTCGCCGGCTATAAAATTTCCGGCCACTCCCTCGGTGACGACCGCCCCCGCGCTCATTATTATTTCTTTGTTTAAATCCATTTTTTCCCTGGCGACAACGGCCGTCATTAATTTTGTCAAAGAAGCAACAGGCCAGCGCTGTTTTGGATTGAATTCAAAAAAAATTTGCTCACCATATTTTATCAGCGCAATTCTACCCTTAAGATTTGGCGGTTCTGAATTGCAGATAGAAACCTTTGGAGCGTTGATTTTAACTTCCGAAATCACGGCCGGCGCCGAAACAGCAGAAAAAGGAGCGGATCTCAAAACATTTTCGTTTGCGTCGGTTTCAGCGTTTGGCTCCGGGCGGTTAATAAAAAACCCGCGCAAATTATAAGAAGAAATTTCTTTGGCGGCTGCCAGGTTCCTGTTAAAATTTGTTCCCGCAAAAGCCAGGTCCTGACCGATAAAATCCGCTTTTTCCGAAAAAGCCGAATAT
>Ga0194125_10007633_pt1 | contig 15549 bp, 17 predicted proteins | sample TA2KigC250mmetaG_FD_148626 | JGI IMG/M metagenome (GOLD analysis project Ga0194125, IMG submission 148626) | Freshwater microbial communities from Lake Tanganyika, Tanzania - TA2015034 Kigoma Deep Cast 250m | ecosystem: Environmental > Aquatic > Freshwater > Lake | place: Tanzania: Lake... | reverse complement strand
ACCCACTCATGATGATAAAAGTTCCTCAGGACTTCGTGCCGCGCGATCAGCTTTTCGATGCGTGCGCACGGCGCTTCGATGACCGTCGTCAGGCGCATCGGTTCGTGATAGGGGTGCTCACCGTTCATCATGGTCTGCCAGGCTAACCCCAGCCGCAGGTCGCTCCACGGACCCGACATGATGCCAAACCGCCCCACGACGTTGTGATACACCTTGCTCCCGGCTCCGTAGACGTCGTTGTCGGTGACCGAGAAATAGTGGATACCGATGGCCGAGATCAGGACCATCATGACCGCACTGAGGCGGTCAAAGTAGAAGCCGATCGGGAACGCCAGCGAAGCGGCTGAGCCGGGCTCGTAAAAGCGAACGACCGTCGGACCGTGCGCGGCCACCTGAACCAGAATGGCCACGGTGCCAAAAAAGGCCGCGATGAGCGGCCACACGCCGATCTCCGCCCGGCGCTGCTGCGATGCGCGCGGACCGATCGCGGTGATGACCACCCCCAGCAGGGGCAGCAGCGGCACGATTACGAAATACGACATGCGTGGCTCACGCCTACCTGGACACAAAAAAAGCCAGCCGGTCCATTCAAATACGTCGAATGAACACCAACTGGCAAGAGTTGGTGCCGAAGGCGGGACTTGAACCCGCACGGCTTGCGCCACACGCCCCTCAAACGTGCGTGTCTGCCATTCCACCACTTCGGCACAACGAAGCATGCCACTGCGTTCTCGCATCGCTCACACCCTCAACGTACTCAGCAGTACGCCTTGGGCTTCAGCCTTGTGGCAGGCTTGGCAGCTTCGAGTCAGCTACGAAGGGAAAGGACTGTGTATTATAGAAGTAGGGCAAATTTCTTGTCAACGAAGAGACCCTCCGGTAGAATCAGCCTCTGATTTCGCACCCGCACACGAATGATACACCAGACGATCATCAGCAAGAGTCTGACTTCCTCGGTTGCCGCGTTCTTCGATGTAGACAACACGCTGTTGCCTGGCGAGGTGAGCGAGCGGCGATTCTTTCGGTGGCTGTGGTGTCGCGGAGTCATCGGATGGCCGGAAGCACGCGCAAGTCTCTGGTGGCTGCTTCAGCACCTGCCCAGCCTGTCGTTGAGTCCGCTGCGGGAACGCAAACTGTATTTGGCGGGAAAACCGGCGCAAGTCATTGAACCACTGGGGGAAGAGTTTTGCCGCGAGCATCTATGTCCTTTTGTTTCTCCTGCAGCCATGCGGCAGATGGAGGGGCACCGCCAGGCCGGGCATATGATCGTACTCTTGAGTGGCTCGCTCGATTTTCTGATTGAGCCCATTGCGACCGCCTTACAAGTTGAACAGTGGTTCGCCGGTCGACTCGAACAGGCCAACGGCGTCTATACCGGCCATTTCCTCTCTCCCTTTCCCTACGGAGAAGGCAAGCGGCACGTGATTGAGCAGTTGGCGCAGGAGCTGACGCTGGATCTGTCTCAGTGTTACGCCTATGGGGACAGTCCCGGTGACTTCGATCTGTTGGATGCAGTCGGATACCCCACGGTCGTCAACCCCATTCGAGGGATGACCCGCGTGGCCAAGCGGCGGCACTGGCCAATTCAACGATGGGCATAATCTTTTTTTCAATCTGATCCATGCGTATCACCGAAATCTTCCACAGCATTCAAGGGGAGTCCACGTTCGTGGGGCGGCCCTGCGTATTTGTGCGTCTAACCGGTTGTCCGCTCCGCTGTACCTGGTGTGATACCGAGTATGCCTTTTATGGTGGTTCCGATGTGTCGCTCGAGGCTATCGTGGATCGGGTCCGCTCGTATAGCTGTCCTCTGGTAGAGGTGACTGGAGGCGAACCGCTGACACAATCGGAGTGCCTGACGTTGCTGGCTCAGCTCTGCGACAACGAATTTACCGTACTGCTCGAAACCAGCGGGGCCTTCGAGACGGCGGGCGTTGATCCCCGAGTGCGCATCATTTTAGACGTCAAATGTCCGGGCAGCGGCATGTCGGATCGCATGCATTGGCCGAATGTCGAGCGGCTGCGCGCACACGACGAAGCCAAATTCGTCATCACCAATCGAGCCGACTATGAGTGGGCAAAGGCGACGGTTGCACGGTACCAGCTCGACCGCCGGTGCCCGGTACTGTTCAGCCCGGTGTTTGGCGCATTGGATCCACGGCACCTGGCCGAATGGGTGCTGGCTGACCGATTGTCAGTTCGGTATCAACTGCAACTCCACAAACTGATCTGGTCGCCGGATATGCGAGGCGTGTAAGGACGTCACCGATCAATCGTCATGCGTCAACCGTGAGAACAACGGGTTTCTGACGAATGACGACTGACGTTTGGCAATTGACGAATATAAGGAGAACCGAATGAAGATCATGCAGGTGAATGTAAAAGTCGGGCGTGTGGATAAGGATACTACGGACGTGTTGGTGCTGCTACATTGCGAGGGGGCCGGTCTCTCGCAGGACGATGCGGCGCCGATTGATCATGCACTGGGAGGCGCCCTCACGGAGTTACTCAAGTCCAAAGAGTTTGAAGGCAAGACGGCGGAAACGACGTTAGTCCACACTCATCAGAAGATTCCCGCAAAGCGGGTGCTACTCGTCGGCCTGGGGAAGACCTCTTCTGTGGGGCTGGACACTATCCGCCAGGCGCTGGGGTATGCCGTCAAACGAGTCCAGCAGGCCAAGGCTGCGACTTTCACCGTGACCACCCCCGCCATCGTGCCGAAGGGCTCCTCTCCCGGTGACGTGGCTCAGGCGATGGTCGAGGGGGCGGTCTTAGGCAGCTACCAATTCAACCAGTACTGCAGCGAGCGCGGGCCGGGCGTCGACGTGGACTCCATAACGCTGTTGGCTCGTGACAAAGCGGAGTTGCGTGATCTCTCCGAGGGCGTCCGCCGAGGAACCGCGACGGCGGAGGCAACCATTTTCGTCCGGGATCTCTGCAACCATCCGTCTAATGTGATGACGCCGGCCAGAATCGCCCAGGAAGCGAAAGCCATCGCGAAAGACACCGGCGTGGCGTTGAAGATTCTCGAGCACAAAGACATGGAGAAGTTGGGCATGGGCGCGTTGCTCGGAGTCGCGCGAGGCAGCCACGAGCCGCCGAAATTCATCATTCTTGAATATCGCGGCGCCCGCAAAAAAGACGACCGTCCCATCGTCCTCGTCGGGAAAACGGTCACGTTCGACACCGGCGGCATCTCGCTGAAACCGGCAGAGAACATGGAGCGCATGAAGGCGGATATGACGGGCGGCGCCGAAGTCCTGGCGGCGATACGGGCCGCGGCCAGGCTGAAACTGCCGCTCAACCTGGTGAGCATCCTGCCGACAACGGAGAATATGCCCGGCGGCCGGGCGATGAAACCGGGTGACATTGTCACGACGCTCTCCGGGAAAACGGTCGAGGTACAGAACACGGATGCCGAGGGGCGGCTGATTCTGGCGGACGCACTTGCGTATGCCGCGAGGTACAAACCGGCTGCACTGATCGACATCGCAACTCTGACCGGTGCCTGTGTCGTCGCGCTCGGCCAGTTTGCCGTCGGGATGTTCGGCACCGATGATGCCCTGAAAGAATCGGTGCGCAAGGCGGGCGTCCGCGCGGGGGAGCGTGTCTGGGAGATGCCGCTCTGGGAGGAGTATTTTGAGCAACTCAAGAGCGACGTGGCCGATATGCGGAACATCGGTGGGCGCGGAGGCGGCATGATTACCGCTGCGCTGTTCCTCAGTAAGTTCACCGGAGACTGGCCGTGGGTGCATCTCGACATCGCCAGCACCGATTGGAGCGAACGGGAACGAGCCTATCTTTCTAAGGGGCCGACCGGGATCGGAACCAGGCTGCTGATCCAATATCTCATCGACCGAACACCCTGAACCACAGGAACACTATGCCGACTTCGCGCGGGCAGATCGGCCAACTCTTCATGGTGGGGTTCGACGGCACCGCCGTGTCGTCGGATCTCGCGGCCTTCATCAAAGAATATAAGCCCGGCGGCCTCATTCTGTTCTCGAGAAATCTCGAGTCGGTCGAACAGATCGTCGAATTGACCAATGCGTTGCAACGATGTAGTCCGCATTCGCCGCTGTTGATCGCGATCGACCAAGAAGGGGGTCGAGTTTCACGGTTACCGAAAGAGTTCACGATTTTCCCTCCCTGCAACGTGCTGGGCCAATGCAATTCGTCCGAGCTGGCCTGCGCCGCGGCAACGACGACGGCCAAAGAGTTGACGGCCGTCGGCATCAACATGAATATATCCCCTGTTCTCGATGTGAACAGCAATCCCGCGAATCCAGTGATCGGAGACCGTGCGTTCGGCTCCACACCGGCTCCTGTCTGTGTGTTGGGTGAAGCGACGGTGAGAGGCTTGCAGGACAACGGCGTCGTGGCTTGCGGCAAACATTTTCCCGGCCACGGCGATACCAACACGGACTCGCACAAGGAGTTACCCGTTGTCTCAGCGACGCGCGAACGATTGGAGCAAGTCGAATTTCCTCCGTTCCGCCATGCGGCAGCGCACGGCGTAGCAACGATGATGACGGCTCATGTGCTGTATCACGCGCTGGACGATCACTGGCCGGCCACTTTGTCGCCGGCGATCATTGGGAAACTTCTGCGAGAGGAGCTCTGCTACGATGGCGTGGTCTTGACCGACGATCTTGAGATGCACGCCATCATCGATCACTATGGGATCGAAGAAGCGACGGTGCAGGCGATTGTGGCCGGATGTGACATGCCGCTGATCTGCAAAGACCGCGACCGAGAAGTGGCGGCGATCGAGGCTGTGGGAAAAGCCGTTGCGGATGGCACGATTTCGATGAAGCGGCTGGAGCAGTCTTTCGCGCGTGTGGCCCGTGTGAAACGGCAGTTTCTGCCCTCCTTTAAGTCGGCCATTCTATCCGATGCGAGACTCACCGTCGGCTGTCGGACTCACCGGACGCTTTTGCATACGATCGACCAAGCCCGAGCGCGGCTCGCCAAAGTCGAGCTGTAATTCTCAGCCTATCTCGCCCGCTCTCCCTCAAGGCCCACTCGCCTGGGTGGAACGGATGGGCCGTTCGATCCCGCATACCTTGCCGTCTTCAGACTTCTTATGGCATCATGTACTGTCCTGGAGGGATATGTCTTCGTTGCTCGAATATGTCGGCTACGTGCACATCTATCTCGGTCCCTATCGAGGTAATCCAATCGCGCTGTATCTCAAACGTACGGAGTCCGGATGTCAGATCGGCCCCAAGGTGTATCCTTGGAACGACGTACTCGGGACCGGCAAAACACCCAACAAGGCTGCCGCCGATTTTGAGGAAAAATGGAAGGCCAGAGGCCTGCCCCCGGACATGTATTCCGGCCCGTCCTGGGAGGGGAGTATCAAACCGGAAAGGCCGGCACCGACGAAACCGGTCGCCTCCGCGCCGAGTGCATCGGTGCTGCCGCCGTCCTCAGTTCCAGTGAGTCAGCCCGCTGCCTCGCCCCTTGCCCAGCCGGAACAACCGGCCACCACTTCGTCGACGAATGATCAGTCACCTATTGCACCGACTTCTCCTTCTCAGACCTCAGGACAATCAAGTTAACCCCAACAGCCCTGTAGCCGCGATTTAGGAAGGCGATTCAGGAGTATTCCAACCTGGAAGGGTCATGGCTGGCCGTTCTGCACGGCAAGTTTGCTATGTCTCATCCCGTAGCCGATATAAACCACGATGCCGATGATCGTCCAGGCGATGAAGCGGGTCCATGTCAGCGCGGGGAGTCCGATCATGAGATAGAGGCATGCCGCCATGCCCAAGAGCGGGACAAGGGGCATAAAGGGCAGGCGAAACGGGCGAGGGTGATCCGGCTTCGTATAGCGGAGCAGCATCACGCCAAAGCAGACCAATATGAAGGCGAAGAAAGTTCCGATGTTGGTCATGTCGGCCGCATCGCCGATCCGAAACAAGGAGGCCAGAATCGCCACGGCGACACCGGTGAGAATCGTGGCTCGATGCGGCGTGCCGAATCGCGGATGCACGATCGACAGCCCGGGACTCAACAGTTGGTCGCGCGACATGGCGAAGAAGACGCGGATTTGTCCCAGCATCATCACGATGAGCACGCTGGTAATACCGGCGACCGCGCCGATCGCCACCAGCGCCGCCCCCCACTTGTACCCCACCAGACTCAGGGCTTCGGCCACCGGGGCGTGTATGTCGATCTGACTCACAGGGACCAGGCCGGTCAGCACCGCGGCGACGGAAATGTAGAGCACCGTACACACGGCTAAGGAACAGAGAATTCCCAGCGGGACATCCCGCTGAGGATTGCGGGCCTCTTCCGCAGCGGTTGAGACGGCGTCGAAGCCGATATAGGCAAAGAAAATGATGGCCGCGGCTGCCCGCACCCCCTCAAATCCATTCGGCATAAATGGAGTCCAATTGTCGGCGCTGACGGCGGGAGTTCCCACGGCGATGAAAAACAGAATGACAGAGAGTTTGACCATAACGATCAGTCCGGTGGCCCGCGCACTTTCTTTGATCCCGATTACCAGAATGATCGTGATCAGCACGACAATGATTGCCGCGGGAAAATTGGCGATACTACCTTCCGGTCCGCCCGCCCAGTGCGGTGGATTCGTCGCCCAATAGGGCAGTTCCACGCCCGCAAGCTTGAGCAGTTTATTGAAGTAGCCAGACCAACCGATCGCCACGGCCACGCAGGCGACGCCGTACTCCAAGATCAGATTCCATCCGGTCAGCCAGGCGAGGAACTCGCCCAGTGTCGCGTAGGAAAAAGTATAGGCCGAACCGGCGACAGGAATCATGGCCGCGAATTCCGCGTAGCAGAGTGCGGCCAGCGCGCAGGTGAATCCCGATAGCACGAAGGACAGGACGATGCTGGGCCCAGCCCCTGGCCGGTGCTCATCGCCCACGATGGCGGTGCCGACTAGCACGAAAATACCAGTCCCGATGATCGCACCGATCCCCAGAGCCGTCAGATCCCACGCGGTCAAAGTTTTTTTGAGGCGATGTTCCGGGTGGTTCGCGTCAGCCAGAATCTGGCTGATGGATTTGGTTCGAAAGAGGCGATTGATCACGGATGTCCCTGAGTGGAGCGTGGTGAGATCACTGGGGTTAGGTGTACTCCGGAATTAAGTATAGCCGGTCGAGCGGAATGAGTCTGGCGATACCGAGCGCGGGCTTGACGGCGGCCACCGGTGTCGATCATGCGCGAGTCCGTCGTGCGGCGCGCAACAGGGCCTCAAACAGGTTCCGGTGAGCCGTGTGGCGTTCGAAGAGGAATTCCGGGTGCCATTGAATAGCCAGCAGAAATCGGTGGGTGGGTGATTCGATGGCTTCAACGATCCCATCCGGCGCGATCGCGCTGGCCACTAACGAGGGTGCAACGATCTTGACAGACTGATGATGAGCGCTGTTGACCATCAGCGTCGCCCGGGCAACGATTTTCCAGAGCAGGCTCTTCGGCACGATCGACACCGGATGCGAGACCTGCACCGCTTTCGTGGCTTGACGGTGATTTAAGGCCTGTTGAACCTGAGACGGAATGTCCTGAAACAGACTGCCACCGCAGGCAACGTTAACCGTCTGCATGCCTCCGCAAATCCCCAAGAGCGGGAGATCGCGAGTTCTGGCCTGGTGGACCAGTTCCAGCTCAAAGTTGGACCGGCGCTCGCTGACGAGCGGAAATTTGTAGCGTTGCCGTTCTCCATACAATCGGGGAGGGAGATCGGGCCCGCTGCCGGTCAGCAGCAGTCCATCCACACCATCGAGGAGCCGCCGTCTGGCGGACGGAACGGACACGAGGGGAAGGATCAGAGGGATACCGCCCAATTCTTCGATGGCCCGGATGTAGCGGGCCCTCAGGAAATAGGTCGGCTCCCGTCCCCCCATATCCTGCCTGTCACCGGCATTGAAGTCCGGTGTCACGCCAATGACAGGATTCATATCACTCGACTGGTTGAAACCCTGATTGGTCCATAGGCGCAGGGGCGGAAGTAACTCCGTCAGTGTCGGCGGCGATCCCGAAAAACCGCACCGGGCGCTCGCCCGTGAGGTGTTCCGGTGAGATGAAATAAGTCCCGTACATGCTGGGGACCCAAATACTCTTCGCCGTTTGTTCACTGCCTCCAGAAAACAGGTAGGCTAAGCCGCCCACGATTCCTCCGTTGAGCGCATAGATTGCTTTACATGGGAAATAGAGAAGGGTGGCGCTGACGGACATCACTTGCATACCGACACCAGCAGGCGTGCCTTGTTGCCGATCGACGGACGATGACTGGCTCCATGCGGGAGTCGCCACTATCGAGCACACCATCAGCACCACGATGAACGCCACAGTCGGAAACCAATCAGAGAGTCCTTGTTGCTTCATACTCCGACGCCTCCTTTCTTATTCAACACCACGATCCAGTGATGGATTGAGGCTGTGCATGTCAATCGGTTGATATAACAAATTTGCGGCGAATGCAAGCCCCCTGCTGACGCGTGATGTTAGCGACGGCGAGATTTATTCGGCTCGCGTGCTGTGCACTAGTTCGCGCTGCACGGAACGGTCGCCCCCCCTGCTACAATAGACGGGGCCGAAGTTCCCGTCGCGCAGCATTGCCAATCCACCCGCTGGGAATGATAGCGCGATAAGATGACTCGTGTGGACCTGTGGGCGGAGTTGGTGGCGGAGAGCGAGCCCGTGCCAGATGCGCTCACCATCGGCCCAGCTTCGTCATCGTGATCATTGGAATCGGTTACCTTTTTCTCTTCAAATCTCGAAGCTTATCAGCCTAGACCTTTTCGTTTTCATCTTCGGCAATGCCCCCAAGCGCCTCATTACCGAATCCCTCGCTCAAACTTTCTGAGCCGAAGCCATCTCTGACGCGGACCTCCATCGATCTTCTGCTCAACAATCTCGATCAGGCCATCAGACCCAAAGACGTCGATGGCATCCTGCGGCACATCGCTCCAGATGTGATGATCACTATTCATATGAGGCAGGAGGCACACCAAGAGTCCGCGCTGCTAACACGCGAAGAGTATCGAAAAGCGCTCACGATGGAATTCACTTTCCCGAGTGCCAATGATTTTACCTGTGTGAATACTACGTTCTCACTGGCTCCGGATGAGCGAAGCGCAAAAGTCTTGGATAAATCGACATAGACGTTGCTGCAATTGAATCGGGAACTCAAAATCGAAGGCGAAGAAACGTTTATCGTACGAATGTTGAGAAACAAACCACGGATCGTCTAGCTGGGGAAAATCGTCCAGCGGGATTCCATGTAACAGCCCGTAGTCTGTAAACATCCCCTCCCACCTCTCAATCAGCCTTCGCTCAAAACTTCTTGCCCTGAATGTGAGTCCAGTTTGATATAATCCCCCTTGTACAAAGATCGTCCATGCGCGTACTCGTCATCGAAGATGAGACCAAAGTCGGCTGCTTTATCAAGCGCGCGCTTGAAGAAGAAAGCTACGCCGTCGATCTGTGTGAGGACGGAGCCAAGGGGTTTGAGATGGCCTTGGCGACCAATTATGACTTGTTGGTGGTCGACCTGATGCTCCCATCGATGTCCGGCATGGATATTCTTAGGGCCGTCCGCCGCGAGCGCATTCAAACTCCCGTCCTGATTCTCACGGCACAGTCCCAGATCGATCAGCGGGTGAAAGGACTCGATGCCGGCGCCGATGACTATTTGACCAAGCCGTTCGCCATCGATGAGCTGCTGGCCCGCGTCCGGGCCCTGCTCCGCCGTGGCGTAACGGAGAGTCTTGGAATTCTTCAAGTCGATGATTTGGTCTTGAATCTAGCCACGCGCGAAGTCACCCGCAGCGGCCAACGCATCGATCTCACACTCAAGGAATATGCCCTGCTGGAGTACCTCATGCGGCATACCAGACGGGTCTTGACGCGGCCCATGATTTCTGAGCACGTGTGGAATCAGGATTTCGACACCTTCACCAACGTCATCGACGTCTATGTGAACTACCTCCGTAACAAGATCGATCGCGGCCGAACCAAAAAGCTGATTCATACGATTCGAGGCAGTGGGTACATGCTGAAGGCCGACTGATATGAAAGTCGCGCCCATTCTGCTTCCGCCAACCTGCTGTTACCGACTGGCCCCAGCCAGTTCCTTCAGGCCTTGCGCCGGAGCTTGCTGATGCCGCTGCGTGTCAGGCTCACCCTCTGGTATGGAAGCGCGCTGGCAACGGTATTGATCACGTTCTCTGTCGTCTTGTACGTGATCACCGCCAGGAATCTTCGAGACGACGTCGATGAATCCCTCAAAGAAACCGCCGCCACCGCAGTACGTTCTTTGGAAGAACGCGGGTTTCTTCCGTTACTCGACGAAGAAGACCTGCTATCCCAGTTTCCTGAATTGGCCCGGATCGACAAATTCTTCCAAATCTTCAGCCCCTCCGGCACCATCACGATCCGGTCACCCAACATCAAGCGGTATGAGGTGCCGCTCAGCCAAAAGGCGCTCGAGACGGCCTTCCTCGGCCAGTCGCTGCTCGAAACAACCAAGTATCCCAACGAGCCCCAGCTGCGGCTGATCTCTGCGCCAATCACATACCGAGGCAACTTTCTCTATTATATTGTACAAGTCGGCACATCGATGGAATCAATCGAGGATACATTGCGCCATTTCTTCATCCTCCTGACCGTGGCTGTGCCGATTGCGCTGGCCGTCTCGCTTGCAGCGGGATGGTTTCTCGCCGGCCGGGCCTTGCGCCCCGTCGATGCCATCACGCTGGCCGCGCAGCGCATTGCCGGCGGCGATCTCAGTCAGCGTCTCGCCATGCAGACAGCGCCTGACGAAATTGGTCGACTGGTCGAGACGTTCAACAACATGATCGGGCGGCTGGAAGCGTCCTTTCGACAGATCCGCCAGTTCACCAGCGACGCCTCGCACGAGCTGCGGACGCCGTTAACCGTGATGAAAGGGGAAACCGAGCTCGTGCTGCGACGGGCCCGCCCGTTGGAAGATTATCACACCGTGCTTGAGAGCAATCTTGAAGAAATCGACCGGATGGCCCGCATTGTCGATGAACTGCTGTTTCTCTCCCGTGCCGACATGGGCGCGGTCAAGATTGAGCTGCTACCGGTCTCCCTGGAGGAACTTGTTGAAGACATCCACCGCCAGGCCACCGTGCTCGGGCAAGATCGCACGATCGAGGTTGTATTGGGAACTATCGTGCCGGCTCGCGTACAGGGTGACGAGCTGCGCCTGCGTGAGCTGTTGCTCAATTTAGTCGAAAACGCCGTCAAGTATTCGAACCCGAAAGGAAAAGTCACGATCAACCTGATAACCGAAGGCCAACAGGCCATTATATCCGTCACGGACCAGGGCATCGGAATCGCACCGGACAATCAGCACAAGATCTTCAACCGATTTTTCCGCACCGTCGAAGCGCGTACCCACACCAAGAAGGGCACCGGCTTGGGCCTCGCCATCTGCTCTTGGATTGCCGAAACTCACAAGGGCTGCATCAGCGTGCAAAGTGAGCTGGGGCAAGGCTCCACGTTCACTGTCACGCTGCCGCTCGCGCCACGCCCGGCGTGATTTGTTGCTGAGTGCGCCTGCAACGATCTGCGCTCGCAGCACTCAGTCGAATACGACTGTCTTCCGGCCATACACGAGTATGCGATGTTCGATATGCCTCCGCACGGCCCGAGCCAGTACGATTTCCTCCAAATCTCGGCCTTTGCGGACGAGATCCTCGACGGTGTCCCGGTGACCAATCCGGATTACATCCTGTTCGATGATCGGTCCTTCGTCCAGGTCCTGTGTGGCATAGTGCGCAGTCGCTCCGATGATCTTGACCCCGCGGTCATAGGCCTGGCGATAGGGATTCGCACCGATGAAGGCAGGAAGGAACGAATGATGGATGTTGATAACCGGGCACCCGACTTGCGCAAGGAAATCCGCGCTGAGAATTTGCATGTACCGGGCCATCACGACCAATTCCACACGATATTCCTTCAAGAGGGTGACGACCTGCCGCTCTTGTTGGGACTTGGTCTCCTTGCTGACAGGATGCACGGCGAACGGAATTTTAAAGAGATCCGCCCAACTCGCGCAGGTCTCATGATTGGAAATGATGATGGGAATGTCGATGTGTAGCTCATCTCGGCGATGCCGTTGCAGTAGGTCCGCCAAACAGTGGTCTTGTTTCGACACCATCATCGCAACGCGCTGACGTCGGCTGGTGAGATGAACTTCGTACCGCATCTCGAAAATTTTGGCGATGGGGGCGAACGCGGATGCGATCTCATCGGAGGCGATCTGTAATCCTTCCGCCGCATACTCCATCCGCATCAGGAAATCGTTTGATTCTTCGTCCGTGTGGTGATCGGAGTTGAGGATATTGCCCCCGAAATCGTGAATGAAACCAGAGACGCGGGCGACAATGCCCTTACGGTCCTTGCAGTGGATGAGAAGGACAATGGACTCTTTCGGCCGTGTCGTCATGTGCGAGATAACCTGATATCAGGTTGGTGATGAACAGACGCTTGAAGTGTAGGAGACACCCAAAAGCCGAGGTGGCGGTTACGAGATTATTCGCCCAACGAGATCGTACGTGACCGCCTCGGTGATCCGCACCTTGACTAGATCTCCGGCGGAAGCCACACCCTTATTCATATATACCACGCCATCGATGTCGGGAGCCAATCCCTCGTGCCGGCCTTCGAGTAACAAGGAGGTGTCTTCGGATGGCCCGTCGATCAGGACATCAAGCACCGTCCCGACCTTTTCCTGTCCCTTCGCCGCCGCAATGGATTCCTGAACCGCCAACAACTCGTTACGTCGTTCGTCCATCACGTCTCGCTTGATCTTTCTATCAAAGCCAATCGCCGGAGTGTCCTCTTCATCCGAATAGTGGAACACCGCGACTCGGTCGAACTCAGCCTGCTGCACATAGTCTCTCAGTTCGGTGAAAGCTTCCTCTGTTTCACCGGGGAATCCGACGATGAAGGCCGTGCGGAACGTCACTCCGGGGATGCGATGCCGGATCCGATCGACCAATCGTTCGATAGCTGCCCGGTCACCCAGACGATGCATAGCTTTGAGCATACGGTCGTTGATATGTTGCAACGGCATGTCAATGTACTTTGCAATCTTCTCCTCGCCCGCATAGACAGCCAACAAATCATCCGTCACCTGTTGCGGATAGAGGTAGAAAGGCCTGATCCACCGTACCCCGTCTATGCGAACCAACTCGCGCAGGAGCGACACGAGTCCCTGCCGAAGTCCAAGATCAACTCCATAATTGATCGTATCTTGCGAAATGAGGCTGATTTCCTTCACCCCCTCGCCGGCCAGTCGCCGTGCCTCGGCAACGATCGACTCGATCGCCCGGCTCCGCTGCTTGCCCCGCATCAAGGGAATCGCACAGAAGGCGCAGTTACGGTTACAGCCTTCGGCAATCTTGACGTAGGCGCTGTGCTGCTTTCCGAGTCGAATCCGAGGAACCAGTTCGTCGTAGAGGTACGGGGGTTTGCTCATCCACACGCGTTGGTGACGCTTCTTCGGTGCGAGCAGGTCACGGCAGATGTCGGCGATTTTGCCGAATTCGCCGGTGCCGACCACCCCGTCCAACTCTGGCAATTCTTTCAGCAGATCTCCCTGATAGCGCTGAGCCAGACAGCCAGCGGCAATGAGAACGTGACAGGTACCCTGTTGCTTCAACTTGCCATGCTCCAGGATGGTATTGATCGATTCCTGCTTCGCTTCCTCGATAAAGCCACAGGTATTGATGATGACCACTTCAGCTTGTTTCGGATCACCGGTCAGGTGAAACCCTTCTTTGACAAGCATGCCCAACATGACCTCAGAGTCCACCTGGTTCTTGGAGCAACCCAGGTTGATGAAACCGATCGTCGTCCCACCTGATAAGGCTTTGCCCTGAACGGACTTCCTCACTGGTTTCTTCCGACCGAGTTGAATTAACGATGACGACATGACGAGCATCCTACGGAAGGACTGAAACGCCTGTCAACGAGCTGACGCTTGCTATTCCGCTCGCGCTTCACCTACAGTGCGCGGCGTGACCCGTACCTACCAAGGCATCAAGCCAACCATTCCCAACTCCTGTTTCATCGAAGACACCGGCGTCGTGATCGGGGACGTGGTGATGGGCGAGGCCTGCAGTGTCTGGTTCCATGCCGTCATTCGGGGGGACGTGCACTACATCCGGATCGGTGATCGGACCAACGTCCAAGACCTCTGCATGCTGCACGTGACTCACGACATTCACCCTTTGATCATCGGAAACGACGTGACGATCGGGCACAATGTCGTACTGCACGGATGCACCATTAAGGATCGTGTGTTAGTGGGGATGGGCGCCATCATCATGGACGGGGCAGTGATTGGAGAGGATTCGGTCGTGGGAGCCGGGTCGCTGGTCACGGAAGGGACAATCGTGCCACCCAAGAGCCTGATTCTTGGCTCACCGGCCAAGGTGAAGCGATCGGTCAGTGAGAACGAACTGACTTGGATCAAGGAGTCTGCCGACAATTACGTGCGATATGCCCGCACCTACATGGGAAATCAGTCAAAGCCAACCGGGTTTGTTCCGTAGAGTGCGCTCTTCCCCTTATCTGTCATCTTTTTCTGAACCAACCCGAACAAAGCAAATCGGATCGCCCACGAGCGCGGTCGGATACTGTTTCTGCTCCACGTGATACGGAATCGCGTGCCGATGACACCAATCCGCGATCCAGACGACTTCTTCGATCGAAGTGGTCACCCAACCAGTCAGGCTGAGCTTTGGCATGCAGCGATCAACAATCGACCGAACGATGCGCCGTTGCCGTTCGAACCTTGTGGGGTTGAATGTGACCGGATCGAGGTTTCCGTAGGATAGCGGCGACAAGTCGGGAAACCGCTCCGGATCATTGAGGACACTGACGATCCACAGATGATCAAACGTCCCCTTGGCTTTCTCCGCGGTTGAAGCGCAAAACTTGACCGACGTACCACGACAAGCCCTGTTGAGCGTGGCGACCTCAGACCGGCGAAGATTATAGGGTTCAACGTGGCGGTCAAGCTCCAGCACTTCAGCCAGCAGACAGGGCAACTCCGCCACTCCGGCTCCTACATAGAGGCTCCGGCCACCACACGGCAACTTTTTCAGGAGTACCCTGGATAGATCGATACCCAATCGCTCGCAAGACTTTCGTTTCGCCATCCAGAATTCATCGCCCCCTTCATAACAGTAGACGGAACCGAGGGCAGGGTAATCAAGGTGATCGAAGACACAGCGAATGGTTTTTGCGGTTGTTGGTTGAAGCAGACGCCTCTTGAGGTGGCTTGCAGAAGACGGCATCAGCCGACCCTCGGCGCTTCAATGATCTTGATGATCTCGGGGGCAATTGTGTGTTTAAGCCTATCGGGTGCGAAGACAGGATAACGTTCGTCAATCAAGGCCTGCAGCTGAGTTCGCCGTCTGGACTCAGTGGGCATCTGTGCTTGTACGCGTCACGAACGACACACCACAGTTCACGGTTTGGCTATGCCACAATTTCTGTACCGATACCCTTACGCGTGAAGATCTCGAGCAGAACAGC
>Ga0194125_10007630_pt1 | contig 15553 bp, 14 predicted proteins | sample TA2KigC250mmetaG_FD_148626 | JGI IMG/M metagenome (GOLD analysis project Ga0194125, IMG submission 148626) | Freshwater microbial communities from Lake Tanganyika, Tanzania - TA2015034 Kigoma Deep Cast 250m | ecosystem: Environmental > Aquatic > Freshwater > Lake | place: Tanzania: Lake... | reverse complement strand
TTACTGCTTTGCGGGCATTCCCGCCTTAACCTTGCGCCACCACAGTTTTCCCGATGGTTACTGCATTGCCAAAACCGATTACCGAAATAATAATTGAAAAGCATAAAAAGAAAAGTTCCATCATAAGAAACACTAAGGAAGAAAGAAAAGAAAAGTTTGGTTACGATAAACTCTTTAGTTAGTAAGGAGAAAGGAGATAAGCATGAGGTCGATTATTTTCAATGTGATTCTAATGCTGTTGTGCTGTTTCTTTTGGATTACTGGAGCATTAGCTCAAGTATGTGTTGATTGTCACAAAAAAGTGAATCCAAATATTGTTTCTGATTGGCAGGTGAGTACACACAGTCAGAATGACGTTACCTGCTCTACCTGTCACGGAGAACGACACCAGTCTGCTCATGACGCTGTTTATGTCCAGATTCCAACACCCGAAACGTGTGCGGAGTGTCATGAGGCTCAAGTAACCCAGTTTAAGAAGGGAAAGCACGCCGTAGCGTGGGCGGCGATGAAAGCTATGCCAACTGCGCACTGGCAGCCTATGGCTTTAATGGAGGGAATGAAAGGTTGCGGTGGATGTCATAAAATTGGATTAAAGGACGAAGGTGATATTCAGGATTTGAAGAAAAATGGCGGGGGTTTTGGTTTGGCTTCGTGTGATGCCTGCCATACCCGACATACGTTCTCGGTTCAAGAAGCTAAGCAGCCCCAATCCTGTCAAACCTGCCACATGGGATTCGACCATCCACAATGGGCGATGTACTCGTCTTCTAAGCATGGTGTGCGTTATTTGCTGAAGCAAAGTGGCGCTCTTCCAGAGACTGTCGCGGCGCCAACTTGCCAAACCTGCCACATGCAGGAGGGTAACCACGAAGTGCGAACCGCATGGGGATTCCTCGCCGTTCGTCTTCCGATGCCCGAGGACAAGCAGTGGGCTGCAGACCGAGCAACCATTCTGCAAGCGCTTGGCGTTCTTGACCCTGACGGCAATCCAACCGCTCGACTTGACGTTGTGAAGGCCGCCGACGTTGCACGCCTGACCCAGGAAGATTGGCAAAAAGAACGTGATAAAATGGTCAAAACCTGCAATCAATGTCACTCTGTAAACTTTGCAAAGGCAGAGTTAGAAAAGGGCGACAAAATGATTAAAGAGGCAGACCGTTTGATGGCAGAGGCAATTCGTATAGTTGCTTCATTGTACAAAGACGGTATTATTTCAAAACCAGAAAGTTACGCATACTCGTTTCCCGACTTGCTCACTTTCCATGACGCCCCAACCTTTATTGAGCAGAAAATGTTTGTGATGTATCTTGAGTATCGGATGAGAACATTCCAAGGAACATTCCATGCCAACCCCGATTATGCTTTTTGGTATGGCTGGAGTTCGATGCAAAGAGCATTGACAGAAATTAAGTCGTTAGCGGATGAATTACGGCGGAAATGAAACGTGATGCGTGAAACGTGATGCGTGAAACGTGATAAGTGATGAGTGATAAGTGATAAGTAGGTAATAGATTGATGATTGTTGATTGTTGATTGTCGATTGAAAAACTACCAATCAACAATCATCAATCGACAATCGACAATCCACTCATCACTTATCACTCATTAGGTTTCAATAAATAAATTACACTGGCAATAGTGAATTACGAGAAATTATAAGGAATATTAGGAGGTAATCATGACTGGAGAAGCATTAGGAATGGTAGAAACGAAAGGTTTGGTCCCAGCTATTGAAGCTGCCGATACGATGGTCAAAGCGGCAAATGTCTCGCTTTTAGGCTATCATACGGTTGGCAGTGGTTTAGTAACTGTCCTTGTGCAAGGGGATGTCGGCGCAGTAAAAGCTGCGGTGGATGCTGGCGCAGCGGCGGCGGCAAAAGTAGGAGAAGTCATTTCTGTCGAGGTGATTCCACGTCCTCATACAGAGGTGGATGATACTCTCCTCTCAACTATTGGCCCTAAGACAACTTCGGCGAAAACTCCATCGTAGGGTAAGGCGCCGTCGGAGTCGTAACACGGATTTGCAAAGGGAAACACGAATTCTGCCAAAGCGGAAGACGTGCGGCAAAGACGTGAAAGGAGGACAAAGATGAACGATAGGGAGTTAATAGACCTTATCACCCGCAAAGTTCTTGAGCAAGTTCAGTTGCTTCCCTGTGAAGGATGCGCGATGCAAACTTGTGATGGCGAGCGTGCATGTCATATTACAGCACAGCAAAATCAAATTCCTGTAGGCGTTTCGGCAAGACATGCTCATCTTACCAAAGAACATTTGGAGCAGTTGTATGGGCCGGGACGCGAATTGACCGTTCGCGCTGAACTATATCAACCGGGTAATTTTGCCGCCGAAGAGGCCGTAACAATTGTCGGCCCGAGGATGAGGGCAATTGAAGGCGTGCGTGTTTTGGGACCGTTGCGCAATTATTCTCAAGTCGAAATTGCACGCACTGATGGAATCGCTTTAGGACTTGACCCGCCGGTCAGAGATTCAGGCGACCTCAAAGGCGCATCTCCGATTTTGCTTGTTGGTCCTGCTGGTTCAGTATTTTTGAAAGAGGGGGCGATATGCGCCGCGCGACATATTCACATGACGGCAGAAGATGCTGAATGTCTTGGGGTAAAGCCAGATGATAACCTGAAGGTGCGGATTCCAGGTATCCGCGCATTGACGTTTGAAAATGTACGGCCCAAAATCGGCGAAGGGGTATTCCCACAATTGCATCTTGACACGGATGATGCCAATGCAGCCGGAATTCGCGGCGGGGAAGCGGTCGAAATAATTAAAGATTAATACTGGCTCAAGATTGCATCCAACGTTTTGGGTAAAAACTTGTGAGTGGTCAATTGGGATTGTTGATTGTCGATTGATGATTGGTCTGGATTGTCGATTGTCGATTGTCGATTGATGATTGAAAAACAAAAGATTCTTCACTCAACAATCATCAATCATCAATCATCAATCCAAGTGCAATCGACAATCATCAATCATCAATCATCAGAGGTGAACGTTATTGGATATTGACCGATTAACTCAAATTATTGAGGCTGAAGTTAGGAAAGCACTCTCGGAACTGGCAAATCCTCCGCAACAAGTTGAGCGGAAAAAAGTCTTAGTGGTGTTTACCTTCGGTTGCGCCTGTCAAAATACAGCGCTAAAACAGGTTGAACAACTAATCGCGGCAGATTACGATGTCACGGTTGTGCTATCTCCGATAGCGCTTGAGCTAATGACAGAGAATGTTAAGAAGATTAAAGGAATTAGCGCTGTACTTACCGAAGGAGTTGCTGTAGATATATCTAATATGGTTGAGGCGGCAGAAGTAATTGTCGTTCCGTTGCTGTCACGAACAGCGGCTGCCAAACTCGCACTAGGAATTGCCGATGAGTTAGTGCTTATGGTTGTGATGCAGGGGTTAATCACCGGAAAACCTGTCATCGCGGCCAAGAATGCCGCTGACCCGCAGGATGTGAATTGTCCCTTCCTTGCGACTGAAAACACGCCACCTGCACTGATTCAATTGGCGAAAAATTATCTCAAAACCCTTGCGAGCTTTGGGATGAAACTCGTTGATGTTGCCCAATTAGCGGATGTCGTTATGAACAAACCGCAGACGACGGTTCACAAAGTAACCGTTGAGCGAAGCGAATATAGCCCAATATCAGATAAAAGTGGCAAACCAGTGATTACTCAGGCCGTCATAGCTGCTCTCGCAGAAGATGTGAAGGCATTGACAATTTCAAATCCTGCAATAGTTACACCCTTAGCTTATGACCTCGCGAAGGCGAGAGGGATTGAAATAGTGGCTAAGAGGTGAAGCCTTGTTAGTTGACGCCAGACCATCGGGGTTTGTTGAAAACCCCGATGGTCTGCCATAGTTCAATAGGAGAATAACAATGGAAAGAAAATTTAACAGCTTCGAGGATTTCAATCTAAGAGGTGGGAAGCGTGAAAGATTACATCATTTGTTGTATGAATCTGGACCAAAGAATGGAACCTTATTTTTTCTGCCGGTAGACCAGGGTTTTGAACATGGACCCAGAGATTTTAATGAAGCAAATATCGACCCAGATTTTCAACTACAAATGGCCAAAGAATGTGGTTATTCTGGGATTGTTCTTCATTATGGTTTGGCGAAGAAATATTGGCAAAATAGATATGAAGAGGTCAATTTAGTGCTCAAGCTCAATGGGAAAACAGAGATTCCTCCTGAGGCCTTTTCGCCCCTGGTTTCTACGGTAAAAGACGCGAAGGATTTAGGCGCAATAGCAGTAGGTTATACATTATATGTTGGTTCGCCGGCGCAGGATAGAGATATTCAACAATTAGCGCAAGTCCGGGCAGAGGCTGAGAAATACGAATTACCATTGATTGTCTGGTCTTATCCCAGAGGAGAATATATAGATAAAGTGGGAGGTCGTGATACGTTATACGCTATTGATTACGCTACAAGGGTCGCTTGTGAAGTGGGCGCTGATATCTTAAAATTAAATTGGCCTTTTAAAATAAATGAGCTAAAAGAACAAGGTGGCCTGAAAGGCGATTATGAAAAGAGTAAGGGTTACAAACAATATGGGCCCTGGGAGGAGAAATCTGATTTAGAAAGGTTACATAAACTTGTTCATACGGCTGGATTAGTGCCAGTTATGTTTTCAGGCGGCGAAAGAAAGCCAACGGAAGAAGAAACCCTGGCGAAAGCAAGAATTTGTCTGGATGCAGGTGCCATTGGTATGATTATAGGTAGAAATGCTTGGGGTAGAGCAACACTTGATGAGGCAAAAAATGTGGCAGGAAGACTTTATGAAATTGTAGCAGATAAAAAATACCATCTCCGGGATTGATAATATTTATCATCCACCTAATCTACCATTACCTGCCAGGCAATTAATTAGCTTCATTTCCATGCCAAAACACAGAGCTTTTCAATAGGAATAGACGAATTCTGAATAAAAGTATTAGACCCCACAACCCCCCTCCCCCCATGTGTATCAACTTAAGGGTTTTCATCAATTCCCCTCCCTTGACGGGAGGGGTTAGGGGAGGGTGATAGTTGCCTTCTTTTTTTTCCTTTCACCCCCACCTAGCCTCCCCCGTCAAGGGGGAGGAATTGTGTAATTCTTACAAAATGGGTCTTAAGTTGATACATATGGGGACGACTGAAGTCGTCACTACAAATGTAACAATGTACCAGGGTATGGCGTCTCGAAGGAAGAGGTGAATCGGATTGGAGGTGTATCTTGATGAAAATATTGATAATTTACGATTCGGTTTTTGGCAATACAGAGCAAATAGCCCAGGCGATTGGCAATGCTCTTGGTTCCCAAGAGGATGTCGAGATACTCCGGGTAAGTAATGTGAAACCAGAACAATTGACGGGGTTGAAGTTACTAATCGTCGGCTCTCCTACCCAGGGGGGCAAACCAACGCCGGCTATTCAAGACTTCCTTAACAAAGTTTCGGAGGCTGCTATTAGTGGTATCAATGTGGCTGCCTTCGATACCAGATTATCGACGAGATGGGTCGGAATCTTTGGCTATGCTGCCGGAAGAATCGCTGACAGTCTGAAAAGAAAAGGCGGGACTCTCATAGCGTCACCAGAAGGTTTTTTCGTAAAAGGCAAAAAAGGTCCGCTGAAAGAAGGCGAACTTGAACGAACTGCGGATTGGGCAAAGCAAATCATAGCAACACATTAAAATTGCCTACATTGCCTACATTGCCTACATTGTCGATTGCACCTGGATTGTTGATTGTCGATTGATGATTGTTGATTGAAAAAACTTTCCTTCAATCATCAATCTACAATCATCAATCATCAATCCAAAGGGAGCCGACGCTCAAAGGTCCATCGTTATATTCTGCTGTCCTTGATTTAGACTGTTGGAGTGTTGAGGAGAGCAAAAATGCTACGTTACCGTGAGGAAGTGTTCAACGTATATTTAGCTGAATTGCTGCGCGACCGAGGGGTTGTCAGTGTGCCAGAAAGTATCACCAGGCAGGGCAGAGGCCGCAGCATGCCGGACATAGTGGTGGAGTTCTCTGGTCTGCGCGTTATGCTCGAAGGCAAGGTCGGTGATGTTCAACAAGCGCATACAAAGGCACTGGACGCCGCGCGCAATCGCCTTGAGCAGGGTATCGCACAAATTGGCGTGGCAGTGGTTTACCCGGCGAGTTTGCGCGACGCGTCGGATGTCAAGACAGCGTTGGCGCAAAGCGATTTTGATATCGCGGTAGTCACAGAATCGCAAGAAGTTGGGTACTTCAAGGGTAATGTCGATTACCTCAAGAGCGCATTAACCCTGGCGTTTGAGCATTTAGTTGAGGAAGATGTGGTAGCCCAAGCGGCGGCGGCTCTGGATGCTGGAATTAATAACTTCTCCAATTCTGTCATTGGCAGGCCGGGTGTAATTCAGCGGTTGGCGGAGACTCTCGATCTAATAGTACCGACAAACGCCAGGGACAAAGCGAAGCACATCGTCTCCACGGCTCACATCAGCGGCCTGGTCATCACCAATGCAATGGTTTTCCAGGAAATCTTAGCCGAATCCAACGCGCAAGTTTGGCCGTTGCACAAAGTTGAAAGCGAAGATGACGTGATTGGTACCTTTGCGAAGCATTGGCAGACTATTGTTGAGAATATCAACTACTATCCGATTTTCCACATAGCTCGTGAACTATTAGTGAATCTGGCATCGGGACAGGATTTGGACGCCTTCCAGGCATTGATTGATGCCGCCAGAGCTATCGTGCGCAACAAGGCGGCGTTGCGACATGATTTGATGGGGCGCGTCTATCATCGTTTATTGGCTGACGCCAAATATCTTGGCACTTACTACACCTCCATCCCTGCCGCGACGCTCCTGTTACGGCTGGCTTTACATGCTGACGATTGGGAGACCGACTGGTATAACCTGGAGGCCCTGAAATCCTTTCGGGTAGCTGACCTTGCCTGCGGTACTGGCACACTCTTGATGGCGGCTGCCGATGCGTTAGCGAACAATTACATCAGCGAAACCGTGGCCGCTGGCAGCGAAATTGAGTTGGGAGAACTGCACAAAGTGCTCGTGGAATCTGTGATTCACGGCTACGATGTGTTGGCTTCGGCTATCCATTTGACCGCTTCAACATTGGCGATGCGTGCGCCGGAGTTAGCATTTGAGAAGATGAATCTCATTAGTTTGCCATTGGGTGGTCCGGGGCATAGTTTAGGCAGTATCGAATTTTTGCGCGAAGCCCAATTTATGTTCACAGACATCTTTGGGGCGGTAAGTCAGGGGAAGCGGGTCACTGGTAGCGGCGCAGAAACCGTTGAAGTTCCCAGACCGCCGAAACTTGACCTATGTGTGATGAATCCGCCATTTACCCGTAGCGTGGGTGGTAATTTGCTCTTTGGCTCCTCCCCCCCGGCAGAACGCCAGGCGATGCAGCGCGAACTCCAAAAGCTGCTCCGCGCTCACAATGTTTCAGCCAGCACTACCGCCGGATTAGGGGCGATTTTCGTCGCCATCGGGGATGAGTATTTGAAACCCGGCGGACGCATCGCCTTAGTGCTTCCCAAAGCCCTCATCTCGGGTGTGGCGTGGGGCAAGACTCGCGATTTACTCAAACAGAAGTACCAAGTTGAGATACTCATTGTGAGCCAGGATTCAGCACAATGGAATTTTTCGGAAAGCACAAGCTTGAGTGAAGTGTTGCTCATTGCCCGCAAAGTTAAGACGGAACAGGGTAAAGCATGTCAGTCTGAAGCGGCGGCTGATGGGCGCGTGGTGGCCCTCAACCTGTGGCGGAATCCACAGACCGCTTTTGAGGCTCTGGCTGTCGCTCAGGCTCTTCATCGCCAAAACCCTTCTGATGTCGCTACCGGGCAGGGCACAACTTCGCTCAAGGTAGGCGAGCAAAAAGTGGGGGAGGCGGTAGCCTTCACGTGGGAAGACCTGCGCAATCGCGAGAGTTGGATGCTGCCCTGCGCTTTCGCCCAGACTGATCTAATTCGCGCTGTTTATCATCTGCTACAGGGGAATCTCAAGTTGCCAGGGTACGGTCAGACTACAGACATTGCCCTGACACCATTGGAAAATTTGGGAGAGTTAGGGTTTGATCGCCGCGATATTTACGATGGTTTTGAACTGGTAGCAGAGAAGACGGCCTACGCCGCCTTCTGGGGACACGATACCGAAGCTGTGCAGACGTTGGCACAATCGGTAACACACTATCTTGCTGCGTTGGCTCAGGCCAAACCAGGGCGACCTTTGCGCAAGCCAGAGCAATTGTGGCCGCGGGCTGGCCGGTTGCTGCTGGCAGAACGATTAGGTTTGAATACTCAACGGGTGGTCGCAATTCGGCTACCTCAACCCGTCCTTGCCAATGTCTGGTGGAGTTTTACTCCGAAACGAGAAATCAGCGAGGCCGCAGAAAAGGTGCTCATTATATGGCTCAATTCAACGTTGGGGTTGCTAATTCTCCTTGCTAACCGTGATGAAACACATGGTCCATGGATAGACTTCAAAAAGCCCAGTCTCTATGCCTTGCCTGTGCTGGATGTGCTTCGTTTGGCACCCACACAAACGGCGAGCCTCGCCGCTGTCTATGATGAACTCTGTAATGCACCATTACAACCCTTCCCTGTCATGGCGAGTGATGCCGTCCGCGCCCAGATTGACGCGGCCATTGCACAGGCCCTCGACTTGCCCGACTTCAGTGTGTTGCGGGAGTTATTGGCTCAAGAACCAGTAGTATGCTTGAGACAATTATCATAACAGGACGGTTCAAGGCTTTCGTGTCCTAAAACGAACTACCAAGAATCGAATTGGGAGGGAATGAAAATGAAAAAATTAGGATAATACTAACAACTGAATTCTTGCGAATTCGGCTACCCTCCGCTAATTCATACCAAGCGTTTAAGTCTATATTCCAAAGCCAAAGCACTAAAGTAGAGATGGAAGGAGAGGGGAGAAATTACATGCAAATTATCACAATTCAAGATAAATATTTCGAAGCCCTCAAATTATTCGGAGAAACTAATGAAATAGTCGAAACAGCGTTACGACAATTCATTGTAGAACAAGCGGCTGAACGAATAAAAATGTTGCGGGATAAAGTGAAAGTATGGGAAGAAATTTATGGAGAGTCGTTCAATTCCTTTCAGCACAAAATCGAAACGGATGAAGCATTTGCACGCAAACTTGATGAAACCCATCCCTTGTGGGAAGGTGATTTTGTCAATTGGAAATTCTATGCTGAGGAACTGCAGGAATGGTTAGAAAGAATTCAGAATATCTTGATAACTTAATTGATTTCGTACAATCGAATTTTGAAGATGTTTGCGTCACTTTGCGGGATGAAAGTATTAAAAGAGCAGTGCTAAACCTTGAGTGCAGATATGGAACATATCGGATAGCAATACGCGAGATTATCACGAGCACAAGTCGGGTTTATTCTTATTATGTTCTATCGGAAGCAGAAGTTATCTATGGTTTTGATAACGCCGCTGATGTTACCGCTTTGCGATTAAAATATACGGATAATGCTCGATATCATCAGGGCGAATTGACTCCCCATTGCCATACTGAAGGTAAACGAACGTTGCTGTTAACAGAGGAATATACCTGCCAGAAATTTTTTGAGTGGATTCGTGTTAATGTGTCTAAGTGAATGGATATGCGGACGTTATCCCAAAAAGCCAGGAGGTGATAGAATGGCCAGCACAAAACTAATCGCTGAAATGCTCATTATTGGTCTATTCGGAACAATTTCTCTTGTGTTGTGGGTATTTCGCTGGTTTGGGCACCCACTCTCGCTGTCTGAAACCGAGATTAAGAACTTGAAAGACCTTGCCCCCATCCTTGCTTTACCAACTCTCGCTTTATGCTATCAAGTCGGATGGTTAATCACAGCGATTTGCGACTTCGTTTATAAAAAATGGTTGATGACTAGATTAAGAGACAAAAGGATTTTTCAGGGAGATCAGGATAAGATCAATTTCTATGAGAATCAAATTCGCCCATTCGTATATGGCTACGCCTCTGAAATCCAAATTTCGGAGATTATGAGCGACAGAAGTTCTACAAGGCTAGCACGAGCGGGGGTGGTTAATTTTATTGTCTTGGGATTTTCTTTACTCCTTTTTGGGTGGAAATACATCTTTCTTTCCGGGATTTCTTTTCTGCTTGCCTTTGCCTCATTTCTCCAGTGGATTCAGCGCCATGACTTATACCATAAACGAATTCTTCAAGCTGACGAGACAGTTAAATTCCGCCTAAAGCAGAGTGGGGAGGAATAATGCCTATGAAAGCCAAAGAAAATATCGGAATCAATGAAATAAGACAAGTTCATTTTATAACGGTAAAGAAACCAGATGACGAATTACTTTATCCTACAAGCGATGGGAAACCTATGGGTGAAACAGAAACGCATGTAATCCAATTAGCACAATTGTTGGAGTGTCTGCGGACATACTTTGCCTCTGAACCTGATGTGTATGTCTCTGGGAACAACATGATGTACTACGAAGAAGGAAACCCACGGAAGAAAGTTTGTCCTGATATTTACGTTACGCTTGGGATTCCTAAGAGAGAACGAAGAAGTTACAAAATCTGGATTGAAGGTAAAGCGCCAGATTTCATCCTTGAATTGCTTTCAGGTGAAACAAGAAGTCGTGACTTTGGTTTTAAGAAAAGACTGTATCAGAATGTCTTCCAAACGAAAGAGTATTTCCTGTATGACCCTGACACTGAAGCGCTCTACGGGTATCGGTTGACGGAGAGCAGGTATCGTTTGGTAAGACCTGACGCTAACCATAGACTTTTCAGCTCTGTACTAAGACTTCTCTTCGGGGTAGATGCTCAAGGTTGGCTTAGAATCTACCGTCCAGACGGGACAGTGTTGAAAACGCAACAAGAGCTGGCTATGGAGAACAATGAACTAACCGCGGAGGTAATAGAATTGAGCGGAGAGGTTGCCAATCTATCTGTTCGCAACGCTTTCTTGGAGGAACAACTGGCCCGCATGCAATCAGAGTTAGACAGGTTGCGTGAAGAAAGGTAAATGGTGAGAGGAGCAATGCCTATGAAAGCCGAAGAAAAGGGTGGAATCAATGAAATAAGACAAACTCATTTTATAACAGTTAAGAAGCAGATGAAGGAACTTTCGGATGACGAATTACTTTATCCTGCAAGCGATGGGAAGCCTATGGGTGAAACAGACAAACACGTGAAACAGTTAGCGCGTTTATTAGATGTATTGGAGACTTACTTTGCCTCTGAACCAGATGTGTATGTTTCAGGGAACAACATGATGTATTACGATGAAGGAAACCCACGGAAGAAAGTTTGTCCTGATATTTACGTTACAGTTGGGATTCCTAATCGAGAACGAAGAAGCTACAAAATCTGGGTTGAAGGTAAAGCGCCAGATTTCATCTTAGAGTTGCTTTCGGATGAAACCAGGAGTCGTGATTTCGGTTTTAAGAAAAGGCTGTATCAGAATCTATTCCACACGAAGGAGTATTTCCTGTATGACCCTGACACTGAAGCGCTTTACGGGTATTGGTTGACGGAGAGCAGGTATCGTTTGGTGAGACCTGACGCTAACCATAGACTTTTCAGCTCTGTATTAAGACTTTTATTCGGGGTAGATGCTCAAGGTTGGTTGAGAATTTTTCGTCCAGATGGGACAGTGTTGAAAACGCAACAAGAGTTGGCTGCGGAGAATAATGAACTAACTGCGGAGGTAATTGAATTGAGTGGAGAAGTTGCCAATCTATCCGCTCGCAACACTTTCTTGGAGGAACAACTGGCTCGCCTACAGTTAGAGTTAGACAGGTTGGATGGGGAGAAATAAATCGAAAGTGGTCCAAACTTTTCTATTCCAAACTTAAAGAAAAGTTTGATTAAAAAAAACAAAGAGGAATTTATGAAAGGAAAACGAGTTATTTGGCCGCAACGCGGTCAGGTGGAAATTGAAGAGTTTGACATCCCCGCGGTGGGGGAAAATCAGGTATTAACCAAAACTATCGTCAGTCTCATCAGCCCTGGCACAGAACGGGCGTTCTGATTAGGGTTGCCTAATGCGGTAGGCAGTTATCCGCAACGCCCGGGCTATAGCAATGTCGGAGAAGTGATCGAAATTGGCGCCGGGGTTACGGGTATCGCCGTAGGCGATAAAGTGGCTTCGCCGGCAGGGCATTCCAGTCATCTGCTGTTATCTGCAAATAACGTCTTCAAAGTTCCCGATGGATTGGCAGAGGAAGCGGCGGTATTTTTCAACCTCTGCGCCATTTCTCTGCAAGGAGTGCGGAAAGCGCGCATAGAATTAGGTGAACCTGTGTTAGTCATAGGACAGGGTTTGATTGGACAATTGGCGTTGCAACTTGCCAGATTGAGTGGTGCATTCCCAGCTATTGCTGTGGATGTCGCTGAAAACCGTCTGAAGCTGTCGTTGGAATCCGGAGCAGATTTTGCGCTTAATCCCAGAGATGCTGATTTTGAAACCAAACTATCGGAAGTAACAAAAGGCAAGGGGCCATCTGTTGTCATCGAAGCCACCGGCAGTCCTGAACCGGTCAACACAGCATTCAAGCTCGCCGGTTGGTGCGGCAGGGTTATTCTATTAGCAAGCACCCGCGGAGAAACTAAATCTGTCAATTTTTATCGCGATGTCCACAAAAAGGGACTTTCGATTATCGGTGCGCATAATGCTGTAAGGCCCAACCATGATTCTTCTGCCGCTTTCTGGACCTCCGCGGATGATTGCCGGCTAACGTTATCGTTGCTCGCTCACAGACGTCTGATGGTTGATAAATTGATTACTCATCGTTTCAACAGCGTGCAAGCTGAAGAAGCGTACAAACTATTGATGGATTGGGCAGAGGAACTTCTGGGGGTAATATTGGCCTGGAACTAATATGAATTGTCTATGTGCTATCACTGAAAGCGTGAGAAAATTCCTCCAAATTATAAGCATCACCGGTGTTCGCTACGCTCACCAACGACTTCGTCTTATGGTGGTGGGTAGCTGGCGTGATACGTGTTGCGTATTGCGTATTGCGACAAAATTACGTCTTGCTTCGCAAGACTCACAACGAAACACGTAACACGCAAGCAGTTTACGAAATAAACTGCTGAACGAAGTGAACACGTTTCACGTTTCACGCCTCATGTTTGCTTCGCTCAGTCGTAATCCACGTGTACCTCAAGCTTCTCTAATACGATATCGACGCCTGGCAGGTAGGGCGCACGGGCTATAATGCGGATGCTGATTTGATTCTCACCAAAGCGGCACTGCCGCGGTGGGACGGTGAAATCTAACCGCAAGAGTTTCTGGTCTGGATTGACCCGGTAGGAATCGGCTCCACCCGACGCCGGTTGAGGCGCTGGAGAGAAGATGTTTTTATCCTTCCACTGGTAGTCTCGGACGACCAGAGGAAGCACAACGCCGTTTAGTCGCACCTCAAACTCATCTCCTTCCCGCGCTCCAAACAGCACTGCCCGCAAGGTAATCTGCTTGACCTTATCGGAATATGCTCTGACATGGTCGCAGATTCTCACAGTCAGACTTACGGGTCTGCCATCATTTGCCAGGGCCACTGGAAGCGGTGCGGTGTCATTCCTGCCGAAAAACCCTTCCGCCCAGGGGTATCCTCCCCGGCGTTCGACGGCAAATATCTTGTCTTTGTAGGCGAGGGTCTCCGGGCTTCCCACTTCGTGATATGCTTGACGGTGCGAAAGCGGCCCTGGCGTGGCTCCAACCTTTTTGCATATATCGGGCGGTGCGTTAGACCAATTGAAAGTCACCACGCTGTCCGCCCCTTGTTGCCACCAATTGCCGAACACGCCGCGTAAGAACTCAATAGAGCCGTACTGGTATCCGTCGGTGGCATGATGGTCATCAAAACAAGGTTGCAATTTGATATTTTGTTCCGCGGTGATTCGGCGAAAAGCAGGCAGGTCCACATCCATGGAACGGGAACCTAACGTGAAGATATCGACAAGGTTCTGCTGCGCCCATGTCTCGACATCGAAACCGTCCACGCGACACCCTTCAAGATTTCTCGGAACCTTCACCGCGAGGAGAAGGGGCCAACCGCGCTTCTTCTCAATTTCGAGTGACATCAACCGTACCATCCGCACCAATTCCGTGACATTGTCCCGGAGTTCCCATTGCTGCCCCGGCGGTAGACAAGGCACATGGCGAGCGAAATCAAGTTGGATGCCATCAAACTCATAATTTTCCGCCAACTCTCGTAAGATATCCAACTGGTACTGACGTACTTCAGGCACCGCATAATTCCACAGCCCCTGCCACCACCAGGTCTTGATGACCCAGTCGGGGTGATTTTTCTTCACGGGATTGAGCTTGTCCATCATCAAGGTATGTCCCGGCTCAAGCTCAACAGTTGGGCTGATATCCACTTCGCTCACGCGGTGGTGCCAAAACACTTCCAGATTTCGTTTGCGTGATTCGTCCACAAGTACCTGAACCCAGTCTATTCCCTGGTCCCACCACTTCCGCAGTCCAGAATGCTCGAAACGTTCCAGTACCTTGCCTGGATAGACCGCCCAACTCCCAGCGCCGATATCCCACCAGAGGCTATCTATCTGATTGCCAGACTCATCGACATAACTAAAGCGGTAATCAAGCCACTGCTTGAAATCCACGCCAAGCTGCGAGAAAGCGTCGTATTGCACGACTATCCTGCGGCGGCGGTTCACAGCATTATGATGTTCTGTAGAAAGCCGAATAGTTTCCAAGTCTCCGGATGCCGCGGACGCTTGTCTGGTCAGGTAGAGTCCCAAACCGATTGGGCAAATTACAGCAATAACAAACAAGATTAAAAGCTGTTGAAGCGAAAATAAGATTACCATCTGTTATCCCTTCAAACTTTTCTTTTAGAAATACGACTTTTTCAGTTAGCATCTAATCCTCTGTTAACCGCAGAGTTCGCGACGGCGGCGCGGAGAACGCAGAGGTTGTTCTCTCACTCTTTTTTCGCCGCGTGCTCCGCGCCTTCTCTGCGCTCGCTGCGGTTAAATCTTCTCTTAAAGAAAGGTCACGAAAGTCACGCCTTATCTTCTGATAACTGAAAAACTCGTATTAGAAAAAGAACAGAAAAGTTTTAGCCACAATTCCGAAGTTCCATACTTCCCCCTTTCCCGGCATGTTTTAGAAAATAGTCCCCCCTTATCACACCCCCCCTACCCCCCTTTATTAAGGGGGAAGGGGGTAGGGGGTTGTTACATTTGATGCGCATGCACATCAAGTTAAGAGCAAATATAAAGCCCGAGGCTGAAGCCACCGGGCTAAAAGAACAAAGCCTACAGGCTAAAAGCCACTATTTCACCCCCACCTAACCTCCCCCGTCAAGGGGGAGGAGCAGGAGTGCGCACGAAAAAACGCTTAACTTGATGCGTATGGGGGTTGTTACATTTGATGCGCCATGCGTATCAACTTAAGGGTTTTCATCGATTCCCCTCCCTTGACGGGAGGGGCTAGGGGAGGGTGAGGGGTGGGGTGCCCTGTATTCACCCCCACCTAGCCTCCCCCGTCAAGGGGGAGGAATTG
>Ga0194125_10007623_pt1 | contig 15561 bp, 18 predicted proteins | sample TA2KigC250mmetaG_FD_148626 | JGI IMG/M metagenome (GOLD analysis project Ga0194125, IMG submission 148626) | Freshwater microbial communities from Lake Tanganyika, Tanzania - TA2015034 Kigoma Deep Cast 250m | ecosystem: Environmental > Aquatic > Freshwater > Lake | place: Tanzania: Lake... | reverse complement strand
TCAAAATATAAAAAAAGTCAAGGGAAAATGAATGATCATTCATCAAGGATATTCCATCTATCAATAAGTTTATGAGTTCCACCCCAAATCCGAACAATCATCTCTTTCGACTCAAGGCAATGTTTAATGACCTGTTTTATGTCATTACCCTGAATTTCGCAAACAATTGGACCAGAATAGCCTATTTCTTTAAGCCTAGAATAAGTGCCCTTAAAATCAATCATATTATTCAAGTGAGGAGGCTGATGCTCCATATACTTACCCCAATAATGGTTGATGCCATTATGATGAATCTCCACAATCCTGTTACCAAGCTTATCGATATACGCAAAGAAGTTCTCATCTGATCCACCACTCATGTATGCATGCCCAATGTCAAGGTTGATTCCCCAGCCCTCAACCTGATCACATACATACTTCAAATTGTTTAAGCTGCCAGCCTCGTATCCAATTGGTACATTATGTTCTTGTGCATAATCTACTGCATGTTTCGCATACTCCACATTGTAGTCATTTATGATTCTATTTTCACGAATGTAGCCGTTTGTCTGTACTCCACCATGATATGTCATTGCAATTGCTCCTATTCGAGCTGCAAATTCTAGGCATGCATCATAATATTTCCATGTGAGTTTTCGCAGATGACGATTAACACTTGATAAATTCCAATCCAAATGCGGTGAATGTATAGTAACCCAATCGAAGACTTTTAGTGCATCCCTTAGCTGCTCAAATTCATTATCTGATATCTCAAAGAGGTCTACTCCTACGTTTGGGTGATTTGATGGAAACCCTAGTTGAGCCTGATCTAATGATGGCACAAGCTCGAATCCTTTGAATCCTGCTTTGTGAGTTAATTCGATGGCTTTAATGATGTCTTCTCCATGTGTCGATGGCATGAAGTGTGTTGAGATGCCAATTCTGTTCTCAATATTTATTTTTTCTAAATTAAAAGGTTTTACTTTAGTCATTAAGTCACGGATAAACAATGTTGTTTGATTATACTAATATTATTTATGTAAATGCACTTAACTATGTGTTACAAATATTATTTTAATAAACTTGATTTCATATAATTATTTAGGTATTTTTTGCACAAATATTTTGATTATAAAGTTATGATTTTCCCTATCCTACAGAAAGCCTTTAAACTATGCTTCACATTTGCATCCGTGAACCCCGTTACAATCAGGGATTAAAACTATTTACAATCAGAGTGTTACAATATGAGCGAAGATAAGAAACCAGTGGAAGAGAAACCTGTCGAAGAAAAGGTTGATGAACCTAAAGCTGTTGAAGAGAAGGCTGCTGAAGTTAAACCTGAAGAAGTTAAGCCTGAGGAAGCATCAGTTGAGGTCAAAGAAGAGAAACCAGCTCAAGAGTTACCTGCTGAAGTCAAAGTGGAAGAATCAGCACCTGAACCTCGCATTGAAGGAGCAGTGAATAATGGCGATTTCATACTTACTGAGTTGACAGGAAAATCTGTTGAAACTGGAGAGGTTTTTGATACAACAAATGAGGACTTAGCTAAAGAAAAGGGTATTTATCGTGAAGATCGTGTTTATGGTCCAAGACTCGTTGTTGTTAATGATGGATGGGTTTTAAAGGGCTTAGATAAAAAGCTCAGAGGAATTAAACCCGATGAACTGACTAACGTCGAAATTACTCCTGAGGATGCTTTTGGTGAAAGAGATGCCAGTAACCTTCAGTTGATACCCTTCAGGATACTGCGGTCTAAGGGAGTTAACCCAGTGATCGGCGCTGAGATTGAGATTGATGGAAGGAACGCAGTAATCAGAAGTATTGCAGCAGGAAGAGTCCAGGTTGATTACAATCATCCCCTTGCAGGGAGAAACATTGTATATGAAGTTAAAGTAAACAAAATAATTGAAGACGAAAAAGAAAAACTTAATGCATTAGTTAGTAGACGTTTCGTTGGCATCGAGGCAGATAAATTCATTTCAAAGAAAGAAGATAAGAAAATGCGAATACAGATACCTGATGAGATCTTTTTCGGAGAAAACATTCAGATTGCTAAAAGGGGATTAGCAATGGATGTACTCAAATACTTCACAGAATTCGAAGAAGTCGAGTTTGTTGAAATAATTAAAAAGAGCTAAACCTAATTTAATATGTGATCTGGTTGAGGACCGACGCTTTAGTTGTTGGCGCGGGTCCAGCCAGTTTAATTTTTTCAGAAAAAGCAGCATCCCAAGGTCTGAATGTGAAAATCTATGAAGAACATACTAAGATTGGGATACCAAATCACTGCACAGGATTAATAAGTGTTGAAGGCTTCCAAAGATTAAATTTAACACCCACGAAAGAAATGATTCAGCATAAAATTTCTGGCTGTTACATCCACTCACCTAATAGAAACCGAATTGAAGTCAGGGATAAACGAGTAAGAGCGTATGCCATTAATCGGATCTTATTTGATCAAATGTTAGCAAACAAAGCTGTTAATGCTGGTGTCCAATTAATTTTAGGAGAACACGTTGACTCCTTACTTCTCTCAAAAAATTGTGTTAAGGGAGTCAGTATTAAAGAGTCCAATGTGTTTTCTCCTTTAACAATCGATGCTGAAGGGCCTTCTCGAAGGCTTCTTCAAAAGACAGGTCTTTTATCAAAATGGAAAAAACCATTGCTTGGAGTAAATGCTGAGATTTCTGCTGAAGTTGAGCCTGAGATGGCTGAGGTTTGGTTTAACAGTGATTTTGCCCCTGGATTTTTTGCTTGGGTGGTTCCTTTGGAAGGGTCCTCATGTCGAGTAGGTTTAGCATCAAATTCTGGAGCAATACTTGAAAAATTAAATTATTTCCTAAAAAAAAGATTTAACACACTACCCGAATACAAGCCAAATATTGGGCAAGTTCTTGTTGATGGCCCACTTCAAAAAACATCTTTCAATGGATTACTCCTTGTGGGTGATGCTGCTGGCCATGTTAAGCCTACTACTGGTGGTGGTGTAGTGATGGGTGGTTTATGTGCTTCTGAAGCTGCTAAAGTTGCAGTTAAAGCCATTGAAGAATCCAACACCTCATCTGAGTACCTAAAGTCTTATGATTATTCATGGAAAAGTCTGTACCAAAATGAATTTCGTAGCATGAAAATGCTGAGAAGTATAGCAGATAGAGTCAATGATATTCAGATAGATCATACCTTCACCCTGTTTAAGGAGGAGCGTATGGATGAAAAATTACTGGATCTAGTTTCTGCAGGTGACATGGATATGCAGCATAATGTGATTAGGAAAGCTTTGACTGATTCAAAAGTGTTGATTCTGCTTACACGGATATTAGGTAGGCTAATGCTTGATGAAATGCTTCAATTCGTTAATGTTTAAATAGGAAGTCATCTCTGTATCTGGGCTGAGAATAATGAGTACATGTATTTCCTGTGGTCGCAAAGTAACACCAGAGGAGAAGGCAGTTAAAATGACTTGCCCTAACTGTGGTGGAGTAACCATTTGGCGTTGCGAGAAATGTAGGTTATTTGGCCGAACCTATAGATGCCCCGCATGTGGTTTCACTGGACCCTAAAAACTGTTATTGAGAATAAATTTTCTAGGAACATTCCTATTTTAAAAGTGGAAGGTCTCCTGTAACTTTATCAATCTTGTCAGATCGATCAGGGCCTATTCCAAGAACGGTCACCGTTCCTGGAGCAACTTCAGTTAAGCCACGATCCTGAATCATCACATTCACTATATCCAGTTTCTTCGCTTTTTCTGCTAACTCACCAAGCTCTTTAATGTCTTCAGCAACTACTGCAACCTTTTTTGCGCCTTCATCATGCCATTTCCGCCAAGCAGTGTGATTAATTTTTTTTGCATCCTCAGATGCCTCAACAGCAGCGTGACAGGCTTGTGCAATCAGTTTACCTGTGCTGATTTTAAGGTCCCCCCTTATCACAATCACTAACTTGTATTCGAAGGGATTGCTTTTACTCAAGGATTTAGTCTCTCCCTATCCCTTGGAAACATTGCACATTCTCGGATGTTAGTCATTCCTGTTACAATCATTGTTATTCGTTCTAATCCTATGCTCCATCCTGCGTGTGGTGGTGCTCCATATGCGAATGCTTCGATGTAACTTTCGAAGTTATCTGGGTTCAATCCCTTGTATCTGAGTCTTTCACGGAGTAATTCTGGGATGTGAATCCTTTGCGTGCCGCTGCAAATTTCTATTCCACCGTATATACAATCGAATGCCTTCACAATGTCAGGATTATCTTCCCTCGGCATAGCATAGAATGCTTTCTGGGCTCCTGGCCAATCTTTCAAGAAGAATGCCTGTTCACCAACTAGTTCCATCAATAATTTTTCTTGTGGCTTAGAGAAGTCATCTCCCCATGTGATCTCTTCACCTGCTTTTTGTAGAATCTCAATAGCTTCTGTATAAGTTACTCTTCTGAATGGCGTTTTTGGTACCTTCAGGTTTTCTTGTTTAAGGATCTTTAATTCTTCGCTGCAGTATGTTTTAATGTCTGTCAAGATATGGACGAGCACCTTTTCTAAGACATTCATAACTGTTTCATCATCTGCAAAGGCTTGTTCAATATCCATTTGACGGATTTCATTTAGGTGTGTTGGAGTGTTAAATTTCTCAGCTCTCCATATGGGGGTCACTGTGAATACTTTTTCGAAGCTTATTGCTGACATCTGTTTGTATAATTGGGGGCTCTGTGCAAGGTATGCTTTCTTTTCAAAATATGGCAATGGGAATAATTCAGCTCCTCCTTCAGACGCGCTTGATATTATGCAGGGTGGCTGGAACTCCATGTAGCCATTATCTGTCAGGTACTCTCTGAAGCATTTCAGGATTCTATTCTGGATAGTAAATATTGCACGAGTCTGGGGATTTCTGAAATCTAGGAACCGCCAATTGAGTCTCGTCTCCAATTCGCTCTGTGTCTGTTGCGTAATGTCTACTGGTAGAGGTTGTTTACTTTTGTTCAGGATCTCAATTTTTTCTGGAATAAATTCTACTCCCGCATTAGCAATCTTGCTTTGAATAGCTTGCCCATTTACCTTAATGACATCCTCTCTACCCAAAGTATCTGATGGAATTAAGTTGAGGTCTTTAACGGTGATCTGGATTTCTCCTGTTTTATCTCTTAAGACTATGAATTTAATTTTCGCTAGATCACGTGTTCTAACAACCCAGCCCGCGATTGTTAGGTTTTCTCCTGTTCTTTTTTTGGCGTCTTCTATATAGACTCGGTCAAACATTAGATGATCCCATCTGAATTAGCTAACCGAAAAGAATGTTGGGAGTAATAAAAACTTTTGAGATTAGTAGGCGTATTCTACCCTGAGATTCATCTTTCTAACCTTTTTTGCTATATCAGTTAAAGCTTGTATTCTCTTTTTGCTTAATCTCCTAGCTCCTCTTGCTCCTAAAATGACGCGTGTCTCAGTGCTACCATCTGGGAGCCAGATTATATTTATCGTTATTATCTGTTGGGTTGAGAAAAGGTCTTCTAAAAATTTCCTATCATTCATCCCTGTCTCGATAACTAGCACTCTTTTATTTATCGAGTCACCAAAATCACGTGCAAGTTTAGGGTTTGCATTAAACTTCGATGCGTCTCCTTTTCCAACTATGAAGACAAGGAAGCCTCCAACATCTACAACATTTTCAAGAGTTACAGTTTGAAGAAATGGGTTCTGGTTTTCATAGGATAGAAGTTTTTTAGCTATCTCAATGTAGTCATTGCTAACGGTGCCAGATTTAACTTTCTGTTGGCACTTGGAACAAAGCATCCCGCTCTTTAGGCAGAACTCGCATAATTGGGTTTGCACTCAGTGGTCCTCCGGCATATTCCGGAGAAGTCACCGCGAGAGGCTAGTTCACTATCCTATGGTTTCAGCACAATTTCGATGGTGCTGACGTTGCTAGGTGTGTTCCGTTCCTCGGATTGGACCTGTTCAGTGCCTATTTTGATTTCAGCAACTTCGACGTCTGGCATGAACCTATTTTTAAGGACTTCCACGACATCAACTGCTCGGCTAATGGACTGACCTCTAGCTTTCACGAATACGTTCTCTTGTCCGCTCTTGAAGAGTGTCATACATGCAAGAACATAGTTGAGGACAGGCTTACGTCCGATGAATACTGTATTTGATCTCTCCACTTTGACTCCTCCAGTCTACATTTTTCTGTAGGTGTGCTAACATAAAGCCTATATAAGTTAAAAGGTTATCGGGAAAATCCCATTATTTGACTTTAAACAAATGACTTTTAATGAATTGGAGGCTAAATAAATCTTCATTTATCTCCTATATCTATCATTTTTCCATGGATCTGCTGAATCACTGTAATATCCGCTCTCCCAGTATCCTAAACGATTTTTAATCATTAAAGTGATTTTTGTCACCCACATTGCAGACTTGTAAGCATATTTGTGTGGGACAACTAAACGAAGTGGACCACCTAAAGGTGGGGGTAAGTCTTCACCATTAAGTTTGTGAGCTAAAAGAACATTATCTCCCATCAGATCTATTAATGGAAGAGATGTAGTATATCCATCAGCGCATTCAAACCAAGCATACTTTGCAGTTGCTTTCATTTTTGTTATCTCCATTAAATCCCTGAACCTGATTCCCTCCCACTTCTGGTCTAAGACACTCCACGTTTCTACACAATGAAAGTCGCTTACGTCAATGGTTTGAGGTAAACTCAGAAGTTGTTCCCAACTCATTTTGAATGGTCTCTCAACTTCACCTTCAATTGTTAATGAATAATCTGATTTTAGTATGTTAGGTAGCTTACTTTTTAGTCCTGGGTGCTCAATACCCCATTTCAGTATATTTTGGATTGAATGTTGGTATGGTGGTAATTTATCTTTATCAGTTTGTGCCAACGTGTCTCGCAGAATTTATTCGAATACTTATGGATAAACTATCTTCACCGTGATCTTCAAGTTCTTGTAGTTATATAATCAAGAAACATGAGTAATGCTGGTAATGCAATCAAAATTATTGATCTTTTAGAGAAACAATATCCCTACGAGAAGAAGACAGTGCTATCGTGGAATACACCTTTAGATTTACTTATAGCCACAATATTATCTGCTCAAAGCACTGATCAACAAATTAACAAAATCACTTCAAAACTTTTTAAAAAATATATAACCGCTAAAGACTATGTTGAAGTATCAAGAGAAGAACTTGAGGATGATATCAAAAGTTCAGGGTTTTATAAACGAAAAACTGAATTAATAAAATCTGCCTGTAAACAGATTCTCGAAGAATTTAATGGTGAAGTTCCCAGAACTATGGATGAACTACTTCAATTACAGGGAGTAGCTAGAAAAACTGCTAATATTGTATTAAGCAATGCTTTTGGGGTAATTGAAGGGATTGCTGTAGATACGCATGTAATGCGACTTAGTCAACGTCTTGGATTAAGCAATCAGAAGGATAGGAATAAGATTGAAAAGGATTTGATGAGTTTTTTCCCAAAAGAACTGTGGGGATCAATAAATTATCTATTAATTACTCATGGAAGAAGAATTTGTAATGCAAAAAAACCAAATTGTACCGAGTGTTTAGTGAATCAACTATGCCCTTCCGCCTTCAAGTTTAAACACTATTTAAAAATATAATTTGATGTTTAATAAAATCCTATATTTTTATTTATTAATGTATGTAAAAAGAAAGAAACAATATCTTTCTTCATTGCCTATTCTATTTTTTTATACATAATAACAGTGTCCATGCTTTTTCCATTAAAAATAATTGAATCTGGCTCAATACCAACTAAAGTATAACCAAGTTTTTCATAAACGTGTCTCGCTCTTTCATTCATGCTATAAACTTCAAGAGTCATATGTGTTAATCCATATTCTCTAGCTAGTCCTTCAGCTTCCTTCATCAATTCTGTACCTATGCCTATATCTCTAAAACCGTTTTTGATGCTTATACCTAAAATACCCACATGTTTACTATGCCCACTTTTTGGATTCACCTCTACTTGGCCAACTACTTTACCCTCAACTTCTGCTACAACTGCTATCCTCATATTATTCTCAATAAGGGCAAGATGCCTTCCAAGCCACTCCGCTTCTTGTTGACGGGTTTTAAGACTTGTTGCACTAATCATTGCTCCTTCTAAAAATAGAGCGTTGATAAATTCCAAAAAGTCATCAAGATCGTCCCAACTTGGGGTTCTAAAAGTGACCTCTCTGCCATCTTTAGCAATATATTTTCGAATAATTTTATATGCTTTCATAATCATATTTTAATATATTAATAATTATATAAATCCTTCAATATAATAAAACAAGCAGTAATTTTATTCCAAGACAATAAAAAAAATAAACAGTAGGATATGCCAAAAATAAATAAAAAATTTATTTTTTATCATACATTGCTTTGTATTTTTGGCTTTTAGCGCATGTCCTCGCTAATTCTTTCAAGTATAATTCACGATCCTTATCCCCTATTTCACGCAGGGGTTTAGCGGGTAAGCCAAGAGCTAATTGGTTATCAGGCAATTGTGTTCGGGGGCTGCATACAGCTCCAGCTGCTACAATGCAACCATCACCAATAACACTCCCATCAAGGACAATTGCACCAACTCCGATTAAGCATTTAGAACCAACTTTAGCGCCATGGATAGTGGCTCCATGACTTATCAGAGTCTCTGGACCAATCACTATTGGATTACCTGTCGGTGCCTCAACTACACAGTTTTCTAATATTGTGCTATTCTTTTTGATGATAACCGCGTCATCATCTCCCCTAATCACAGCACCAGTCCATACATTCACTCCTTCTTCAAGAGTTACATCTCCGATTATCCAGCTTCCTGGAGCAATGAAGACTGATTCATGAATTTTTGGTTTCTTCCCATCAAATTCTACTACAGACATTAGTATCTAGAAATAGTTGAGAGTTGATTGGAAAAACTTGCTGGTCATTTACTCATTTGAAGCATGCGTTCAATGGGTTTAATGGCTTTCAAACGTATCTCTTCAGGGACTTTTACTATTGGCCCTTCATTTAGCAAAGCCTCGTAAGTGTTTTTCAAGGTTATTCGTTTCATTGTAGGGCATTCAGCGTTTGGATTAGCTGGAATAAAGGTCTTCCCCGGGATTTCTCTCCTCATCCTATCTATCATACCAATTTCTGTCCCAATAATGAATATTTTTTTGGGAGACTCTTTACAGTGTCGGTACATTCTTCCAGTACTTAAAACATAGTCTGCTCTGTCTTGGAAACCTGGTTCACATTCTGGGTGGACAATTAAGTCTGCTTCAGGATACTTTTTCTTCAATTCCATAGCCTCATCCCCATTCTTAAACAGCCTATGGGTATTGCAGAATCCATGAGCGGGAACGGGTATAATTTCTATATCAGGTATATGTTTTTTCACGTAATATCCAAGATTCCAATCTGGCCCAAATATTATCTTTTTTTCATTTAATTTTTGAATAATTTGTATAGCATTTGCAGAGGTAAAGGTTACATCGCACTCCGCTTTAGATTCAGCAAGAGTGTTAACATATAGAACAACTGGCACGTTCGGATTTTGTTCTTTAGCCTTTAAAAGCGTCTTTAAAGATAACTGCGCTGCCATTGGACACTTTGCAGCTGGATTTGGTATAATGACTTTTTTACCCGGATTCAATATGCTGGCGGTCTCAGCCATGAAGTCGACTCCACAAAAAATTATCATTTTTGCATCAATATTCTGTGCTTTCCTGCTTAACTCAAGGCTATCACCAATGAAATCTGCGACTTGTTGTATCTCACTAACTTGGTAATTGTGGACTAGTAAGACCGCGTCTTTTTCTTTTTTCAGCTTATTTATTTGAGTTGAAATTTCTTTGTTAGTACTCATTATTTTTTCCTTCTACTTAGTCTAATTTCAAGTTTGACATCTAGTGCTTTTGATGAATGTGTAAGTGAGCCCATACTGATGACATCAACTCCTGATGCAGCGTAGGCTTCATAATTATCTGAATTTATTCCCCCCGAAGCTTCAAAAATTAGGTCCTTTTTTAATCCTAAACTCTCTAGTTTCTTTAAGCATGTCCTGATTTCATCAGGATTCATGTTATCAAGCATAATTATATCTGCTCCAGCTTTAGCTGCTTCTTCTGCTGCTTCGTAGCTTTCAACTTCAATCTCAATTTTTTTGGTGAAACTAGTTTTTTCTTTAGCTATTCTCAGTGCTTCACTTATTGATGAAACAATTTCAAGATGATTATCTTTTATCAGGATACAGTCATCAAGCCTGATTCTATGAGGATCTCCTCCTCCTAACTCAACTGCTTTCTTTTCATAATCTCTTAAGCCAGGGAGAGTTTTTCTTGTAGCAGAAATTTTTATTAATGGATTTTTTTTACGTGCTGATTCTACTATCTCTGATGTTTTAGTCGCTATACCTGACATGTGTGAGACCAAGTTTAACGCTGTCCTTTCACCAGCAAGGAGTGCTCGGGCTGGGCCTTCAACCTCCAATAAAATTTGATTTGTTGTAACCTTAGTACCATCCTGTGTTTTTATGATGGTTTTACATCCTAATAATCGGAAAATTGCTGAAGCCTCTGATATTCCCGCTACGACGCCTGCTTCTCTAAAGAATAATCGGGCTGATCCCATCACATTTTCTGGGATTAATGCTTCAGAAGTAATGTCATCGTATCCAATATCTTCTAATAAGAAATCCCATAAACGTTTTTCATCAATAAACCACTTAGTCATGCCACTCATCCTTTTAGGGTTTCTAGTGCTTTTATCTAAGCACTATTTAATTCTTACATCTAAATAACAAATCAGAGCGTATATTCTTTTGTAAAATCTTCTAATTTATGACTTTATTATAGTTGATTCAAGCTATTATTATGTAAAAATTTTTAATTACTTCTCCTAATCATTGTGACAGTGAATAATCTTGGATTATAGAAGATATTTGATTGAGCTTGGCACTGGAGTTGACATGCATGGTGAGGATGAGACTAAAGCTGCTAAAAAAGCAGTTAGAGATGCAATTAGTCACTGCAGTATGATAGGCTTAGGTCAACTTTTTAAAACAAAAAGTTTCGGGGAGATGCAAGCAGCATTAATGGTTGATGTAACCATTTCTACACCTAACCCTGAAAAAGTTAATGGAGAGGAAGTTTTGAAAGAGCTTCCTGAAGGTAATCGAAGGATTAGGATCGTTAAAGGTGGCTTAAGGTTCCCAACTGAAGGGACGCCTGAGGAAGCTCGTACCCATGGAATAACAATGGTAAATGCAGCGATTGTTGTTCTAATCGATGTAGATAAAGTAGAGCGACGGTAAATCCCTTTTTTTTATAATTTATTACCACATTTTGTACAATATTTTGCAGATCTAGTATTTTCTTGGCCACAGACTGCACAATAAGCTGGTTGGCTGCGTTCTCTCACTTTTTCTTTAGCTGATTTTAGTTCTTTATCAATTTCCACCGCAACCTCTTTCAGCGATTCTCTAGCAACTCTTACACCCTCATCTAATGCCTTGGAGGCTTTTTGAAGTGCATTATCTAAGTCACGTTTAATTTCGGTTTCAACCCATGGTATACTTACTCCTTCATTTACTCCTTTAGGCGTACGAGTGCCACAATTAGTGCAGAAATTTGCGTCATCGTTTAATTCTTTACCACAATTTGAACAAAATACCAAAACTGATCACAATGAATAATTTCAATTCGTGACCAATTAATCTTGCTCTTAAAATACTCATAAAAAAATGAATAAAATTAAGCTACTATAAGGCGCAATCGCCTTGATGCTTAATATCTTCTTGGTGGCCTATGCTTAGCAAAGCAGTCTTGGCAGTAAACTGGTCGACCTTCTGTTGGTTTGAATGGTACTTCACATTCTTTTCCACAGTCGCTACAAGTTGCTTTATGCATCTCTCTTGGACCGCCAAAATTGCGCCTCTCTCTACTCATCCATTTCACCTCTTTTGACTAGTATTTTGTACCATTAGGTACAGGAAAAGATGAGATAGGCGTTACTTTTAAGGCTATGCAAAAAAGGGGTGTTTTACCAATCACTTTTCCGGTTAAGCCAGTCAGCTGTGTCAGGGTGGATTTCACCCCATGTTCTCACATAGGCTTTTACTTTGTCAGCAAGTTGAACTGTTTCATTGTAGCCTTGTTTCTTAATGAATTCATCTATCTCTGTCTTTGTTTTTCGTCGAGCTATCCATTTTTCTGCATTTGAGACTCTGAGTAAGAATCTGCTATAATTTGCTGCTGCTTTCTGTAGATTCTCTAGCTCAACTTTATCTAAAGTATCGTATTTACTGTGACCGTAACCTCTGCCTGTTGATACGCGTGCAGCGTCGATGTCGCCACCACTTCCACATGGGACACTCTTTAGATAGAATGGCCAGTGATCACTGTATGGGCCTACTCCATGCCCAAATGGGAAAGGTGACTTCAACTCGTCAGCTGTCTTTTTCATAAATTCGTCTAGTTCTGGATGATCATGGAGTCTTACTCCTTTTCTTCCTGCTCCACCAGCAGCGTCTAAGTTTAACATGAATCGTATATTCTTTAAATCATCTTCATGCATTGCTGTGTATGCATAGCTACCGTATAGGCCTGTTTCTTCAGCTCCGAAACACATACATCTGACTCTGTGCTTGAGTTTGTCTTTAACCATGTTTAAGACACGAGCGATTTCGAGTACAGTTACAGCACCTGAAGCAGGATCAACTGCACCTTGGCTGATATCATGTCCGTCATAATGGCTCCCAACTACCAAATACTCTTTACTATTAGTGGTTCCTGGTACATCTCCAATGACGTTATATGTTGTGACATCCATGTTTTTGTCGGTTGTCTTGATTTTTACTTTAACCTCTCCTTCTCTTTCTAAGGTTCTTGTCAAGAACATGCCATCTTCGTAACATACACTTATTGAAGGAACTATTGGGCTGATTCCACCTGTTTGTGGACCATATGCTGGGTATTGATTCATGAAGATCCAGCCTTTTGCTCCTGCAAGGATGCTTCGCATAAATTTCTCTGTTCTATGCAGGCTTCTAGTTGCCCCTGGAGGATTGGCTGACGAAACCATGACGATGCTGTCTTTGATTTCATCTTTCCTTTTCTCGTAAATGTCTACAGCTCCTTCCCCTAACCAGACTAGTTTAGCTTCAATTTCGCCAGCAATGCTGTGGGGTAGACTGATGCAATCAAAATCATGTTTAATGGGACTAGTTATGCTAACTTTTGCTGGTCCCCTCTTCCATCCAGGTATTTTGAAAGGTTCATAATATGCATCTTTTATGCCATATTCCTTTAATTTCTTAACCATATATTTGACTGAACCCAAATCACCTGGAGTTCCAGGAAACCTGCTATCGTATACATCACATAGTATTTTGAGGTTCTCCATTGGTTCAGAAGATGTATAAATCTCTGACACAATTTTCTTATCCAAATCTAAATATGGATTAGACATAAATCAACTCATATACGCTCGTGCAAAATGAATATAAAATTTGGCACAAAAAAATTAAGAAATTGGGTAATATAATGTTAATGTGAAATCGTCACTGAGGCCAGGTGCATGATGTTGCTCTAAACATTGAGCTAAACCCATTTTATATCCCTGTGATTTAACCCATTCATCTAATTTTTGCCAAGCAAGTGGAATAGTTCTCCATGGTTCACCACCTGTTTTACAGACCGTTGTAGCATATTTTGCTGAAGGAACCTGCCTTAACTCAACCTCCTTATCAGCAATTTTATCTGAATCTACTTTTATCCAAAATTCATAAGCTCGAATTTTCTCACTTTTATACAAGTCTGGTCGTTCAAATCCGTAAATGGGATTTTTTTCAATGTCTTCTAATAATCCTTTCAAAGATGCCCAATCTCTCAATTTATTAAATGCGTCATATTCAGGACTTTCACTTATTGCCCGAAAACATGCAACTTTCATAATTGGGAGTTCAAATAGTTTATATTCTTCTTTCATTTTTCTTTCACTCTTATAAATTTCTTGGATGAGTTCAGCATGTCGTTCAGCGTCTCTAATTTTTTTCCAATTAGAAGCAATGTACGTGTCCATAATTGATGTTAATAGGTTGTAACAATCTTCCGTCAATTGATAACTCCCTCTAGTTTCTTGAATCAATAATTTTACTTTCAATAAACTGGATAAATGGTGACTTAAAGCAGTCTTACTTAACCCCGTAATTTCTAGTAATTTTTTATATTCTATGGGTCCCTCAATTAAAACACTTATAATTTTAAGTCTATGTGCTTCGCTTAACGATTGAAGGATTTTAGTGATTTTTTCATTGTCTTGAGTAAGGCAATTAAATAATTTCTTGTCATCATATTTTGACATGAACTCATCGATGTTTTCCCTACACATCATATATTAAAATGTGTTGTCAAATTAAATACATAGTACTATTATGACTGAATATATTGACTTATTGTCTAAAATCTGATAATAATTTTTAAAGTGTTTTACTTATTTTTAAAATCATCAAGGAATTAACTGATTATTTCTAAATGAGTATTATGAGTTTTTTATTAATTTCATTAATACAATTACAAAGGGTTTAAAATTTATCTCAAATGAAGAAGAATATAGTTACACAAATGAGCATAATAATATTCACTGATAATCCAAATGTTGTTGAAACAAGACTTGTTATGGAGCAATTAATTAGTAAAAATATTAAAGTAAAATACCTTGCACCTTGGGATTTAAGCCTACCTAATTTACCAGATTTGGATGCGAGTGTTGTATATGTTCCAAGTAATATGCTTCATCGTGGAAGTACTTTCGAGTTTTTACATAGGATGCTAATATTGAAGGAATTTGAGAAGCATGCAATGGTTGTTAATCCCGTGGATAGTATTCTTCAATATTCTAAAGAGCATTTGGTATTAAAATTGAAAGAGAATGATTTTGTTTTTCCAAATACGTTAGTGACAGAAAACATTGAGGAAGCATATAATTTTGTTAAAACGAGGTTAGATGTAGGAAAAGAGGTGGTTTTAAAACCAATTTGTAAAGCAAGGGGAATAGGTGTAATAAAATTAAGTGAAATACGTGCGAGATCAGATTTGCTGCAATTTCTTTTATGGTATAACCGGCAGCACGCAGAAGGTGTATACTATCTTCAGGATTTTATACCTAACCAAGGTTACGATGTCCGTTGCTTGGTTGTTAATGGTGAAGTTGTTGGTAGAGAGAAAAGATACAATCCCAATGATTTCCGTTATAATGTTGCTATTGGTGGTTCAGCAGAGGCTTTTAATGATCCAGTTTATGATGAGTTAAGCGTCAAGGTAGCTGAATCTGTAGGTTTAAAGATAACTGGAATAGATATTCTTCCAGGAACTGATGGGCTTCCATATGTGCTTGAAGCAAATTGCTTCCCTGGATATATGGCGTTAATAAATGCAACAAATATTCCGATACACAAAAAAATCGCAGACTATCTAGCAAGTTTATGTTAAAAAAATATGATTTTTATCAAATTATTTATGATCTTTTGGTAATAGTTCATTTACATTAATCGTTTTTATTGACTCAATAAACTGAAT
>Ga0194125_10007622_pt1 | contig 15561 bp, 16 predicted proteins | sample TA2KigC250mmetaG_FD_148626 | JGI IMG/M metagenome (GOLD analysis project Ga0194125, IMG submission 148626) | Freshwater microbial communities from Lake Tanganyika, Tanzania - TA2015034 Kigoma Deep Cast 250m | ecosystem: Environmental > Aquatic > Freshwater > Lake | place: Tanzania: Lake... | reverse complement strand
ATATCCAGATATGACTATCGTATGGACTGACGGGGCGTTGCCTGGAGAGAAAGAGCGAATTCCGCAGGATATACATTCCGGGCGAGGCGAAACTTCAACGATGCTCTTTTACCATCCCGAACTTGTGAAGATGGATAAAGCAGAGGATTTCACGCCCGATGTGGGACAAGAATATAACGACTACGTTGGGTTTGACCGTACTACGAAAGTGGGAGTTTGGGGCAAACCTACGGAAGCATCCGCGGAACTTGGGGAGCAGAATATTGAATCTCGGGTGGAACGTCAGGCGCAATACATACAGGCGACGTTGGTCAAGCTGGAGCAATTGAAGTCGGGTGAAATTTCTGCTTAAGCCGTAAGATAATCAAATGACGGATAACCTGGAAACTCGCTATCTACAACCAGTTCTTCAAAATCAACTCACCAATTACGGTAAGTTATCGGAGAAGGGAGGTAATAGTAAGATGAAAATATTAAACGTAAGAAAACCCTCAGAGGATGTCTTAGCAAGAATTCATTCACTTAGCGAGAAAAAAGGGACAATCGCTGTAATAGAACCAGAAACTGGTGATTATTTTTTAGGCAACAGCTTGACAGAAGCCCTCAAGAAAGCAAAGATGAAATACCCGGGCAAAATCTTTTATTCTGTTCGCATCGGGTATACCTTTGTTCACGGGCATAAAGGAGGGATAAGAAAATATGAGAGCTGTTGTGAGAGGCAAGATTGAGGATTTTGTCCCCTTCTTTAACGGTTTTGTGGATGAAGACGGGATACTTGTTCTTCAGGAAGACGGAGATTTATCCTTGACAGTAGATACCGGATTTAGTGGTGGAATTGCTCTGCCTGAAGAAGTTTTGGACGAGATGGATGTTGAATTGATAGACTTTGGGATTTTCATATTGGCTACGGGCGATGAAATAGAATTGCCTGTATTTTGGGGTAAAGTAGTAGTAAGTGCTCATGAGCTTGAGACCTGGTTTATTCCTGGTGACTCGCTTTTAGGAATGGAATTTCTTTCTTTAGCAGGTTCCATTCTGAAATTTAATTTGGAAGAAGGGGAAGTTAAACTGGTTGAATGATAACTATGAACGCCGCTAAAAAGAAAATCCATGAAGGAGGTCACAATGCTTGTAAAACCAACACTACAACAGTTAGCATGGCAAGAATCCGAACTGAGCATGTTCCTGCATTTTGGAATCAATACTTTCACCGATAGAGAATGGGGTGACGGCAGGGAAAACCCGAGATTGTTCAACCCCACTGAACTTGATGCCCACCAGTGGGTGCAGGTTGCTAAAGAAGCGGGTTTCAAGTATATGATTCTTACAGCCAAACATCATGATGGTTTCTGTCTCTGGCCGAGCAAATACACCGAACATTCAGTCAAAAACAGCCCCTGGCGTGGAGGCCAAGGTGATGTTGTCCGCGAGTTAGCTGATGCCTGTCAGGAAGCGGACATGAGAATGGGAATTTACCTCTCACCGTGGGACCGTCATGAACCCACTTATGGAAACTCGCCGGTCTACAACCAGTTCTTCAAAAATCAACTCACCGAGTTATTGACAAATTACGGCGAGATAGCCGAAGCATGGTTTGACGGCGCTTGCGGCGAAGGGCCTAATGGCAGAAGGCAAGAATATGACTGGCAGGGCTATTACGAGGTTATCCGCAGACTCCAGCCGAACGCCGTCATCGCCATCTGTGGACCGGATATTCGCTGGGTCGGCAACGAGGATGGAGTTGCTCGCGAGACTGAGTGGAGCGTTCAAGATGCCAATCCGGTTTTTCACAAAGGTATTGAAGGTAAAGTGTGGTATCCCGCGGAGTGCGATGTGTCTATCCGTCCCGGCTGGTTCTGGCACAAAAGCCAGGACGACAAGGTAAAAGCGCTCGAACATCTGTTGGATATCTACTATAAGTCAGTCGGGCGCAATAGCGTTCTATTGCTCAACGTTCCTCCAAATGACCAGGGACTATTTTCTGAAGCAGATGTCAAACGACTGCGCGAATTTCGCGAGGTTTTGGACAAGACTTTCGCGGTAAACTTCGCCGAAGGTAAACCTACAGTTGCCAGCAATACCCGACCTGATTCCAAAGCGTCCAACGCAGTGGAGGGAAATAAAGATACCTATTGGGCTACCGACGAAGACGTTGCCACAGCATCATTAGAGGTTAACTTGGGTGAGCCGGCCACCTTTAATGTATCAATGGTTCAGGAATATATCGCCCTGGGCCAGCGAGTTGAAGAGTATCGCATCGAAGCCTGGGATGGTCAAGGCTGGAAGCAAATTGCTGAAGGCAAAACTATCGGACATAAGAAACTCGACCGACTTTCCGATGTTACCGCAACCAGAGTGCGGCTAACCATCGTCAAATCTCAGGCTTCTCCTCTCATCCGAATATTTGGACTGTATCGCGCACCGATGATGACATCTCATGAAGCGCCTCTAACTTAGGTCTGGAGTGCGCAAACCATGTTCGCTTTGCTCAGTAGTCCCCCTTAATCCCCCTTATCAAAGGTGGGGAGGGGGGTTGTGCTTCGCAAACCACTTCACTTTTCTAAGCGGTTTACTTCGTAAACCACTACCATTAAAAGTTCAAAAATGTTACGCCAAAAACATTAGAAAGGAGGAAATCAAAATGAGAACTCTACAATTATCAATGATATTAACCGTAGGTTTGATGTTTAGCATTGTAAGCATCTTTTGTAGTCTGAGCAATGCTAAAATTGACCCAAAGACGATTGCTGGACTATGGTTGTTTGATGAAGGAACAGGCGATACTGTTAAAGATTCTTCCGGCAATGGCCATAATGGCAAGTTGATAGGCAATCCCAAATTTGACCAAGGAAAGTTCGGAAAAGCGCTTTCCTTTGATGGTGTAGATGACTATGTGACTATGCCTTTTGAGGGCAGTTTGGAAATTGCGAAAGAAATCACCCTTCAAGCCTGGATTAACCATAACTGCCCGACCTGGGCACAAATCATTTCCAGAGAAGGCATGTGGAATGTGGGCTGCATTGGATATGTAATGGACTTAACTCCCGACCCCAAATTACGCTTTCAGTTAAAAGGGGTTACGTCTGAGTGGACGGTAGGTAATAGCATTATTCAGAAAAATCAATGGGTTCATGTCACATGCACCTGGGATGGCGCCACCAAAAAACTGTATGTGAACGGGAAACTGGATGGAAGCGCTAATGCGACTGGAGAAATTTGCGATGGTGAGCGTAAAGAACTGCATTTCGGTAAAGGCTGGGACCCATTTTACAAAGGTTCGATGGATAACGTGGCCATTTTCAACGTAGCGTTGACAGAAGAACAAATAAAAGAAACAATGGAAGGTCTCAAAGCGACTGCTGTGGCGCCTCAAGAGAAGTTGGCAACTACATGGGCTCGCTTAAAAATACTCTATTAACCCAAGTTGCTAAATATTGGGCAAAAAGGCTAAATGGCTAAGGGGCAAGGGGAGAAAGGGGCAAAACGGCTAAACAGCAAACTTGCCATTTTTCCATCTAGCCTTCTTGCCCTTTTGCCATAATGAATTTTCTGCTAAACTCAAAGGAGGTTAAGTTGATAATGTTCAAATACAAATCACTTATAATATTGTGTTTAGTCGTTTTGGGCGTTTTAAAAGCAGATGCCGCGGGAGATAAAAATTTAGCTTTTTATCTTCCGTTTGATGAAGGCAAAGGCGCAGAAGCCAAAGACTTGTCCAGCAATGGAAATAACGGTGCCATCCTCGGTGATGTACAGTGGGTGGATGGAAAACAGAAGAAAGCCTTAGAATTTGGTGGTGATGTGTACGTTGAAGTGCCAGATTCCGACAGCCTGCATTTCGGCAAGGAACCATTCGCATACCTGGCGTGGGTCAAATCCTACAAGTTCGTTGAGTATCAGACGGTCATAACCAAGCGGCATATAACCGCAGGAGATGGAAAACCAACTGCAAGTCTATTCCTCAAAGACAATCATATATTCATTGAATTCCGTGATAGTATTCAGGGTATGAACGCTTTTGACGCAACGGATGCAGTTTTGAAGGAGAATACCTGGCATCACCTTGCATGGGTCAAAGATGATAGTGAGTTGCGCGTTTACGTCGATGGAAATCTAAAGCAAAAAGTCAAGCACGATAGAAAAGGCGAGCTAACCAGTACTGAACCATTGCGCGTTGGTATCCATCACTACGGAGATTCATGGGGTGACCCATGTATCGGCATCATTGATGAAGTCGCTGTTTTCAGAAGTGCTCTGGATGAAAATGATGTCAAACAATTGATGAATAATATTCTTCCCGTTCAAACTTCGGGAAAATTAGCTATGACGTGGGGGGAAATTAAACAATAACATACGACTTTTTCACTTATCGCTCTTGTGCGGTAAAGATATGAAGAAAAGGGGGGAAAGGAAGGAAAGGATGGAACGCGGGGATAGCTTTCCTTCCCTTTCTTCCTTTCCTTCCTGCTTTTCGGTACAAGATGCTGGTACTATTACCCTAAGTGAAAAACACGGGTTTAAAAGAAAAGTTTGGTTACCAATCTTCCTTTTTTATCTCCATCCGAAATGTATCATATCTTTCGCCATCATAAGCGATGTTATTCCGTTCGACGTCGGTAAATTTGAATCCGGATTTCTCAAAACATCGAATAGCAGCGTTATTATCAGATACCGTCCAGAGATAGACCATATCAACACCAATTTCTTCAAAAGCCCGTGTCAAAGCAGCTTTCACAGCTTTGGTGCCATAACCGAGTTCTCGATAATTCTCGTCGATAATGACGAAGCTTATCTCTCCCACTCGTTCTTCCCAGGGTTTGCCTAACCTTCTTAGCATCAGAAAACCGATATGCTCACTTCGTTCAGTTGTTACGGCGTGAACGGCTTCATTATCGGACTTGTCGATAGAAAGCGGGTAGGTATCATCATCGGCGAGCCAACGCTGGATATCCGTTGTCCATTCCTGGAGAGAGTGGACTGGACGGTGCAATAATAGCCTCGTTTCAACCTGGTTACTCCACCGCCAGATACGTCGAATGTCCGGTTCTTCGGTGCGACGCAAGTGAACAGCGCCGCCATATACACGCTCAATTTCGCGCATCTGTTCCCGCAGGAGCATCAATTGGTCAGAATACCATTGGATATGCTCTTGAGCGGTGCGAATCAAACGGAGTTTTGGGCGTTCGATGAACTGCGATTGAATCAGTCTGCTTTGAAAGCGGTCTAACATCCGTTCATCTTTATTTATTATTTTACTTAGTGTATTCGCGGCAGACGATATATCGACCTTTCCCACGCTACCACCCCCTTTCTCTACGCGAGTTATCTTTGCGCTTCCTCTGCTTTGCGCGCTCTGTATTTGCATCATTTCTAATATCTATACCATCTCCTTCATTATTATTATCCTTTGTTCTTTTCGAGCCTTTGGTTCTACGTTCATATCTGCCATCTTTAGCGCCTAATAGTCGCAGATAGCTTTCATATCGTTCAGCATTTATGTTGCCAGATTTGAGGGCGAGTTTTACGGCGCAATCAGGTTCATGCGTATGTGAACAACTTGGGTATTTGCATAAGGGGATATATTCCCGCATCTCAGGAAAATAACTGCTTAAATACTGGCTACCTACTTCCAAAAGTCCTAACGCGCGGATGCCGGGGGTATCTGCGACAAATCCGCCGAAATTCAGCGACAACAATTCCACTTCAGAGGTCGTATGCTGACCCTTATGCGTTTTTTCACTTACATCCCCGATTCTAAGTTTTAAGCCCGGCTGAATTGCATTGAGGAGCGTGGATTTGCCTACACCAGACGGCCCGGCAAAGGCAGAAATTTTATCGCGCATCGTAAGTCGGAGTTCTTCAATGCCCTCTCCTGTCACTGCGCTGGTATAGATGACAGAATATCCGATACTTTCGTAAAGCTTCATCTGGGATTTTACTCTGTCAGACTTGACCAAATCCATCTTGTTAATGCAGATGACAGGTTCCATTCCTGCCGCTTCAGTGGTTACTAAAAATCTATCCAGCATTCGTAGTTTTAAGTCCGGGTCTTTGGCTGCAAAAACAATTAGAAGTATATCCAGATTGGCTGCAATAACTTGTGGTAACTTACCAATCCGCGTCCGTCCAAACTGATTCGCCCTTGGCAGAATCTCTTCAATGTAACCTGCTTTGCCATCTTCGGAACTGAAGATTACCTGGTCGCCGACAGAAACTAAATCTGCCATACGCATTTCCTTAGTTTCCTCACGCATACGTTCATCTTCAAGTTTTATCTTAGGACGCAAAACACAACGAATAAGCTCGTCTTTGTGTTTGACCTCATAAATACTATTCCGCGCTTTTACTACAATACCTTCATTCATCATATTCTCCTTAAAGCCTATCCGAAAACTATGCTGCCAGCTTGTTCCGAGCGAAATGAACGAGCAGGCTGCACGTTCTACTTCCATTCAAAATATTCAGGCATAAATATCATGACTAAATGTAACATCTCCTCATCGGAAATCGGCGTTTCCCTTCCTTCTGAATACTGATTGTTTACCCAGGCTTGAATAATTTTAATAGCAGGATGCTGCATGCTCACAGCAGATTCGCCTTCCAGTTTCAGATAACTATTAATCCAATACACCATGACTAATTCATTTGACGTTTTGTTAATATCTACATCAACCAATTGTCGTTTTCGTTCCTTTGTTTTCAACTCTCTAATTTTCTCTCTTTTTAAACCTTCGGTCCTGTTGATTACTACATTAGAAATAGTATGATGTTTGAAAGCATAATGATTTGGATTCGGTCTATCATATTCATCATAGTCCCATAAATCAATCTGACATTGGAAGACCACAGGTTCCTCGCCGCGTTGGTTCGCTCTATGCTGGGCAATACGGCGAGCTTCATTAGGATTACGGGTAAACCAAATTTTTTTGCCTCCTGTCTCTCCACCTTTTGCTCTGAAACCCTCTTCCACAATTGCTTGCGCTCTAGCCACTGTCGTTCCATGCCAAAGAGTAATTCCGCCTTTCCTTGAGCCTGGTTCAAAAATATATTGGCTCAATAATTTTGTTTCGATGCCATGCTGTTGCGCAAATTCATCTACCGTGATGTTTGGATCCAAATTAACTTGTTTTCTATACTCCTCTACCAACCAAAGTAAATCTGATTCTGCTATTTGCCTTCCATAAACGGGTTCAGCGCTAATACCGTTAGTTTTACGTTTTTTCTTTGCCATTTATAAATCTCCCCAAAAGAAACCGAGTTTCTCCAAGAAACTCGGTTTCTTCTAAATAGAAATAAAAAAAGTCGCAGGAACCTATGTTCCTACGACCATGTAACTAAGACGAAACTATCTTTCACTAACTCGTAGCGTTATTTTCCACATTGATATACCAATTCCCTATGCGACCAACTCCTTGAAAGAACGGTGGGCGCAGTATACATAGACTTCCTGAATCAAATTATTTATTTTATAGAAAACATCCTTTCTTTTCTGCATAACACCCACCTCCTTTCGCAAAATATAATTCCTATAATACTTTAACTATTATAAACGAAAATTCTTCACAAATCTATGGGTGGCGTAATGTTCTCCATACGCTTTGACAAAGTATGCTCAAGTTTTAAGAATCTTTATAATTTTCAAGCTATGATGTCCATTCTTTTTGGAATGCCCACTATAAAAGTAGACACCGACGGATACCAGCGCAAAAAGCATAAATCCTATTATGCCGCCGATGGTGTTGCTTGAATTGGTAAACCCTATACTTTCTGCAATCTTGCTGACGCCAAAGACGCCAAGAAACAACGCCGCCAGTGGAAGCCCAAAAACGAGCAGTCCTGCTTTTATCGCTTGATTGTCGCTGACCTCTATGAGCACAGAATCGCCCTTTTTCGCGTTGATGGGATTGTCCACCTCAGCTATCATAGTTCTATTTTTGTCTATGCTACAAGCATTACAACTTCCGCAGTCTCCGCTTTTTTCCACTTTCACGCGAGCTATTTGTTCGGATATATCAATAACTAAACCACGTTCCGTCATGTTAATTGACTTCCTATAGACTTCCGAAGTCTCGAAGACTTCGGAAGTCTAAATCGTTTAGTAGCTCTTTATCTGTCCCCAAATTTGGGCGAGTTTGTCTTTTGGGAAAACAGTGGCTTTACCAACACCTTCGGCAGTTAAAGTTATATCATCAAATGCTTCAGCCGTTTCCCACCCGAAAAGCCCTACTTTTCCTTTCTTAAGCGCGTCATGCTCAAAAGTGTTTTTCTTTACACCTTTCCACCATAACTCGAAAGTTTTGCCTTTAGCTACGACTTTGAAGTCCTGCCATTCGTTTAGGATTTCGGCTTGGGGGGTTTTCCAGGCTTCAGTGCGGGTTCCGTTGATATAAGTGACAAACATCAAGTTACTATTGACATATTGCCAGGAGTAGTGATTGTTTCTATCGGTCACCCGTAATGCAAGCCCCCAATCTGCGTCGCCGCCCAATCCCATTACTTTCCCCGTCATCGTAAAATCGGTTAACTCCCCAGGTTCATCCCAGACAATGACCATCGGACCTCCCATTTGATTCTGGCGCAATTCCTTATTCTTCACCTCCCAAGTGCCCGATAGTACTGTCCAACCATCCATCTTTCCATCATTGAAGTCCTCTGTTAGGGTTCCTGCAAAAGAAATTTGAAGGAACATCAAAGCAGCGACACAACTGCCTATAATAGTTTTCACGTTTGGTTCCCTCCTTTCAGTTATTTTAGACTTCCTAAGTCTCGGAGACTTCGGAAGTCTAAATTTGTTAATACGACGCTTTGATAGCTCCCCAGGAAGTGGTTAGCTTACCTTTCGTCGAGACTGCTGTACCAACGTCTTCCGCTGTTACAGTGAAATCATCAAAGTCTATCTTATCCCATGTGAATAATCCAACTTTCCCAGTAGTTAAAGCCTTATGTTCAAAGGTAGTTATCTTATTACCTTTCCAGTATAAGTCATAAGAAGTTCCCATGGCGACGACTTTAAAATCCTGCCATGTATTCATTTCTTGAGGTTGATTCTGTGTCCAATCCTCTGTGCGGCCGCCCTTGACATACGAAACGAATGCCAAATGGCCGTTTACCCACTGCCATGAATAATGATTATTGACATCTGTGGCATGGAAAGCAAGTCCCCAATCAGCATCGTTGGTCAGTGCCCTCGCTTTGACAGAAACGGTAAAATCCGTTAATTCTCCGGGGAGGTTCCAAACAATCACCTTAGGTCCACCCATCTCGTCCTGATGTAATACCCCATTCTCCACCGTCCATACTCCCGAGAAAACCGTCCAATCGTCGATTTTTTTATCGAAATTGGTGGAGATGGTCCCTGCTGAAGCAAAAAATGTACCCCAGAACATCAGGGAAACGATACAAATAGTGAGAATGAATGTTGTTCTCATCTTTATTCTCCTACTCTTATTTTTTATCACATCAACAGCGAAAGTTAAAGAAAATATCAATTTCCGCTGCTTATTTTCGACAATATAATTATAACATTTATGTTCGAGATGTCAAGACATTTTTTTCTTGCAATTTTGCTAAAATGCTGTTATATTAATACAAAACTTTGTCGGAAATAGAGCATTGCATCTAATCCGCCAATAGCTGTCGAAATCAGCGAAACCATATTCTTCCGTCTCTCTAACCGAGTTTGAAAGCTAAGAAAGGTTACGTAACCAAACTTTTCTTTTAGAAAGAAAAGTTCCATCATAAGAAATAAGAGGAATAAAGTAAAATGCTCAAATCCTCACACGGTGAGTATAAGTTTTCCATTGCGTTCAAAGACGTTTTTTATGTGCCCAATCTGATTACCCTATCTCGCCTTCCATTCATTCCGCTTATCATTTATTGTTTATCGCAACGAGGTTCGCGCGCATACCAGATGGTTAGCTTAGGGCTAATGGTTGTGTGTTTCTTTACGGACTGGCTGGATGGTTATTTAGCGCGGCGATTGAACCAGGTTTCCGCCTTAGGCAAAACTATAGACCCCATTATCGACAAAATTGTTGTGATAGCTTTGGTGATAGCGCTCATTGTCTATCGCGACTTTCCCTTATGGGCAGCGCTCATATTCGCCGGTAAAGATTTTATCTTGATGGTACTTGGGCTTGCTGCGATTAAGCTGAAGAAAACCGCTGTTGCAGCCAATATCTGGGGCAAAATCAATCTGTGGCTGCTTGGTGGCATGAGTAGCCTATATGTTATCAATTATCCATTCAAAATTGTTTTTTTGATAGCGGCGTTGATAACAACCGTCATTACTCTTTTTAGTTATAGCATAATTTTTATCAAAATCATAAGAGGAAAAGTAAAACCCTAAGCCTGATTGCATTGACATCGGATGTTATATCGACTTTTTCAGGAGAGTGACTGTCAATAACCCTGACTGCCCTTGAGTCTTACGAAGCAGATTACGATGCCGAAGCCTTACTCCTTGCCATGCGCGATGTTGCCAGGGCACAGGAAGGTATTGGCAAGCTGGTGGAGTGTGGGTGTCCCCATACGCATCAATTTAAGATTTTCAGAGGATAAGAATTAAAAAAGTGTGTTTATCACCGGTCTAAAGATATTAGCTAAAGCTGCGGTGTTGGTTATTCCCCCTTAGAAAAGGGGGCCAGGTGGTTGTCCAAAACCAGCACCGTGCCTCGTAGACTTTATCTTTAGATCAGTGTAGTAATATGTTATTTACCCATTTATGCTTAACTTAATGCGTATGGGGTTTCCGTATTCGCTTGGAACGGCGGGATATTGCAACTGAACGGTCTACGTCTCCGTGTCCAAAAGCCGAAATCAAATAATCTTAGCTAATACCTCATCCAAATGCTGTTTTGCTTCTTTAGAAATAAACTCCGGCGGTTTGTTCCAATATTCTTGCCGGAACACCTCAACTGATAGAAAACGCTGATAGCCCTTACGCTTGAGGATTCCCAGCATCTCTTCTAACGGAATAATGCTTAAGCCTGTATACAGACGATGACTGTCGTTCAATTCATTGCGCGGTCGATTGTCGCAATCGTTGACGTGGACGATGAACAATTTTTCAATGGGAATCGCCGCGATATCTTCCATCGGTACGCCCGATTTGTAATAGTGGAACGTGTCCATCATCATGCCGAAATTGTCATGGTTTGCCGCTTCGACGATAGCAAGCGCTTGTTTCGGACCAGGGACAAACGGATGGTTACCAAGCGGCTCCAACGCCAAATTAACGCCATAGTTCTGACAGATTTTGGCGTATCGGCGGCCGACTGTGCCGGCTACCTTCACCGCTTCAGCTTCGGATATCCCAGAAGGCGGCGCATCTGGACAAACCAGCAGCGTATCGCTGCCGAGTTGTTGCGCTAATTTTGCGCCCCGGCTAATTGCTTCAGCAGTACCTTCGATATCGCCGAAGAAACAGAAACTCCAGGGACACAACGCCGCTGCTTGTAGATTGTTTTTGTCAAGCAGAGCCTTAGCTGCTTCGACTGAATGCGTCTCCAGGAATTTATTCAACTTCGCGGACCAAATTTCGACGCCTTCAAATCCAGCGTCGCCAGCGCTATTTATATCTTGTTCAAACGTATATGGCATCGTTGTTGCGCCATTTATGCAAGGTTTCATTTTAATATCCTCCATTAAGTTTCGTCAGAAACCCGTTTTCTCCGAGAAAACGGGTTTCTAATTCGCAACCGGCAATCGAATAGTAAAAGTCGTCCCTCCCTCTGATGGCGATGGGTCTACCTGAATGTCGCCGCCATGGTCATCGACTATTTTTCTCACAATAGCCAAACCCAACCCCATGCCATCCTTCTTCGTAGAAAAATGAGGCAGGAACAATTTGGGAATAACTTCAGGTGGAACACCTGGGCCGGTATCAATAAATTGTATAACCACCTGTTTCTCCGATTTAGAATAGTAAGCTTTGATGGTCAAACTTCCACCTTGTTCCGCCATAGATTCTATGGCATTTTTGATAATATTGAAGCAGGCGCGTTTGATTTGGTCGTTATCGGCTAAAATAGGCGGCATTTCAACTTCAAATTCAGTTTTTACGGCGATGTTTTCAGGGAGTTCACCGAGCAGTTGGATAGCGTTTTGAATAATTTTGCGTACATCAACACGACTCAATTGAGGCGCGGGCATTTTGGCCAGTTTAGAAAATTCATCAAGCAAACGCCGCAATCCTTCTACCTCATCAACGATGGTTTGCGTACACTGTGAAAGAACTTCTGAAAAGCCCTCCGGATTCGAGTGGTAGCGACGCTGAAGCCGTTGGGCGCAGAGTTGGATTGGGGTCAAAGGATTTTTAATCTCATGAGCTAATTTTTGCGCTACCTCCTGCCAGACCGCCATCTTTTCCGCCCTTTTTAATTCTTCTGTACTGCGCTTCAAATCCTCCGTCATGCGGTTGAAATAAGCGGCGAGAATCGCAAATTCATCTTTTGTATCGACATCTACCTTATAATTCAAATTACCGCGTGCAACTTGTTTCGTGCCCGCAATCAATCTGTTGATTGGATTGGTGATTCCCTTACTAATCAATGCGCTTGTCCAGAAAGCGATGAAAAATATCAGCGTTGCGGTTAACAGCAACACAAGAATTACCGTCTTTTGCGCTGGACGCTTGGTCGTCACGGCGCGAATATACGAAGCTTGTCCCGCGCCAATGTCTGCTCTAAGCGAATTTACCTGCTTTCTGATGGCAGCAATACTCGCTCTATTGAACGGCAACAGGCGGCCGATTACTACAGCCCCTAAGCGTTCTTCGCCCGCTTTAGAAGAGATTGGCATCGTACAGAGGAAAAGTCCCTCATCTCCTACATCAATGTCAGAGGTTGTGGGGATATCGGGCAAGGCCTCAATAGGTGGTAGAAAACTCGAAATATTCAGCGGCGGCTGATTAGGCAGCGTGCTAAAAATCCTATTTCCAGAAGAATCATAGATGGCAACGATGTAATCTTCCTCCAAAGCTAAAACACGCGCCCGTTTACTGACATCATTTTTCTGCGCCAGCAATTTAACTATTTCAGAGTCGAAAGCTATCCTCTCAGCGCTATCCGCCATCGGCAACGTATGAAATATTTCTAACGCGTTGGTAAGGCCAACCGCTTCTCTCAACGCCAGCGCGACTTTCTCATCAGCCCAGAGTTCGATGCTCTTAATGTTCAAATTGTAGGAGACAAATAACAGCAACACTGTCGGAACGAGCGTCATAAAACTGAAAGCGATTATCAACTTCGCCCTGAAATTAAGTCCAGCCAAAAACGGTTTTTTGATTATTAAACGTCGAATACCGAAGCGCCAAAGAATAACCGCCATTACAAAAATAGCAACATTCACTAAAAAAAGAAGTCCAAGTTTTGGCAGATAGCCCGACAAATTAATGGGCAGATTTGACAGTTCAAAGCCTTGTATCAAGGCAATTTCAAGTAAGGTGATGAGAAGCAATGTTATTAAAGTTGGAGTGAGAGCTCTTGTGTTCATAGTAATACCTACTCTATAAATCGAATAAATCCGAGATTGAGATTTTTAATCCGGGAATTACCGGTGAGGCATCCAATATATCCCTTAGAACGTAGCTTTCGCATTCCTGATTTGCCAGTGACGCATTAGGAACCCAACTTTTATAAACCTCAACCTTTCGTTCTTTCAAGTTAACGACCCAGATAACAGCAGTACCCAAAGAGAATAGGTCGTTGAGTTTATCTTCAACATCATCGTCTGTCTCTGTATCAGAGCGAATTTCAATAGCTAAATCTGGAGGAGAGATTTGAAGCCCTTTAAGCGGTTCTCGAAATTCTTTGTGATAGGCTATGTCTGGAGCCCTTCTCCGGCCATTTGGAATCCGATGAAGGACATCCACCATCACGTTTTTGTAGTTACCTAAATTATTTTTTCTTAGATAATCTACAAAAATATAGCTTAACTTGACAATTAAAATTCCATGTTCAGTAAATGTTGGCGCCACCTGGACTAACCTCCCGTCGATGTATTCAAGCCCCAATTCCATGCCGACCAGGGCGTCGAATTGGACCTCGGTGACTTCTATTGTTTCTGAATATGCTTTGCTCATTAGTTTAGCCTCCTCCCAAACTTTTCTTTTCTTTTAGGAAAAGAAAAGAAAAGTTTGATCAAAAGAAAAGAAAATTAAAGATTATAGCTGATACACTCTCCTTCCCCACTGAAAATCAATAAAGTTCCTTTCAAGTTGCGATGCGCCTGTGGACGAATTTTATCCATGTATCTATGCAATTGCTCTATCCCCTCACATTTCAACTGTTCTATTTCTCTTACGCCTCCCTTAGGAACATATTTTAGTTCTAAAACCCACTCATAATCCACCGGAAACTGTGGTGTCTCACGTAGGAATATGTCCACATATCCACGTTCAGCTTCAAGTTCGCTCTGGATGTAATACAACCCATTCAAATATAACAGCGTCAAAATGTGGATTTTCAAATGTCCTTCCTTGAATCCCCGGAAATTTCTATTGGAATAGATTCCTCTTCTTTTCTTTTTGATCAAACTTTTTCTTTTAGGAAAAGAAAAAGTTTGGTTTGATAACACCTTTTTCAGAAAATCCTCCACCACGCTTACAAACTTATCAATTTTCCCCTCATAAGCCATCGTCTCGATGGCATCATCTAACTCAGTTTTTCTCACTCGAACCGAATACCGTTTCTCTAACAATTCGTAAAAATACCTGTAATATAACTCACCTATCACATAATTTGGCATCCTGAAGACATATCGATTACCTCTTCGCCGCTCTATCGTGATAAATCCAGTGTAAAGCAGAAGCGAAAGGAGTTCGTCCCTCTCAAACTCCCTCTCCAAATTGAATTGAATGGTCAGGTTCCCCAAGACTTCGTTCCTATCCATCAATTCTTCCATAACATTTCTGCTTTCTTCAATTTCCAAAAGATTAAACAAATTTCCAACCTTTTTGTAATCCGAAGCTATATTGACATCTATCAAGTTTGGCGGCGGAGTCCCCCTTGCGACATACTCAGAAAGATAATATAGCATCATATCAGGATTGAACAATCTGCTATCCTCAAGCTCACCGCTGAATTTATATCCGTTGTAGTATTCTATCATCTGTGAGTAGCTCTCATCTGGGTCACATCCGTGTTCTGCGCAAATCATTTTGACTAAATTATAAGTCTCTTTTTCAGTGAACCCCAACATATCGTGGAAATTAGGATGGAGAGAAAGATTTTTGCCAATGTTAAATCCGCTGGTAAGGCTATCTAATGTAATGGGGGTTACACCGGTAATGAACATTCTATCGATTACTCCATCTCTTGCGCCTGTTTTTAGCACTTCGTAGAACTTTCTCACAAACCCTGTTCGTGAGACTAACTCTTTGAACATGCTAAATTGGAAGGCTAAAAGTTCATTCGCAAAGTGGTCATACTCGTCTATCAACAGGTAAATTCTCTTGTCTGTCCTTTGGCTAACCGATTGTAGAAATTCTACCAACATTCCCTCCGGTTCTTCAATACTTAATATCTTTTCTTTATCCTCATCATCCATTAGTATATCAGG
>Ga0194125_10007617_pt1 | contig 15568 bp, 20 predicted proteins | sample TA2KigC250mmetaG_FD_148626 | JGI IMG/M metagenome (GOLD analysis project Ga0194125, IMG submission 148626) | Freshwater microbial communities from Lake Tanganyika, Tanzania - TA2015034 Kigoma Deep Cast 250m | ecosystem: Environmental > Aquatic > Freshwater > Lake | place: Tanzania: Lake... | reverse complement strand
CGCCGGCCTCACCGAGGCGGGAACGCTCGTCCCCGGGGCGGTGAAATCGGCCGCGGGCCTGGCCCTCCTCCTCCGCGAAGGCTTGGCCGACACCATCCGGGTCTCGCTCACGGCTCCGGCCGAAGATGAAGTGGCCGTCGCCTTTCATCTCCTGGCCGGCCTCGGGCTGCGGCGGCGCGGCCCGACCGTCGTCTCTTGCCCGACCTGCGGACGGACAGAGGTCGACCTGCGCTCGATCGCCGCGGACGTCGAGCGAAAACTCGCCGGGGTCCGCGCGCCGCTCACCGTGGCCGTCATGGGCTGCCCGGTGAACGGCCCGGGCGAAGCCCGCGAGGCCGACATCGGGCTGGCTGCCGGCCGCGGGGCGGGGACGATTTTCGCCCGCGGAAAGCCCCTCCGCCGCGTTCCCGAAGGGAGAATCGTCCGCGAGCTCGTCAAAGAGGCGAGGCTTGCCGCCGCCGCTCTGGATAGGAAGGATCATGGCTGAACCCACGACCGCCGCGAAGTTCAAACGCCTCCGGGCGATCCTCGAAGAAATAGGCCGGGTCGTGGTCGGCTTCTCGGGAGGGGTGGACAGCACTTTTCTCCTCAAGACGGCCGCCGATACCCTGGGCCGGGCGAATGTCCTGGCCGTCGTCGCCGGGTCGGAGACCTATCCTTCGAGGGAGGTCCGGGAGGCCCGTCGCCTGGCCCGGAAACTGAAAATCCGCCACCGGTTCATCGAGACGCACGAGCTCGACGACCCGCGTTTCTCGAAAAACCCTCCTCTTCGCTGCTATTACTGCAAAGGCGAGCTGTGGTCGGAAATGGGAAAAATCGCCCGGACGGAGGGCTTCTCCCAAATCGTCGACGGGGCGAACGCCGACGACACGAGGGATTTCAGGCCCGGGGCCAAGGCCGGACGTGAAAAGGGCGTCCGGTCGCCCCTCCAGGAGGCGGGCTTGACGAAGGACGAAATCCGGCGGCTGTCGAAGCGGGCCGGGCTCCCGACCTGGAACAAGCCCTCGCTCGCCTGCCTCGCTTCGCGATTCCCGTACGGCACCCCGATCGAGCGCCGGAGCCTGTCCCAGGTCGGCCGAGCCGAAGATTTTCTCCGCGGCCTGGGAATCGGCCAGCTCCGGGTCCGCCACCACAAATCGATCGCCCGGGTCGAGGTCTCTCCGGCGGATTTTTCGAAACTCGTCCGTCCGGCCGTCCGGTCGGAGGTCGTCGCCCGGCTGAAAAAGCTGGGCTACACCTACGTCGCCCTGGACCTGGACGGGTACCGGACCGGGAGCATGAACGAGGGGCTGAACCGTCGGGCGGCCAAACGTTGACGAGGGCGAGGCGGGCGTCCTCCGGTCAAAAAAAAAGGGAAGACGCCGAAGCGTCTTCCCTTGAACCGTCGGTCGGAAACTATCCCTTTTCGGTCTTCTTCTGGGTGATGATGGCGATGTTCTCGATGCCGGCCTCGCGGATTTTTTCGTAGATGTCGACGAGCTTGCCGTATTCGAGTTCCCCGTCGGCTTTGAGGTACAGCTTCTTCTCCTGGACGGTCAGGAACTCCTCCTCGATCTTGGAGGCGATGTCGTCGATCGTGACCTTGTCGTCGTTCAGGAGCATCGTCCCGTCCTTCTTGATGTAGAGGACGACATCCGGGTTCTCGGGCATGCTGACCGTATTGACGGCCGTCGGCAGCCGGACGTCGGCCCCCTGCTGGACGAGGGGCGTCACGACCATAAAGATGATCAGGAGGACGAGAAGGACGTCGCACAGGGGAACGACGTTGGGTTCGGCGACGAAGTTTTCGCCTTTTTTCTGAATCGAAACGCTCATCTCAGGCCTCGCTTCTCACGGGGGAAAGACCCCGTCGGCTTACTTCTTCCGGATGAAGAAGTCGATGACCTGGGAGGCCGTGTTGGACATCTCGGCGTCGTAGACTTCGATCCGGGCGTTGAGGAAGTTGTAGCACCAGAGGGCGATGATGGCCACGCCGATCCCGAAGGCCGTCGTGACGAGGGCCTCGGCGATCCCGCCGGCCACGGCGCCGATGCCGCCCGACCCGGTCAGGGCCATGCCCCGGAAGGCGTTGATGATCCCCGAGATCGTCCCGAACAGGCCGATGAAGGGCGAGGAGGTGGCGATCGTCGCCAGGACGCTCGACCCGCGCTTCAGCTCCTGGTTGAAGATCGAGGCGGCCCGGTCGCAGCCCCGGGAGGCCGTTTCGACCTGTTCATCGACGGACAGCCCGGCCTCTTTTCCCTCGAGGAACTCGGTGATTCCGGCGGCCGTCACGCGAGCGAGGTGGCTGCCCCGGTTTTCCTTTTTCGTCGCCAGGGCGAGGGCTTCCTTGATGTTTCCGGCCTTGAGCAGGTCGGCGATCTTCGGGGCCGCGGCCTTGGATTTGGACTTGGCCCGGCGGAAGAACAATTGCCGTTCAATAAACAGGTATAAGGAAATGATCGACAGGAAGATCAGGAGCAAGGAGACGCCTTTGGCGACGGCCCCCATGGCCTTCCACATTTCTACGAGACCGAATTGCATTGTGAACCTCCTTTAAATATCCGAAAGCTATATCTAGCCTTTCCGGCTTATTTCAGGGTGAAGCGGACGGTGACGGTGAAGATGACGCCCCGGGGCCGGCCGTTGATGACCATCGGCTCGTAGACCCACTGCCGGACGGCGTCGATGGCCGCCTGGTCCAGGAGCGGAATCGACCGCAGGACCTTGATGTTCTGGACCCGGCCGTAGATGTCCGTCTGGGCCTCCAGGATGACGATCCCCTCGACCCGGGCCTGCCGGGCGATCTCGGGATAGGTCGGGTCGACCTGCTTGACGAGCTTGGGGGGCTTGATCTCTCCGATGGCCCGGACCGGAGCTTCGATCTCGCCCACGACGCCGCCCAGGACCCCGCCCACGACGCCGCCCAGGACACCGCCGATGACCCCGCCCTCGACGCCGCCCTCGACCCCGCCCTCGATCCCGACGTCGGACAGCTGCTCTTCGGCGATCTCGTCGGGGATTTCGACCGGGGCGACGAGCTTGCCGGCTTCGAACGAGGTCTGGGCCTGGACGGGCTTGATCCGCTTGACCTGGGTGGTCGCGGCCTTCTTGGCCGGCGGAGGGGGAGGCGGAGGAGGGGGGGGAGGGGGAGCGAGGAAGGCCGAGGTGATCTCGATTTTCGGCAGGTTGGAGACTTGAAGGAGGGGAATGACGACGAGAAGGGCGACGATGAAGGTGTGGGCGAGCATCGAGGCCGGAAAAACCCAGGCCTTGGTCGCAACCCTCCGGTCACCGATGATGAAGGAATCTTGGAACATGTTGGCCTCCTTGGGCCGCGGGCCCGCCTTCCGTCCTTGGATCCGGGCCGTCACCCGGCCGGGAAACGAGGCCCAGGCGGCTGCGGGCGTCGGGAGCGGAACGGACGCCCGGGCCAGGACGTCGAGTTCGCGGAGGGCGGCCAGGTCCCGGCGGCAGGATTCGCAGTCGCGGAGATGACTCGCGACCCGACCGGCCTCGGCCTCGCCGAGCTCTCCGTCGAGAAGCGCGCTCAGGAGTTCCCGGACTTCATCGTGCCTCATGAGCCCCTCCCCGCGGGCGGCCGGCCAGGGCGTCTTTCAGCTTGTGACGGGCCCGGCTCAGCCGCGACATGACGGTCCCCTCGGACACGCCGAGCGTCTGGGCGATCTCCCGATAGCTCAGGTTCTCGTAAACCCTGAGGATAAACACGGACTTTTGGTCGGAGGGAAGAGCCGCGAGGGCTTCCTGGAAGCGTTTTTCGGCCTCGTGGCTGAGGAGCTCATCCTGAGGCTGGGTGTTCATATCCTTCGCTTCCCGGTCGCCCAGGGGCTCTTCCCGTCTAGCCGAGCGGAGGTAGTTCAAGGCCGAATTGACGGCGATGCGCCGGATCCAGGCGTAGAAATCGAGGCCGTCCCGGAACTGGGGGAGGGCGAAGAAGGCCTTGATGAACGTTTCTTGGGCCAGGTCGTCCGCGGCCTGGGGCGCCCTGGCCATCCTCAGGCAGAGGTAGTAGATGGGCTTCTGGAAGGCTCGGACAAGGTCCTCGAAAGCGTTCATGTCTCCCTCTTTGGCCTTGGCCACGAGCGCCCGTTCCTCGGTCGGGTCCACGTACCTCACGTTTGAGCTCCCGTATCAGATACACGCCGGAAGGGGGAATATTCCCTCCCCGCCTTTCCTACTTTATATACGTCCGCCCGGGGGAAAACAATAACGGCCGGCCGGGGGCGGGGGGCGTCGCGTTGCCTGCGAAGAGCCCGTTGTGTTATAAATTCAAGGGAGGGAATCAACGTCGCCCCCCAGCCGATCGAGAACATGATCAAGCAGAGTCCCTATATCGCCACGGCCGTCGTCGTCGGGGCCCGCCGGAAATTCGTCTCGGCGATCGTCGTCCCCGACTTCGAAAAGCTGGCCGCTTACGCCAAAGCGAGGAACATCCCCTTCGACCGGCCGGGCGACCTGGCCGCCAAGGACGAAATCCGGGATTTCCTCCTGGACGAGGTCGACCGCCACACGCCCCACCTGGCCCCTTACGAGAAGGTCAAAAAAATCGTCGTCCTGGAGAGAGAATTCGACCTCGAACGAGAAGAGCTGACCCCGACCCTGAAGGTGCGGAGGGCCAAAGTCGAGGAGAAATTCAAAGAGGTCCTCGACGGGTTGTATCGCGAATGACCGCCGCCGCTTTTCTCACCCTGGCCGTCCTGGCCGCGGCCCCTCCGGCCGTTTGCGGGGCCGCGTCAGGACAGGACGTCGTCCAGGTCGATGTCGGGGCCGAGATCGAGGCGGCGGTCGAAAAAGCCCGGACTTTGATCCGGGAGGAAAACCGCTACGACGCGGCCCTCAATGAACTGGCCCCGCTCCTGGCCAAGCTCTTCCGCCTCGCCGACTCCAAGCGTCAGATCGAGCTTTCGTCCGAGATCTTCCTCCTCAAAGGCCTGGCTTACGCCGGGCTGGCCGACGACGCTTCCGCCCGCCGGGAGTTTCGTAACCTCTTCGAGCTCGGGGCGGACGTGGCCAAGGGGGCGACCAAGAACCTCTTCGACCCCCGGATCCTGCTCCTTCTCAAGCAGGCTGAGCGGGAGTCTCTGGGGTTGAGCATCGACCTGACCCTGGGGATCATCACCGACCCCCCGGGGGCCACCGTCCGGGTCAACGGCCGCGAAGCCGGCCTTTCGCCGATGATCTACAAGACCGCCAAGGCGGAGAAAATCGTCCTCGAGGTCTCGCTTGCCGGATACCGGACGGTCCGGGAGGAGGTCGTCGTCGACCAGTACGAAATGCGCCGGGATTTCGTCCTCGAATTCGCCGGCCTGACCCTCGTCGTCCGTTCCCAGCCTCCCGGAGCCAGAGTCCTGCTCGACGGTCAGGACACGGGCCTCCTGACCGACGGAGAGCTCAGCAAGATTCCCGTCGGTCGCCACCAGGTCAAGCTCGTCAAGGAGAACTACAAGGAATGGGAGACCTGGATCGACTCCGCCGACGGGACGACCGAGTTCGCCGTCGAGGCGAAGCTCGTCGGGACGGGGTACGTGTCCGCGGCCGTCATTAGCGGCACGGCCCAGAGCACTTTCCTGGCGCCGACGGCCGTGGCCGTCGACCGGGACGGGAATTTCGTCGTCGTCGACGCGAGCGACCGAAAAGTCAGCGTCTTCGACAACGTCCTCAAGACGATGACCTGGTTTGACCCTGGGCTCGTGGCCGAAATCGGCCTCGTTTCCCCCCAGGGAGTCGCCGTCGACGGGCGCAACCGCTATTACCTGGCCGACGCGGACACGCACGCCGTGTTCGTCTTGAATGAAGCCGGGAAGGCTCCTTTGAGGTGGGGGGAATTCGGGCGGGGGGAGGGCCAGTTCAACACCCCCCTCGGGATCGCCCTGGACGCCGAGGGCAATGTCTTGGTCGCCGATTCCGGAAACAACCGGGTGAAGAAATGCGCCCCGGACGGCCGCTTCCTGGGCGCCTGGGAAGTCGACGCCGCCCCCCGGGCCGTCGCCGTCGGGCCGGGAGGCAAGGCCTACGTCCTCGCCGGCCGCCGGATTCTGAGGTTCTCGTCCGAAGGCGGCCTCGAGGCGACTCTGGCCGCAGAGGCCGGATTCGAGGACCCTCGGGGACTGGCCGTCGACGGGGCTGGCTTTCTCTACGTCGCCGATGCCGCCCGGTCGGCCGTTATCAAGCTGGATGAAAACGGGGCGGTCGTATCCGTTTGGGGAAGTCCCGGTCCGGGCCGGGGCCAGCTCGGTTCGCCCATGGGGTTGGCCATCGACCCCCAGGGGCGGGTCGTCGTCGTCGAGCGCGACAACAACCGTCTTCAGGTTTTCGTCCTGGGCTCCGGTCCCACGGGAGGCGGTTCCATGACCGCGACGTCAACCGCGGCCGGCCTTTTTTCGTACAGATGAAATGAGGAGACCCGCCATGAGAACAGACCGGATCGCCGCCCTGCTGACCTCTTTCATGACCTTGGCCGCCGCGGCCTGCATCATTCCCGTCTACATCGACGACCCCCGCGGCTTCCCGCGCTCGGCGTCCCGGATGTTCGAGAAAACCGTCCCTTGGGAGAACGGCCGGGCGGTCGCGGTCGAAAACCCGGCCGGCGATGTCGAAGTTTTCGGCTGGGAACGGAAAGAGGTCCAGGTGACGGCCGAGTGGGGATGGGATTCCTCCCGAAGCCGGGTCGAAGTCCCGAGCCCGGGCCGGGACATCCCGGATGTCGAGGTCGAGCCGGACGGCGACCTCCTCAGAATCCGGCTCCGGGCGCCTGTCCGGGAGGAGGACACGGCCCGGCCCGTGCGGTTCATCCTCAACGTCCCTCAAGCCGTCGACCTGAAGGACGTCGTTGTCCGGAGGGGGCGAGTCACGGTCGGCGACATCTACGGCCGGACGAGGGTCGCGGTCGAGGAGGGCGACGTCCGGGTGGAGAATTATTCGGGCTCGCTCGAAGTCTCGGTCGGCCGCGGGTCGGCGGAGGCCGAGATTCTCGACTTGAGGCCGGAGGATGTCGTCCGCCTCGCCGCCCGGCAGGGTCCGGTGACTCTCTTTCTCGAAGCGGGAGTCGATGCCAGAATCGAAGCGGAAGCGGCCAACGGGCGGGTCATTTCGGATTTCGCTCTGGGAACGGGCCCGGACAGCCGGAAGGTCGCGGCCGTCATCGGCCGGGAGAAGGGCGGGACGGTGGCCCTCGTGTCCGGGATGGGTGACGTCCGGATTCGGAAAGTCCGGGACATTCGGTGAGGAGGAACATGGACGAAAAACAGAAGGTCATTCGGGCGGGCGTGGGAGCCATCATCCTGATCGTCCTGGGGGTCGCCGCGTATTACCTCTTCTTTTCCGGACGGGGCGGAGGCCCCGCGGTCTCGGGAGGGCCGTCCGCGGCCGAAAAGCTCGCCGCCGAAGCGCCGGGCGTCAAGGACGCGGCCGTGTCGCCGATCAGCGCCGAGCTCGACAAGAGCGACGAGGCCGTCCGCGGCCTGGCGGCGGACCTCTCGTCCAACGCGGTCTTCCTCGAATGGCTCAAGTCCAAGGACCTCATCCGCCGCTTCGTAGCCGCGGTGGACAACATCGCCAACGGCCAGAGCCCGCGGCCCCAGGTCGACTTCTTCGGGATCCGGGCGCCGTTCAAGGTCCTCGAGGGGGGCGGGAAGACGACCATCGACCCGGCTTCCTACGACCGGTACAACGTCGTCGCCGACGTCTTCGAGTCCCTCAGCCCCGCCGGATGCGCCCGCCTCTTCGAAAGCGCCCGGCCGCTCATCGACCAGGCCTACCGCGACCTCGGCTATCCGCGGGCCGATTTTCGCCAGACCCTCCTCCGGGCGGTCCATGCCGTCCTCCGGGCACCGGTCGTCGAGGGGCCCCTCGAGGTCGAAAAGGGGGTCGTCGCCTTTGCCTTCAAAGACCCCCGCTACGAAGCGTTGGACGAGGTCGAAAAGCATCTCCTCCGGATGGGGCCGGAAAACCTCCAGCTCATCCAGGTCAAGCTGCGGGCGATTGCCATGGCGATGGGCTTTTCCGAGGCTCAGCTGCCGCCGGCTCGAGCCTCGGGGCCTTCTTTTCGCTGACGGGCCGGCCTAGCGTTTCCAGGGAAAAGGGTCGTCCAGGTCGAAGTCCGGGTTGAGGTGGTCGTCCGGGCCGAAAAGCCCGGGCTGCACGTACAGGTGTTCGAACCCCAGGGCCTGGGCGCGGTCGACGACCGCCCGGTATTCCTCGGGGGAGAGAGGGCGGGAGAGGTCGGACGGAGCCCGGAAACAGGGCCGGTACTGGCTCATGAGGCTGACGGGCAAGGACCGGGGGAAAGTCTCGGCCAGCCAGGCGAGGACAGCCAGGGTGTTGTCGACCCGGCCGGGCAGGACGAGGTGGCGAACGACCGTCCCACGCCGGGCGATTCCTTCCTCGTCGAGGTCGAGGTCGGGCTGCTGGACATACATCTCCTGGATCGCCGGACCGGCGAATTCGAAATAATCCGGCGCTCCGGAGCAGCGCGCGGCGAGGGCGGGGATTTTGTATTTGCAGTCGGGGAGAAAGATGTCCACGATTCCGGCCAGACGCTCGACGACCTCGACCCGCTCGTAGCCGTGGGAGTTGTAGACGAGGGGAAGCCGGAGGCCCGCCGCGGCGGCGATCCGCAGGGCCCGGAGGATGGGCAGAAGGAGGTGGGAAGGGGAGACGAGGTTGATGTTGTGGGCACCCCGGGCTTGAAGGTCGAGCATCATTCCGGCCAGCTCCTCGTCCGTCACGAGACGGCCCTGGAGCGACCAGCTGATCTGATGGTTCTGGCAGAAGAGGCACTTCAGGTTGCAGCCGGTGAAGAAGACCGTCCCCGACCCCCGGGCCGCGGGGCCGGCGCCGCTCAAGACGGGCTCCTCGCCGAAATGGAGAAGGGCCCTGGCCACGCCGGCCTGGTCCGGGCTTTGGCAGACGCCGAGCTCTCCCCGCTCGCGGTTCGTCCCGCAGTCGCGGGGGCAGAGCCGGCAGGCCCGCCGGTGGGGGTCGAGCGCGGCCAGGGCCCGGTCGAGCCGCTCGATTTTTTTCCCGGGGTCCACCTAGAACGCTCCGAGGGGGCAGGCGACCACCTTGAGGCCCAACCGGTCGGCGAACCGTCCGGCCTGGAGCCGGGAAACGCCGAACGCCTCGGCCAGGTCCCAAAGCGCCGGGCAGGTGGGGGAGTTCCCCAAGCCGCGGAGGGCGGCCTCGCATCCGTCCGGATAAGGAGCCTCGGACTCAAACGTCGTCCAGCCTTTGGATGGGCCCGGGTATCCAAACAGGCCGAGCTGGCAACGGCGGAGCTTGACTCCGAGAACGTCCGCCATCCGGCCGACCTCTCCGGGCGAGACGGCCAGCGCCTCGGCAAGGGCGAAAGCGTCCGCGCAAGCCAGGCCGCCGTCTTCCGTGAGGCGGGTCCGGATGCGCACGGACAACCGGTCGTCGACCCGGACGTTCGGCGGGACGTTTTTTTCATCCAAGGACATGTCGCCTCCGGCTTCGGGTTTCGCGAAGATATCATATCCCAACTCCCGCCCGGCGGAAAACGGCTTGGCCGTCGCTTGACATCGGGAGAGCGGCCGCATAATATCCCCTCCCGTGTTTCCGAGGAGGAGAGTGCGTTCATGACCTATTCCGCCCCGGTCCCGGCGAACCCGTCGCCGGCCGGACCGGCGGCCGGGGGGACGCCTTAAATCGCCGCCGAATCACCCATGGAATTCCTCAAAGACGTCCTCGATTTTATCCTCCATCTGGACACCCATCTCCAAGCCCTGATCCAGCAGCACGGCCTCTGGACGTATCTTTTTCTGTGGCTCGTCATTTTTTGCGAGACCGGCCTCGTCGTGACGCCGTTCCTCCCCGGCGATTCGCTCCTTTTCGCCGCCGGGACGTTCGCCGCCTCGGGGTCGCTCAATGTCGTCGTCCTGTTCGTCGCCTTGACGGTCGCGGCCATCGTCGGCGACACGGTCAATTATTGGATCGGCAAGGTCGTCGGCCCCAAGGTCTTCACCAAGGAGAAGAGCCGGGTCTTCAAAAAAGAATACCTCGACCGGACGCATAATTTCTACGAGAAGTACGGGGCCGAGACGATCATCATCGCCCGCTTCGTGCCCATCATCCGGACCTTCGCTCCGTTCGTGGCCGGCATCGGCCGAATGAGCTACGGCAAATTTTTGAGCTACAACGTCCTCGGCGGCGTCGGCTGGGTGGCCATCTTCGTCTTCGGGGGGTATTTTTTCGGCAACATCCCCTTCGTCCGGAAGAATTTCTCGCTCGTCGTCATCGCCATCATCCTCATCTCCCTCGTGCCCGCCGTGGTCGAGGTCCTGAAGCATCGCCAATCTCGGCGGAAGCCCCGCGGATAGCCGGCCGGGGGGGGCGGCGTTCAGCGGGGGGAGACGTTCCGAGCCAGCCGTTTCAGAAAAGGCCGGCCCAACGCCTCGTAATGGGTCAGGTCGGTGTGAAGGGGAGTGAGGGAGATGTACCCCCGGCGGACGGCGTCGATGTCGGTCGAGGCGTCGCCGACGGGGCGGGGATTTCCGGTTCCGATCCAGTAGTAAGCCGCTCCGCGAGGGTCTTTCTTTTCGATGACCTCGGGGCTGTAGAACTTCTGGCCGAGCTTGGTGACCCTGACTCCCTTGACGGGGGGGGAGGGAATGTTGACGTTGAGAGTCACGCCCCTGGGAAGGCCTTCGGCGAGGAGCCGGCCGGCCAGGCCGGCGACGAACGAGGCCGCGAATTCCAGCCCGAAAGACCCCTTTTTGTCCGGGATGAGGGAGACGGCCATCGAGGGAATGCCGAGAAACGTCCCCTGGACCGCGGCCGCCACGGTCCCCGAGTAATTGACGTCCTGCTGGCCGAGGTTCGGACCGGGATTCATCCCCGAGATGATGAGGTCGGGCCAGCGGGGGAGGACCTTCTGCAGGGCGACGTAGATGCAGTCGGCCGGGGTGCCGTCCACGGCGAAGACGCCCGTTTTCATCTTTTGGACGCGGAGGGGATGGCGGAGGGATAGGGCCAGGGAGGTGGCGCTTTTCTCCCGGTCCGGGGCGACAATGGCCGTCCGGCCCAGCGTCTTGAGCCGGCGGAAAAGGATTTGAATCTCGTCGCGGAAAAATCCGTCGTCGTTCGAGAGGAGGATGAGGGGGTCGGCCATCCCTAGGACCGGATCATGACCAGCGCCATCTTGAACGGCTTCCGCGCCTTCAAGGCGTGAGGTTCGCCGGCGGGCATGATGATCATTTCTCCCGCCTTGACTCGGCGGGATTGTCCCGAGAGCGTGACCTCGGCCTCGCCTTTGAGGGCCAAGACCAGAGCGTCGAAGGGCGCGGTGTGCTCGCTCAGGGCTTCGCCTTCGTCGAAGGCGAAGAGGCTCACCGTCCCGGTTTTTTTACGGAGGACTTCGCGGCTGACGATGGCTCCCTTCTGGAAAGAGACCAGGTCAGCCAGGACGAGGGTCCGGCCGGCCAGGTCTTCGGGCTTCGCGGTTTTCTTGGCCTCGCTCATGGGTCAATCCTTTCCCGAGATGTAGCGCGCGTAGCCGTAGCTCACCGGCCCGAGTTTGGTCGTCTCGCAGGGGAATTCGGAGCACTCGAAACAGAGGTTGACGCTCCGGCGGAAGGCGCAGGTGGCGACGGCGCAGAACGGATTCTCCTTCGGGAGGCAGCCGGCCGGGCCGTTCGGGCAGGTCCCCCGGACTTGACGGGGGCACTTCTCGCAGGCGATCCCGCACACTCCGATTCTCATGGAGGGACTCCCCCCAAAAAAAATGGTCGGGACGGGCGGATTCGAACCGCCGACCCCATGCACCCCAAGCATGTGCGCTACCAGGCTGCGCCACGTCCCGACGGAAGAGGGATTATACCAAAAACGGAGGCCGGTGTTTAGCCCTTTTTCGGCCTCTTGGCCAGGGACTGGGAGATGTCCTGGAGGTCGTCCCGGACCCGCCACAGGAACTGGACGATTTTTTCCGGATGGACGGCCGGCGAGGGACGAAGCCCGAATTCTTCCTCCACCCGGCGCTTGGCCCCGGCCAGGGTGACGCTTTTCTCGTCGAGGAGGGCCTTGATCCGGCGCATGATTTCGACGTCCCGGGGCCGGAAGATCTTTTTTCCGTCGCCCCGAAGCCCGGGCTGGAGGAACGGGATTTCCCTCTCCCAGACGGCGATCGTCTCGGCCGGAATTTTGAGGATCCGGCTGACCTCTTCGAGGCGGTAGAACAATTTGTCGGGCGTTTTGGGCTTCATCTGTCGGAGCGCGGCTAAAGTACCACGACCCCCGCCGGCGGTCAATACGACGGCGTCCTCGTCAGGGCGGGGGAGGGTCTGCTATAATCGGCCCGATGGCCAAACCTCGGGGACCGGCTTCGACCCACGTCCCCCTGGCCGAGAGGATGCGGCCGGAAGGCTTCGACCGGCTCTACGGCCAGGAACACCTCCTCGGCAAGGGGAAGATCCTCAGCCAGCTCATCGACTCGGGGCGGCTGGTCTCGGTCATCTTCTGGGGGCCTCCCGGGTCGGGCAAAACGACCCTGGCGATGATGCTGGCCCGCCACTTCGACCTTCCCTCGGCCTTCTTCTCCGCCGTCCTCGCGGGGATCAAGGACGTCAAGGAGGTCATGGCTCAGGCCGAGCAGCAGAAGCGCCTGACGGGCAAGCCGATGGTCATCTTCATCGACGAGATCCACCGCTTCAACAAGGCCCAACAGGGGGCCTTCCTGCCCTACGTCGAGCGGGGCGACGTCATCCTCTTCGGCTCGACGACCGAAAACCCGTCCTTCGAGGTCATCGCCCCGCTTCTCTCCCGGACCAAAGTCCTGGTCCTGAACCCGCTCTCGGCGGAGGCCCTGGGCCGGGTTCTCGAGGACGCCCTGGCCGACTCCGAACGCGGCCTCGGCGGCCGCCGGCTGTCGCTCGAGGCGGACGCCCGGCAGATTCTCATCGACCAGTCCAACGGCGACGCCCGCCGGGCGCTCAACGCCCTCGAGCTCGCGGCCGGCCTGGCCGAGGGGCCGAAGATCACGGCCGGCCATGTCCAGGAAGCCCTCCAGAAGAGGATGCTTCTCTATGATAAAGCGGGGGAGGAGCACTTCAACCTCATCTCCGCCCTCCACAAGAGCCTCCGGAACAGCGACGTCGACGCCTCCCTGTACTGGCTCGCCCGGATGCTCTACGCCGGCGAGGACCCGCTCTACATCGCCCGGCGCCTCGTCCGATTCGCCTCCGAAGATGTCGGCCTGGCCGACCCCCAAGCCCTCGGCCTTGCCCTCCAGGCCAAGGAGGCCTACGATTTTCTGGGGTCGCCCGAAGGCGAGCTGGCTCTGGCCGAGGCCGTGATTTACCTCGCCGCCGCGCCCAAGAGCAACCGCGTTTACGCCGCCTTCGGCGAAGTCATGAAGGACGTCGAAGCCCGGCCGCTCGAGCCCGTCCCGCTCCAGATCCGGAACGCGGTCACGGCCCTCATGAAGGACGTCGGCTACGGCCGGGGATACGCCTACGCCCATGATTTCGCGGCCGGGACGACGGCCATGGAAACCATGCCCGAGCGGCTGAGGGGAAGGCGGTTCTACGAGCCGGGGGCCTTCGGCTTCGAGAAGGACATCCGGAAGCGGATGGAGTGGTGGGCGTCGCTCAAAGCCAGGCTGAAAGGCGGACCCAAGGACGCCGCCGGCTGATCAGTCTTCGTCTTTTTCCTTGAGGAGGTAGTACATCTCCCAGCTCAGGTCGGTGGCCAGGCAGTCCAGGCAGGAGCTGGGTGTGGTGGCGATCTCGCCCAGGGCGAGTTTATCCTTGATCATCGCCTTGACCTTTTTCTTGATCTTGTAGAGCAATATGTAATTGACCATCGTTTTTCTATCGAAATTGTAGCAATTTAGCCGGCCCGTGTAAAGGGCCGAGGACCGAGGTCCTGTGCTATAATGGTCCGCCCTGGCCATGCCGACCCCGACCCGGACCCTCGTTCCCTCGTGCGCCGTCCTTCTCCTCTCGGCCTGCACTCTGGCCGACTTTCGCCTTCCGGCGGCGGAAACGTCCTGGTCGTTCCCTCTCGTCGAGGAGGGCCGGGCCGTCTGCGAAGGCGAGATCGTCGGATCCCTCCAGAAGGCCGGAAGCGGATTGGTCATCGTCGCGACCCGGGCCGGACGGGTGTACGCCCTGGAGACCGCTCGGGGGGCCGTTCGTTGGGAATATTCGGCCAAAGCCCCGGTCGATTGGCCGGCCGCGGCGGGGGAAGGCCGGGTCCTGGTCGTCGACAGGAACGGCATCCTGTCCGGCCTCGACCTGGAGGGAAAGCTCGTTTGGGAGGCGAAGCTCAAGGGGACGGTCGGCCCCGGGCCCGTCGCGGTTTCCGGGCGGGCGTTCCTGGCTCTAGACGGGACGAGGCTTGCGGCCTTCGACCTGGGCCCGGGGACGGAGGCCTGGAGTCTCCCGGTCTCGGCGGCCATTCGGTCGCAGATCGCGGCTTGGAAAGGCGGGGTCGTCTTCGGGACAGCCGACAAGAAGATTCACGTCGTGAACGCGGACGGCAGGGTCGTGAAGGCGAGAGACGCCTCCGCCGTCCTGGTCGGGCCGGCTTGCGCCGCCGGCGACATCCTGATCGCGAGCCTCGAGGACAACTCGGTCGCCGCCTGGGACCTCCCTTCGCTCGACCGCCGCTGGTCCATCCGGCTGGGGGGGACTCTGGCCGCGGCGCCGGCCTTTGACGGCCGGCGCCTTTTCGCCGTCCTGACGAATCACGTCCTCTTCTGCCTTTCGTCCGGGTCGGGGACGACCCTGTGGTGGAATGCCCTTCCCGGGCGCGGCCTCTACCCGCCGGCCGTGGCCGGAACGCACGTCTTTGCGACCGCGCCTTCCGCGAGCGTGACGGCCTTTCCCCTCTTGGGGGGAAATCGAGTCGAGGCGTACGCCGCGCCTCAGGACGCTCACGCCGGGCCCCTCTGGGTCGACCCGACACTTTGGGTCGCGACGTTCGACCCGGGGTCGGGCCGGACGACGATCCTCCTCTTGAAATCCCCGCCGCCGCCGGCCAAGGAGAAGACAGCATGACTCGGACCGAAGCCTTCGACCTCCTCAAGGAGCATCTGAAGAACAAAAACCTCGTCAAGCACTGCCTGGCCGTCGAGGCCTGCATGCGGGCCGCGGCCGTCCGGTTGGGCCATGACCCCGAGCCCTGGGGCCTGGCCGGCCTCGTCCACGACCTCGACTACGAGGCGACCGAAAAAAGTCCCGACCTCCACACGTCCGAGACGGTGAAAATCCTCCGCGAGAAAGGCTTCGCCCCTGAGGTCATCCATGCCGTCCAGGCTCATGCGGCCAAAGTCCCCTGCGAGAGCCCGATGGATTGGGCCATTTTTTCGGTCGACCCCCTCACCGGCCTGGTCATCGCCGCGGCCCTCATGCATCCGGACAAGAAGCTCCGGAGCATCGACCTCGAGTTCGTCAAGCGGCGGTACAAGGAAAAGAGCTTCGCCCGAGGCGCCCGGCGGGAGGAGATCGAGCAATGCCGCCACCTCGGCCTGGAGCTCGACGAGTTCATCGGCCTGGCCCTGGGGGCCATGCAGGGCATCGACGCCGACCTCGGCCTGTGAGGTCGCCTTGGG
>Ga0194125_10007612_pt1 | contig 15571 bp, 15 predicted proteins | sample TA2KigC250mmetaG_FD_148626 | JGI IMG/M metagenome (GOLD analysis project Ga0194125, IMG submission 148626) | Freshwater microbial communities from Lake Tanganyika, Tanzania - TA2015034 Kigoma Deep Cast 250m | ecosystem: Environmental > Aquatic > Freshwater > Lake | place: Tanzania: Lake... | reverse complement strand
CGTCCGTCCTCTCGGGGTCGAAGGGCGGGAGTCGGCGGACTGGGTCCTGGTCGATTACGGCTGGTTCGTCGTCCACGTCTTCTCCCGCGGCGCCAGGGATCACTACGACCTCGAGAAGCTCTGGGGAGACGCGCCCCGCCTCGATTTCTAGCCGCCCGCGGCCCCGCGGAACGGGGAGAAAGATGTTGACAAGTCGGTTTCGAATCGTTATTGTTCTATGGCGTTTTCGGCGATGCGCCTGAAATTCCTCTGGCCGGGCAGAACGAAAAGCCCGGAGCTGCGCGCCTTGCAGGACCTGTTCGTCGCCAGGATCGAGGCCCTGGCGGCGTGCCGCGTCGTCGAGACGCGCGAGGCCCGGGGGGTCGACGAGAGGCTGGCGGGGAAGATCAAGGAGATCGAAGCCCAGGGCCTCGAGAGGCACCTCGAAGGGGCCTACGTGATCTGCCTCGGGGATCAGGGAAAAGAAATGACGTCACAAGAGTTCGCGCGCTTCCTGCGCGGCCGGGAACGGGAAACGGGCCGGCCGCCGGCCTTCGTCGTCGGCGGCTTCCTGGGCCTGGCCGAGCGCATCGTGGACAAGGCCGATCTGGTCCTGTCGCTGTCGCGCCTGACCTTTTCCCACGAGCTGTGCCGGGTCGTCCTGCTCGAGCAGGTCTACAGAGCCTTGACCATCAACCGCGGCCGCCAATATGCCAAGTGAGGGAGAATGCCCGTGTCCAAGAAAATGAACAAAAAAGAGCGAGAAGAATTCGTGAAAAAGCTGGCCGATAAAAAGGAGGCCATCATCCAGAAGCTCAGCGGGTTCATCAACGAGAGCAAGGAGATGGAGTCCAACGTCGCACAGGACCTCGTCGACAAGGCCGAGACCTCCTACACCAAGGAGTTCCTCCTGAGCCTCTCGGACGCCGAGCGGAGCCAGCTCCTGCTGATCGACGAGGCCATGAAGCGTCTCCGGCACGACGGGTTCGGGGTCTGCCAGATGTGCGGCAAGGACATCGGCCGGAAACGGATCGAGGCCATCCCCTGGACGCCTCTCTGCATCGAATGCCAGGAAAAGACGGAGGAAGAGCAGAAGTCCCAGGTGTCATGACCCTCGGGACGCGGGCGGCCGCCGCGGCCAAGCTCGTCGAGCTCCTCCTGTTCCCTTCATACTGCCGCCTGTGCGGCGATCTGCTCGACGAATCCGGGGAAAGGATCGTCTGCCGGGCATGCCTGGGCCGCCTGGCCCCCCGGCGGGGGCCGGTCTGCCCCTGCTGCGGAAGATTCCTCGAGGGCTCCGCGGAGGGCCACTATTGCCGGCGCTGCCTGGAGCGGCCTCCGGCCTTCACGCTCCATCGTTCTTGCGGAGCGTACGACGGGGCCCTAAAGGATATCATCCGGCTCCTGAAGTATCGCCGGTTCGCCGTTCTCGGCCGGCCCTTGGCGGCCTTCGCGGAGACGTGCCTGGCCCCGGAGGAGGGGCTTTGGCAGGAGGCGGCGGCACTCGTTCCCGTCCCTCTCCACCGGTCGCGCGAAAGGGAGCGCGGCTTCAATCAGTCCCGGGCGATCGCCGCAGGCCTGGGCCGGAGCCGCGGGCTTCCCCTGCTCGACCGCTGTCTCGTGAAGGTCAGGAACGCCCCGCCGCAAGCCTCCCTGGAGGCCGGCGATCGGGAAAAGAACGTCCGCGACGCCTACGCCGTGAAGGGCCCGCGAAGGATCTCCGGCCAGACCATCATCCTCGTCGACGACGTTTTCACGACCGGCGCGACCCTCCGCGAGTGCAGCCGGGTCCTGGTCGAGGCCGGGGCCCGTGAGGTCAGGGCCCTGACCATCGCCCAGGCCTAGGGTTCTTCTCCCCATTACGGGAATTTCCGCCATGAGGCGGCGATGGATGTCGTCCCGACGACCCCCGTAGCGGGGGGGGACCCGCCGCAGGCGGGGGGACCGCCGGGACTGGTCCCCGGGGGGGCCGGGGGGCTAGGGATGATATCCATCGCAAAGCCGAAAGGCGGACAGTCCCTTGAATTACTTCTTGGTCTTGTCGATCGTGACCGGCTTGAGGATCTTGACCTTACGCGGCTTCAGCTCGGCCTTCTTCGGCATGCGGACCCTCAGGACGCCGTTCTCGTGCTCGGCCTCGATCTTGTCCTGGTCGATGTAGGGGGGCAGGGCGAACGACCGGAAGAAGGAGCCGTAGGAGCGCTCGATCCGGTGGTAATTCTCTTCCTTGGCTTCCTTTTCGAACTTCCGCTCGCCCTTGATGATCAGGTTGTTGTCCTCGACCTTGATCTCGACGTCCTTCTCCTCGACCCCGGGGATCTCGGCGCAGAGGACGACCTCATTCTCGTTCTCGTAGATGTCCACCGACGGGGCCCAAGCCCTGGTCATGAGGTCTTTCTCCTCCTTGGAGCCCGACATGTCCTCGAAAAGCCTGTTCATCCGGTCCCTGAGGGTCACGAAGTCCCCGAAGGGATCCCATCTGATAATAGCCATCTAATAACCTCCCGTATATATCTTAGTGAGATATCAATATAATATCTTAGTAAGCAATTGTCAAGTATTTTGCAAAAAAAATTATTCGCCTTCGACAAGCACTGTGGCCTCGCCCTTGAGGGCTCTTTCCTCGAGCTTCCCCAGAAGCTCTCCGGCTCTTCCCCTGATGAATTCCTCATGGACCTTGGTCAGCTCCCTGGCGATCACCATCCGCCTGTCCCCCAGTTCCTCGAGGACGGCCGCCAGGAATTCCGCGATCCTCCGGGTCGGGAGGTAGAAGACCAGCGTGGCTTTCACGTCCCTGAGGCCCCGCAGGAGCTTTCGGACCCCTGGCTTCTTAGGCGGAGGGAAGCCCAGGAACATGAAACGGTGTGTCGGGAGGCCGGAGGCCGAAAGGGCGCAGGCCGCCGCCGAGGGACCGGGGACAGGAACGACGGGGACGCCCTCTTTGAGGGCCTCGCGGATGAGGGGGAAGCCCGGGTCCGCGAGCCCCGGGGTCCCGGCGTCCGAGACGAGGGCCACGTCGATGCCCGCCTTGAGAAGGCCGATGATCTCGGGGAGCCTCCGCCCCTCGTGGGGATGGAAGTAGCTGATGAGCCGCTTCCTGAGGCCGTGCCTGTTCATGAGCTTGAGGGTCTGGCGGGTGTCCTCGCAGGCGACGGCCCCCGCCTCTCCGAGGATGCGCAGGGCCCGGAGGGTGATGTCCTCGAGGTTGCCGATGGGGGTGGCGACGACGAACAGGGTGCCGGTCCTGCGGCCGGCGGCCGGACCGTCGGTCACGGTCTACTTCCCCCAGTCATATGGGTAGAGGTGATCGTGTCCCACGGAACGCGCGGAGAGCTTGGCGATCGGGGGCATCCGGCGCTTGAATTCCGAATCCCTGATGAGCCGCATCACGCGGTCCACGCGCCTGGGCGCGTGACCGGCGGCGATCATCTCCTTCCGGCTCCTCTTCAGGTCGACGAGCCCGAAGAGGATCGCGTCGAGCTCGGCGTAGGGCAGGCCGATCTCTCCTTCGTCGGTCTGCCCGGCCCAGAGGCCCGCCGTCGGGGGCTTCCCGCGGATGGCCGCCGGGATGCCGAGGTGGGCGGCCAGCTCGCGGACCTGGGTCTTATAGAGATCGCCCATGGGATTGATGGCGCAGGCCATGTCGCCGTGGATCGTTCCGTAGCCGATGAGCAGCTCGGTCTTGTTGCTCGTCCCGAGGACGAAGGCCTTTTCGCGGGCCGAACGGTCGTAGAGGATGGACATCCGCTCCCGGGCCATCTTGTTGCCCCGCAGGACGCGGCTCGAGGTCGGATATCCGGAAAAATAGGCGTTCACCTGGGGGGCGATGTCGATCGTCTCGGACCGGATACGGAGGGCCCGGGCCAGCTTTTCGGCGTCGCGGACGTCTTCCGGGAAGCTCCGCCCGTAGGGCATGATCAGCGCCAGCACGTTCTTCGGGCCGAGGGCCCGGGCCGCCAGGGAAGCGCAGACGGCCGAGTCGAGGCCTCCGGAAAGGCCCAGGAGGCCCTTCGCGCAGCCGCATTTGGTCAGCTCCTCCCGGATGAAGCGGACCAGGAGCTTCTCCACAAAGGAGGGATTAATCTTCGGGGGCACGGACGATCCTTTCGAGCGACCTGAGGATGACTTCCGGTTTTTCGTCGCGCTTGAAGACCCACTTCCTGCGGGCCTCGCGCACGGCCGAGAGATCGACGCGCTGCACCAGGAGCTCGGGGTCCAGGTAAGCCGCCCGGGCCAGGAGGCGGCCGCCGGGTCCGTAGATGAAGGAGCCCCCGGCGAACGTCACGCCGTCCTCGATCCCGACCCGGTTGACGTAGATGACGAAGGCCGTCGAAAAATAGGACATGGCCTCGCCCATGAGCTCCCACATCCGGCTGGTCTCGAAGGCCTGTCCGCCGGCGACACCGCGTCCCGGGGCCGCCGAGACGCAGATGATCATGTCGGCGCCGCCGCTGTACAGAGCGTAGTTCGCGCCGTAATGGAGGAAATCCCGGCAGATCAGCAGGCCGGCCCGCCCGAAAGGGGCGGCGAAAGTCCTGAAGTCCCGGCCGGCCGCGTAGAAGCGGGCCTCGTCGAACATCCCGTTGGTCGGCAGAAAGACCTTGCGGTGGATGTGGACGATGCGGGCGTCGTGGATGAAAGCGGCCGAGTTGTAAAAGATCCCCTTCTCCGAAGCGCGCTCCTCCATGAACCCGACGACGGCCGAGATCCCCCGGCAGCGGGACATGATCTTGCGGAACAGGGGGTCGGAGCGGGGGTCGAGGGCCACCTCCTCGGCCAGGTCCCGCAGCGTGTAACCCGTCAGGCTGAGCTCGGGGAAGACGACCAGATCGGCCTTGGCCCGCCGCGCTTCGGCAAGAGCGTCCAGGTGCCACGCGGCGTTGGCCTGGACGTCCCCGAGGCGCGCCGACGACTGGGCGAGGGCGATCTTCATGGACCCAAACGTAGCATAAACAGGGGCCCGTTTTCAAACGCGGCCCGGTCCGAGGTTGAAAAATGCCGCCCGATGGATTATCATTCCGAGAGTTCGACGGGATCTTGACGACATGAACCATATCGCGGCCCATCTTCACGACATCCACTTCAACAAGAGGTCGGGGCGGCTGATCTTCAAGCGGGAGGACGTCGTCAAGTACTTTTTCTTCAAGGACGGGGCGCTCCTCCAGGTCAAGACCAACCGGCCCGAGGAGAGGCTGGGCGAGGTCCTTTTCAATCTCGAGCGGCTGCCCAAGGACACTCACGCCCGCATCGAGGACTACATCGAGCCCAACCAGAACATCGGCGAGGCCCTTCGCAATCGCGGGGTCATCTCCGAGTCCGACCTCGAGGACGCTCTGACCCAGCAGCTCCGGGAGACGGCGCTCAACACGTTCCCTTACTTCGACGGCCAGCTGGCCTTCCAGGAGCGCGCGGATTTCGCCGGGGCGGGCGGGGCATCCAAGATCGACATCCCGCTGCTCATCGAGTACGGGATCCGCCGGATGCAGCCCGACGCGGCCATGAGGTCTTGGCTGGCCGGGAAGGTCCCGTCCCTGAAGAGGACGACCTATGCCTACCTCCTGACCGCGGACGAAAAGGCCCTCCTGGACAAGTTCGACGGCCTGGCGCCGGCCGAGGCCGTCGCTCGCAAAGCGCCGCCGCCCCAGGATCTCTTCTGGAAAAGCCTCTTTCTCTTCTACTGTCTGGACATCGTCGACCTGAAGGGCGAGGGGAAGGCCACGGCTTCCGCGCCGGGCGATATCACCGCCGGGAACGGCCCCTCCGGGCCGGAGATGGCGGCCTCGATCGACGAAGTCCTCACGCTCTACAATAATCGGGCGGCGAAGAATTTCTACCAGATCCTCAACGTTCCCCGGACGGCCTCGGAAGAGACCGTCAAGAAGGCCTATTTCCAGATGGCCCGCCGCTTCCATCCCGACCGCTTCGGCCAGGACGTGGCCAGGGAATACAAGAAGCAGATCGACGACGTCTTCGACGCCATCACCAACGCCTACCGGACCCTGAGCCACAAGGCCCTGCGGACCGCCTACGACGCCAAGTCCGCGCCGCCGCCCCAGGAAGATGCCCAGTCCGCGGCCCGCATGGCCGAGATCAAATTCCGCCAGGGCAAGACCCTTTACGGCCAGGAGCGATACAACGAGGCCGTTTCCTACCTGAGGGAGGCCATCCGGGACAAGAAGGACAAGGGCGATTACTACCTGCTCCTGGCCATGGCCGAAGCGAAAGTGCCGGGGTACGTCAAAAAGGCCGAGGAGGATTTCCTGAAGGCCATCAGCATGGAGCCCTGGAACCCGGAGGCCTATGTGGGGCTCGGGATGCTCTATCGGGACGAAGGGCTCAAGGCCAAGGCCCTCAAGATGTTCGAGAAGGCCGTCCAGACCGACCCCGAGCACGTCGCGGCCCGCGAGGCTTTCGATGAGCTGAGCGGAGGGGGCAAGAAGAAAGGCCTCAAGGGGCTCTTCTCCCTGGACGTGTTCGGTTCCGGGAAGAAAAAGAAGTAGTCAGCGCTTCCGGCCGACGAGTTCCAGGAACTCCCCCTCGTCGATGATCCTGACCCCCAGCTCGCGGGCTTTTTTCAGCTTGGAACCGGGCGCCTGGCCGATGACGATGCCGGTCGTTCTCCGGGTCACGGACGACCCGACCTCGGCCCCCAATCCTTCGAGAAGCTCCTGGGCCTCGTCCCGGCTCATCGCGGCCAGGGTCCCGGTGATGACGAAGACCTGGCCGGCAAGCGGGCCGGCGGCACTCCCTTCATCCGGGACGGAGGTTCTCACGCCCGCGTCGCGGAGTCGCCGGACGAGCGCCCTGTTCTCGGGGCGGTCGAAGAAGAACCGGATGCTCTCGGCGACCTTGGGCCCGATCTCCTCGACCTCCACGAGATCCTCCGCCGAGGCCGCTTCCAGAGCGTCGAGACCGCGGTAATGTCCGGCCAGGATCTGGGCCAGGCGCTCTCCCACGTGGCGGACGCCCAAGGCGAAGACGAACCGGGCCGGCTCCCGGCCCTTGGACCGCTCGATCTGGTCGAGCAGGTTCGCGGCGCTCTTGGGCCCCATGCGTTCCAGCTTTTCGAGGTCGCCGGCCGTCAACGCGTAGAGGTCCGGGATCGAACGCACGAGCCCGCTCCCGACGAGCTGGTCGACGAGAGCCTCTCCCAAGCCTTCGATGTTCATCGCCCGGCGCGAGGCGTAGTGGAGGACGGACTCGCGGAGGCGGGCCGGGCAGGACGGGTTGACGCACCGCGAGACGACCTCGCCTTCCGGCCGGAAGGCCTCCGAGCCGCAGGCCGGACAGCGGCGGGGCCAGACAAAGGGCTTTTCCCGGCCCGTCCGGCGCTCCTTCATGACCGCGACGACGCGGGGAATGACGTCGCCGCTGCGCTCGAGGAGGACGTGGTCGCCCACCCGGACGTCCTTCCTGCGGATCTCGTCCTCGTTGTGGAGCGTCGAGCGGCTGATGGTCGTGCCCGAGAGCTTGACGGGCTCCAGGACGGCCACGGGCGTCAGGGCCCCCGTGCGGCCCACCTGGATGAGGATGTCGCTGACCCGGGTCGTGGCCTGGCGGGCGGGGAACTTGTAGGAAACGGCCCAGCGAGGGAACTTGGCCGTGAACCCCAGGGCCCGGCGCTGGACGGCGGCGTCGACCTTGACGACGATGCCGTCGACGTCGTGGTCCAGGCTGTCCCTCTTGCCCGCCCACTCCTCGTAATAGGCCAGGACGTCGTCGAGGGTCGGACAGTGGCGGGAATGGGGGTCGGTCTTGAAGCCTAGGCCCTTGAGCTTCTCCAGGGCCCCCCATTGCGTCGGCTCCTCCCGGCCGGCGATGGACAGGCCGTAGAGAAAAACGCTCAGGTTCCTGGCGGCCACCTCCTTCGGGTCGAGCAGGCGGATGGAGCCGGCGGCCGCGTTGCGGGGATTGGCGAAGAGGGGCAAGCCCTCCTCCTCGCGGGACTGGTTGATGGCCCGGAAGGCTTTGAAAGGCAGGTAGATCTCGCCCCGGGCCTCGACGTCCCTCTTCTCCCCGATGGTCAAGGGAAGGGACCGGATGGTCTTGACGTTGGCCGTGACCTCGTCGCCGCGGATGCCGTCGCCGCGGGTGACGGCCCGGACGAACCGGCCCTCTTGGTAGAGAACGGAGATGCCCAGGCCGTCGATCTTGAGCTCGGCCGTGTAGGAGATCGTCTCTCCCGGCAGGAGCTTCCGGAGGCGTTCCTCGAACTCCCGGAGCTCCGCCTCGTTGTAGGCGTTGTCGATGCTGAGCATGGGTGTCGCGTGGGCGACCGACGGGAATCCCTCGAGGGGCTTTTCCCCCACCCTCCGGGTCGGGGATTCGGGCGTGACCAGCTCCGGGAAGCGGGCCTCGAGCTCGCCGAGCTCACGGAGAAGGCGGTCGAACTCGGCGTCGGAGACCTGGGGATCGTTGTCGACGTAGTACTTCTTTTCGTGGTAGACGATCTCGCGCCGCAGGTCCTCGGCCCGCTGGCGGGCCTGCCGCGCGTTCACTTGCCGAGCTTGCTTCTGACCTGGGCCACGAGGGCGCTGAACTTGTCCAGAACGCTCTTCTGGCCCGCCTGGATCCTGTCGATAGCCTGCTGTTCCATCTGGATGTTGTCCTCGATCTTCTTCAGGACCCGCTTGTCGGAATCGGACAGCTCGTCCTCGCTCTTGCCGTCGACCTTGGCGTTATAGGACTTGGTCAGCTCCTCGATGGCCTTGCTGTGTTCCTCGATCTTGGCGGAGCTCGCGGCCAGCTCCTTGTCCTGGCCGACGAAGAGGTTCTGGGCCTGGCCGAGGAAATTCTTCTGCTGCGGAGGATTGAGAAGGGCGGCCTCGATGTTCGCGTTGATGGCTTCGGTCGTTTTGGCCGGGTTCGCCTTGACCTGGCTGTTCAGGATGATGGCGATGTTCTGGGCCAGGGCCGGGGTCCGTTTCCTGGCGTAGGCCTCCTTGTAGACGGCCAGGGCCTCGTCGACCTTGTCCTGCTTATAGAGGGTCTGGCCGAGGAGCGCGGCGCTTTCCGGGCCCTTGTCGGCCGCGTAGAACTGCCGGAAGACCTTCTCGGCGTCGGCGAATTTTCCGCTCTTGTAGAGGCTCGCGGCCAAGCCGTTGAGCACCTTGGAGATGCTGGGGTCCTTGAAAAGGCCGTAGGCGGTGATGTAGTTCTCGGCCGCGACGCCGTAATCGCCGGCCTTTTCGGCGAACTGGCCGATCATCACATATCCGCCGGCCTGGAGCTGGGCCCCGACCTTGGCGTCGCTCGAGGCCTTGCCGAAGTCGATGAGCTTGCGGGCGGCGGCCGTGGCCTTGTCCGTTTGGCCCACGCTATGATAAAGGGCGGGGATCGTGGCCAGGAGGGCCATCTTGTTCTGGGCGTCGATGCCGCTCATGGTCAGGGCCTTCTCGCCGGCCTCGGCCGCCTTCTGGGCGTTCTTGGTCGGGCAGGGGGTCAGGCAGTAGTAGACGTACGCCCAGTTCTCGTAGGTCGTTCCCTGTCCCGCGTATTTGGCGATGTAGGCCTCGAGGGCCTTGACCTTCTGGCAGTTGTCCGAAAGCTGCATGGCCTTGAGATATTCCTCATCGGCGCTCTGGGCGGACAAAAAGCCCGCCATGAGGGCCATCAGGGTCAACGCTGTCCAAACCTTCCTGTTCATGAACCACCTCGCGCGAAAATTTCGGAAATCATAGCCCGACTCCCGTTAAATGTCAAACTTTACGCAAACCAATGGAAATTATAGCAAAATTTATGCCAAGAGCGAAGTTTCGGCCCGTTTTGCTTCCAAGTTCCCGATATCTTATAATACGGCGATGGACAAGAGCCAGGCGCTCCGGGAGGCCCTCGTCGAGCTTTTCGGGGACGCCTTTTCGGTCAACGTCCCCCTGTCGGCCATGTCGAGCTTCGAGATCGGCGGGCCGGCCGATTTCTTCTACGAGGCCCGTCGGCTCGAAGATCTCAGGGCGGCGGTGGCCCTGGCCGTCCGGCAAAGAGCTCCCTATCGCGTCATCGGCGGGGGCAGCAACATCCTCTTCGCCGACGAGGGGTTCCGGGGCCTGATCATCAGGAACCGGACGGAGGGAACGGCCTACGGCGAGGGTCGACTGAGAGTTCTCTCGGGCACCAGCCTGTCCGCCCTCCTGCGGGCGGCCCTGAAAACCGACTTGACGGGCCTGGAGTTCCTGGTCGGGATCCCGGGCACCGTGGGCGGCGCCGTGTCCGGGAACGCGGGGGCTTTCGGCCGGAGCGTCGCCGATGTCCTGGAGTCCGCCGTCATCCTCGAGCCGGGCGGCGCGGAAAGGACCATCCCAGGGGAGGACCTGGGTTTTGGCTACCGGAATTCCTCTCTGCGGAAGAGCAGCGGTATCGTTCTCGAGGCGGTTCTGGCGTCCTCTCCGGGGGACAGGAAGGCTTCCGAAGCCCTGATGCGCGACCATCTGGAAACGCGGCGGACGAAGCACCCGCCCTGGGGGACTCCCTGCGCGGGCAGCTATTTCAAGAATCCCTGTTCGACCGACGGCTGCAAGGTCGCCGCCGGCCGCCTCCTCGATGAGGCCGGAGCCAGGGGAATGTCCGTCGGGGGCGCCGCCGTCTACGAGAAGCACTGCAATTTCATCGTCAACACGGGGAACGCAACCTGCAGGGATGTTCTGCTCCTGGCTCAGAAGATGAAGGACAAAGTCCAGGCCAAGTTCGGCGTCCGGCTGGAAGAGGAGGTCATCCACCTCCCAGCAGACGCATCATCTGTTTGACCTTTGGGCCGGGCCCACGCCTCCCCGGCAGACCGGCCAGGGCCCGCCTGCCGAGTGCCGCGTAGACCTCGCGGACGTCCGGGTAAGCGTCCAGGGCTTCCAGATGTTTCCGGACGGTCCCGACGTCCCCCCGGGCGATGGGCCCGGTCAGGGCCTTTTCCCAGCCAAGGTTTTTTACGTTCCGTAAAGTTCCTTGCACGAGCGGCAAGAGCACGGCCGCGGCCCAGGCCTCCGAGATCCCCGTCCCCGCCAGGAGCCCGGCGGCCGTACGCTCCAGGGCGACAAAGGCGTTGGAAGCCAGGCTGCAGGCGGCATGATAGAGGGGCTTGTCCTCTTCGGCGAGGAGCAGGGCCCGGCCGCGGAGGGATCGGACGATCCCCAAGGCGACACGGAGGGCTTCCGGGTCGCCCTCCAGGCCCCAGAAAACTCCCTTGAATAGGCCGGCGCGGACATCTTTTGCGGGGAAGGCTTGAGCGGGATGGGCGGAGGCGACCGCGGCGCCCAGCTTTCTCAACGGCTCGAGAGCTCGCGCCGGGAGGATGCCGCTCGTGTGGAGGACGACGCGCCCGGCCCAGCGTCCGCCGGCCCCGGCCAGCTCCGCGGCCACGGTCGCGACGGAGGCGTCCGGCACGGTGACGAAAACGACATCGGCGCCCCGGGCGGCGCGCCGGAGTTGCCGCGTGGCCGAGCCCCCGCCGATCAGCCGCCGGCTCTCCCGGGCCGCCTTCATGTCCCTGTCACACAGGGCCCGCGGCGTCCAGCCCTTGGCGGCCAGGGCCCGGCCGAGGACCGTTCCCACGCGTCCCGTTCCGACGATCGAGAAGCTCTTCATGGCTTGGTCTTGAAAACCTCGTCCCAGAGATCGGTCTCGAGCGGCGTGGCGGCCGCGGCGTTCTTTTCCATGGCCCGCCGGTCGCGTCTTTCCCTGAGAGCCCGCTTGATCTCGCGGGCGAACTCGTCCGACGTCACGGACCGCAGACCGTGGGCTTTGGCCAGGCCCCGGATGGCCCGGTCCGAGCTGATGACGAAGAAGCTGCGGCGGTCCGTCTGCCGCTCGATGAGGCCGGCGATGATCTCGTCGGCGCTTTGCCCCCGTCCGGGGTAGTGAACGGTGAACTTGGGATTGAGGACGTCGGCGACGGGCCCCTCCTCGGGGCTGCCGTCGAACACGACATGGACGCGGGTGCGGGTCAAGCGCTGGAACGCCAGCAGCCGGACGACGAGCCCCTCCCGGCCGCCCCGTTCCCGGAGCTCGTGCGGGGCGATCCTTCCGAGGAGGTTGTTGCCGTCGATGAGATAGGCCATGGTTCAGCCGGGCGGCCAGGCCATGGGCCGGCCTCCGAGGACGTGGAAATGGATGTGGGAGACTTCCTGGCCTGAGTGCGGGCCGGTGTTGAGGACGACCCGGTAGCCCGACCCGTCGATCCCCTTTTGCCGGGCGATCGCCCGGGCCGTCGACAGGATCTCGCCGAGGAGGCCCTCCGAGCCCTCCGGCGCCTCGTTCAGGGAGGCGAAGTGGGCCTTGGGGATGACCAGGGCGTGCACGGGGGCCCGGGGACGGATGTCCTCGAAGGCCAGGATGCGCTCGTTCTCGAACAGGACGGCGGCCGGGAGCTCCTTTCGGGCGATCCGGCAGAAAAGGCAGCTCTCCGGGCCCGGGCCGCTCATGCCGTGATCCTTTCGATCGAGGCGCCGAGCCCGCGGAGCTTGTTCTCGATCCGCTCGTAGCCGCGATCGAGGTGTTCGATCTCGCTGATGACCGTTTCGCCGGCGGCGATGAGCCCGGCCAGGACGAGGGATGCCGAGGCCCGCAGATCGGTGGCCACGACCTCGGCCCCGGACAGAGGGGTCTTGCCTTTGACGACGGCCTTGTCTCCCTGGACCTCGATCGCGGCCCCGAGCCGGACGAGCTCGTTGACGTGGGAGAAGCGGCGGTCGAAGATGGTCTCGGTGAGGATGGACGTGCCCGGGGCCTGGGTCAGCAGGACCATGAACTGGGCCTGCATGTCCGTCGGGAATCCGGGGTAAGGCGAGGTCGTGATGTCTTGGGGCTTGACATCGGGGCCGCCGACGACCCGCAGGCCGCGTTCGCCTTCGGGCTCGACGGACGTTCCGGAGGCCCGCAGCTTCTCGATGACGGCCGCCGCGTGGGCGGGGACGACCTCGTCGAGGAGGATATCGCCCGCCGTCAGGGCGCCGGCGACCAGGAACGTTCCCGTCTCGATGCGGTCCGGGATGATGTCGTGGGCGGCCCCGCCGAGGGCCTTCACGCCGCGGACGCGGGCCGTGTCCTCATCGACCCACTCGATCCGGGCCCCCATCTTGTTGAGGAGCGCGGCCAGGTCGGTCACCTCGGGTTCCCGGGCGCAGTTCTTCAGGACGGTCTCGCCCTTGGCCAGGGCCGCGGCCATGAGCAGGTTCTCGGTGCCCGTCACGGTCTTCTTGTCGAACTCGATCACGCCGCCGCGCAGGCGGCCTGCCCGGGCCTGGATGTTGCCGTGCTCGAGCGAGATGGACGCCCCGAGCTTCTGCAGGCCGGCGATGTGCAGGTCGACCGGCCGCGAGCCGATGGCGCATCCTCCCGGCAGGGCGACGACGGCCCGGCCGAAGCGGGCCAGCAGCGGCCCGAGGACGAGGATCGAAGCCCGCATGGCCCGGACGAGCTCGTAGGAGGCCTCGTCGGAGCGGATGTCGGCGACCCGGACCGTCAGCGTGTTGCCTTCGAGCCGGCACGTCCCTCCCAGCCCCTCGATGAGGGTCAGCATGGTGTGGACGTCCTTGACCAGAGGGACGTTGTCGAGCCGGACCTCTTCAGCGGTGAGAAGGCAGGCGGAGATGGCCGGCAGGACGGCGTTCTTGGCCCCGCTGACGCGGACCCGCCCGGTCAGCCTGAAGTCGGGCCCTCCGCGGACGACGAGCTTTTCCATCGGCCCGATTGTAAGGGAAGCGGGGGCGGAATTCAACATCGGCGGCCGCTCCCGCGGGCCTCAGCCGGCGAGGCCCCGTTTCGACCAGCCCCAAGCGTCGTAGTAAGCGTCGAGGACGGAGTCGTAAAAGGCCATGTCGACGGCCCGGCCCTTGTGGGCCCCGCGGGTCAGGGGGACCGTGAGCTTGGGCGGCACGTAGGAATCGTAGGCCCTGTCCCGGCCCTGGAGATTGTTCAGCCGGCGTTCCAGATGGTAGATCCTCCGGCCGCAGGCCTTGAGCGTCTCGGGCGAATACTCGGTCCCGGTGAGGGCTTTGTAGAAGGACAAGAACGGATCGGCCATGATGTCGGCCGTGAAGAAATCGCAGAGCCCGAGCGAGTCGATCAGGGCCTTGCCTGCCTGGCCTTCCGCGACATAGGACGCCAGGTCCGCGGGGGCCTGAAGGCCGCCCTCCTCGGCCTGGACGGTCCAGGCGTAGGTGTGGTCGCCCCGGCCGCGGTTCGAGGTCCCGTAGGCCGTGAACATCCCGGGGAAGGCCTTGGGGCTGATGCCGGCATAGCCGAGGCCGGCGAAGGAGGTCGTCGCGCAAGACGCGATGTCCTCCGGCTTGGCGCCCGAAACCGCCGCGATCTCGGCCACGGCCCGGTCCGTGTGGTTCCCGAGGACCCGGCCGAGGTCGGACGACCGGTAGGCGATCTCCTCGAGGAGCCGGACCATGCCGGGGGCGTCGCCGAAGCGAGGCGCGTCAGCGAACTTCGCGAGGAACCCGTTCTCCGCCATTTCCATGGCCCCGGCCATGACCGAGCCGAAGGTCATGGTGTCGACGCCGAGCTCGTTGCACAGCCGGTTCATGTGGAACATGGCGTCGCGGTCGAGGATACAGCAGTTGATCCACAGGGCGATCGTCTCGAACTCCGGCCGCACGCCCTGTCCCGCGTAGGGCCCGGCCTCGACCTTGGCCGAGCGGGTGCAGAAGATGTGCCGGCACCTGTTGCAGACGGCGTGCTTGCCGGAGATCGCCAGGAAGGCCTCCGTGGACACTTTGGCGTAATCGCTCTCGTCGAAGGAGCCTTCGTCGAAGTTGCGCCACGGCAGGTAGCCGCCCTTGACGCCGAGGTAGCCGCCGTTGAAGGCCCGGTCGAGCCACCACGTCGTACCCGCCGTTGGCCGGAAGGACGCGGTCCGGGCGGGATCGTCGACGCTCTCCTTGACCAGCCGGTCGATCTCCTTGCCGATCTCCTTGAAGCGGGCTTCATCGGCGAAAGAGACGTTCTCCTTTCCGAAGGCCGTGACGGCGACGAGGTTCTTGGAGCCGAAAACGGCCCCGGCCCCGCCCCGGCCGAAGTTGCGGTGATGATCGGCCGTCAGACAGGCGAAATCGACCAGGTTCCAGCCGGCCGGCCCGGCGCAGAGAGTCGAGCCGCCCTTGATCTTGCCGGCCAGGAAGCCGGTGATCCCGGAAGCGGTCCGGAGCGTCCGGCGGCCGGCCAAGGTCTCGAAGAGCTCCTCTTCGGCGTCGACGATCCGAAGCCGGCCGTCGACGGCCTCAAGGCGGACCGGGCGGTCGGCCCGCCCGTCGATGACGACCTGGTCGAACCCGGCCCGCTTGAGCATGTTGGGGAAAAGGCCCCCGGCGCTCGAGTGGGTGACGAGGCCGTGGATGGGAGCGTGGCCGGGGATCCAGGGCGCGGGCTGGGGCGAGCGGGTCATGGCGCCGATGAAGGAGCAGGATCCCCTGCCGGCCGTCGGGATGACGGTGTCGTTGGCCGCGGCGTTGCCGATGACGATCCGGTTGTCCGGGCCGAGCGGATCCTTGAGCGGGCCCGTCCGCTCCAGGTGGTCGGCCAGCAGTCGGGCCTGAAGGCCGCGGCCGCCGACATAGTCCCGGAGATACGAGGGATCGGCCGGCTCGACGCGGACGCTTCG
>Ga0194125_10007609_pt1 | contig 15574 bp, 12 predicted proteins | sample TA2KigC250mmetaG_FD_148626 | JGI IMG/M metagenome (GOLD analysis project Ga0194125, IMG submission 148626) | Freshwater microbial communities from Lake Tanganyika, Tanzania - TA2015034 Kigoma Deep Cast 250m | ecosystem: Environmental > Aquatic > Freshwater > Lake | place: Tanzania: Lake... | reverse complement strand
TGGGGTCCTACTTTGGAATTTTTCTTTCTCATGAAGTGATTATGTTGGTGGATGTCCCTGTCCATAAAACTTCCAAAGAACTTGGGGTCACCCGCACCTCAGTTTATACCAAGTATACCGGACTCTCCCCCCCTTAATGCATTCACATAACTTCAGCTGATTCATTTGTGGCACCATAACTACGTTTGATCCTTATATCGGAGTTCCAGAGAACTTTAAAATTTTTCTTGACATTTTATTTTGAGTTTTATAATCTATTTAAAATAAAAGGATTTCTCCATTATTCATAAACCACCTGAAAGGGGTCCTACATGGGTTGGAGAAAATTCATATCCCATTCTTTATTTAAGGGAATGGGATTTTTTATAAAATTTTTTGGCCGAGGAGATAAATCACATATTTAGAGAATTGAAAGCTATTTCAAAAAAATGGGGGCTATAATGGTCAAAAGAATATTGGCTGTTATGTTTTGTTTGGTCCTGCTATTGATCACAGGGGTTTCATATGGAGAGACCCCTTACGAAAAAGGTCAAAAAGAGTTTAAAGAGGAAAATTATGAGGAAGCCCTCGAGTTTTTTATAGAGGCAAGAAAACTTGATCCCACCAATACATTAGCAGCGTTCTTCCTTGGACTCACATATAAACATATGCAAAATTTTAAAGAGGCAATCCCCCATCTTAGGGATGCTGTCACTCTGACTCCTAAGATAAAAGAGGCCCTGACCGAGTTGATCGATGTCCTTTATTTAACTGACAATTTAGAGGAGGCGAAGAAATGGATTGAGGTTGGAGAAAAGGAGAAGGTTTTTCCTGCGAGAGTACAATTTTTAAAAGGGCTTGTGTTGACCAAAGAGGGGAAATATGGGGAAGCCCTTCCAGCCTTTGAGAAGGCAAAGGAATTGGATAAGAGTCTTGCCCAAGCGGTGGAGTTTCATATAGCGAATATACATGTTAAAGAAGGAAAATTGAAGGAGGCAAGGGATCGTTTCCGATTTGCGTTGACGATCGATCCAACTACAGAAATGGGCCTCTTCGCAAGGGATTATGAGAAATTTTTAACTGCAAAGATAGAAAGGGAAAAACCCTGGAGGTTGAGCGTTGGTTTGGCCTACAAATTTGATTCCAATGTGGTATTAAGACCTACGTCAGGACCTGTAGCAGAGTCGATAACGAATGAAAAGGATAATGGACTCAATGGGACGCTGAGAGTTGGTTATACAGCGCCTTTCTCTTTTAAGTCTCCCTATAGCCTTTCATTTCAATATTCTTTTTACACGGACAATTATGCTGATTTGACACCGTATCAATGGATAAGTTCAGTCATCAGTGCCATTCCTGGATACAATTTCGGTAAATTTTCTGTGAACATGCCTATCGTGTATGGATATAACTGGCTGGAGAGAAGGAGTTATATGACCGTCAAGGGGGTAGAACCCACTATAAGATTTATGGTCACGGATGATAGTATCGGAGAAGTATCTTTGGGGTACTATAGAAGAGGATATCTGAGAAGTGCTCTCGATCCTGATGAGGATAGAGATGGAGACAATTTGAGCGGGACATTCGGTTTGACTTATTTCTTCAAAGAAGGAGAAGGTTTGCTTAATACCAAATATTCACCATCGAGAGAGGATACCGATGGAAGGAATTGGTCCTATAAGCAACATAAATTCAGCGCAAGCCTTCTTTATCCTCTTATATGGTCTTTTAAACTTCAGCTCTCTGGAGAAGCAACCTTTACGCATTATGTAAATAAACATACCATTTTTGATAAGAAAAGGATAGATGACATCTATACTGGTTCGGCAGGCTTGATTTATAGTATCGTAAGAAATTTGGATGCCATTGTAAATTATTCCTATACGAGGAACCTCTCGAATATTGAGATATATGATTATAAAAGACATATTGTTACTTTAGGCCTTGAATTTAGGTATTAAGGGAGGAGTACCCATGAAAAGATTCTTTATATTTTTCGGAGTCTTAATACTCTTTGGAGCAAATATTGCTTTAGCAGCCCCTGTAGGAAAAGTCACATATGTGGAAGGCAGGGTGGATGTATTGAAACCGGGTAAGACCGTCGCGACAACAGTCTTAAAAGGAGACCCTGTCGATGTGGGAGATATTTACAGGGCGAAGAGCAACAGCAAGGCAGAGATTATTTTCGACAATAAGAATGTCTTAAGGATTGTCCAGAATACAAGGGTTGAGATTAAGGAATATACGATCGATCCAGAGCAAAACATAGGAGTATTTAAACTATATAGGGGCAAAGTTATGGCAATTGCACCAGAGGAATTTGTCAAAAAGGTAGCTGCCTTTGCCGAGAAAAATAGGCTCGAAATTCACACCCCGAATGCTGTGGCAGGGGTCAGGGGAACTATCTTTTTCGTCTCCTATGAAGGAGGAATTACTTGGGTATTATGTATCGAGGGAAAAGTTTATGTCTTCAATTTAGCCCATCCAGGGATCATTATTATCATTCCTGTCAATTTCATATCGAATGTTACCGGGGATACACCTCCGACCACGCCCGCAGGTTTGGGAAAGGAGTTTTTTGAGACTTATATCATGCCCTGGGTGATGCAGGAGTTAGAGAAGGAAGAAAAGATTTATTTAGATACCACCTCTCCTGTTTTGACCCTAACCTCATCAGCCTCCCCTGGGGCAGGAGTTGGTCTATCCAACTTAACTTTCACCATCTCAAGCAATGAGTCTGCAACCCTTTCTTACAAATTCGATGGAGGTGAATGGACTTCTACATTGGGAACGGTGACTCTTTTAGGCATTGCAGAAGGTAATCATACATTTGAATATAAGGGTACAGATCCTGAAGGAAATACCTCTACTTATTCATTATCCTTTGACCTCACCCGATATACTCTCACTGGAGCTGCCCACAATAATGCCAGCTTTGATATGTCAGCCGATGTCTCTGGAGACGTAGCATCTGTTTATAACAAAGACTGGGGTGGATACAGATCTTCTTTATATGACGGTACATATGGGACTGAACCCTCCGGATCTTTTGAGATAGTTGCAGGGGGTACTAATGACCCAGGAAATGGCTATTGGCTATCCCGCATGGATATGAATGCCTCAGATGGTGTTCTCTCAGGTACATCATCCCTCAATCATTTGACTACTACCACCTTAGGCTTAGGAACAGGGACAGTGAGCGGCACATATGGTGAAAGCTGGAATGCAACAGATGAGGGTCAATATATAACTCTACCCCTGACCTTTGTAAGCGAAATAGGTGAAAATGGCACCCTGTATTATTACAACGGATCTTACCCTCTCTCCGATGGCTCGCTCTCTCCAGCTCTGATGGGAGGGGCACAATCTCTTTGGACAGCAACCCAGACAAGCCCGGCACCTGTTACGATGATTGGAGAGTATACTCCTGGCAGTTACCAGGAAGGCCATATCTGGGGTGCAGAGATTTATAGTCAAAACTTCCTTAATGACACTCCAACCACATACGATGGTGGTGCATACAGTGGTTTTATTGGAGGTAGAAAATATACATCGGCGAGTGAGGATCTTGATGCTATATTAAGAGCTATTGCCGTAGGCCCCGGTAGCCAGGCTTTTTATTTAATAGGGTCCCTCAATGGAGAAGCTTATCCAGACATCAATATGTTTGGGATGAATGGAACTGTTTATTCAGTTCAAATCTTCGATAGTATACCAGGAATCAATCCTAATAATCTTTATGACAGTATCCAAGGAACTAGCTATGGATTATCTGGTGATGGCTACTTCGAAGCCGGAGGATCGATTGATGTCAATAACGATTATTCCTATAAAGAAAAACTCTACACTCCGAACCATGAATTGGCTATATGGAAGAGCATGATATACGGGTCATATTCAGGATCAGTATCTCCTACATGGTATCTTAGAACAGCTTCAGAAACTGCGAATTATCTATCGGGGACATGGACCGAAGGCACCCGGTGGTCTAATGGCGTACTCGGAAGTCCAACGCTTGGTTATGCTGCTGACTGGGATAAGGCACAGACATGGATAGGAGTTGGAGAAACAATTGGTACATATAAAGAAACTGTGGGCTCGGGAGTCTGGCAGGCTGTTCAATTGGGCTTATATCTTAATACAAATCAGTTTCTTGCCATGAGACAGACCTCAGATGGTTTGGCAAAGCTCCAACAGTTAAATATCCCCGCTGTTGAGATTGGAAGGACGAACCTCACAGGGAGTTGGTCTTCTGGCCTGAATGGCATCAATGTAAATATGTACGATACCATTTTCCTTTCCTATATTACCGGGCAAAGACCACAGATCTGGGCGACAGGTAATGTGAGCGGTACGTATACTGGAAATCCATCAGGTGCATCTGTCGATTTAACCAGTGGTGTTCCCGGGCTTACCGGAAATTTCTATGTATATAAATGGGGAAGCAACAAGTGGCTTTCATCGATTTCTGGAAATGCACTTAATGGAATTGGCTCATATCCAGGAGCATTTTCCTTTTCTGGCGCTGGTGCCGGTACATACACCACAGGACCAGCATCAGGAACCTTCTCGGGCACTGCTGCAGGAGTAGCTACTCCTCGTATGGTAGATTAATACAAACGCATTAAATAAAATGTCATCACCCCCACCCTCACCCTACCCCCTTGAGGGGGAGGGGTGAGTGGGGGGTAAAATAATTTAATGCGTTTGTATTAGTGATTCATAAAACGAAACGCCAATTTTAGGTAGTGCTGTCGTATATATGACGAAGTTAAAAAATGGATAGCTGATGAAAAAATTTCTTATAATTTCTTTTTTGAGTTTCTTTTTTTCAGTTTTTTGCATCTCTTTTCTTTATGCCGCATCGCCTCTCAAGATCGGTGTCTTTAACTTGCAAAAGATTATGAAAGATTCAAAAGTGATCCAAGAGTATCGGAAGACACTTGGAAAGGAGACCGAGACAAAAAGGAGGCTTCTCGCAGAAAAACAGGATTCTGTAAGATTGATCGAAGAGAAATTAAAAAAGGAGGATAAGGGAATTTCTATTGATGAAAGGAAGAGATTAGAAGAAAGCCTTTCGAGGGAATTAAAAGAATTACGACGCTTAAAGGAAGATGTCAATATGGATTTACAGAAGATAGACCGGGAGCTTTCGCAAAGGGCTCTCCGGGAGATTACAGAAATCATCAGAAATATAGCTCAGAAAGAGAAGTTCTCGATTGTCTTTGAGAAGGCACTGGCTGGAATTGCTTATAACGAAGACTCCTATGATATCACTCAGAAGGTTATAGAAGCTTACGATTCAAAGAAGTGATCTGAAAGATTATTTTTCTTTCATAGTAACCACCTCCCCCTCTTCACATTCAATGATGCACGACGCTGTTCCTTCTTCTGTCGGCTTGACCTCATAGATTCCCACAGGTTTCTCTTTTCCTTTGACGACAACCTTTTCTAATCCTTTCACCATTAGGTTATAAAGGTCGCCCCTTTGGACTGCTTCTCTTATCTTTTCAAGGGTAAATTCTGTGATCAGGATATGGGTATTATATTTTCTGGTCAATCCCTCAACCCTTGCACCGAGGTTGACATGGTCTCCAATGACCGTATAATCCATCTTTTTCCCCTCTGCGCCGATATTTCCAACAATAACCTCACCGGTATTTAGGCCAATGCCCGAATCCAAGGGGGTTTTCCCTTCTGATTGCCACTTCTGTTGAAGTTCTTTCAGCCTCTTGACCATATTTAGCGAACACTTCACTGCAAGTTCAGCGTGGTTTCCTTGGGGCAGGGGCGCACCCCAGAAGGCAACGATCTCATCTCCAACGAACTTATCCAGTGTCCCATCCCATTGGAAGATGACATTTGTCATCTCACCGAGATATTCATTTAGCATTGTCACGACCTCTTCAGGAGCATTCTTCTCTGAAAATGTTGTAAAACCCCTGACATCAGAAAAGAGAACCGTTATCTCTCTCCTCTCGCCACCTAATTTGGCAAGTTGTGGATTCTTGATCAATTCGTTTACGATCTTTTCAGTGACATAACTCGAAAACATTGTCCTGATTCTCTTTGCATAACGCTCCTCAGTGGCATACCGGTAAGTCGTAGTGACGAAAAAGATAGAAAGGATACTGATGCTTGAATAACTCATATCGATCCAGAGGCCTTTTTTGAAAAAAATGTAGTAACCGACAAAGTAGATAAGGGAGATGAGAGCAAATGATAAAATGGCACCGAGGATGGCCTTGACACGGATCATCAAAAAAGAGAGAAAGATGCCTGAAAGGAAGATAATGAGGATGTTGGTGATGGTCTTTGTCTTTTGCAAAAAATTCTTTTGTAAGATGGATGCAATCACATTGGCATGTTTTTCCACACCCGGCATCGCTGGAGAGGCAGGGGTCACCCTCAAATCATATATGCCTATTGCCGTTGCACCGATAAGGACGATTTTATCCTTTATGGCCGATGGATCTACTCGATTCTCCATCAGATCGACAATGGAGATATGAGGAAATGTCTTTGTAGGACCATAGTAATGGATCAACATTCGGTTCCAGAAATCAGTGGGGATAACCTCTTTCCCCAATCGAATGCTCTCTGCTGCAATGAGAGACATCTCTTCCACAGGGAGACCCAGGTAGATCCTTGCGGCTTGGAGAGAGAGGGAGGGGAAGAATTGCCCGTTGTATTCGAAGGCCATCACCTCCCATCGAAGGACACCATCCCGATCTGAGATCATGTTGATGTGGCCCATAGCATAGGCATTATGCGAGAGAGCCTTTACGGGTAATAAGACATCGGTTGCCTCGATTGGGAAAAAGAGGTTGAAATTCTCTGGTTTGGCAATTTCCGTGAAAGAATATTGATAGAGTATTCCATCCTGAACCTCCCTCTTCTCCTCCTTAAAGTCGAAAACGATGGGAAGGATGACATTCCCTGCTCTTTTGATTGCATTCTTCAATATCTCGTCATCATTGGAGGCCTCACTTAAGATGATATCCATGAAGATGACCTTGGCCCCCATTTTGCTTAGAATGTCGATAAGAGAGGCTATCTTCCTCCTCTCCCATGGCCATCGGCCAATCTTTTCGACGCTCTTATCGTCGATGGCCACGATGACCACCTCTTTGGGAGGAACCGTTTTTCCACGGATTTGGTACCGGAGATCATAGAGAAGAAGTTCAAACCGCTCAAGGGGTAATAATTTATTAATGGCGCAGAAGGAATAGAACAAGGTGATGAGAATCCCGATGAGAAGAACGGTCTTTGTCTTTTTCATGAAAGGGTCAGCAGGGGTTAAAGTTTATATATTAATCGTCTCTCCATCTCTAAATAATCTGAGATTTTTTATTTTAAGCCTTTGGAGTTCGTTTTTGACGGTCTTGTAATATTGGGGTTTCAGATGTGTGATATAAATTCTCTCAGGGAGATGCTTCATCTTCGAGAGCTCCTTTTCCAATAATCGGGGGGTTAAATGTCCTGACTTGATAGCGATCTCCTCCATTCGGTTTGGAAAGGACACATCTATGATGAGACAATGAATCTCCCTATTTCCTAACTTCTTCCATGTATCAATCGTAGGTCCGGTGTCACCGGTATAAAAGAATCTCTTCTTCCTTTCGTCTTCAACGAGATACCCTGTGGCAGGAACAAAATGGCTTACATTATAGGGTGTGACCATGTATCTATTGATCTTCATCGATTGACCTGCCTTTAGCTCAGTGAAGCTAACAATTCCATTACGGTTATCTGGAATAACTGTGAAATCAGGCCAGATCGAATTATTTAAAATATTCTTCTTGATCGCCTTCACCACAGGAGGTATCCCGATGATATTCACTCTGTGCCAAATATTTCCAATGGCAATATTATCCAAAAGAAACGGAATCCCAATGACATGGTCAAGGTGGGCGTGTGTGAGGAAGATATTTTCCACCTTCAATTGATCCTCGATATCCAGAACCTTAGTAAGGCTTCCCGCATCAAAGAGGATCTTATCATCCAGTAGAAAACTGGATGGATTTCGTCCAGGGAACTCTGCACCCGAGCAACCAAGTACCTTGATCTTCATATAACTTTCACCATATAAATTATAACTTACCCTTAGAAGGCTCTCAAGAGATCCTTCTCACCACTTGTTATGAGCTGTCTGTTTTCGATCTGTCTTCTCAATAAATCGTTCGATTGCTTTAAAATAGTCTTTGAATCCAACCTGCATGATGTCATTATGAGTAGCAGAAGGGATGATGAGAAATTCCTTTTCCTGTGATCCAAGGTGGTCGTATAAATCTTCTGCATTTTTAAGAGGGACGAGCATATCCTGTTCACCATGGATGATCAAGGAGGGGATGGATATCTTTTTGATTCTCTCCAGACATCCCCGATCAATCTTCTCCAAATCGACATCATAAACAGGTATCCCAAGATGGGTAATGATCCTCACCACACTGGGAAAACCACTCTCAATGATAAGACCTTTCATCACCTCTTGATGATGGTAGGCCAGCTCTAAGGCGGAGATGCTTCCCAGAGACCTTCCCATTACCCATAGGTCATTTCTCAGATTTCTTCTAAATAGCTCCTCCCTCACCCCGTTTAAGACGGCATGAGAATCCTGAAGGAGATCTGTTAAGGTAGGAATACCGCTACTGGCTCCATAGCCCCTGTAATCAGCAACGATTAGGTTAATCCTCTTTTGATGATAAAAGGGAGAGATCTCATCATAATCGCTCACCACCTCACCATTTCCATGGAAAAAGAGAATCCATGGCCATTCTGGAGAGCCCATGTAAAAACGGCAAGAGATCGAAACCTGGTCTTTAACGGGAATTGAAAGATCAAAGGCATTCTCCGGACATAAGGTGAAATCCTTCCGGGGATAGAAAATAAACATCAATGCAGGCGATCGATCGATAAGAGAATAATCTATCATCTATCTCCCCCTTTCAGTTATTCCTGGGTTGTACGGATCGTGACAAACCTACTCCTAATGGATTAGATGCCTAAACCCTGACGAAACCATTCAAACCTGATCAGACCAGATAGGGCTCCCATTGCCTTATCGTCTTTTGGATGTAGTCAGCCGGAAGTTTTGTAACGATTCGATTATGACCAGGCAGCAGAATGTCCACCTCCTGTTGAGCAAGTCTCATTAAGGATTTTTTGAGCTCGGCTCCGTCAGACCCGTAAAGGTCGAATCGGCCTATGGCATTATCAGCATAGATGACATCCCCCGGGATGAGAATTTTTTGTAGTCGGCAATAGAGGCCGATACTGCCCATGGAGTGCCCGGGGATGTGAATCACTTCCCATGCTATGCCACCTATTTCGAGAATCTCTTCCCCCCGAAGCTTGCGATTGACTTGAAAGGTAAATGAACCTGGTCTAATACCATACTGCATTTGGCATATTCCTTGAAACATATCCATGCCATAAACGGTTTTTTCGTCCCCTTTCTCAAGGGGGTCAGCCTCCAAAACATGAATCCACAGCTCCGCCCAAGGGATCCTCTTTTTTATCTCGGAAAGACAACCGATATGATCGAAATGAGTATGGGTCATAATCACCCTTTTAATATCTGTTAACTCGATCCCCATCTTCTTTATCGACTCGATTTTATAATCCCCCTTCCTCGGGAGACCTGGATCGATAAGAGAGAGATCTTTTGAGGGGGGATTTCCCACCACGTAGGTATGAGAGTCCGGCATCATTTCATCCTGCCCAGGAATGAAATAAACACCCTCTATGATTTTTGGCATCCGTATTCCTCCTCAGGTTTTAAGTTGTCAGAATTTATAAACGCCTCTTTCCAAATTTTTTCCTTTTCTATAACTCCAACAAACTATAGTAAAGACCTTTGACCACCTCTGCCATCCTTCCAAAATCAAGAGTATCGATCGTATCTGTCTCCTGGTGATAATTTCGATTTCTGAAGAAGGATGTGTCCGTAATCATGATCGCTTTATACCCATGGTGCCAGAAGGAATAATTGTCTGAAAGGTTGATGCCTCCAAAAAATTCCGGTGCCGTTAAAGACCTTACATTGATACTCGAGTGCCTTCTTATTCCTTTTTTAAAAAAAGAGACATGTTTTGACGAATGGAAGTTTCCCACAATCCCGATGTAATCTCCGGTTTTAGGATAGAGAAAGTTCATTCCCGGAAGGGGATAAGTCTGAATGGGCTCCTGGCTGAAGAATCCAATCATCTCCAGAGAAACCATCACTTCGACTGGGGTCTTCTGCTCTTTTAAGTGCCTTGCATAAACCATACTCCCCATATGGTCTGATCCGAAGCAAGGAGGTTCTTCATTCGCAAAGGCAGCGAAGATAAGAGTCTTCTTATTCGAGCCCTCTTTATGTAATCTCGCCAATTCCAGCATGCCAGCCACAGCCGATGCATTATCATCTGCCCCTGGAGTTCCAGGAACAGTATCGTAATGGGCACCAATGATAACAACTTTATGGTCCTTTCCGTTCTTTTTAGCAATCAGATTCGAGACGCTTTGGGAGTAACATGAATAAGTTTGACGCCAAACACCATATCCATAAGCCATCAACGTCGACTCAATATAATCCGCCGCTAAGTTGAGGGAGTTTCCTTTCCATAAATGTCGTTCCCCGATATTTACGGATAGAGATTTGACATTTTTATAGAGGTTCTCCATTAATATTTTTGAGAAATTATCGGACCCTTTAAGCATGCTGGACGATCTTGACTCTATCATAGGGTACCGGAATGAGGATCAGAGATTTTTACCTAAATTGAGCGATTCTTGTGTTCGAAACACCCGGACTGTCATTCCCGTGAAGGCGGGAATCCAGGAAAAAACTTAAGAAACTGGATTCCTGTTTTCACAGGAATGACGAACTTCGGTCTCCCTTCTTGGGTGTAAATTGGACTTAATGCGTAATCATTTCTATTTATCAATTTCTAATTCTCGTCTTTAGAATCGCTCAATTTAGGTTTTAATAACTTCAAATTTTACCTACGGGAATGATGTAAAGCGGTTCTTTGGTATAGATTTTTACCTGAACCTGCCCAGAGGAGCTGTGAAATTTGTTCGAGGCTTAATGGAACCTTCTTATAATCTCTTATGGATCTTCTTTGACGAAGGGTTTCCTCTATTGAAATGAACCCTTCTTCTTTTGGCTTTGGAAGCCTAATCTCTTTTCCCATGTTCATATCTTTCAATTACCAAAAGTTTAAATCCGAAGTCAAGCCCTAAATGGAACCTCCTATTGATTTTTTTCCATAGGGTGGTATTATTGTTTTATTCCAAGAAGGCAGTAAAGGTTTTTTAAGGGAAAATAAAATTTTTAAAAAGGAGGCTTTAATGTATCCATTGGAGTTGATTCAGAGTGTGCGATTAATTACGGATGTCTGTCTGGAAATAGCCCCGGGGGAGAATGTCCTATGCATCGCTGATAGAGAGGAAAACATGGATGTGGTTACACTGATTGCTGCTGAGTGCAAGGCGAGGGGAGCGGAGGCGGCTATTGTGTTAATTGAGCCCAGGAAGGAACATTATCACGAACCTCCCCGTTCCATTGCTCGGGCAATGCAGGAGGCCGATGTGGTCATCACCATGACCTTCGGTAGCTTAATGCATACTAAGGCAAGGAAGGAAGCCTGTGCAGCAGGTGTCAAATTTTCCACCCTTGGAGCAGCAACCAAGGAATACTTGACCAAATTGGATCTTACCCGGGAGGATCTATTAGAGGTACGTTCGCTCACCGAGAAGATTGCCCAGCGTCTTACCGAAGCCTCTTCTGCCTACTTGACAACCAAGGCAGGGACAGATCTTCGCATGTCTCTTAAAGGCAGGAATGGAGCGGCTTTGATCCCCTTCGGAAAAAGAGGGTCCTTTTGCGTCCTTCCAGATTATGCTGAGGCTCCTTGCGCTCCGATTGAGGATTCTGCGGAAGGTGTGGCCGTGGTGGATGGAACTATGGTAGGGGCGGCGAATTTCGAGGGATTGGTAGAAGAACCCTTTGAGATCCACTTTGAAAAGGGTAGGATTGTGAAAATCTCTGGTGGAAAGGATGCCAAGAGACTGAAGGACCTCCTGGATACCTTGGAAGATGAAGCCCGGACCTTTGCCGAGTTGGGCGTAAATAGCAATCACAAGATTCCCAAAATATTTACAGGCACTCGGATAGATAATTCCATTGCAGGGCATGTCCACATAGGACTCGGCCGAAATGATCATATCGGAGGGAACTCCAGGGGGAAAACTCATTTGGATGTACTGGTTACCTGGCCGACGCTCCTTTTGGATGGAAACCCAATCCTCGAGGATGGAAACCTCAAGGTCTGAACAAAAAAGGAGGTAACCAAAATGGGAAAAGAAATTAGAAAACAAACGATTGTTAAATTAAATTTAATGAGGACACCTGTGAAAGGGTTGATCCCATTCAAAAAGGGTTTTCTTTTGATTACCCTCATCCTGGGTTTTCTGGGCTGGACTCAGGGAGCTCAGGCTCAGGAATTTCCTGCGCGACCTATAACTCTTCTTATCTCTATGATGCCTGGTGCTGGAGTGGATCTTGGTGCCCGGATGATAGCACAAGGGGCAACAAAGATCCTGGGCCAAGAGATTATTCCGGTGACTAAAACTGGAGGGGGTGGTTCGGTGGCGGCGGGGATATTGGCCAATTCTAAAGGCGATGGCCATACACTTTTGGCAGGCACACATGGCGCCCTTACAAACGTTCCTCATCTGGAATCTGTCGCTTTTGATCCCCTTAAAGATTTTATCCCTGTTATTCAGTATGGTTCCCTTATTACTGGCATCGTTGTTCGTTCGGATAGCCCTCACAAGTCTTTCAAAGACCTTATAGAATTTGCCCGCAAGAATCCAGGGAAAGTCAGTTTTGGCACCCCTGGAATCGGGATTGCACCCCACTTGGCCATGGAAATTGTGAAGCTGGAAGAGAAGGTTGATATCCCATTGATACCCTTTCCGGGGGCTACACCTACATTAACAGCTCTCCTTGGTGGGCATGTTTCAGCTTGCGGGGTAAGCACATCAGGTTTTCTGCCACATCTCAGGGCGGGGAAGGTAAAGGTGCTGGCTACCACTGGGGACAAAAGAATAGAAGTTATACCAGATGTTCCCACCCTCTTCGAGCTTGGCTATCCTCAGGGCGTCTTAATAGAGATATACCTAATCACGGCTCCTAAAGGAACCCCTACTGCCGTGGTGAAAACGTTGGAAGGGGCATTCCGCAAGGCAATGGAAACACCTGAGTTTCGAGCTTTGGCCGAGAATCTTTACATGTATGTAGAGGATCCTCTTTCTGGTCAGAAGCTCAAAGAGTTTATCGAAGACCAGTACGCCAAGAACGGGGAGATCATCCGAAAGGCCAAATTGGGCAAGTAAAAGTGGAAAGGTTGGAGACCACGATGAGACGATTAGGGTCGGAGGTCTTAGGGAGTCTGTTTTGGATGGGGGTGGGAATTTTTTTTGCCCTGGGTGGATTAAAGCTGAATATTGGCACCTTGCGCAACCCGGGCCCCGGATTTCTTCCCCTGATTATGGCCCTGATCCTGGTCTTTTTCAGCCTGTCTACTTTTGTAAATGGATTGATAAGACTGGAAACACCTGTAAAGGGAATTTTCTGGAGTCGCCAGGCATTGATGATCGCCTCTGTATTCCTTTATGGTTTGCTACTTGACTGGATTGGCTTTCTCCTTTCTACTTTCATCTTGATGTTCTTCCTTTTTGGTCTCTCAATAAGAGGTAAGAGTAGATGGCCCAAGGTATTCCTCTATTCGCTGGCTACAGCCCTGGCTGCATGGGTAGTTTTTTCTTGGGCTCTAAGGATACCTTTTCCATTACCCCGTTTGAGGACTATTTGGATGTAATGCGATGGAATTCTTGGGTAACATCTTGACTGGGTTTCAAATTACCTTTCAGCCTATCAACCTCTTTTACTGCTTCATCGGGGTATTTCTCGGGACAATGATTGGTGTCCTTCCAGGGATTGGACCTTCGGCAACAATTAGTATCCTACTGCCTGTGACCTTTAAAATTCCTCCTGTCCCTTCTATCATTCTTTTAGCTGGGATCTATTACGGTGCTATGTATGGTGGGTCTACTACCTCCATTTTGGTCAATGTCCCTGGAGAGGCAGCATCGGTGGTTACCTGTCTTGACGGTTACCAAATGGCGCGTCAAGGTCGGGCAGGTCAGGCCTTGGGTATAGCTGCTTTCGGGTCCTTCATCGCCGGTACTTTTAGCGTGATTGGCCTGATGTTTCTCAGCTATCCCCTATCAAAGTTTGCCCTGGCTTTCGGTCCGCCGGAGTATTTCGCTCTGATTCTCTTAGGAATCACCATCCTTAGTTATCTTGCCCAAAAATCGATGTGGAAAGCACTTATGATGGCGGTCTTTGGGTTTCTTCTCTCCTTCGTTGGCATTGACATGATTACTGGAAAGGCACGCTTCGCTTTTGGTATATCGGAACTTATGGACGGCGTGGGCATTCTTCCCATTGCAATGGGGCTTTTCGGGGTAGCAGAGGTACTTGAGAATCTTAATCTATCAGAGGGGAGGGCGATATTCAAGACTAAGTTACGGGGCTTGCTCCCAAACCGGCAAGACTGGAAAAATTCTTGGAAGTCTATCTCTCGCGGGTCCTTTGTTGGCTTCATTTTGGGAATCATTCCTGGAGGAGGCGCTGTTCTTGCTTCCTTCGTATCATACGCCATAGAAAAGCGTTGTTCAAAACATCCTGAAAAGTTTGGCCATGGGGCGATTGAAGGTGTAGCAGGTCCTGAATCTGCTAACAATTCTGCTTTTGGAGGTGGCTTGGTCCCTCTTTTCGGTCTTGGGATTCCACCCAGCGTGGTCTCAGCCCTTCTCTTTGCCGCTTTGATGATGCATGGCATCCAGCCTGGTCCCTTTCTTATCCCAGAACATCCCGATGTGTTCTGGGGGTTGGTTGCCAGCATGTATTTGGGAAATATCATGCTTTTAATAATTAATATCCCCCTTATTGGGCTTTGGGTGCAGGTGCTTAAAGTTCCCCAAATGGTTCTCCTTCCTCTCATCCTTCTCTTTTGTATTGTAGGAACTTATGCCATTAACAACAGCTTCTTTGATGTGGGGATCATGATGTTTTTTGGTGTCCTGGGATACCTGATGAAGAAATTCGAATACGAAGCTGCTCCCTTGATTTTAGCCTTTGTCCTGGGCCCAATTATGGAACAGTCACTGCGCCAATCCCTCAAGCTTTCTGGAGGAAGTTTCTTGATCTTCCTTACACGTCCTGTCTCTGCAATCCTTCTAATTCTTGCAGGCTTAGTTCTGGTGTCTTACTTTTTCTTCAAAAGAAAAAGAGAAGTGCTTGATAAAGGTGAAAAAAAGGTTTAGATGGCATTTTCCGGAACCACAGATACTCCAATCCTATATACCTTGACGGGGATGAAGATAGAATTCCTTTTATAGCGAACACGGGGTTTACCCCCTAAGAAAGCCCCGCCATTTATGGCGGGGATGGTATAATAAATTGCATCAGCTCCTTATGGAGGGCGGGGTCAAAGCCCCGTCCTTTCTAACGGGGTTTACTTAACCAATTTGGCTTTTC
>Ga0194125_10007605_pt1 | contig 15577 bp, 12 predicted proteins | sample TA2KigC250mmetaG_FD_148626 | JGI IMG/M metagenome (GOLD analysis project Ga0194125, IMG submission 148626) | Freshwater microbial communities from Lake Tanganyika, Tanzania - TA2015034 Kigoma Deep Cast 250m | ecosystem: Environmental > Aquatic > Freshwater > Lake | place: Tanzania: Lake... | reverse complement strand
CCCTGAACGCCGCTGGGATTCGTCGCGAGAACGTAGCCGTAGCGTTTGTTCCCGATGGTATCGATGTTGAACCCGACCCAGTCATCTCCCCACATGTTGTCGCGTTTGGTCAGGGCCGTCTTGATCTTATCCGGCCGCGAATCATGACAATTAAAGGCGAAATACAGGTTTTCCGAATCATAGGCCAGCCAGACTCTCGTCTTTTCCGGGAAAACCTCCCCAAAGCGGGGAGAATAGGTGATGAAATCGTCGTCGACGTCTGGCGGCCTCCTCCAGACATCCTCGGTCAACAGCCCGTCCAACGAGACTGCGGCCGAGGTGAAGGCGGGCCGAAGAACGGCGGGAGCTTCGGTCGGGCTTTCGGAGGCGAACGCACCAAGGCATTGGCCGGCTATCAACAGCCAGAGAATCGCCCCTCGACGACCGAAGACGATCCGTGTCCGCGCGCTATCCGGCACGAAACGAGTCAACATTTCCGCGAGGGGCTTTCGTCCACGAGAGCATTCACGGGCATTCTTCATGAGGGATTTTCTTTTTGAGACTTCGATCCTCATCCGACTTCTTCGTTTGGTTCAGAGCGTTTCAAGGGAGCCGCAGCACTGGGCAAACGGTCTGTTCGGTCGGCCGGTATCGGGGCTCGGGAGGAGACCAGGCATCGACGGCCTCGCATCCCACGTCCTTTGTCAGGGCCGCGTGCCGAACACCGGGGGGGATCACGACGACGTCGCCGGGCTGCATACAGACCTCGCCATCATCGAAGAGAATGAAGAGCTCGCCCTCGAGGAGGAGCGTGATCTGCTCTCCCTCGTGAGAATGGCTGTCGAAGCGACTGCCGGGCCGCACTTCGAAGAAGGTCAACATGGCCCGGTCCATGGCGACGGCCCAGTGCCGAACGCCTTGGATGACCTCTTCCAGTGGAAGCTTTGCCCGGGGAAAGTGAAAACGATGTCGGTTCACGATCGCATCTCCCCATCCGGCGGAAGCTGCTTTGAGCGGGGTTTGGTTCCGACGGCGACAAAAATCCCGATGTGGACACTCTGCCCGCTTTCCGTCCGTGCACAGCAGCTTCCCTTGGCGCAATCGATGTTGATATCGATGATCCCTGCGGCTTCTAGCCACGATCGTACGTCGTTTTGCTTGAATCCCAGCCATAGGTCGGCCATGGCTTCACGCATCCAGGCTTGATCGTGTTCGTCCACGTCCGTCACGACCAGACGTCCGCCCGGCTTTAGAGTCCGAGCCATCTCCGTCAGGGCCATTGCCGGGTCGGGGGCGTGGTGCAAGTACATGTTGGCGAAAATCGCATCCAAACTCCCTTCCGGGAGGGGAAGACGATGGCCCGGAGTCTCGATCAATTCCACATTCCTAAAACCGGCGAGATTCCGCCGGGCGATTTCGAGCATTTCGGGAGCCTCGTCGATTCCGAAGACCCGGCTGACCAGCGGCGCCAGGCCATGGATGACAAATCCGGTCCCCGTCCCGATATCGGCGACAACATCGCTGGCCGATAAGCCTGCTCTCGCGATGGCGTCATTCCTCATTTCTTCGGTGAAATAGCCAGCCCTCATTTCGTCCCACTGGCCGGCAACCTCAGCGAAGTATTTCTTGGAATTGGGCTCGTGGTTTGGCATATTCAACCCTTCGTAAATAGATTACTTTTGCTCTCAGCAGCCGGTTCTGACGGCTTTCGCGGTCTCATGAATATTGATGAATTCAATCCCTGATCAAAAAATTATGATGTTTATATTGAGGGATGGATTATAAAAAATGCTTGACAGCGACCCGAGCGATGTTTAAAAAGCGATTACACCTTGAGCGATATTTCGTATCTGACGGCCTCAATCCGTGCCCCAGAAAACACACAACAAGATTTTCCCGCCTCTTGATACCTCATTTTTCTATAAAAATCCCCGTTGTATTTCGGAACGATCGTATCCAAAGATTTCAGGTTCAACTTCGCCGAAAGTCCCTCGGGTCAATCGCCAATCCCGAGCCCGAACTGGAAGATCAGGCCGGAACCCAATCGATGCCCCTCCAAGAAACCCGCCGATTTGAACCCCAAGGCGAGGACCGCATGAAGGGGAAAGCTGGGAGTCCGAAAATTGTAATAGCCTCTCACCGAAGCGGCCCCCCCGAGTTGGCTTCCCGGGGGAATTCCTGGTTTCCCTTCGAGTTGAATTGCAGGCTGTTTCCAAAGATCGAGACTCAAATCCAAAGAAATCGCCCTGGTATGGTGAAGATTCCGGACAAGGAGCCCGGCCCCGGCCCATGATTTGACATATGAATTGTCGCCCACCCGGATGTCGAGCATGTAGACGCGGCTGCCATTTTTCAGGTAGTTCTCGAAGTGGTACTCAACGCCAAACGGCGTCAGGCCTGTCCGCAGAGCCGGAAGATATCCGGCCCCAAAAACGGGAATCATCGGCAGGGTGGTCATCTCGCCGCCGTCCCAGAGATAGGTTTTCACGAGATCCCATAAGGTGACAAAGAAAAAAGGATTGGCCGCATTGAGCCACCATTTAGATTTCAGCCTTCGGATATTCATCGGATATTGGTCCGGCTCGAGATGGCCGTACGATTGGTTCAGGAGTCGAACATAGGCTTCCAGGTCATTCGGATGATGTCCTTCCTGGAGACTTTCTTCAGATCCCATGACATAGTTCCACGCTATTTGTGTCGACCAGCAGAATAAAGAGGCTTCCCGGTAGCGGATCGCGCCCCGCTCCATCCAGTCGAGGGTCAACATCCGGTTCATGACGGCTTGGGACTCAAGCCCTCCGAGCCAAATAGCCAGATGCTCATGAACGCTGACCTGCACTCCGCTTAAGGTCGCGGAAGCCTGGCCTCCTCCGGGACCGTAGGGCGGAGGCCAATCGTATCCGTAATCCACATCATCGATGCCGAATTCGCGATACCGCGCGCCGTGGCCGCTGAACTCATGGGCAAAAACCACCGGAAAATAGTCCTGGGGCAGGTCAAATAAATAGAGCTTTGCCAGGCGCAGCAGAATCCCCCCGGTTTTTCCCAGGAAGCTCTTCTCTTCAAACCATTTCCTCCCGATCAGCTTTTCTTCAAGGCTGGAGACAGCATGGTGAACTCCGAGGACGCTTTCCGAAGTGCTCGGCATGGTCAGTCCAAAATCCAGGATGAAATTATGATTCGGACGAACGGCCAGGGAAAATGCGCCTCCGGCCGTCGGCCCGGGCTGCTCGGCCCTGGCCACGGTTGATAACAGGAACAGCAACAAGATTGGCGCGGATATTAAGGTTCTCGTATTAACGTGAGCTTCTCTTATCATGACCGCATCTCCTAGCTATAGCGTACCGATTTGCTCGCCCAGCTTAGAGGCCCCCTCGATATAGGCCGCATTTTTTCGGGCCTCGCCTTTTTTCCCAACTCCTGGGAAAAACACCATGTCCAAGATCTCGATCCCAAGACGTTTTAAGATATGACCGTAGGTCAAGGTGATTGGCTCTATTTCAGATTCGTAGGCCTCTTTCCCGTGCTCTTTTTCGTTGACGTGCATGGGCGTGAGAATGATGGCCTTTTTGCCCGCAATGAGCTTCGCGTTTCTTCTCGGGTAATACAGATACAGCCGGTCAATAAAGGTTTTCATCAGTCCGGTCACTCCCCACCAATAAAGCGGAGACGCCAGAATCAACACATCGGCCGATTGGATCTCTCTATGGATGTTCTTCATCTCATCGTCCAGCGCACATTCGCTATTCCGGTAACAAAAATAGAAACCCACGCAATCTCGAATCAGATGATTTCGCAAGATATAATGAACGATGCTCGTCTCGCCCCTTTTGGCCCCGGCGACAAGGCTGGCAATGATCTGGTCCGAGTTTCCGCCGGCTCGCAGCGAACCATTTATAATGAGCGCTCTTTTCATCTTGCACATCCTCCAGTTTTGGCTTGTCCTCTTCAACTCATGGCTCAATTTGAATCGGCCCGGGTCAGGACAAATATTCTTTCCGTGTCGGTGAAAACACCTCGATGACGACGCAATCTTCAATCGCCTGGACGCCATGCGCTTCGCCTCCGGGGATGTTCCAGCTGTCGCCGGATTCTGCGCCCATCGTTTTATCTTTGAAGACAAAAATCAATCTGCCGGCAACCAAATAGCCGGTTTGTTCATGCGGGTGACTATGTACGGGAATTATGCTTCCCTTTTCTATCTTGAATTCATGCATGGATGTGTCGAACCCATGCACCAACGTTTTGTATTGAATACCACCCGAAAGCGTTTTGTAGCCGGAGTTGTTTTTCTTATAAAACATTCTCCACCTTGTTTCCTTTCTTTCATGGATCGCTCTTGCCGCCATCTTCGCCCATCCCCCTAATCGATCATCAACAATGCGTATCTGTTCATTTCCTCGGAATGGTCTCTCAGCACCTTAATAGGAAAACGGTATTTTTTCGCCGTCGCGAAAACATCGATCCCAAGCCCCTCCGGCGTAGGTCGAGACTGGCGAGGATTCTTGCACCGGGTCCTGTCTTTGACGCAGGAGACGCATAAATTGCACGTTGACATCATCAATAAAAAGACTTTCGGATAGCCATCGACGAATATTTCTTTCTCGACCTTCAACATGGTCAAATTGGATTGTTTGGCCCATTCATTGCGTTCGGCAGGGTCGCTTGAAGTCTTGGTAAAGCGGATCATGACCGCGCGCCTGTATTCATGAATGAACGCTCTGCATTCGTTAATCGAAGGGACATGAGGCGGGCAAGAGGCGCCTCCGTAGTCTCCGCAGCCGAACATGCATTTGAAGCGAACCCATTGTGAGATGACGATTTTTAGCGGGTCGATCCATTTGTGCTCGACGAGACCGTTTTGATCGAGGATGGAATCGATGCGCTTTCGCCGCGCGTGACTCATCGGAATCGGCATGCTACCGCCCTTTCGCTCATCCGGCCAAGCGCCCTGAGCTTCAACCTCGTGTCTCGACACCAAGTTTGCCAAGCGCGTCATAATAGTGACTACTGCAGTATATACTATAAAGGACGACTTGTCAAGAGATTTTTTTTGTCGCCGGAACGCCGAGCGTGGCCAGCCCCCTAAAGGTCGATTTAGTAATAACAAATAATGACTTGACCTATTTTCTGAGACTTCGGTTTTTCCCCCGTAGCGCATTCTATTTCTACTACGCTGGCGATTTTCGCGAACGAACCGTCGTCCGCTCGCGCACCTGAGCCGTTATTTCATAGTTTTGTACCCAGAGCGTCTTTCCCTAGCTTTTCATACCTGAACCGGCAGTTCTTGATCCGCCCTTGTTCGTCGGGGATGAATTGCCACTCGATCCGGCCGGAGTCAGGCGAATTGAACTCAAACATCAAGGATCCCGGCTTGACGGGGTGGATCCGGATGGGAGTTTGAGCGGACTCCGCTCTAGTCCAAAGCGTGCCGCCGCATAGATAAAACGTCCACGTTTCTATTTTTTCCTTGTCGGGGAAGGAATACGATCCGGGGATTTGTCGATAGGAAGCCGGGCCGCTATTCTTTTCAAAATCGATATCGTCGGGAGCCTCCAGCTTCGCTATCGTTTTTCTGGCGAATGAATTTTTCGGATCCAAGCTCAAGGCTCGGTTCAAATGTTCCAAAGCCCGGGTTCGGTCATCGATATAAATGCAGACCTTCCCCAAGTTTTCGTACGCTCTCGACGACAATGGATATTCTTCGGAAATGAAACGAAAGACCTCAAAAGCCGATATCACGTTCCTCTCATTCAGCAATTGAAAGCCAAAATTATGCAATGAGATTTCGGCTATTTTCAGGTTTTCCGCAATGAGCGGCTGGTACTTCTGGGCAATTCCCCGAATTTTGTTCGCCAAGATAGCGGAATCTTTCTCTTGAGCAAGCGTTCTCAGGCCGTTGGCCATATGGCGTTGAAGATAAATCAGATGAGCATTGTTCGCGATATTGAAAAGTGAGGGGAGGTCAAAGGTTTTTGCCCCCTTCTTCAATTCGTCCTTGAGATTAAGGATTACGGGATTTTCGAAATTATGATAATTGTAAATATAGATAATGCCGTTCCGCAAATCGCAGATATCGGAATAGACGGTCGGGCCTCCCGCCTCAAAATTTGTCGCCGACAAAATTGAACGAACGAGGGCGATATCGAGTTTTTCCGTCCGGCTCAACATAGCCTCCGCCGTCCGGTAGCGGTTGCAGGGATGTGAGCCTTTCTCGAAATTCGAGGTCACGAAATTCGTCGAAATCTGGTAGCCGCTCGATTTCCTATTGAATTGAAGGCCCCCTCTTCCCCACTCAATGACCGCCGAGGCTCCCGACCGGTCGGCGACGGGAAATTTGGCCCGCCGGAGAGAGGATACGTTCCATTTCTGGAAGAAGGCCAGGACATCATCGACGGTCGCGCATTGGGCAAGAATCAGATCCAGCATGTTTCTCCCTTCCAGTTCCGGAAGAGAAGGCTTATTGGGATCTGCCACCCATCCGGTTTCAGGCGTCAGGGCGTTGCCGTCGATAAAAAGGCCTTGGTCATTCATCCCCCCTTGGGCCGGGCGCTCGAAACCGAAGCAAATCCGGCCGAATTCATTTTTGGAAGCGGGGATAATCCAGATTTTTGCGAAGGGATCATCATGATCCTCGTTGTTTCCCGCCAAAGCGAGTTTTTTCCCTCCCACCATGATAATCGTGCAAGGATAAAGATGGGCCGATAGAAAACAAACGAGAACGGCGACGAAAGATACGACCTTATTGAATTTCTTGTGCATTATCCCCTCGCTCGACGCATCATTCTATCTACTCTAGATGAAAAACAAAGACAAAAGGTTGCCTCACAACGCATTCTCCGCTCTCTTCCGCTCTATCAATCAGCCCTGATGAGAGCTCGCGTACGAGCACCGGAGAAAAAACTGAGCCCATTTTGCGCCCAAAAATATCGAACACTATCGAAAAATATCTAAATCCATCGAAGTCCGGAAGGTCTTGAAAAGGGGCTTCTTACAGGGGAAAACGACTATTTTCTGCGGTTTAACTCTTTGCGCTGTCTCCTACACACGGTAGGAGTCGGAGGTTCGAATCCTCTATCGCCCACCATTTTTCTTTAAAACGTTGCGCGAAGGCGCGTCCCCAAAAACAAGATTTGCGCCCGGGTTTGCGCCCATTTCAGGGCCTGGCAGTAAAAATGGTAAAAAAAAATCCGAACAAAGGTTTTTTGCCGATGATTGTCTAACATACCGGGAAGGTTTTGTCCGCGTGCGTGATAAAGAGTATGGAGGACCTTTGAGGAAGCGACTTCGTTTCTTGTCTTTGATAGTCTTCGCCATGACTCTGCTCGCGACGACGTTTCCCGGGTTTTCTCAAAGAATGTTCCTCCGCCGGCCGTTCGATAAGGGCAGCCTCATCGGAAGCGGGAGTTTCTCCTATTCCAGATCAGGCGGCGAGTTGTATGCGGAGGACGGCAATCGGGAAAATCGTCTTTCGTTCAATCCCTCGGTGAGCTATTTCGTCACGTCCGGGCTGGCCCTTGGTCTCCGGGCTTCGATCTCCTACTTCTCCCGAGGCGATATGTCCTATACAAGCCTCGGCGCCGGGCCCGAGGTTTCCTACTATCTACGGAAGCGCGGGAGTGATCCCCGGGCGCCGATTGCCAAGGGGACCTTGGTTCCCTTCGTTAGTGCTGGCCTGGTTTTTGTCGGGAGCAGCGGAAACGTAGACACTAAGTGGGGCCCCTATCAATATAGATACAATGGAACGACGTTTGATCTGGGCTTAGGCTGCTTATTCATGCTGTCCACAAATTATGCCGTATTCCTCAACGCGTCCTACGAGTTCGTCAGAAATAAGCAGACAAGCGGTGACGTCCGGACGGGGAACCGCTTTCTGCTGAGCGCCGGCCTGAGCGTTTTCGGTCGTTAGTTCGCTTCCCGGCGGCCCTTTCGCGCGCCGCGCCCCAGGCGGCCTCCAAGAATTAACGCGGGGCCCTGTCTAATCTCATGCAGGCCGGAATTCACTCGGTCTCATTACTAGGAAGAGACGAATGGTCCGTGATCTTCCCCTAGGAACTCGGGCTTTGAGAACAGCTTTCCGTATCGTTATAACGGCTGTCGTCCTGTCCTGTCCGTTCCCGGCGCCTTCCCAGGGGAGAGATCCGTCCGCGCTCCGGCGCGGATCGGCGCCGATGAAAACGTTTTTCGATCTTCGATACGTCTCGATCCCCGGAACGGACCCGAGGCTCAAACAGGCAAGGGCCGTCGAGTCTATGACACCAGCCGTGTTCTGTTTCGCGGAGTGCAACGGCGACCTTTCCATGGCGTCGCGCATCACGACCGGCGAGGACGGAGAGTCGGTTGATGGCGGGCTGTATCGTCGCGGGGATGGTCCCAAACCATCGTGGGAACTGGTTTATCGCTGGACCATCGACAAAGACGTGCTTCAGTCGCGGTACCTGCGCGGCCTCACGGCGGTGCCCGACCCGCGCGGCGGCGGTGGACGGGTGTTGCTCGCGGCGTTCGAGTATCCCGGCATCATCGTTCGCTTCGAACCGTCGCGCGCGGGAGCCAATGGCTTCATCGCCCCCGAACAGGAACTCGACATCAGGGAATTCTTTAGAAAAGAATGGGACACGCCGGCCGCCCGTCGGCGAGGCGCCATCGCTGCCTATAACCGGTTCGTTCCGGTGTCCGACCCCAGATCCGGCGCGCCGCTCTGGCTCTGCGGCGCGTGGGTCGAACGTCCCGGCTCGCCGAACCCGCCCGACAACGGCTCGCACTACCTCTTCCGCCACGCTGACGCGACCTACGACTGGGGCATGGTCTTCGATCCCGCGCATCCGCTTCCCGTCGGCCGCAGCCTCGACGCCACGCGCCGCATCCTCATCTCGCCCTTCGCGGAAGACGCACGTCGCGTCCTCTACTTTGCCGGCTACGACGGCCCCTATGTCGACAACCGCTCCGCATGGATTTACAAAGCAACCCGGAAGGAAAGACTATGAAAACCACCATCACACTCATCGGTCTTTCAACGATTCTCGTCTGCCTTGCCGTCTCGGCGCAGACGCAACAACGCGCCGCCGGCGGCGGCCTCGCGGAGCGGTTCAAGCAGCTCGACCGCAATGGCGACGGAAAGGTCGGCCGGAAGGAGGGAGCTTCGCTCCCCTTCTTTGACGCAGCTGATAAGAACAAAGACGGTTTTCTAACCCTCGAGGAAGCACGGGCGTATTTCGCCGCGCTGCGGACGGCGCGGCCCGCCGCCCAGGAAAAACCGTCTGCATCGCTAGGGACCGCCGAACTTGCGGCGGTGGATGCGGTGTTCGAGCTTTGCGTGCGCGATGTCGAGGCGTGCGTGAAGTTTTACCGCGACGGCATCGGGATGCGCGAAGTCGAGCCGGGGACGTTGTTGGAGTGGGCCGGCAGTTATCTGCGGCTACGCAAGGTTGCCGGAACACAACCGGAACCTGTGACCGGTAATCCGATGAAGCAGATGCTCTCGCAGAACGGCTTCCGGTGGTTCTCGCTCTGGTTCAACAACCCGGCGGCGGTCGGCGAGCGGCTCGTCAAAGCCGGTTATCCCGAGCCGATAAAGGGCGCCAACGTCAGTTTGACGCGTGATCCCGACGGCAATGTCGTCGAGATCATGGGCGTGCCGCGCAGCGCGTCGGGCGAGACCTTCACGTGGGGCATGACGGTCAGCGACGAGACGGCGGCGCGGAAGTTCTATGGGGGAACAATCGGTTTGCAGGAGTTCGACCCGTGGAACCTGCCGCCGCCGTTCAGCATGAAGATGTATCTGTTCGCCGCCGGCGCGGGCCGCATGAAATTCTCCGCGCCGCAGGGGCAGCGTCCACGCGAAGCCGACGCCGGGCTGGACGCGCCGGGGTTGCGGAGCGTAACATTGCGCGTGGCCGATCTGGAGGCCGTCTTGGCCGGGCTGAAGAAACGCGGAGCGAATATTCAGGGCGACAGACGATTGCTCGTGACTGATCCCGACGGCAACCGTATTTATATCGAACAAGCACCCGCGGAGGCGATCCAAGCCGCCGCGTCGCGCCGGACGAACAACGGCGCAGCGGCGTTTCGGCCAACCGCCTCGATCTTCTCCAATCAAAGTCAGCGGCGCCAATCAGCCTTGGAACGAATCCGGCAGCAATACGGCGACATCAAGCCGACACCGCACACGGAGGAGATCGCCGAGCAGCGGCCGGGCGAGCCGCCGCTGAAGAAAATGCCCGGCGGCGATCCGGCGCGCGACGCGGCGGGACGCGGCCAGCTGTTCGAGAGCATCGTCGTGCCCGGCTTCACCAGCCTTCAGGAAGGCATGAACGGCCTCGCCATTGTTGACCTGAACAAGGACGGCCGGCTCGACATCGTGGCGACGTATTCCGCGCCGCGCGGCACGGGCGGCCGCTGGGGCGCCGGCGAAAGTCTGCGCGTGTTCATCAACGAAGGCGGCTTCAAGTTTCGCCCGCACACGATCAAGCTCCTCGACTCGAAAGTATCGCCCGACAGCTTCGGCCGCGGCCAGGTGCCGAGCCTGGCGGACTTCAACGACGACGGATTCCTCGACCTGTTCGTCACGCGCCACGCGCAGATGTCGGGCGGCCGGTCGATCCCGAATGACCAGAGGCTCGGCAACGGCCTCTACCTCAGCGACGGGGCGTGGGATGTCTTCCGCGACGTATCGGCGAAGATGGCCATCCGGAACGAGCAGGCTTACAATCGCCAGCCGTCGTTTGGCGACGTGAACAGAGATGGCCGGCTCGACATCGCCGTCGGCTGCGACAACATCAAAGATGCGCTGGGCGGCCTCCCGCACAGCCGGCTCTATGTTGCCGGCGAGGGCGAGTTCGTCGACATCGGCGGCACGCCGCTGGTCCCGGATTTCGGCGGCTTCTATCACGACAGCGCGAAGGACAAAGCCGGCCCCGACATCAACCTGCGCGACCTCGACAACGACGGCGACCTCGATCTTATCCAGAGCTATCACGTGGACGTGATGGATTTGGCGGCGCCGTATTCGCCCGTCGAGTATCGGCAGGGCGTGCTTTGCTGGAAAAACCTTTTCGCTGAAACCGGCAAGCTCCAGTTCGAAAAGGTCACCGGCAACGGACTCGCCTGCGAAGCCCACTTGAAACTCAGCGCCGATAAACGGAGCGCCGAGCCGGTCGGCAAAGCGCCGGGGCTGCCCTACATTTCGCTGGCCGATCTGGACAACGACGGTTTGCTCGACGTGCTCGCCGTCGGCCCGGCCAGTCCCGACTGGGCGCCGCGCGCGGAATACGTCAGCGGCCGGTTCTGGCGGAACAAGGGCGGTTTCCAGTTTGAGGAGGCCACCGACGCCGCCGGCTTGTCCGCGTTGAATTGGGTGTATCGCGAGTGGTGCCAATTCTTCGATGCGCCGATGCCGCGGGTCCGGCCCGGCGCGGCCCTGCAGCCCGGCGACCGCCGCCCCTACTTCGCCGACGCCATCTTCGGCGACTTCGACAACGACGGCTGGGTGGACCTGGTGGTCCAAGACCGGCACGAAGTGCCGAACCTCGAAGCGCGCGCCATCCTGTTCATGAATCGCGGCGATGGCAGGTTTGAGGTGAAATCGACGACCTTCAGCGGCCTTGACTCGAATGGCATTTGCGGCGAAGCCGCCGACCTCAACGACGACGGTCTGCTCGATCTCGTCTTCGCTGCCGACCCGGACAACTCCGGCGCCGCGATGAGCATGGCGCGTTACGAGAGCAAGGTTTACTGGAATACGGGCCTGCACGGCGGGCGGGAGAACCACTGGCTGCGACTGCGTTTCAGCGGCGTGAAGGACGCCGAGCTCATCGGAGCGCGCATCGAAGCGTCCGCGTCCGGCACGAGGCAGTATCGCTGGATACACGCCAACCATAGCTACAAGAGCGGCGGCGCGCTCGAAGCGCATTTCGGACTGGGGCGGCGCGACGCGGCCGACGTGAAGGTCAGTTTGCCGAGCGGTCAGATCATCGAGTTCCCGGGCGTCCAAGCCGACCGGTTCGTGGAACTTGACCTGGTCCGTCGGGCCCACGTGCCGGTTAAAAACTGAACGAGTCATGAAAGGAGGCCGCATTTGAAGTCAAGCCGCGAATCAGGCGCATCGGACCGGGAGAGCCTCTCCCGGAGGAATTTTCTCGCCGGACTCGGCCGGGGTGCGGCTTTGGCCGCCCTTACGCCCCTACCGGCATGGACTCGAGTCGTCGAGGGGGCGGCCTTTGCTGCCGCTGAGAAGCCCAACATCGTCCTCCTGCTCGCCGACGACCTCGGCTACGGCGGCCTGGGGATCCAGGGATGCCCCGATATCCCCACGCCGAACATCGACTCCATAGCCAAGAACGGCGTTCGGTTCACTCAGGGGTATGTGACTTGCCCCATCTGCGCTCCGACCAGGGCCGGCCTTCTGACGGGGCGTTATCAGCAGCGCTTCGGGTTCGAGACGAATCCCGGCCCGGAGGCGGGCGCGGCCGACAACTTTGGACTGCCCCGCTCTGAACCAACCTTGGCCGAGAGGTTGAAGAGGCTGGGCTACTCCACAGGGATGTTCGGCAAGTGGCACCTGGGCTATAAGGCCGACCTCCAGCCGACTCGGAGGGGATTCGACGAGTTTTTAGGCTTTCTCTCCGGAGCTCATTCCTACCTACCCGGCGGCCGGCAGAACCGAGGGACTTCGCTCCTTCGCGGGGTTGAGCCCGTGGAAGAACGCGAATACTTGACCGACGCTCTCGCTCGCGAGGCGGTTGAATTTATCGACAGGCGCCGAGGCAGCCCGTTCTTCCTTTATGTCCCGTTCAACGCCGTCCATGCGCCGCTGGAAGCTCCGGAGAAATACGTGGACCGATTCAAAGGGATCCAGGAAGGGACACGCCGGATGCATGCGGCCATGCTCGCCGCGCTCGACGACGCCGCCGGCCGGATCCTCGCCAAGATCCGGGAGAGCGGTTTGGAGGAGCAGACGCTCATCATCTTCCTGAGCGACAACGGCGGGCCGACCGCGCAGACGACCTCCAGCAACGCGCCCCTGCGCGGCGAAAAAGGCCAGGTCCTGGAGGGAGGCATCCGCGTCCCGTTCATGATGCAATGGAAGGGCCGGATCGCTCCGGGACGTGTCGATGACCGGCCCGTATCCTCCCTTGACATCCACCCCACCGCGTTGGCGGCGGCCGGCGCGGCCATCTCGCCGGAATGGAAACTCGACGGCGTGGACCTTCTTCCCTTTTTGGCCGGAAAGCGGAGCGACAGCCCTCACGAAACACTTTTCTGGCGGATGGGCCGAGCGAGGCGCGCCGTACGGCATCGAGAACTCAAGCTCGTATGGCCGGGAAGCGACCAACCCGAGCTCTATGACTTATCCTCCGATCCCGGCGAAGCGAGGGACCTTGCCGGCAAGATGCCTAGAGACGTGGCCCGTCTCCGTTCACTCTGGGATGCCTGGGACCGGGAGTTGATGGCGCCGCAATGGGTTATGGGAGAGGGCCAGCCGGCTCCAGGCCGGCGGAATGCCGCCGCCGGCGTTTCTCCGGCCGGCGAGCGTCAGCTGCGCACCCGCTTCGACGCCCTGGATAGGAACGGGGACGGCGTGATCACGGCTGACGAGCTTCGCCAACCACAGCTTTTCAAGAGGATGGACGGAAACGGCGACGGTAAAATCACATTCGAAGAAGCGAGGGCCTTCTACCGCCTCCGCAAATAATAGAAATGAAAGAGATTCCCTAAACAGCTTCGCGAACGGATGACCCTTCTTAAAAACTGCGCCCATTTATAATTCGGTGACAGATATCTCAATCACTTAATTATCGTATGCCCGTGCCAATAATTCGGTGACAGATATCTCAATCACTTAATAATTCTTTCCTATGCCTGGGAAAAGAGCGTCAAACGGCCGAATTCGGTGATTGAGATATCTGTCACCGAATTTGGAGCGGCCGGAAACGGTCCTCGAGTGTCCATAATCGAACAGCCCGTCCACCGGAAACTCTATGATTAGCCATATTATCGAGGAAATCCAGGCTAATAAGCCTGGCATGAAACTCGCATATGTAATGACGTCGCCTATTCGTCATTAGGAGATATGTCATGTCATCGGACACTCTCGTCGCCGCCTCGTCCAAGCCCATCGTCCTTTCGCTCCTCCTCTCGGGGGAAAACTACGGCTACCAGATCCTCCAACGCGTCCGTCGCGTTTCGGGTGGGGAAGTGAGTTGGTCAAGCGCCATGCTCTACCCGGTCTTGCGCCGAATGGAAAAGGAAGGCCTCATCCAGTCCGAATGGCGCGTCTCCGAGGAGAACCGGATGAGGAAGTACTACCGCCTCACCGACCTGGGACGGAAGGAATTCGAAAGAGAAAAGGCCCGCTGGACGAGCATCCAGAACGCCCTCCAGCGGCTATGGACGACGGCCCCGGCCGTCGACTGAGCGGGCCGGAGGATGACCATGTTCGACCTCGAAAAAGCCATCCAAGCTTGGAAAAAGGACCTGGCTAAGAGCCGGCATCTGGACGACACTTACGTCTTCGAGCTCGAAGCGGCTCTTCGCGACGAAGTCGCCGACCGCGTCCGCCGGGGCGAAGAGGCCGAGGAAGCTTTTCGCCGGGCGAGCTCGGGGATGGGACAAGCCAAGGACATCGGGACGGAATTCGCCAAGGTCCAGTCGCCCCGGCGCGGGGCCGGGCCCCTCCTCGCGAACTACGTCCGCGTCGCCCTGCGGAAGATGCGCCGCCAGAAAGGCTATTCCGCCATCACAGTGGCCGGGCTGGCCGTGGGCCTGGCTTGCAGCGTCCTGATGTTGCTCTGGGTTAAGGACGAACTCTCCTTCGACCGCTTTCACGAAAACCGCGACGCGATCTTCCGTCTGGTTACGGAAACGAAGGGCGAGAATGCCGTGACTCTCGACGCCCGGGCCCCGACTCCGCTCGGCCCTTCCGTCAAGGCCGAGTTCCCCGACGTCCTGGACTTCTGCCGCTACCGAACGAACAAAAACTACGGGGTTAAGACCGGGGACAAGGCGTTCTTCGACGAGGTTATCGGCATCGCCGACCCCTCCTTCTTCACGATGTTCACTTTTCCCTTCCTCAAAGGCGACCCGAAAACGGCCCTCGACGGCCCCAGGTCGATTGTGGTGACGGAAAGCTTAGCCCGCAAGTGCTTCGGCGACGAGGACCCAATGGGCAAGCTCCTGACGATCATCCGGGATCCTTATACGGTGACGGGGGTCATCGCCGACGTCCCCCCCAACTCCCACCTCCATTTCGCCTGCGTCATCCCGATCGTTAACATGCACGAATACCATCACGTCGACTTCGGCAACTGGAACAGCATGTTCTTTTCCTGCTATGTCCGTCTGGCCGCGCAGTCGGAGCCGTCCGAGGCGGCGGCGAAGATCTCCAGCCTTGCCGTCAAAAACCTAAAAAAATCGAACGTCGCCCTCCGCCTCCAGCCTCTGAAGGACGTCCACTTGAAATCGAATTTCGCCTTCGACCTGGACAACTTCGCCCTGGGGAGCTCCTCGACCCTGCGCCTGTTCTCGGCCGCGGCCGCCATCATTCTCCTCCTGGCCTGCATCAACTTCATGAACCTGGCCACGGCCCGCTCGGCCAACCGGG
>Ga0194125_10007600_pt1 | contig 15580 bp, 18 predicted proteins | sample TA2KigC250mmetaG_FD_148626 | JGI IMG/M metagenome (GOLD analysis project Ga0194125, IMG submission 148626) | Freshwater microbial communities from Lake Tanganyika, Tanzania - TA2015034 Kigoma Deep Cast 250m | ecosystem: Environmental > Aquatic > Freshwater > Lake | place: Tanzania: Lake... | reverse complement strand
CACGCCCAATCACGCGGACGGTGACACCCTGCCTGCACGACCCACCGCCACGTCGACATCCGCTAGGCACCACTTATGACCGGACCGTCACTATCCAACCAACCAGCGCCACCTCTCTCCGCCGATCCATTATTGAGCGTTGGGGTGGCGCCGACAGGATTCGTGATCTTGACGCATTGGAATCTGCGCTTGCACAGCCACATCAAAACTTTGGAGGACAAAGCCTTTATCTGGACCTTACGAGTAAGGCAGCAGCCTTATGCTTCGCATTGGTTCTCAATCATCCCTTTGTTTATGGGAATAAGAGAATCGGACATGCCGAGATGGAAACATTCCTCATCATAAACGGCTCTGAACTTGATGCACCCATCGATGCACAAGAGCACGTCATGCTTGATCTGGCGGTTGGTAATCTGTCTCGCGAGGAATTTGTGGAGTGGGTGACTCAGCACACTACCCTCCACTACAAAATAGTTTCCCCCTCTTCAGGCAATATCACACCTCGGCCAATCGCATTGGTCCATAGATCATTCGCGCCTTTTTTAGTTTGGCCATATGCCGCCGGAGGTCTAGACCAAACTTCGAGCGGAGTACATCTGGCCTGAACCGATCAGCCTTACGCTCAACCTGATCGATCGCATCCTTCAATTCGCTCACTAATCGGCACCCTGAAGCAGTCAGCCAACCAAGGTGGCAATCCGCATAGTGCAGATCTTGAAGCGAATACCGGACTGACTCAACCTCTTCCAAACAACGAAACTTAGCTCGTAGGAGGTCTCCTCGGCTGAACCCCGCATGCTTCCACCTCACCGCCCCACCACGCCCCGACGCCCATGTCGAGAGTTTCTCGAAGAGCATTGCCCCCATGGTAAACGTGAACGTCGCGTGAAGGATGCCCCGCAACGGCCGCAGGCCTCGCCGCCAGGGCGAATAGAAAATCTGCTGATTGTGGTCACCGTGATACATAACATATTTGCGCAGCAACAGGTTCAAGTGGTGGTGACTGTTTTCATGAATCAGATCGTCTATCAAGTCAAGATCGTCCCGGTCGAAGCAATTAATGAAGGATAAACCAGGACGATGGCGGTAGCTGAAACTCACGACGCCCTTGGCTTTGAGCGGCACGATTCGCGATGTCAATAATGCCAGAATCGCGTGACCATCAGGCCAACACGCCTGAATGGTCCGACACGATCGAGCAATTCGCTCGACCTGTTTCGGCTTTGTCCTGACGACTGTCCTCGGCTCTCGATCTTTTCCATACACAAGTGTCGGGCCGACCGTAACCAAACCTCGCGCCGTCTCCAGAGCCACTGTTTCCTTGTGAACCTTCCAGCGCCATGTCCCTTGTTTCCGGCAGGTCCAGAGTGGAACCGTGTCTCGGCCAATCTTTACAATGATCTGATCCGTCTCAATAAGAAACGTTGCGTGGCCGCCTACTCGTTTCAGCGCATGACGAACATCTTGAGGAGCCTTAACCCATTCAACTGCACTACCGATCGAGACTGCTCCCGCGAGTTGGGCCCGCTCGAAATCAGCTTTGAGCGTTCCCGGGACCTCCCATCGAAGCCATCTGCTCTGCCTGTGCCATTTCACTGCAAGGGCTGGATCGAGGAACAGGGCTTCTTGGATGACTTCACGAGTCAGCCGTTCGCAGAAATGCGCTAGCCGTTTCTCAAATCCCGGCACCGACGGCCGTCCGGAAGGAAACAGTTCGTTCGAATATCCGTGTTCGAAAAACTTCTCCCGGCATTCGGCAAACAACTGCCCTATAAAGACTCGCCGATGCGGTTCTCGTTCCCACTGATGGAGAATGTCCAGGAAATAGACTAGCTCGTTGAGTGTCTCGATCCATCCAACTCCTTTCCAATTCGAATAGGCCTCACCTGTGAGTGACCGGTTCAGCAGCTCGAACCACCCGATAGGCAACCCCAATCGGGAAGACAGCACGGCATAATTGTCCTGCAATTCTTCACAGAGATCCTGCAACAATCGCCGCATGGACAGGCGGAATTCGCCGGTCAGACGTGCAAGAAGGTGTACATCGAGTAGCGGCATCCGAGTGGCTCATGCAGGGAACGATCGCGCGGGGACTGTAACCCAGCACAGACAAAGGTGCAAGGAGCGAACCGTAGCAGAAGAGAGCGACAAGAATTGACGGCCCTGCTACCAGGCTTATCAGCAGGATGGTCAAAAGGCCGTTTAGTGCGTCAACCTGAAAAGGTTGAGGAAAGGGATGCTTTTGGTTAACCTTGGCCTTCTTATAGAGCTGGACTCCCGTTTCAACATCCTGCCACGCGGCCTTGGCGTGCCGCTGCATCTCCGGTCCCAGTTGCCGCACCGTGGCAGATCGCTGGCTCGTCCGATTGCGATCGATGACAGGATCCACAATGTTGCCGCAAGACCCACAGCGCAGACCACGCATTCACATCGGCAGATAACTCTCGCGGATGTCGAGCAAATCCTCACCGACCATGAGATCGTGGCATCTGGGACAATTCATAGAAACCCTCCCAGCCATAGGGTGCAACCCATTTCACCTGACTCCAGTCACCATGTCTGGAATCTATCGGTACAGAAAGCAATTGTGGTGCCACATGAGCCCTTCATACTCTTACGTGTTTTCGAGGCGAATCGTAGCGTAGCGCCCTGAGATTCTGGCACAATGACGAAAAATGTGACTGGATTGGCCCCATGGGACAAAATAGGTCATCAAGGTGTTCTAAGTAGACGTTTTTAACCGATGGCTCTGAGCAGACTAGAACTTGAACGTGTCCTCGCTGAACTCGCCCCCATGCTCCACGGCGGGTGGATTCAGAAAATTCACCAACCCACTCTGGGCACGCTCATTTTCGATGTCCGCACACCGGGACGGACGCATCGGTTGCTGATATCAGCACGGCCGGATACATCCCGATTGCACCTGACGAGCCAGCACTTTCCCAATCCGACGACGCCTCCGGCGTTTTGCCAGTTTCTGAGAGCTCACTTTCAAGGGGCTAAGATCGACGCGATGTCCCAAGTACCATACGAACGAATCGTTGAGATTGCGTTCATCGGTAAGGACGGCATGCAGACGCTCGTGTGCGAGCTGACCGGAAAGAAAACGAATATCCTGGTCCTCAACGCCGAACGGCACGTGCTTCGTGACCTCACCCACCAGCGCGACCGTATCGGTCACCCCTATACGGCTCCACCACACCGCCAACAAGTCCCGCACGCGGCACAGCCGATTCGCTTTACCGGATCCTGTGGCATTGAAGCTCCGGTATCGGCTGAGATCGATGCCTATTACCAGGACAAGGAATCGATCCTGTCGCTCGATCATGCCAAAGAGGCGCGACGGCAGATCCTAAAACGCACCATCAAGAAAGAGCGGCGAAGGATTGCAGCCTGGCAGGAGGATATGGGAAAAGCCTCAATTTATCGGAGCTATGCCCGCTATGGAGAATTGATCAAAGCGAATCTGAGTACGATCGCAAAAGGAGCCGAGCGGATCACCGTCGTCGATTATTTTGACGAGACACTCCCCGAAGTCACCATCCCACTCGATGCGGCAAAATCACCTCAAGGGAACATGGATGACTATTTCCGAAAACATCGCAAGTATCTGACAGCCGCCCGGGAGCTGACCCCGCGCATTGCACAGGCGGAGTGGACGCTGCACCGGCTTCAGGAAGAACTCTCGATGATTGAGCAGGGAAACTGGACTCCGCCGCCGGCAGCAGCCACCGCTCTTCGCACGACTGCACAGACGGCAAGGCTCAAGCGAACGCCATCCAGCAATGCCCAAGGACACGGCCTGTTCCGGCGATTCATGTCGACCGATGGATTACCGATTTTTGTTGGACGCAATGCACGAGAAAACGATGCGCTAACATTCGGCTTGGCCAAGAGTGACGACCTCTGGCTCCACGCCCGAGGCACACTCGGATCGCATGTCGTCGTACGGCTCGGGAAAGGGGCCGAACCTCCGCTCGAAACTTTACGTGATGCCGCGACGCTGGCGCTGGTGTACAGTGACTTAAAGAAAAGCGGCAAAGGTGAGGTTGTCTATACCAGGCGCAAGTGGGTGAAAAAGGCCAAGGGCCAGACATCCGGCGCCGTGACCATCACACAAGAAAAGTCGCTCCATGTGAGCTTAGACAAGACCAGACTGGATGCCTTGAAGCTTCGGGTGACGGGCCAATAACCACACTCCCTACCTTGTCCTCTTTTTTCTATCAAATGCCATGATAACGTGTTCCTATATGGGCACGCCCTCCCAATCCTTCAATATCTTGAAAATCACCCACGCACTGACTGCGTGCCGAAGCCTACGTGAATTTGATCAACGACTGATTGACGCGTTATAGCAGACGGTGAATTGCGATCTCGCTGACTTCTATCTCTATAGCCAATCAACACAAACATTTGCCTCAGGTTGAGGCTGAGGTTGAGTAAAGAGCATCCGAACCCCTGTGCTTTAACCTTGCTCCGCGTGTTCCGTCATGAACCAGCCAGCAATCGATAACCGCCGGTGCTGACCTGCCGTAGAATCCACCCGGCACACTCGATGGAAACGAGGCACCGTAAACAGGACAAGAGAGCCTGGACGCGGCTCAATGCAGTGAGTCGGCACCAGATCTGCTGAAACAGACTCTTGCTCGTGCCGTTGCGCATACAGTATCAGTTCCCCTCCCCAGTCTGGCCGCCATTCTTCGTGGAAATATGCGACCACCGCGATTCGCCGCAACGGAGCCCGCCACCTCCCTGTGGAGCGGCCTTGATCCGTATCATCATGGGTCGGCAGACAATCGCCCGCCGCATAGGAGTAGTAACTGAATCCCAGATGGCGTCCCACAATATTGGGGAACGATTCGATGTAGCTCTGAATACAGGGTAGTTGCAATCTGGCAAGAAACTGCTGACCTTCAAGCAAAGCGATGTCTGCTTTCGCCCAATTCCCGGAGTGCGGAAAATTCTCCCTTACGTTGGGAAGCGCGTCCAGGCTCTTCCACGCCGCATTGATCATCGCCTCGCGAAAATACTGCCGCTCGCCAGGAGACCAGAAATCTTCGATGACCAGGACCGGATTCGTGTGCAAGGAGACCGCAGACAGATCTTCGATCGTCATAACCGATGGGAACAGATCCTCTTGCTTCTTCACCAGCTCCTCCTCGCAAGACTTGCTCGCAAGTCGGCTCCTAAACGCAGAGGGGCGGCCATTGTACAATGGCCGCCCCTCCAGACAAACAGGAACCGGATTAACTACCAGCGGTCGCGCTTGCCACCACCGGCCCGAGCTCCGCCGCCGCCGAATCCACCACGCCCTCCGCCGCCACCCATACGTGGCTCTTGGGGACGCGCTTCATTGACCGTCAACGTACGGCCGCCCATTTCTGAGCCGTTGAGCGCCGTGATGGCCGCTTGGGCTTCGGCGTCCGCCGACATTTCCACGAAGCCAAACCCGCGGGATTGGCCGGTAAACTTATCCGTGATGATCCGTGCGGATGCCACAGAGCCATGGGCTGCAAACAAATCGCTCAATTGCTGCTCGGTTGCCGAATAGGGCAACCCACCGACATAAATCTTTGAACCCATCGGGGTTCCTCCTTATAAATGATGACATTGTCTTGAACACGAGGACCGAGGGGGAAGGAGCGGGCCTAAGGCGCGAACCATGCAGCGACTTGGTCTGACTTCCGACGAGATTCCCGGACAAGGCAACATCCGCGTTGTGGGTCTACATGCTTGAATCGCTCTACCGCGAGACCCGTACGATAAAGTGCTTATACCTTAGCACAGGGATCTTCTCGATTACAACCTTACTCGCCAATTCTGACAAGCAGCCCTTGGTCCTTACAATAAGCGAAAGTCCGGTAGAACCACCACACGGCGATGACCAGGAACAGGCCATTGAGGCCCACTGCCCAAGCCAGACTGGCACTCGGCGCACCCTCTGCCCCCAACACAGCCCGCATTCCCTCGAAAATATGGGCCGCCGGGTTTATCCAGGCCACGAGCTTCAACCAGTTCGGCAAGATCTCCATGGGATAAAACACGCAGGAAATTGGCTGAAACAAGAACACCATGCTCCAGGCCAAAACCTCCGCCTCTTGCCCAAACCGCATAATGAGAGAAGTAGTAAACACGCCAATCACCCAGCCGGTCAGCACCAGGTTCAGGATGAAGGGAATCAACCAGAGTCCGATCATGAACACATTGTAAGAGTAGAAGAGCAAGGCGCACAGCGTCAGCACGATCCCCACAGTTGCTACTTTGAAGATGCTCATGACCATCGTAGCGGCCAAAAACTCACTCGGTTTGAGCGGGCTGGCGAAGAGATTCATCAAATTTCTCGCCCAAAGCTCTTCAAGAAACGAGATGGTGATGCCTTGTTGTGACCGAAACAGCATATCCCACAAGATGAGCGCCCCCAGGAAAAATGTGACGAACCCCGGCATCTGACCCTGAAAGCGTGTGAGATAGGTAGTGATAAAACCCCAGATCACAAGATCCAGGAACGGCCAATAAAAGATCTCCATGATGCGGGGCAAGCTGCGGCGATAGAGATAGAGATGTCTGGCGATCAGGGCCAGGACGCGATGCAGCTTCATTCGCACCCCCTGGTTCCGCGGCCATGCTCTCCGCCGCATCCACCGCATTCCTGGTGTGCGCCAAGCACCGTGCCCATGAGATGCCGCACGCCGCCGATCATGTGCACACCGGCGAGCTGACCATCAGGGGCGCGGCGAAGCCCGAAAGCGACAAGGACCAGCGGCATCACACTAAGGCCACAGGCAAATGCGAGTCCTGGCACTCGCGAGGAGTCCCACAACCAAGCCAGCGCCACCAGCATGAGGAACGGAATCGTCGATCCTGCCAGACTGTTCAGGAGCACGTGCTGACTGCATGTTCCACGCACATACCCGACCGTCCCAATCACGAGCCAAAACAAGCCCCAGCCGACGCTCAAGCCGAGCCCACCAGCCAGTAGTCCCATCCCAAAGTCGATCCAAGGCTGTGCCATCGTGTTGGTTTCTCTCTAACGCTGCGATTCACGCGCCAATTTCAGAAAGACCTCTTCCAAATCGGCCTGACCGAAGCGCGTCACGATTTCCTGAGCCGTCCCCTCAGCCACGATCTTGCCGCATTGCAGGAAGATAATGCGGTCCGACATTTCCTCCATTTCCCTCATGTTGTGTGAAGTATAGAGGATGCTCAAGCCGGAGGCCCGGCGTTCCTCTTTCAGTAACGCCCTGATTTTCCCGGCGATATCTGGATCGAGACTGGCGGTTGGCTCATCGAGAAAGAGAATCTTGGGTTCCGTGAGAAATGCCTTCGCCAAGGTCACACGTGTCATCTGGCCGGACGACAATTTCCTCGTGACCCTGGTGCGGAACTCCTCCATCTCCAGCTTCTTAACGATCTCATCCACACGCCGCGGGATATCCAACAGGCCGTAGAGCCGTGCAATAACCCAGAGGTTTTCCTCAACCGTCAACGACTGGGGCATCGAAATATAGGTGGAAGAAAAATTGACCTGTTGGAGAATGGTCTCCCGATGTGTGGCAAGGTCCATTCCAAACATGCGAATCGATCCTGCTGTCGGGGTGACGAGGCCCAGCAGCATCTGGATCGTCGTCGTCTTTCCTGCCCCATTCGGGCCGAGCAGACCGAGAATCTCACCTGGCTTGATCGAAAAGGAAATGCCGTCTACGGCGGGAAAGTCACCAAATCGCTTACTGAGATCCGTGACGTCAAGGACTGGAGAGAACATCGTCGTTACGCTCCCGCGGCTTCAATTAGACAACAGATTTTCGAGCTTCTCCGGGAGATGGCAGACTTCGCACTTTCGTTCGACCACTTTACCTTGGTATTCGGTCTTTCCGTCATGACACCGGAAACAGTCGTTGAGCGCCCGCGTGCGAAGATGGGACCCTTCCGGATGGTCCGGATACCAGGGCTTGCTATCGGCGGACACATGTCCACGTGGAATCACGATAGAATAGCCCTTGATCGGCCGATCATGAACTACCCCGGCATGGCACGCCATACACCCATCTCCGTTCCCGCTTTTCTCGAACGCGTCCATATGTTTCCGATGGCTCATGACAAGGCCGACCTCTTTCACCGGCGGCAGCAAATCGCGCGGCGCAACTTCGGAAACGCGGAGGATGTTACGATGGCAACTCAGGCAACGTCCGGAATCGACGTGTGCTTTCAGGTTATGCGGTTCGGCCGGAGTCCCAAAGGCATAACGCACCGCATCCCGTGTTCCTGCCCACACCTTGTCACGCAGCCAGCCTTCGAGTCCTGGTCTGACATGGCAGGCGACGCAGGTAACCTCCTTGTGCGAGGACGCTACCCAGCTCTCATAGGATGGAGCAATCATATGGCAACCGGCACAGAATTTGGGGTCGTCGGTCAAAGGAACAGCCGCGCCGCCGAGCGCAAGGACGCCGGCCGCGAGACCGAGGAGGACCGCAAGTCTAAGTGTCCAGCTCATGCTCTGATCGAGCACGTCGGGGAAACTGCTTTATGATAAGTGCGGCAACAGCGGGCACGTCGTCCAGACCAAACACCGGTACGTCAAGTGTGACCGGATGGTTAGACACCACCGCCAGCAAACCTTCTGACGAAACAGGCACCTCCCCAAATTGATCGCGAACAATCACGATCTTTGGATACCCTTCGTGTTTCCAGCCTTCCGCGATGATCAGGTCGTACGTCATGTCCAAAAACCTGTCTCGCACCTCTTCGACTTTCAATGTGTCCGAGACATCGGCAAACAAGGCCAGACTCCCTTTCGACAACACCATGACACTGCTGGCTCCCGCCCGCTTGTGCCGCCAACTGTCCTTGCCTTCCGTATCGAGATCGAACCCATGGCCCGCATGCTTGACCGTGGCCACTTTGTACCCGGCACGTACCAACTCGGGAATCACCCGCTCAATAAACGTGGTTTTGCCGCTATTCGACCGTCCGACAAAACAGAGGATAGGAATGGACATAGGGGTTTTCGTCAACAACAAGATGATCGATGGTCGCCAGCCTGCACGTGTTCAGATTTTGTCAGCCAGGCCTCGCCACTCAGCAATTGAACCGTCACCAGGTCGCCAGGGGCCAACCGTTCCACCTCAACGGGTACATCGATCAAGCAATTGGCCTTCACCATTGAGGTGAGAATTCCTGATCCCTGATCGCCAGTCGTCCGAACCTTGAAAATACCTTCTTCACGTGTGAGAATCCCGCGTAAGAAGTGCCGCCGGTCCGGACGCTTCGAAAATGTCTCTTGGAACACCGCATCCACGATGGGACGGCTATAGCTGCGTCGCCCACCCATCTTGAGCAGGGCAGGACGAACTAATTGTTCGAAGGTGACCATGGACGAAACAGGATTCCCCGGCAAGCCGAAAGCCAGCTTGCCTTGAATTTTTCCAAAGGCCAGCGGCTGCCCTGGTCTGATCGCTAATTTCCAGAAGTTCATCTCTGCACCGATTTCCCGGAAGACGGCTTTGGTAAAGTCGTAGTCCCCCATCGACACCCCGCCGGACAGGACCAGGATATCAGCATTCAAGCCTTGGGAGATTTTTTCCTTCAGCGCGGCCTGCGTGTCCCGTGCAATACCGAGCAACAATGGAATGCCGCCGGCTTCCTGTACGGCGGTGGCGATGCCATAGCTGTTCGAGTTGATGATTTTCTCGTCGCTGAACCGTTCGTCGAGGTCAGCCAACTCATCGCCTGTCGAGAGGATAGCGACACGAGGGCGTTGATACGCAAAGAGAAATGATTTGGCCAGCACCGCCAGCATGCCCGCTTCTCCAGGGCGAATCTGCGTCCCCTTCGCAATGATACACTCGCCCTTCTTCACATCTTCACCCTGAGAACGAATGTTGGAGCCCCGTGGCTCCGGTTTGAAGATGCGAACGGTGTTCGAAGTCTGCTCCGTATCCTCAACCTTGAGGACCGTATCAGCGCCCTGTGGGATCGGCGCGCCAGTCATGATCCGAATGGCCTGCCCGATGCCAACCGTTTTCGACGGCATCCTGCCCGCCGGCACATCTTCGATCACATCCAGCGTCACGGGCTTCTGAATCGCATGATCCTGCTTGATGTCCTCCCAGCGAACGGCAAACCCATCCATCGCGCTGTTGTCCCACGGCGGGTTGTCCCGCTCAGCGACAATATCTTCACCAATCGTCCGCCCGAGCGCATCGAGTAGAGAGATCTTCTCCAAGCCCAATATCACCGTCGCATCGAGCACGATGTGTTGTGCCTCGTGAAGGAGTGTCAGATTGTTCATGATATCCGTCGCCGGTTGAAGGCCATCAGCTCAGTTATAGAGCAGGTTTCAGCAACGAACTGCCCTTCTTGCAGAAGGCTTCGACTTGGTTGGCGATGCGATGGTACGCCTCGGCGGTCGGCGTATCGGAGTTGAACAGCGCAAACGGCTCGCCCGCATCGGATTGGGTCACCACATCGGGATCCAGCGGGATGCACCCCAGAAACGGCACCCCCATGTCGAGAGCGGAGGCCTCGCCGCCTCCCTTTCTAAATACGTCGATATGGTGATGGCAGTTTGGACATTCCAGCCCACTCATGTTTTCCACGATGCCGATGATGGGCACCTCACTGTCTTTACAGAAGGTCACCGACTTGCGCGAATCGAGCAGCGCAACTTCCTGCGGCGTGGTGACGATGACGGCCCCGCTGACCGTGCCGAGCAAATCGATGGTCGTCACCGATTCGTTCCCGGTCCCGGGAGGCAGGTCGATCAACAGGAAATTCAGATCCTGCCACTCCACGCCGCCGAGCAGCTGATTGACGAACTCGTATTTGTACGCGTCGCGCCAGATGATCGGGTCGTCTGAATTCTGCAGGAGAAACGACATCGACGCGATTTTGAGATTGTAGGCCTGAAACGGAATGATCCCGCCGCCGGTGCTGATCTTGAGCTTCTGCCCTTCGGCGCCCACCATCTTGGGAATATTTGGTCCATGAATATCCATGTCACAGATACCGACGTGCCACCCTTTGAGCGCAAGACTGACGGCGATGTTCGTCGTGCAGGTGCTCTTCCCCACCCCACCCTTGTTGCTCATAATGAGCACCTTTTGCTCGATCCGCTCCATCCGCTTGGCCACGAGCCAGCGGCTGTGCCCTTCCTTGTCCTTCTGGCACCGTTCGTTCTCGTCGCAGATGGCGCAGGCCCACAGATATGTGCAAACGTCGCCGCCTCCGCTGCTGATCACATGAAGCTCACGTTTCATGGCTAATCCTTGTTACCGAGACACTTCTGCCGACTATCGCTGACGACCCGATGTGGGAACCCCCACGTACTCGCCCCCCGAAGCCTTGGCCGTCGATGCTGCAACCACACCGGCTCCCGCTGTTGCCATTGCCACTGCAGGCGCGGAGTCCGGTTTGTCTTCAGCGGGCTTCTGTTTGCCGAAAAACTTGGCACCGAAAATGCCGACCCAGTAGAGAAGAAACATGGGACCAGCCATGAGGCACTGGTTAAACGGATCGGGCGTGGGAGTCAGAATCGCGGCAATGATAAACGACCCCAACAGCGCCCATTTCCAGTATTGGATCAGAAACGGCGCATCAACCCATCCCAGCTTGGCCATGAGTGTGATTGCGAGCGGCACCTCAAAGATCAGACCAAAGACCAATAAAAACCACAGAGCGAACCCGACATACTGCGCGATCGAGATTTGCGGGACAAATCCCGCGTTGACGCCATAGGAAATTAAGAAGTTCAGTGCAAACGGAAGAATGAAAAAGAACGAGAAACCGACGCCGCAGTAAAACGCCACTGTACTGATGCACACAAACGGACCGACGAACCGGCGTTCCTGGGCATGCAATCCCGGCACCACAAACCGCCAGATTTCATACAACACATAGGGCATCGCCAGCACCAGCGCGAACAGCCCCGCGACCTTGACGTTCTGCCACAGGGCCTCGGCCGGGGCCAGAAACACAAACGGGACAGTCGGTAGTTCCGTCGGCTCCCAAGACAGGGTGCTAGGCACAAACATGTTCTGCAAGGGAATGCGCAGCCATTTAACCAGAGTGTCCGCATAGAAGAACGTTCCCACGAACACGATTACCGTAATGATTGCCGTGCGGGTCATCCGCACTTGGAGCTCCACCAGGTGCTCCATGACCGGCATCTTCCTGTCTTCCAGCGGCTTGAAGACCGAATCTTGCAGCCAGCGATTGAATGCGTCCAGCACAACCCCTCACTTAGGATTCACGGCCACGAACAGACTGTTTCCCTGCCGATTGACCAACAAGACCGCCAACTCGTCTTTCTTGATCTTGGCGGCGGCCTTCTGATACTCGTCCAGATTCTTGATGGTTTCATGGTTCACTTCCTGAATCACATCACCGCGCTGCAACCCTGCAGCTTCTGCCTGTCCGCCTCCTTCTACCGAGATGATCACCACTCCGGTCAACTTTGCGGAGATGTTCAATTGACTCATTACCGCGTTGTCCAATGTCTGAACGCGAAGGGACGCGAGGACATTGTCCGGCGGCTTGATCGTTTCGGTCGACTCCTTAGGTGGCGCCGGCTCTTTCTTCGCCAGCATTTCATCCGACGGGCGCTCGGCAACCTTCACGGCAATCGTCTGCTCCTTGCCATCGCGAAGCACTTTGATCGTTGCATCCTTGCCAACCACCGTCCGCGCCACGAGATTCCGGAGTTGGCTCACGGTCTGAATATCCTTGCCATTGAAGGCCACGACGACATCGCCCCGCTTGATCCCAGCGGCCTGCGATGGTCCGTTTTCATTCACATCGCTGATCAGCACGCCCTTGCGATGCTCCGGAAGTTTGAACGACTTCGCCAAGGCCGGTGTGATTTCCTGAATGGCAACTCCCATCCAGCCGCGCACGACTTTCCCCGTCCGCTGAAGACTCTCGACGATGTCGAGCGCAATACTGCTGGGAATCGCGAAACCAATGCCTTCGGAGCCGCCCGTCCGCGAAAAGATGGCTGTATTGATGCCGATCAGATCGCCGTCCATGTTCACAAGTGCCCCACCGGAATTACCGGGATTGATCGCAGCATCCGTCTGAATAAAATCTTCATAATCGGCAATACCCACGTTTCCTCGTCCCAGGGCGCTGATGATGCCGAGCGTGACCGTCGAGCTCAACCCGAAGGGGCTGCCCACGGCTAAGACAAGATCGCCCACCTGTAATTTGTCATACGCTGCCCACTTGAGCGACGGCAGATTCGTGGCCTCGATCTTGATGACGGCCAAATCGGTCTTTGGATCTGTCCCAATGATCTTCGCGGAAAACTCGCGCCGGTCGTTCAAGGTTACTGTGATCTGGGTTCCCCCTTGGACAACATGGTTGTTCGTGACAATATAACCGTTTGGATCAATCACGACGCCCGAACCCGCACTCTGATCCGGCCGACCATGCGGCGCAGGTGGCGTGTGAGGAATCGGCGGTGGCGCTGGCAAATCCTCTCCGCCCGGCTCCTCACCCGGTGGTTTTTCAAATGGGCCCGGAGGCAATCCACCCCGGCGACGCCCCCCTTCACTTCCGCCGATCACCGCAATATTGGCAACTGCGGGAATCGTTTTCTTCACGATGTCGGAAAAACCCTGAGTGAACGCCGGCGGAACCCCTGCGGCTGAAGCGGACACCGCGCCGTCAAGACCGACAAGGGCACAGAACCCCAACAATACTCCACTGCCGATCGACCACGTGGTCATGGGCTGACGTCGATACTCCATAGAACGAGTCCTCCAGAGGTTTGACGGTACTCTAAGTGCTCAAGGCACACCACTCCCCGCTAACTAGATTCGTCTTCGAATCAGATTCGTCAAATTCAGACAAAGTCATTACACCATCCGTGTATCATCTTACACTAATCGTTCCTTGGGCTTCAAAGAAGAAAAGTCTGTCCTATTTGGCCCGCACAAGTCTGTAGGCCGCGTAAGTCAACGGATTGCCGGTTGCTTTCGTCCCATGTTTCCAGTACGGTGACTCGAACCTGATTCAATGGATTCAGTCGTGACTCGTTCCAGTACGTCACCTTCACACCGACCATTCTCCACGGCATGCCTGATCCTGGCAGGATACGCCGTCTTGCTGAGCGCCGCATGCGCCAGACACTTGGAATTTCCTCCCATGGGAGAGCCCCTGCCCTCTACGGTTACGCTCAAATTAGCACCGTCCATCACGCCGCAGACATTTCATTACACGGACTCCTGCGGGCAGCCGGAAGAAATTCCGATCGGCCGCCAGATTGAGGCCGCGCTGCGTGAAGGGGCACATCGGACATTCAAGACCGTAGTTTCGGATGACAAAACTGACAAGGGCATCGTATCGGATCATGTGATCACGATCGATATCCGCGATTGGTTCTTCGCACTCGATACGGATGCACTGTACGATCGGGCTCCCGCGACCATGCGGATGAACGCGTTCGCGCGGATGCATGACAAGACCGGAGCCCTGCTACGGGAAACGGAATTCAAGGTCGTCCGGCAAGAACGGCTGCGACTGGAGCGACTCGGCAAAAACTGCAATTACATCATTGACCCATTCATCAAGAATACGGCCGTTGAGTTGGCATACAAACTCTTTATGGATGCCAGAGTCGCGCTCGGAGGAACTCCCGATTCGCCCCCGATCGCTGAGCCCCCTATCTCTGATTCACCCAGTACGCCCCCGATGGCCGCCGCTCTTCCTGCAACCGTGCCTGCTTCGCCATCGACACTTCGATTCAAGGCTCTACTGCTGGATGAGAACGGCAATCTGATTTTTGAGGGAGGCGAGCATGTCCGCGTGCGTGTGGATGTCGTTAATACTGGAGCAAGCCCGGTTGAGCACGCATCGGCCTCACTCATCGGCACTACGGCAGTCATCGAACAGTTCCCCGCGACGAACTTGAGAATTCCCACACTGCTGCCAGGCCAGACCAAAACCGTTGAATTCATCGCGACGTTACCCATGACCATTCAACCGCAGCACACTGAGATCCTTGTTACGGTTTCTGAATCGGTAGGAGCCGCCGCACCACCCCAGACACTGTCTTTTACGATTCAACCGACCGGCACCAAAACGCACTGACTTCCTCGATTCGATGAACATCACAATCCTATGTAATCCTCGTTTTGAAGAGAACTACAGCGGCGATGTGGTGTGGGACATTCGCAGTTAGCGAATACAAGCAAAATTTTTCTCGTTAAAGTGTGCCAAGTTTCTTAACTATCCATACGGAGTGATTTTTAGCCATTCCTATAAAGCCAGTGCCATATCCACCAACACAGCAGTGTGGTACGGACCAAGTGATTAGATAGATAAGTCCAGCGGAAATGCAGCAAGACTGGATGAAATTGCACATTAAAAACAAGTATCTACTCGTGCGCAGATTCAGTAGTGATGTAGTGGACAATGTTGAAGAACTCCTCGTCAGTTGAGATACATTAACTCTTGCCGTTTTTTTTGAGCGTCAATCCCTTGTCTTCTAATACTTGATGAAGTTTCAAAAGTGTAATTGAACAAAAAACTATCAATAAGAAGGTCTTTGATAGTATGTTAACGGCAAGTCCAAATTTTCCGA
>Ga0194125_10007597_pt1 | contig 15583 bp, 10 predicted proteins | sample TA2KigC250mmetaG_FD_148626 | JGI IMG/M metagenome (GOLD analysis project Ga0194125, IMG submission 148626) | Freshwater microbial communities from Lake Tanganyika, Tanzania - TA2015034 Kigoma Deep Cast 250m | ecosystem: Environmental > Aquatic > Freshwater > Lake | place: Tanzania: Lake... | reverse complement strand
TCGGCGACCTTGTGACAGTCGAGATGCCGCGTGGCGCCTACTACCAGAGCTACAGCCACGGCTACGTCTACCGCTACGAGGGCGGCACGAGCGTCGGCGTGGTCATCGCCAAGGCCGGCGACAAGGTCGCCATTTCACCCGCGGGGATCGAGGTGAACGGGGCGCTGCTTGCTCCGGACGCTCTGCCGGCTGGCCGCTTGCTCATGCCTACGGAGCCCGTCTCCTTCACGGTTCCCGAAAACCGCCTTGTGATTCCGCACTATATCGTGCATGATCAACTGGCCCACGCCGCAGTGAACGGGCATGCGTGGAAGGGCATGTGCGTCCACGACGTGAGGGCGTTGCGGGGCCGGGTGGCGATGGTCTATCTGCCCTGGACCCGCCGCCACGCGCTCCGCCGCTAACATTGTGGGCTGAACCCCTCCCGAAGGTTCCAATACCTTCGGGAGGGTAGTTCGACGACGAGGACGACGACGAGGACGATTGGGGCATGGCCAAAGGGCGCTTCTCCAATCTGGAGTTCGGCGACGGCGGCGAGGCCCCCGCGCCCGCCGCGACGGCGCCCCGCGCCGAGCAGCCCTTCGCCAGCCAGCTCAAGGATGCCGATTACTACCTCCGCCAGGCCGAAGCCCAGGAACTTGAGGGCAGCCACGACGCGGCGCTCCGCAGCTTCTCCGCCGCCCTCGGCGAGAATCCCCTCCTCCTCGATGCCTGGGTCGGCCAGCTCCGCATGCTCCTGGAACTCGGCGAGTACCCCGAGGCACGCCTCTGGGCCGACAAGGCGCTCGAGAAGTTCCCCAACCACGCCCAGGTTCTCGCCGCGAAGAGCATCGCCGTCCTGCGCATGGGCCTGCGGCGCGACGCCCGCGTGCTCAACGACGCCGCGGTCCAGGCCAAGGGCGAGTGGCCCCTCGTGTGGCTGGCCCGCGGCGAACTGATGATGGCCGAAAGCCCCGCCGCGGCCACAGAGTGCCTGAACCGCGCCCTCCGCTCGGCTAAGCCGCGGGGACCGTGCCTGCTAGATGTCGGTGCGCTTCTCCTGCGCCACCGCCACTATGCAGCGGCCATGACCGCCCTTCAGCGGGCCGCGGCGGAGCTGCCCAACGCCGCCCGCGCCTGGTTCCTCCTCGGCCAGGCCCAGCGCGAACTGGGCCTCGGGGAGCCGGCCCGCGTGTCGTTCCAGCAGGCCGTGCGCCTCGCCCCCCGCATCGCGCTCTACCGCCAGGCCGCCGAGGAGCGGCCGGGCGTCCTCACCTGGCTCAAGCGGTTCCTTCGGAGACTCCGCCGCCGATGAACAGCTACTCGCCCAAGCAGCGCTTCGAGGCCACGCTCCGCGTCGCCCGCGAGCACAACGCCTCCGACGTGCACATCATGGCCGGCATCCCCCCCGCCTACCGCGTGAGCGGCGAGCTGATCGTCTCCAACTGGGACCCCATCAGCCGCGAGGAGCTGGGCGAGCTGGCGGACTTCATCCTCACCCCCGCTCAGCGCGAGCGCCTGGAGGCCCAGCGCGAGCTGTGCGTCTCCTACTACCAGAAGGACGTCGGCCGCCTCCGCATCACCTTCTACCACCGCCTCGACGTGCCCGAGCTGGCCATCCGCATGTGCAACCTCGAGGTCAAGCCCGCCGACGAACTCATGCTGCCCCAGGTCGTCAACGACATCGTCAACCTAACCGCCGGGCTGGTCATCGTCACCGGCCCGACCGGCTCGGGCAAGACGACGACGCTGAACTACCTGGTGGACGCGATCAACGCGACACGGCGCTGCAAGATCATCACCATCGAGGACCCCGTGGAGTACGAGCACCGCCACCGCAAGAGCCTGGTCATCCAGATCGAGGTCACGACCGACACGCTGAGCTTCCCCTCGTGCCTGCGAAACGTCCTGCGGCTCGACCCCAACGTCATCTGCATCGGGGAGATGCGGGACATCGAGACGATGGAGACGGCCCTCGCCGCCGCCGACACTGGCCACCTGGTCCTCGCCACGCTCCACACCCCGAACGCCGTGGGCACGGTCGAGCGCATCATGGGCTGCTTCGAGGGCGGGCGCCAGGCCCAGGTCATCCTCCAGCTCTCGTCGAACCTCCAGGTCGTCATCGCCCAGCGGCTCGTCTCGAACGTGGACCGCACGGGCCGGGTGCTGGCCTGCGAGGTCCTCATCGCCACGGGAGCCGTCCGCAACATGATCCGCGAGCGCAACCTCCACCTCATCCAGAACACCATCGCCACCTCCCGCAACCTCGGCATGCAGACGATGGAGGAGTCCCTCGCCGCCCTCTACCGCCGCGGCCTGATCACCTACAACGACGCCCTCAACCACGCCAACGACCCGGCCCACCTCCAGCGCATGCTGGCCGACTGAGCCCCCATTGTTGGGGATCGAGTGCGCTCGGAGGGCCGCAACAATGGGGCCCGCGCGAGCCGTCAAGGAGGGGCAGGCGTGACGTAAGATATTGCTATTGCGACACATGGGACGGCGCCGGTGCTCCCGGCCCGGCCGCCCGGCGGCGCGAAGTGCGTGTGCGCGCGCAGGCGCAACAATGGGTGGGAGGGCGGAGAATGCCGCTATTGGGCGATCTGCCATTGTTGAGGGCCTGTCTCGGGGCCGCAACAATGGCGCAACAATGCCGAGTCCGGGCCACATTGAGGCGCAAAAGCGTTTGACACGCGCGGCGGGAGTTGGTATCGTGGCAACTCCACCATGCTAGGAGAACACTATGGCAGCCGCCGAATCGCCCGAACTGGCCGCGGGAATCACGCAAGACGACGAGAAGGCCGTGGAGAACCTGCGCGCGGGCCGCGACAGGATCCTCAACGAGCTGCGCCGGATCATCGTCGGCCTCGACCAGGTCATTGACGAGATGATGACCGCGATCTTCTGCCGCGGCCACTGCCTCCTCGTCGGCGTCCCGGGCCTCGCCAAGACCCTCCTCGTCAGCTCACTCGCCCAAACGCTGTCCCTCACCTTCAAGCGCATTCAGTTCACGCCCGACCTGATGCCGAGCGACATCACGGGGACGGAAATCCTCCAGGACGACCCGGCGACCGGCCAGCGGGCGTTCAAGTTCGTCAAAGGCCCCGTGTTCTGCAACATCATCCTTGCGGACGAGATCAACCGCACGCCGCCGAAGACGCAGGCGGCGCTCCTGGAGTCCATGCAGGAGAAGAAGGTCTCGATGGGCGGCGAGGACTATCCCGTGCCCAACCCCTTCTTCGTGCTGGCCACGCAGAACCCGATCGAGCAGGAAGGCACGTATCCGCTGCCGGAAGCCCAGCTCGACCGCTTCTTCTTCAACATCTTCGTGGACTACCCGAGCTGGAACGAGGAGCTTGCGATCATCGAGCGGGTGACGGGTGAGATGCCGGAGAAGCTGGACGAGGTGCTGAGCTGCGAGGAGATTCTGAACCTTCAGGGCCTCGTGCGCCGCGTGCCCGCCGCCCCACACATCTGCAACTACTCGGCCAAGCTGGCCCGCGCCACGCGGCCAACTGACCCGGAGTCGCCCGACTTTATCAAGAACTGGATCACCTGGGGCGCCGGCCCGCGAGCGAGCATCTTCATGGTGCTCGCGGCCAAGGCCCGCGCCATCCTGCGAGGCCGCTTCGCCGCCTCCACCGACGACATCCGCGCCGTCGCCCTGCCCATCCTGCGCCACCGCATCATCCCCAACTTCGCCGCCCAGAGCGAGGGGCTGAAGAGCGACGACATCGTGCGCAAGCTGCTCGACACAATCCCGGCCGACGAACGGCTCTACGATGGCAAGCCCGCAACCGCATAGGCTGCGCTACCTCGATCCTGAGACCCTTCAGAAGATCGGGCCCCTCGAGCTCGTCGCCCGCGAGGTCGTCGAGGGCCTCCACGTCGGCATGCACAAGAGCCCGCTCAAGGGCTTCTCCACGGAATTCTCGCACCACCGCCAGTACGTGCCGGGCGACGAAACCCGACATTTGGATTGGCGAGTCTATGCACGCACCGAGCGCTACTACCTGAAGCTCTTCGAGGCCGAGACGAATTTCACGGCCAATCTCCTCCTCGACGCCAGCTCCTCGATGCACTACACCTCGCACGCCGTGTCGAAGCTGGAGTACGCCAAGTTCATGGCCGCCTCGATGGCCTACCTGTGCGTGCGGCAGCGCGATTCGGCGGGTCTGGCCATCTTCGACAATGCGCTCCGCACCTATGTGGAGCCCAAGACCACGATGGGCGTCGTCCGCACCATCGCCGAGGAACTCGAGAAGGTGGAGGGCCTGCCCCGCACCAACGTGGCGGCCATCCTTCACGAGTTTGCCAACCGCATTCCGCGCCGCGGCTTCGTCATGCTCTTCTCCGACCTCTTCGACCACATTGAGGAGTTCATCCAGGGCATTGACCACTTGCGCTTCAAGGGCCACAACATCGCCGTCTTCCACATCCTCGACCCCTACGAGCTGAAGTTCCCGTTCGATGGCTCCTGCAAGTTCATCGGGCTGGAGCTGGACGGCGAGGTTGTGACGCAGCCGAAGCGGATACGGGCGGCGTACCTCGAGGAGGTGCGCAAGTTCGTCCAGGAGATTCGTTCGGCCTGCGAGCGCGCCCACGTGGACTACGTGCTGGTGGACACCTCGCGGCCTGTGGACGCCGTGCTGTCGGCGTACTTGATTGGGAGAATTCGCAGCGTGCATGTGCGCTGAGGCGACCAGGTGGCAACGATAGGGCCGATGATCAGACGGATCGGGCGGATCCGACGGATCCGACTGATCGCAAGCACTGCGCTGTGCGGCCCTATGGCTCTGTGGCTGGCCGCCGCGGCCGCCCGGGCCGACGTGGTTCAGGCGCCCGGCGGTCGCATCGAGGGCAAGGTGGCCTTCGCCGCCGATGGGCTCCAGGTGGGCGGGAAGCCCGTGGCCTGGGGCGACGTGCTCTTTGTCATCCGAGACCCCGAGACCCGCTCGATCCGCGCTCCCGAGGCGCTGCGGATGGCCAGCGGCGAGGTGTGGTATGCCCACGTGGCGTCGCTCGCGGCTGGCAAGCTCAAGGCCCGCCTGCCCCTCCTGGGCGCGCGGGAGCTTGACGCCGCAGCCGTCCGCGCCGTGGATTTCCTGCCCGACCTGCCGCCGCCCGAGCCGGGCGACAGGCCGGGCACGCTCTACCGCGAGAAGGGCGAGCCGGTGCCCGGCGTCCTGATGTGGATTGACGAGCAGCGGCTGGCGATTGACAGCCCCCTCGGCGTCCTCACGCTCGCCCGCGAGGGCCTGGCCCGCTACCTGTTCAAGCGGGACGTGGCACAGGCGCCATCGCCTGTGAAGGCTCCGCCGGGGGCGGCTGAGCCACACGACGAGGTGAGCCTGCTCGACGGCTCGACCCTTCGCGGGCCGGCGAAGCCGACGAAGGACGGGGTGGAACTCGACCACGCGGTGCTTGGCAAGGTGGCGGTGCCAGGCCGCATGGTTCGCTCGGTGCTGCGGCGGCCGCCGACCGTTGCCTGGCTGGGCGAGATGAAGCCCGCGGCGGTGAACGCCGTGCCGCTCATCGCCCGGGCCGTGCCGCCCGAGGCGCTGGAATACCCGACCCTCGGCGGCTCACGCGTGTGGCCGGGCGAGCTGGTGGCCATCCGAGGCGTCCGCATCGAGCCGAAGTGCACGGTCACGTATCGGCTCCCGGCCCTGCCCGGGCAGCGCGTCGCGTTCGCGGCGGCCGTGGGGGCGGTCGAGGGGATGCGCGGCAGCGTGAAGCTGCGGCTCCTGGCCGCCGGCAAGACGCTCGCCGAGCGGGACATCGCGGCTGGCTCGAAGCGTGAGCCGGTCACCGTCGAGGTGCCGCCGAACGCCGACCTGGCCATCGAGGTGGATTTCGGCCCCGACCAGAGGTTTCCCTGTGGGATCATCCTCGGGGACCCCGTGGTGGTGGGGCGGTGAAGAGACCCAGGGAGATCGGACCGATCGGTCGGATCCGACGGATCTGCCCGATCCGTGTGACTGCTTTCTGAGGTTCGCATGGGCTTCCTGGATTTTCTCTACAAGCCAATGCTCTGGGGCGCGCTGGCCATTGCCGTGCCCATTCTCATTCATCTGCTGAACCGGTTCCGGCATAAGCGGATTGACTGGGCGGCGATGGAGCTGTTGCGGCGCGCCCTGGTCATCCGCGCGCGACAGATACGCATCGAGGACATCCTGGTCCTCATCCTGCGCTGCCTGGCCGTGCTGCTCCTGGCACTGGCGATGGCCCGGCCCACGCTCTCGACGGCGGGGGCCAAATGGTTCGGCGCCGAATCGCGCGTTGGCGTGGTCATCGCGCTCGACGCCTCCTTCTCCATGGCCCACCGGCCAGGCGTGAGCACGCGGTTCGACCAGGCCATCGAGCGCGTCCGTGAGGTGCTCAAGACCCTCGACCCTGGCAGCCCGGTGAGCCTGGTGCTGATGGGCAGCTACGCGCGCGTCAAGCTCGGCTGCGTGAGCTACGACGCCAAGCGGCTGGATAAGGAACTCGCCGAGGTTGCCCCGCTGCCCGAGCGCCTGAACCTCGAACTGTGCATCGAGGAGGTGCAGCGGCTCCTCAAGGAGACTCGTGCCCCGATGCGCGAGGTGTACTTCGTCACCGACGCCCAGGCCACCTCCTGGCGCGAAATCTCCGAAAAGGTCAAGACCGCCCTCGGCGAGATGAGCCAGACCGCCAACCTCTTCTACCTCTCCATCGCGTCCGAGACCGGCGAGAACCTGGCCTTGACCAACTTCGGCCTGGCCTCCGGCACGCTCCGCCGCGGCGCCATCGCCCGCTACGTGGCCGAGGTGACGAACTTCGGCCGCCAGGACCAGGAGCGTGTGAGCGTGGCCCTCACGCTCGAAGGCAAGGCGGTGGACCAGCGGGTGATTGACCGCATCCCGAAGGGCGAGGCGAGGACGGTTCCCCTCTTCGCCCGCCTGGACGCGGCGGGCAACAGCCGCCTCGCCGCCCAGATCGCCCCCGACCCCCTCACCACCGACAACGTGCGCTACGCCGTCACCCACGTGGCCGAGCAGGTCCGCGTCCTCGTCGTGGACGGCGCGCCCAGCGACGAGCCGTTCAAGAGCGAGACCGACTACCTGGCCACCGCCCTCTCGCCGCGCCGCGGCGGGCCGGCCGCCGCCTCGCTCAGCGTCAGAGTCATTCCATCGCAGAGCCTCCGCGACGAGCGGCTGTCCGACTACCAGGTGGTCATCCTCGCCAACCTGTCGGGCGTCACCGAGGCGCTGGCCGCGGCACTCCACACCTATGTGGGCCAGGGCGGCGGCCTCATCGTCTTCCTGGGCGACAAGACCATCCCGCGCGACCTCAACGCCCGTCTGGCCGTGGGCGAGAAGTCCCTCCTCCCAGCCCGCCTCCTCGCCGTGGCCGACCCCAAGGACCCCGAGGGCGTGACGATGCAGCCCGCGCTCAGCGGCCACCCCGTCACGGTGCCCTTCGAGGCCCTGCCGCCCGAGCTCCTCAACGCAGCCCGCTTCACCAGATACGTGCGCGGCGAGCTGATCAAGGGCGGTCGCGTGCTCCTGAAGATCACCGGCACCAACGACCCGCTCCTGGCTGAGAAGGGCCTGGGCCGAGGCCGCGTGCTCCTGTTCACCAGCTCGGCCGACCGCGACTGGACGAACTTCGTGGTGAACCCCACCTATCCCATCCTGCTCCACCAGGCGATCACCTACCTGTCGCGGCAGGAACACGAGCGCTCGTTCGCCGTCGGCGAGGCCATCGCGCTCGCACTCCCCAGGTCGGGCGTCCAGGCCAACGTCCTGATGCGCGACCCCACGGGCAAGGACTTCCCCCTCCAGGTGGGCGAGCGGGAGGGGCATCCCGCCATCACCCACGAGCGCCCCGCGCTGCCCGGCTTCTACGAGGCCCGCTACGCCGCCGGCCTCCCGCCCATCGTCGTCGCCGTCAACGCCGAGCCCGCCGAGAGCGACGTCCGTTCCCTCCTCGGCGCCGAGCTGGCCGCGGCGTTCCGCGGCACCTCCGTCCGCATCCTGGCCCGCGGCGACGACCTGGCGCTGGCCGTCAAGACCGGCCGCGTCGGCCACGAGCTCTGGCGCATCCTGATGATCCTCGGCCTCGCGATGTTCGCTTTGGAATCCTTCCTGGCCTGGTTCTTCTCGCGCCGCATGGCCGGCGCCGCCGCCAAGGAGGCCACGAAGGAAGAACTCCTCGGCACCCGGGCCGCGGAAGTGAAAGGCGGTTAGCTGCGAGCGGCGAGCTTCGAGCCGCGAGCCTTCCTCGAAGGCTTGGCGCTCGCGGCTCGAAGCTCGGTCACAAGGCAGAACACATGCTTCGCTCCTGGTTCACCAACCTCCTCGGCCTGGAAGAAGTAGGCCCTGTCACCTACTTCCAGTGGTTCCTGCGCCACCCGTGGCCGGGGTTCGTCGTGCTGCTGTGCATCGGCGTGGCCGTGGCCTTCGCAGCGCGGCTCTACTGGCGCGAGCGCGGCATCTCACTCAGCCGCCGCATCTTCCTCGGAGCGCTCCGCGCCATCCTTTACACGGCCCTCATCCTGCTCCTCTTCGAGCCCGTCTTTGCCATCGAAATGGCCGTCAAGCTGCGCCAGAGCCTGCTCATCGTGCTCGACACATCCGAGAGCATGAACATCCCCGACGCCCGGAAGAAAGAGCGCGAGCTGGAGGAGGCCGCCATGGCGTTGGGCAAGCTCCCCTTCGACAAGAGCGCCACCCAAGTGATGGACGCCAAGACCCGCAGCGAAGCCGCCGCCGTCCGCCGCATTGACCTGGCCAAGGGCATCCTCGACAACCCGAACCTCGACCTGTTCAAGAAGCTCGGCGCCGACTACAAGCTCCGCTACTTCTCCTTCTCCGACGCCGTGGTCCCCGCCAGCGGCGAGGGCGACGAGTTGGCCGCCTCACTCCGAAAGGTCGGCGCCACAGGCAAGTCCACACGCCTCGGCACCGCCATTGACGACGTGGTGGGCCGCTACAGCGGCCAGCCCATCGCTGGCGTCGTTGTCCTCACCGATGGCGCGTCCAACGAGGGCCTCGAGCCCCTCGAAGTCGCCCGCCAGATGAAGGACCGCGGCATCCCCATCTTCCCCGTCGGAATCGGCATCCCTGACCCGCCCGACGTGAGGCTCGAAGGACTCGTCGTCCAGGACACCGTATTCGCCAAGGACCGCGTCCCCCTCCGCTTCCGCATCACGTCCAAGGGCTTCACGAACCGCAAGGTGGACGTCGTGGTGACGGTGAACGGCAAGGAGATCGAGCGGGGGCGGCAGGAGGTGACGCTCACCGGCGAGCCGCAGTTCGTGGAGATGGCCTTCCTGCCCGAGGAGGGGCAGACGGCGCTGAAGCTCGAAGTCGCCGCCACCCCCCTCCCCGGCGAGGTCGTGGCCGACAACAATCGCCTCTCGCAGAACATCCGCGTGATTGACGAGAAGATCAAGGTCCTCTACGTCGAGGGCAAGCCGCGTTGGGAGTATCGCTACCTCCGCCAGGTCCTCCTCCGCGACCACCGCCTCGACGTCAAGTTCCTCATGACCCAGGGCGACCGCGACCTCGCAAAGGCGGCCCCCGAACGCTACCTGGACCGCTTCCCCGAAATCGCCGGCGAGGCCTTCATCTGGGACCTCGTCATCCTGGGGGACGTGCCGGCCTCCTACTTCACCCCCGCCCAGATCAGCCGCATCGAGCAACTCGTCCGCGAGCGCGGCGGCTCACTCCTCGTCCTCCCAGGCCAACAGAACCCCCTCACCACCTACCTCGGCAGCCCCATCGAGGGCATCCTCCCCGTCCGCCTCCAGCCCGAAAACTGGAACGACATCGAGGAGACGGTTCACCCCGTGCCCACCTCGAAGGGCGACGAGATGACGGTCGTCACCCTCGAGGTGCCCGAGGAGAAGAACGCGGCCCGCTGGGCACACGTCCGCCCAATCTACCGCGTGCCTGCCGTCGCCGGGGCCAAGCCGGCCGCCACCGTCCTGGCCACGCTGTCCGACTTCCCGCGCCGCAGCGAGCCCTACCCGCTCGTCTGCTGGCAGCGCTACGGACGCGGCAAGGCCATGTTCGTCGGCACCGACCAGCTCTGGCGCCTCCGCTTCAAGGTCGGGGACAAGCACCACGCCCGCTACTGGGGTCAGGTCATCCAGTTCCTCACCCTCTCCCGCCTCCTGGGCGAGAACAAGCGCATCCAGATCGAGACTGGTCGCCGCTCCTTCCGCACCGGCGAGCGCGTCCCCGTCTACGCCAACGTCCTCAACGAGGCCTTCGAGCCGGTCAGCCTCGCCAGCTACACCCTCCACGTCGAGCGCCCCGAGGGCAAGGCCGAGACCACCCCGGTGAAGCTCGAACCCGTCAAGGACGTGCCAGGCTTCTACCAGGGCTTCTTCACCCCCGAGATGGAGGGCCGCTACGTCCTCCGCACAGGCCCCGCCGAGCGCGAGTTCTCCAACACCATCGAGCTCCAGGTCGCCACCACCCCCCTCGAGCAGCTCGAGCCCGCCATGCAGGAGGAAACCCTCCGCAAGCTCGCCGAGCTCTCCGGCGGCCAGTACCTCGCCATCCGCGACCTGCCCACCCTCGCCGACACCCTCAAGCCCGAAGGCCAGACGACCATCGTCCGCCGCGAAAAAGAACTCTGGGACCTCCCAGCCATCTTCGTCGTCGTCCTCCTCTGCGCCGCAACCGAATGGTTCTTCAGGAGACGCTACGACCTGATCTGAGAAAGAGTAGGCAGTAGGCAGTCGGCAGACGGCAGCCAAGATGTGTCCTTTGCTTCGTATCTTGCTGCCTACTGCCGAGTGCCTGCTGCCGACTACCCGACCGGAGACTTGTGAAACGGTGAGAGAATGGCCTCTGTGACAGCAACCCAACCGCCGGACGCCCTCTACGGCTCCGTCTTCGTCGAGGAGAAGCTCCACCGCGCCTGGCGGAAGGAGCGCCACTTCCAGCACACCCGCGGCCTGTGCTACCTCATCCTCTGGGCGCTCGCCCTCATCCTGCTCGACTTCGCGGTGGACTTCCTCTTCCGCATCCCGGGCTACTGGCGTTGGGTGCTGGCTGCGGTGAACATCGGCGCCCTGGGTTGGGTGCTCTACCACCACTGGTTCCGCTACCTGCGCCACTACGACCCCGTGCGCACGGCCCTCCAGGTCGAGCGTCGCCACCCCGAGCTTCAGAGCCTTCTCGTCTCATTCGTCCAGTTCCGGGAAGGCCCTCACGTGGGCGCCTATGTCTCCCCCAGCCTCCTCAATGCCCTACGCCGCCAGACCATCGAATACACCGAGCCCATCGACTTCCGCGAAATCGTCTCCTACCGCGAACTCAAGCGCATCTTCATCTTCTCCGCCTGCGTCCTCGCCTTGTTCGGGTTCGTGAGCATCAACTGGTCGCACCACCTCCGCGTCCTCTTCTATCGCATGCTCTACCCCGAGGCACGCCTCAGCTATCCCACCCGCACCCGCATCGTGGACATCACGGGCCACACCACCGTGCAGCAGGGCAAGAAGGTCGCCCTCTTCGCACGCGGAGAGGGGCTCCTCCCCCTCTACGGCGAACTCCGCGTCCAGCCCGAGGGCGGCACCTGGGAGCGTGTGACGCTCTCCAAGACCGCGCCCGACACCTACACGTACGAATTCCCGGAGGTCTACCAGAGCCTCAACTACCGCATCCGCCTCGGCGACGCCTACTCGGACGAATACAAGGTCACTGTCGTTCCCCCGCCCCGCATCGTCGGCACCAGGGTCCGCGTTGAATACCCCAAGTACACCGGCCAGGCGCCTCAGACCCTCGACATCCTGAACCTCGAGGTGCCCGAGGGCACCAAGCTGCGCTGGGAGCTCCGCTGCGACCAGCCCCTGGCCGAGGCCAGAATCCTGCCCGAGGACGCCGCTCCCGCTAGCATGGCCCTCAGCAAGGACACCTTGACCGCCACCTTCGAGACCATCGCCACGCAGTCCTTCGACTACTCCTTCTACTGGAAGGAAGCCACCTACGGCTACGAGTACAAGGACGAGGTGCGCTACTTCGTCCAGGTCATCCCCGACAGCGCGCCCCAGGTCGAAATCCTCCGCCCCCTTGAGGACGAGAAGGCCACCGTCCGCAAGACCCTCACCGTCACCTACCAGGCCCGCGACGACTATGGCCTCACCGAAGTCTGGGTCGTCTACAACGTGAACGACGGCGACGAGCAGCGCGCCACCCTCGGCCCCATCAAGGGCAAGCTCCTCGACAAGGAGTCCACCTGGGTCCTCAAGAAGTCCATCCCCTCGCTCAAGGAGGGCGACACCGTGACCTACGCCATCGAGGTGGCCGACAACCACACAGGCGAGGGCGGCGCCTTCAAGGGCCGCTCCCAGGGCCGCCGCCTCTACATCGTCAGCATCGAGGAATACCTCCGCTACCTGGCCGAGCGCCGCCGCAAACTCGTCGGCGACATCCGCACCATGTACACCCAGGAAACCGAGGCCGCCGAAAAAGTGGACGAGCTCGGCACCAAGCAGCCCGAGTGACCCCTGCGGTTGCCGCCCTCTCCCGCCCCGCCCTCCTCACCTCGAGAAGCGTTCGTGGACGGGCAACATCGCGGGAAAGGGCGCGTGCGGCTCGGCCTGGTACCAGTAGGCGACGGAGGCAATGTCGTCGGTGAGGGGCTGGAACTTGTGGTTGGGCCACCAGCCGAGGGCCTGCATGGTGACCTTGAGGTCGCTCCTGAAGCGGATGGGGTCGAGGATGTGCCAGCGGTAGAGTCCGTGGCGCGGCACGCGGCCCTCGGCCTTGTCGTAGAGGGGATAGCCGAGGAAGGGGGTGGAGTAGGTCTGGCCGCCGAAGCCCCAGGCGCCGCAGAAGTAGTCCTCGGTGCCCGTGCCGCAGATGGTGGGGAACTCCTTGTCGCCGTCCATGAAGAACTTGATTTCGCCCTCGCCCCACCAGCCGTTGGAGAGCTGGGTCCAGGCCATGAAGGTGCCGACGTAGTGGCCCTGGCCTTTCACGCCGTCGAGGAGGACGTGTTCGGGGACCTCGCGGGTGGTGAGCGAGCGGCGCCACTGGGCGTGGAGATAGGCCGCCTCGTCGGGCACGGGCTGGAGTGCGTAGGTGATCTGGTAGAAGAAGCCGCCGATGGCCTCCCAGCGCTGGTTCTCGATGGTGACGCGGGCGCGCTTGCGGAACGGCATGGGGAAGTAGCAGTTGAAGCCGCCCACGGGGTTCACGCAGATGGGGAGCGACACGACGTTGTAGCGAAGGGCGTGGCCGTTGCAGAAGAAGTCGCCAAGCGGCACCTCGATGGAGGGCGTCTCCTCGCCGTCCCAGTAGAAGCGCAGCAGGCAGTCGCGGTAGGCCGTCTCGCGCACGGTGATCCAGATGTGCTGGATGACGCCTGGGCCCTTGATGTCGGCGAGGGTGACGGTTTCGCCTGGCTGAAGCGTGATGCAGGGGCGGATTTTCCAGCCCTGGCCGAGCATCGAGCCGGCGTTCCTATCGTCGGGCTTCTCCTTCGCCCCGCCGCCCTTCTCGCCGTTGGGGTTCTCCGCCGAGATCGAGCGGGTCTCGGCGTCCGACAGCAGCGGCAGGCTCCCCAGCCCCAGGCGGTACAGAGTGTCCACGGCGTCTCTCCTCATCCAGGGTGACATTGCCAACAGCGCACGGGTAGGATTACCACAGAGGCCCGCCGGAGTCAAGGCGGGGCGGTTGACAGGGGGCGTTCCCGGGATTACTATGCTGCGTGACGCAGGAACGAGGCTCCCCGGACCGAGGGCAACCACATCCATGTACGTGACGCTGCATTTCGATGTTGAGGACACCCTGTACCCGGCCGAAGCGCGGACCGACGATGCCCCCGCCTGGATCGCGCAGACGCTGTCGAAGGCGGGCCTGCGCGGGACGTTTCACGTGATTGGCGACAAGGCGCGGGCGATGGTCCAGCGGGGCCGGCTCGACGTGCTGGCGGCGATGGCCGAGCACGACATCGGCATCCACACGGACTCGAACAGCCATCCCGTGGTGCCCGAGCTCGTGGCGGAGTGCGGCTGGGCCGACGGGGTGGCGAAGCTGGTGGACTACGAGAAGCGGGCCACCGACGCCCTGAAGAAGGCATTCTGGAAGGCCCCCGTGGCGGCCAGCCGCCACGCAGTCTTCAGCGCGCCACAGAGCCACGGGGCCGCCGCCGCGATGGGGCTGCCCTACGTCTACGGCTATCCCTACTGCCCGGGCCACGCCGGGCCGGTGTGGTATGCCGGCGCCCTGAACTTCCCGACCCACAAGGGCACGGCGGAGGCGGCCGGCTGCCACCTGTCGCTCGGCCCAGAGGGCGCGCTGTGCCACGACGAGGCATTCGACGCCCAGTTGAGCCAGCTCCGCGAGGGCCTCGACCGCGCGGCCGCCGCAGACGTCGAGTGCCTCTCGCTCTTCGTCGGCCACCCCGTCCGCATCCAGGTCAAGGGCTGGACGGAGGACGAGTTGTTCGCAAACGGCCGGAACCGCACGGTGGCCAAGCTGGGCCACGCCTACGAGGTGCGCACGGCGGCCGAGGTCGAGCGCGCGCGCCGCAACTTCCAGCGCTTCGCCGACTTCCTGCGGGACCGCAAGGACATCCAGGTGGTCGGCATCGGCCGCGCCGCCGAGCTGTTCGGCAAGCAGCCCGACATGGTGTCCCGCGACGCGCTGCTGGAGTACTGTTCGGCCGGCGAGAACCCTGGCCACCCGCGCCTCCACGCCGTCTTCTCCCCGGCCGAGCTGCTCGTTGCTCTGGGCGAGTCGCTCGTGGCCACCGAAGGGCGGGGGGCGCTGCCGCGCGCCGTGCCGCGCCGAAACGTCTTGGGGCCGGTCGAGAAGCCCGTCCTGGTGCCCGAGAAGCCGTTCGCCTCGCTCGACGAGTTCCTCGCCCTTTGCCGCGAGCTGGGCCAGCGGGTCGAGGCCACGGGCCACCTGCCGGCCAACGTGGCCCTCGGGGAGGCCCGGGTGGGGCTGGGCAGCCTGCACGCCGCCTGCGTCAAGGCATTTCGGGCAGCCTGCCACGGCGACCGCTTCGCAAGGCTCCGCCTCGAGCGCGTGCCGCGCTACCCCGCCTTCGCCCACGAGCTGGACCGAGCCTTCCGCTGGACCGAGGAGTGCGGCTTCCTGGGGCCGGAGTTTTCGGCCGACAGGATGTGCCTGCACGCGCGGCTCCAGACCTGGTCGTTGAAGCCCGCCCGGACGCGCATCCCCACCGGCCCCTGCCTCGAGGCCGGAGCCTTCGTGCCTGCTGAACTGGTGTCGAAGGAGTGAGGATGGCAGGGCCGGTTCGCGCGGTGCTGCTGCTGGGGCCGACGGGTTCGGGGAAGAGCCCTGTGGGCGCTCTGCTCGAGCGGCGCGGGGGCTTCCGCCACTTCGACTTCGGGGCCGAGCTGCGCGCCGCCGCGGCAGGGGAGCGCGGGCTCCCGCCCGGCGATGTGGCATTCATCCAGGACCTGCTCGACACCCACGCGCTCCTGCCCGACGAGCGGCTCTCCATCGCCGAGACACTCCTCGACGCCTTCCTGCGTCGCACGGGGTTCGTCCCCGAGCGTGAGGTGCTCGTGCTCAACGGCCTGCCGCGCCGCGTGAGCCAGGCGCGCGCCCTCGCGCGCCGGGTGCGGGTCGAGCACGTGGTCGTGCTG
>Ga0194125_10007591_pt1 | contig 15586 bp, 7 predicted proteins | sample TA2KigC250mmetaG_FD_148626 | JGI IMG/M metagenome (GOLD analysis project Ga0194125, IMG submission 148626) | Freshwater microbial communities from Lake Tanganyika, Tanzania - TA2015034 Kigoma Deep Cast 250m | ecosystem: Environmental > Aquatic > Freshwater > Lake | place: Tanzania: Lake... | reverse complement strand
GAACTGCGGCTGTGCCACTCGATTAGTAAGAAGAGCCACCACCTCATGTGACGTCCTTGAAAAGTCAATAGAGTCAAGGGCGATTACGGGCGGTTGACTTTCGGTTAGGAGGACTCAATGAATCTCACGGAAATTCTCTTGATTCTCACGATTCTCGCTGTTGCGGCTGGTACGGCAATCGAGCGAACACCCGACGGCATACGTCTCTCAGGGACGCGGGCGAGGACTCTATTAGTGCAAGCAGGAAGTCATGTCAGGGGAAGGTATTCAAAGGCAGTGGCGAAGCGGGCAGACGACAAGATTGCGCAATGGTCCGCGGTGGGCGTTCTCGGTGATCGTGCCGTCGGTATCAACGCGACAACCTGGGGCGACGCACCTCGCGGTCCGCGAGAACTGAGCTATTGGCGCTCGGCCTTGGATTGCGACGCGAACGAAGCAACTGGGTGGCGTTCATTGTCACCAGACCTTGACCGCTGGTTGAAATGGCGCGCGGCAGGCGTGGATGTTGAGGATGCGCGTAAGTGGTTTTACATTGACGACTCCGTTCCTGCCGAACGAGCATCTGCCTGGAATATCGCCGGATTTGACCCAGTTGTCGCGATTACTTGGTTGCGACAGAACTACTCGGTTGACGATGCATTGAAGTTAAGTTACGACGGATTACTCACATACGAGGATGCCACGGAGCTGTCGTTGGTAGGGCGACTTGCCGTTCTGAACGTCAGCGAGCTGCCGATCAACGACTGGATTGGAAGCGGCTTCAGGGGTCGAATTCGTGAGATTGTCGAGTGGGTTGCTCTTAACTTCTCTGCGAACGAGGCGAAGGAGTGGAGAGCGGCGGTTGGTACCGCGACGGCAAGCGCGTCGTGGAGAAACCTGGGATTCCAACCACACACAGCCGCCGCATGGCTACAGCACGGATGCTCGGGCGAGCAAGCCCGAAAGTTCCTCGCAGCGGGTGTCGTTACCGACCCTGCTGATTCGATAGCACCGGTTACCGATGTCTCGATAAGCAATCTCAAACGGTGGAAACTCAATCACGAGCTGGAATCATTTTGGACCGATCAACAAGTAGAACGAGTATGTGAGTGGCTCCATGCTGGCTTTACCGATGCCGAGGAAGTTGCGGCCTGGATTGGTTTGGGCCTCTCCCCTAGAGTTGCCACATCGTGGAAGAACGTCGCAAGACTGTCGCACGATGTAGCACGAGAGTGGATTCACGAAGGAATCTCACCGCACACTGCCAGCGAGTGGAAGCACGCGACATCGCTGCCAACTTTGGCACGGAAGTGGATGTCGAACGGTTTCTCTGCACAAGAGTGTAAGTCGTGGCTTGATGCTCTGGGCAACATTGACCCGGACGATGCGAGAGCGTGGCGTGATGGCGGCTTCACAATCGCCGCAGCGCATGACTGGGCAGAGTCTGATTGTTCTCCGTCGGTGGCCGGATCTTTGAAAAGTGTTGGCCTTGAACCGAACGAGGCCAAAAACTGGCGCGATTGGTGGAGCGAGCCCAATCGAATCGAGGACTGGAGAAAGTCAGGATTTGACTCGTCAGCAGTGGCGGCACCCTGGTTCAAAAGCGAATTCTCGCCAGAGTTGGCAATCGAATGGTCTGCGATCGAGGGGATTGCGCCCCAAGATGCCGCTGAGTGGCGACGGTGCGGCTTCGGACCGGGGGCTGCAGCAGCATGGATTTCGAATAACTTCACCCCTCAGAGGGCCAAAGCGTGGCATGAGTCTGGCTGCAAGGATCCTCACACCGTAAGAACGTTTGACCAGCTGCTCCCTGCGGGAAGAACGAGTGACGATGTTCTCGTGACAATTTCCGATGCTGCAGGATGGATAGCGGGCGGGACATCGCAAGACACCATTTGCACACGAATCTTGGACCGATACCCTCAGCATGGAGGAATCGGTATCGAGTCTCGCCATAGACCTTCGCAACCTACGTAGCCTGCTCGCTCATGCCGGAGGCTGCCACGCTGCGGGTTAGCAAGTTGTTGGTGGTGGCGTTCGTGGTGGCAGTGGCGTCGGTGGTTGCGTACGCGGCCGACACACCGTCGGCAATCGTGATTGCATTGGTTCCGCTGGTGTACACCATCCCCGCGTTCGTGTGGCTTGATCAGCTCGAACCCGAGCCGCGGGCGATGCGCTGGAATGCGTTCTTGTGGGGCGCGGGCGTTTCCACGTTGGTGGCGAGCGCAGCCAACGAGTACACCGCGGCGATGTTCAACGACAACGCAGCGCTCGTGATCAGCGCACCAGTGGTGGAAGAAATCATGAAGACCCTCGGCATCCTGGGGGCCGCCAAACGCCGCCAGATCGACACCCCGCTTGATGGCGCGGTCTACGCCGGTCATGTGGGGCTCGGGTTTGCGATGGTCGAGAACGTCATCTACTTCTCGCAGGCAATCACCGATGGCGAACTCGGGTTGGTGTTCGTGTTGCGCGGATTGTTCTCCCCGCTCGCCCACCCCTACTTCACGCTCTGGGTGGGGCTGGCCGTCGGCAAGGCGGTGCGCGACGGGCGCCTGCATCGGATGGCTTCGCTGCGCGGGCTGGTGCCGGCAATCCTGCTGCACGCCTCATGGAACGCATCGGGCGTGCACCCGGCCCTCGCCGTGCTGTTGCTCGGGCACATCGCACTGTTCTTTGTCATCGTGCGTCGCCTGCGACGGATGCGCCGCGACGAGATCGCCCTCGTGCGACGACGACTGCCGCAACTGGCGTTCGCTCACAACTTGTCGCCACTCGAACTGGATGCCTACGGCGACATCCGCGCATCCCGCCGCCTGCGCCGGCAACTCCCCCGCAGCCAACGTGCCGCCTTCGACGAACGCCGCGTGACGGTGACGAAGATGGCGCTGCGCGGCTCGGACTGAATTCGCGCCGACTGTTTGCGCGCCGGGAGGGTCTCGAACCCCCGACCCACTGGTTAGAAACCAGTCGCTCTATCCCCTGAGCTACCGGCGCAACTGACGCTTCGCGACGACACCTACGGCGCAAACCCGATCACACCGTCAAGTTTTGCGCGCTTGAAGTTTGCCCGTGTCAGGATTGCCCCAGTCAGGTTGGCGCCCGTCAGGTCGGCGTCCACGAAGTTGACATTGGTGAGGTTCGCTCTACGCAGGTCGGCATTTACCAGTCGTACGCCGTAGAACTTCGCATCCGTGAGGTCCGCTCCGACAAGGATCGCTTCGGAGAGTTCTGACCGCGTGAAGTCGGTCTTTCGCAGCATGGTGCGCTTGAAGTTCACGTGCTCGAACCCGGCACGGGTTGCGATGACCCCATCAAGTCGTGCACCCTCAAGATTCGCGTGAGAGAATCTTGAACCTGACACTTCCGCATTCTCAAGTCGCGCCCCCGCCAGTTTGGTGCTTCTGAAATCTGCATACTTGATCTGAGCCGACTGCAGCATCGCCCCCGTCAAGTCAGCGCTATAGAATTTGGTGCCCTCGAGATTTGCCCGAGTAAGTTGAGCACCGCGGAAACTTGAGCCATCGAAATTTGAGCGATAGGCATCCACGTATTTGAGATTTGCCTGGTCAAAATTCGTATTCACGAGCCACGACCCGAGCAGGTCCGCACCAGACAGGTATGCCCTTTCGAAATTGGCGTCCCTCCCCCGAACACCGTTGAGCTGAGTATGTTGTAACGCGGCAGCGTGAAAGTCCGCTTCGCTCACATCGGTGCCAGACAGGTCTCCATAGCTCAGGTCGCTATGGCTGAGATCGACTCGCTCAAGCTGAGCGCCCCGCAACCACACCTCTGTTAGTTTTCGACCCGACAAGTTAGATCCTCGAAAATCACAGTTCATCAGCATGGGGCGTTCATAAAGCTCGGTCTTCAGCGCCTTTAGACAGCGGGCGTCCGCGAGCGGCGTCGGGTTCGATGTGGTAGTCGTCGCGGCCACGGTTGTCGATGTCTCGATGGTCGTCGTTACGGCGGATTGTTCATCCGTACTACACGCCACCACCGAGCCGAGACCGACGAGCACCACCAACGGTCGAACGAGGGCGCGAGACACATGACTCACGGTGGGTGACCGTCCTTCGCTGTTTCTACGCACGACGCCACTCGGCGAGTGACGTCGTCAGTCGCTTTTCGTGCCCCGCCGCTCTCCGGTGACGCGAGGTGGCGCAGGAACGTAGACCCTCGCGGAATGATTGACCTCTCTGAGACACATTCGCAACACCCTGACTGCATTGGGGACTGCCGTCGTCCCAGTGGCATATGGATCCGACACCGACCCAAACGATGGTTCGGATACCAGCCCAACGGCGTCACCCACGACGATGGTCGTAGCAGTGTCCACTAGTTTCCTCGACTTCAATCAGACCGACGTGCAGCCGCTCCAGCCACTCAAGAACCCCGCCGTCGGCGCGACCTACGAATTCATCCGAACGATGTTCAGCGACTAAATGCGACCCGCCTCAGCCAGCGATTCCTCTCCGATTGTGCCTTCGCGGTAGCCGATGAGACGCAGTACGCCACCAATCTCGGCAGATTTAGTGAATGTCACATCACTCAGTGTTTCACGCTGCACGGCTGAGCTAACAAGTTCCTCTAGCTTCGATGTTCGCGGGGCAAAGCGAATCAACACTGCCCGTTCTGGGGTCGTGTCGAGAGCGCCAATACTTTCTGCTTGCACAAACTGGACCATCGGTTCCGATTTGCCCATCAGAACTATGCCATGCAAGAGCTCATTGATGGCATCGGCATTGTCCCAATAGTTCTCAATCAACTTCTGGCGTTCTCGCTCACCGTCACTCTGGTCTTTCAGATGGTTACTGCTGTATACGCCGTTCTCTACAACGCTCTTTACATATTGCTGCAGTGTTTCACGGATCTCTAGGACAATACGGCGACCGACATCGTTGGCGTTCGAACCCAACAATGAGAAGATGTGAGCCTCAATTGGATGTTTCACCAGCCAGATCACATCCCTACCCAAAACACTTTTCACCTGCTCGAGATTCTTGAAGATACCAATCTGCGCACCCGCCTGGAACGTTCGACGTACAGCTGGATTGAAGGAATAGTTGTCGTAGTCGCTCTGGACTGATGTGGCTCCATCAATCAACACGTCCTGAATGCCGTTCAGCACTTCACGCAAGACCGAATCTCGAAAGATGCTCAATGGATCAATCGCCGACCTCCGCGGCTTGCTTAGGATCCAGTCGTTCAATGCGACACGTCTTATGAATCTCTCGTGTTCGACTATTCCCTGCTGAATCTCATCAAGTCCGAGGCTGCGACCCCACTTCATCAACTCTGAGCTGGCGAACGATAGCAGAAATGCGCCGCCTACCACACCTAACAGCACGACAACAAAGATGACTTCTGATGCAATTCGCAATTCCTGCCGTAAACCACTCAATACGGTAAAATTCATCAGGAGGTTCGGAGTCTGATCATCAAAGATGTGATCGAGTAGTCCGAGAAGACCGAGACCACCCAGGAACGCAGCCAACGATCGAAACCATGATTCGGCAAAGAGTGTCGCGAATCTTCGCGCTGCCGCCATGGCTGGTCCGGCTGGCGCTAATCGGGCAGCGTCGTCCAATCGTTCGGTCAATGGTGTCAGTTTCTTCGTCTCAAACTCTTCCCTTATCTCGTCTCTTGTCTTCGGCGTAATCTCTTTGATGGCCCGATCAATTTTCCCAAAGTACGGAGCTACCGACTGCCCATTGGCAAGCGCGTCCAGTATTGCCTGAACCACACGTTGCAACAACAAAGTGCGTTCGGTCTTGAACCGTTGACGAGCGTCATCAGATCGCCAGAGTTGGATTCCAGCCTCCTCAATTTGAGTGGGCTCGTCTCCATCAAAGCCATCACTAGCTTCGATTGAAGAGATGAGTGTTCCGACTGTCTGGTCAACGAATCGCAGGCTGTCTGAGAGTTCCTGAGAGGCCTGCAGTTGTCTCGCGTTTGAGCGGGCGACTCGCTTCGGTACCGAGTGGCCGGTCTTGAGTCCGTACCATTCGTATGCTGAAGTGATTGCCTTGTTTGCCGCAGCGTAGTTGAGAGAAAGACCCTTTCCTGGCAGCAATAGGTCGGGTTCATCCGCACGACCGCTCAAATGCTGCGGAACCTCCCATTCCGGAGGACGGGGCTCCAATGCCGAAAAGCTGTCACCACCATTGATGCTTAGCGCTACTTCCCGGAATGCATCCCTTATTGCGTCCACAGGGAAACGGCCGAACCAAGCTTGACGTGTTCCCACTGAGTAAGCCCGATAGGGCTTATCAAGTGTGGCCGTGAACACCTCCGAGAAAATCTCAGGAACGCGAAGTGCGTCTTCAACAATCTCGACAGTCCGAGATCCATCAACGTCGTTAGGCCAGATTGCCAGAGCGTCCGGCGTTGCGCGCTCTGATGAGAAGTACACACCAATATTGTCCTCCAGAACCAGGAGACGCACTCGATCTGGGTTGTTGACGATTGCGCTTGGCAGTCGAACGTCTGACAACTCCATCACAGACCGAGAACCGGTCGTGCATCGGATAAGCACCTTGAGATTGAGTGCACTGTGCATCAACCTTTCGTAAAACTCACCGTGCCCCCCGATTTTCGTCAAATCGTCGCGCACTAGCACACGAAACACATCTACGACACCAGAGTCAGTTTGGTCAACTGCTGATGACAGCATCCGAAGGACAGCGCGGGAACTGGCCGCCTCAGCTGCGGCGTCGAGCACCACGACTTCTTCCTCTATAACCGCAGTCATGTGTCAGTCACGATGCAAAGCACGGACGGATTATCGCTACACATCAGAGAGTTTCGGTCAGTGATCGGCGTCATAGGGCCGCACGTAGTTGGTTGCGCATCGCTTCGGACGCCCCCGTTGCTACGTACACGCCGGCGATGGAGTAAAACGCAAAGTTCGGGAACTGCGTGTACGGCGCCAACATGCTCTCAACGATGTCGTTCTGCCAGAACTTACGAATCGCCTCTCGATGTGCAATCGCCACTGGGGTTAGACCCAATAGTGTTTCGGGAGTCGTGGCTTTTGCCTGATACTCGAGCACCACGTTGATAATTGACTCAAAGAGCTCTGACGGCCGCTGAGGTGCTTTGTCGTTGAAGCTGAGCCACTGTGGTCTGTATTCACCGAACCACTTGATGGCCTCGGGCATGTGTGTGTTTGCCAGTGCGTTGGCAGTCACAATCCTCTCTTCGTAGCTGTTGAACAACGACGACCACGGTGACGCCCCATACATCGAGGTCAACTCGAGGTCGAAGTATGCCGGAGCGCCCGGCACCTGTACTCGAATCGACTCGGGCCAGTCGATTGAACCACTGATAATGCCGATGTGGCCGTCATAAAGAGCTGACAGAAAGTTGCGCAGGATTGTTCGCCGATTTGTGGCGTCAGTGAGATCCTGCAATCTTCCGTATCCGACTCTTTGCCTATATATCAGCCGATCGGACGCAATTGGATCCTGGATTGCTCTCAGATGAGTAGCAAACAAGTGGCGCACTTCTTCGCTATCTAGTAACCCGTGAGCAATTATGTTGATAGAGGCCGTCAAACTTGAAGTGTTGCCAACAGCCGAGAACTTGAATACTTCATGCCTGTCAAAGTCTGCGTATCGTGCACCGAATATGGTGTCTCTGAGATAATCCTCAATATGTTGGTTCGCGACTCCAGGATAAGTAACGAGAACACGCGGCTTGCCACCACGAACGGGTGGAATCACTCCTTCGGGCAGAAGTCCTGCCAACTTGCTGTGCAACTGCTCGAGCTCTGGTGTTCGTGCTCCGGGAGCCGCGTGGGCGCTTGCATCCAGGGATTCTGCCAGCGGGGGAAGCACATCCTGAAGTTCGTCAAGTACGACGACTCGTACAGATTCAGTGAGGCGATCGATGAATCTTTCAAAGTCACGATTTCTGGCGAAATCTCTCAGAGCATCGTTCCAGTGATTTCGCTGGTCCGACCGCATGATTGCTGAGAGCAAGCTGCCGTCGTCGGTTTCGGAAATACCGTAGCGCTCGCGAACCTGCTGCTTCACATCATTGATGAGGGACGTGAGCGTCCGTTCCATATCACCCGCTTGAGACGGGAGGTATTCCACAACTCCGAGCGTCGTTTCTCGCAGCTTGCCGATCTCTAGAAGTTGCAGACCATCAGCAGCACTCAATTGGTCTGCAAGTGCACGACGCAACTCGGCAATCAGCCGTTCGGCGTCATCCACCGACGATCGCCAGTTAACTTGTCGCGTACGCCACGCCTCTCTCCACGCAGCCCGAACTTCAGCAACATACTTGGCTTCCCACGTCTTGACCCATCGCTCCGCGTCGGCCGGCTTCGGGCGTCTCTTCAAGAATGGAAGACGAAACGTTCGACCCCGCCCTCGAGTGCGAGCTGCCACTGGGGCTTCGTCAAACCAGTTTCCGCGAAGTGCGCCAATTGCACGACCGCCGATTTCCAGTGCGTCAGACAGATTGCGATCGGTATTGGAGTCGAGCAATCGCTCAAGGCCATCGAGTGTGTTGACACTCTGAATCTCCGGAATTCGATCGCCGATAAGTCTTGTGACTTCGATGAGCGAATCCGCCATCTTCCTCTCCAAATTACCCTGAAACACACGAAACTTTGACTCTTCTTGTAGGGCGGCGGGTGGTACTGCGAAAGTGATGGGGACTTGAGAGTTGAATTTCTCGGGACGCATGATTTCGCCTTGTCCCGAGCCGTCGAGGAAGTGGCTTACATGCTCCTGAGTCGGAACTCGTGAAGTGATGGCTGAGCTCTGAGCCCTCAATCCATCAGCAAGAATCCGTTGGCTGATGACTTCCGCTAGTCGCTCGGAGGGCAGGGTCAACGACGCGCTCACAGCCGGCATGATGTTCTTCCGGCCGAGCAACGTGTGATGCATTTCGGGAATCTCGTTATCATTCACGAGTTTGTCAACGAACCCCATATTGATCTGGTTGACTTCTGCAACTGTGCTGACCTGCGACACAATCGATGAGGCGATGCTGCGGTAAACATCGGTACGGCTTAGGCCGCCCCGCTGCTCTACAAGCGTCGCGACCTTCACTACGGTGTTCCCAAACTGAGTATTCAGGTTTATTGCCCTCTCCGCAGCGGGGCCGCCGACTGAGTTCCACGGGTACATCACACGACGTTCGGCGGCGAGTTCAGGGTCGGGATTGTTGAAGAGGTCCATCAATCTGCTCAGGTCAAGTAGCGCAGTCGCAGCGTTCAGTTGCGTGTTGCGTCGATTCACACCATGCAAGACGCTGTCGAACAGAGAAGGCATAATGACGATCGGCATGATCGTGCATGGGACATCTGCAAACCTGGTGACAATCTCGTTGTACAACAGGTGAATCACGTCGTAGAACACGCCACAACCTGTTCCACCTGCCAAGGAGAAGCCAACATATACCGCGAGGCTGTTGGAGTGCGGAGTAGCGCCAGTAAAACTCGTGAGTTCTCCAGTTGATTGACCGAGAGCGTCAAGAGCTGCACCGAGGTCTCTCCCGAGCGTCTGCTGATAGCCCTGGCGCTTGAGCGACGCAAAGAGAGCGATGCGGCCGATAGTGGGATACTGACCAGCGCCATTTGTCAAAGGAGCAACATTCACCTCGCTGTCATTCGGTATCCATGTGTCGACTCCCGAGACTCTTTGATTTCGAAGATATGCCGCTGCATCCTGCGAAGAGTTGAAAGGCGGCAGGATTGTATGAATCGCCGTTGCATTCTTGCCCCTGAGATGCGTGTTGATTTCGTCAAGTGCATTGCGGCTGAAATCGAGATACACCGACTGGATGAATCTTGGCAGTTGGCCTGGTGCGAAGCCTGCAAACGGCCCCCCACGAGCGACAAGTCGACGACCATCCAACCCGCAAACCTCACGCGTCAGCGCTGCGGTGAGTTCTCGCCCGATGTCGAGACCCGAGCCACCGATACCGACATAGAGGAATCGCTGCCTAATCATGTTGTTCTGTCTCCCTGTTTGCTCTCTTGTTGATGAGTCGGTTAGTCACTGTCGACGGGCTCCTCGGCGAGGTCGTCTTCTGGAACTTCAATCCGAAAGTGAGTATTGCGAAAGGGTATGCCATTCCCCGGGTCAGATTCAAAATTGAAGGTGTGCACGGCCTCGGCACCCTCAATGTTCACGCCACCCTGACTACCTTGCCGCGCAGGTTGCACAACCAGAAAGTCCCCGGTTTTTCGCTTTCGTAGGCGCCTTACCACGAGGTCGGCACTCTCTGGATCCGCCTCGACAAGCCAACCGTTGGGGTCTAACACAAACCCCATCTCTTTGACATCACCAAGATGAGCACGAGTATTCCAGGCGCTCGCACGATTCGCTTGAGTGTTTCTCTGTCGCAATTCTGCCCCCATTGGGAACACGGCCATCTTCTTACGGCGACGCAACCACCAGACGAGTGCGGCAATTGCGGCCAGCGCAAGTATCAACCATATGAGCCACGGAGGTGACGGAGGTGGCGGAGGTGGCGGAGTGTCGCTTCCACCGTCCTCGACCACGACGGTTGTCGGAGTAGTGCCGTTTTCAACCTCAAGTTTGCAAGTATCTCTTGAGGCCTTTAGCCAGATGAATGCCTTCTGACCTTCTGACAACTCGACTGCGACATTGATGGCTATCTGGGTGCTGACATCGCGCAGCGGCACCTTAACAGTTGACTGCGATAGAGCAACCTGTCCAAGAACTGCGTTTGAGGTGGCATTGACCAGTGTGATCTGCGGGTACGACACCGCGATGCCGGGCTCCCAAACAATCGACGTCCCATCCACGCGCCGTACTTGAACGGTGACACTCTTCGAGTCACACTCTTTCAACTCCAGATCGACGAACCCGGACTGAGATGTCTCCACCGTTGGTTTGGCATCTGGCCGCTGGACCGCCGATGTAATCTTCCAGAGCCCAACATCATCGCCTGAAACCTGGACGCGACACGAGAGCGATCCGTCCCTGGCCCGCGACCACTGACCTTCGCAAAGTTGCCTCCCAGTTCGCACAATCTCAACGACTGGATCATCATCGCTCCCGCGCACGGTCAGGGTCACATCGTCGACGAATGGGTGCACTTCGAAGTCGTAGGGAATTGGCTCTGCGCCACCAAAGCCAACACAGAGAGTTGCGCCAATGATTTGCAAAAGGTAACTTCCAAGAGATTGGCCTTGAGCGACAATTGCGTAAGGCTGCTGGCCAGCAGGGCAGGTCGATGGCGCACCTCGTTTGGCTAGGTCGTCAAGTTCTTCTTGTGAGACATCTCCAAACCCGAGTGGCCAAATCTGTGCGCTACCGACTTGTAGTTCATCTGCCGCCGCACGCAAGCGTGAAGTCTCTTCTGGTGAGACGCCAGACTTCTGACGGTCGCCAGCCGGATCATACTTCCCATCTGTGAGCAGAATCACTGCTCGCGCGTCCGGCGCAGGCGCAGAGGAACGGAAGACATTTGACGCATACTGCAGCGCACTAGCGAAGTCGGTATGTTGTCCGTCGGACCCACGACGACGAACTTTGCCGGCGCAATCAACAAGCTCTGAAACCGTGTCTTTCGTCAAGTAATCAAGTGCGCACTTCTCGTCAACCGCGAGCGGTCCGCTACCGAAGCCCGCAATGGCGACCCGAACAGTGAACTTGTCGCCAGAGAGCTCACGGCGCGACACGAGATCAGCGACAGCCCGCACCTCGTCTTGCACATCCTGTTTCGAAAGACTCGCAGACTCATCAACGAGTATGACTATGTCCAGTGACTTACGATCGTGTGACACATTTGGTGCGGCTGCCGCCTGGGACAAAGGACCCAGAGCGATCCCGACCACCAGCCATAGCACCATGACTGAAATACGCGGCAATCTCTTCATGGAAGACTGCCCAGCACGTTCGCACGACTCATTTATGTGCCCCCAAGTCCTCGTTAGTATACGATTCGTAGTGCCTGTCGTCCTAGTAGGTGACCCATCTTTGTCGGTGCTCAACATTGTCCAACTTTGACGATTTCGGGGACTTTGAGAACCTCGACCACGACCAACCCGAGGCTACGTGTGCGACCTGTGGTGACCCCCTGTGTCCTGGTTGCGGTCCGAGTGTTCAGACTCGGCTACTGAGACTTCTCGTTCTCCCGATTGGAATCGTTGTTGTGGCCTTGGTTACGCGCTCCATATTCTTCGGTGGACCGGACTCGCAGCCTGTCACCTCTCCGAGCCTGTCTACCTCTCCACCAGTAGTGACTCCCACTGAAACAACCGTCAAGGTCACCGAGTCCATCGCACCTGAGTCGCCCTCATCGACCAATATTGTCGAAGTTGATAACGGTACTCTGAGCGATGAGACCATTCGGTCAGTCGTTCAGATCCAGGTGTCTGGCTCGCGTGGCTTGTGCGGGTTCGGTTCTGGAACTGTCGTCGGCGACAGGCTTACCGTCCTGACCAACTTTCATGTCATTGAAGAGAAGCCGCGCTGTCCGAGCTCGAGCCTTGCTGTCGCGATTGTCGGATCACTTGACGAAAGACCACGTGTCGAGTTTCGGGCTGATGTAATGGCCGTAGATGAGGATGCTGACTTGGCGATTCTCAAACTGACGCCACTTAATGCCTCAGCACCTGAACTGAGACCGATTCGAATCAGCGAGAAGGTCTCTGTCGGTGAATCAATATTCATCGTCGGCTTTCCTGCGATTGGTGGGGCATCAATCACAGCAACGCAAGGTGTCGTCAGTGGTTTCTCTAATCTTTGGGGAGTGTCTTGGATAAAGACGGACGCATCGGTTTCAGGGGGTAACAGCGGTGGAGCCGCATTCAATCTTCGTGGCGAACTGATTGGTGTCCCGACGATGGCAAGTCAAAGTGAGGATGGCGAGGTGGTCGACTGTCGACCTGCCGCAGACACGAATGGTGACGGATCGATTGATGACAATGATGCATGCCAATCGGTAGGTGGATTCCTGAACTTACTCTCGCCAGCGGCGCGCGCCATACCGCTCCTGAAGAGTCGCTAGAGATACCCCTCACCGGACGAAGATCGTGACTCCGGTGGCCGAATGGTGGAACCAACAGCACTCAGAAGATCTTCCTCGACAAACGTATGCAAGTCGTCACTCGTTATGTCTGCGTCAGTTCGCAACCGAAGCGCGTGTGTGCGCTGCATTAGCTCGAAGAGACGACGGGCCTCGCGAGCATTGCCGAAAGACGAGCCTCGTTTCAGTGTTCGAAAATAGCCCTCAAGTACTGGCCAAGTCGCATCAGCGAGTCGGTAGCCGTTCTCATCGAGGAATCGTTTGAATACGAGAACGAGTTCGGCATCTGTGTAGTCGGGAAAGACAATCTTGCGGGAAATTCGGCTCTGTAATCCCGGATTGGAGAGAAGCAACTCCTCCATCTGCTGCGTGTAACCGGCCAGTACGACAGAAATGCGGTCTCTTTCATTCTCCATAGTGATGAGAAGTTCTTCAATCGCCTCTGCACCAAAGTCGGATGAATTGTTCGATCCCGTGCCGCGGGTCAATGCATAGGCCTCATCCACAAACAACACGCCATCAAGCGCGCGGTCGACTTGTGCACGCGTCTTTATCGCAGTTTGACCGACATACGCCGCAACGAGGTCGGCCCGCGAAACCTCAACAAGATGACCGCGCTCAAGGACTCCGAGATGGGCGAAGATGCGACCGAGTAGGCGCGCCACGGTGGTCTTGCCCGTACCAGGATTGCCGACGAATGCAAAGTGCAAACTTGGGATCTCCCCTTTCATGCCCGCTCTGCGACGAGCTAGGTGCACTCGAGTGAGCTCCACCAGCGCCTGAATCTCCTGTTTAATTGCCGTCAATCCAACTAGGGAGTCCAATTCGGATAGGACGTTGCGCAGACCCTCGTCATTGATTTGTATGTCGTCTTCGTCGGTGGCCTTCGCTGTGATGTCACTTGGGGCAAGTGCGTTCAAGATATCGCTCTCGACATTCTCAATCCTTGATATTCGATCTGCGTGCCGAATCTTTGCATCCTCCAACAACTGACGAGCTGCTCGCGCGTTACCAAAACTCTCACTGGTCTTAACCTTCACAAAGTGGGCGGTCACCGCTGCAATGACATCGTCGCTCACGGCGAAGCCATCACTTACCGCCATTCGTTGGAAGACGTCCGCTAACTCGGCAGCAGAGAAATCTTCAAAGTGAAAGACTTTGGTGAATCGACTTCGTAGGCCGGGATTTGATCGGAGAAATTGTTCCATCTTGTCGGGATAGCCAGCAACAATCACCGAAACTCGGCTGCGATTGTTCTCCATCAAGGTCATCAGTGTCGCGATGGCCTCGGCGCCAAAGTCACTGCCGCCAACATCTGACGGGGTGAGGGCGTAGGCCTCATCGATGAACAGGACACCGTCGAGGGCTTTGGTAAAGATCTCGGAAGTCTTGGTGGCAGTCTGCCCGACATAGCCCGCCACGAGACCTGTGCGATCGGTCTCGACGAGCTGACCTTTCTCCAACAAGCCGTAGCCGTAGAGAATCTTTCCGATGAGACGCGCCACGGTAGTTTTTCCGGTTCCGGGTGAGCCCTTGAATACGAAGTGACGACTGACATCTTTCGCACTGGCGCCTGTCGCCCGGCGAGCCTGTGTGACGGCAATCAGATTGGCATAAGCGGAAAGTTCAGCTTTGAGATTGTCAAGGCCAACAAGATCATTGAGTTCTGTCATTGCTTCCCGCAGGGCTGTAGCGCGATCTCCGTACTCTCCCGTCTGCGCGGCTGTCTGCGCCACTGTCTGTTGGGGCAGCTCTGCAAAGAGATCCACGAGAATCTGTAAGTCATGGGACCGCGTATAGAGGCTGAATTCACATGGCTCTGGTTGACCGGCAAGATGTATCTTTGTGAAGTCGCGATCATCTTCGCCAACACTCGAGTTGTTGACTGTCGACTCTGTTCGAATCACTTCGCTGCCAGGCTTGAACAAGAACTCACGCATCCAACGCCACTCGCCTTGCGAATCAAAGCCTGCAAACATGAGAACGAGCGAGCGGGGTTCTGTGCGTTTACGAGCAATGACCAGCACACCCATTTGCTGCCCCTTCAGCCACACCGGTCGCAGAATCTCGACGAGCTCCATGTCGAGATACTTCGACTCATCCGAAACTCGCAATTGGTCGAATTGGTTGACGACGAAGAGGCTTACCCAGGGCTGGATGTCCCGACGAATACGTCGGTGGAAGAAGGGGTACGGATCACTGTCAGCCGACTGAAGTGTCTGTACGATCGCAGAAACGCTTACTCGGCTTGCCGCGGCCTGCACTGCGACTCGCCCGATGCGCTCATCATGCGAGGCGAGAGTCGACCCGATCATCTCCCCTTGCCACCACACACTGAGTCCGTTGGGCGCAAAGAGACCGGGAATGCCTGGATTCTCAACGCTCTGTAGCTGCTCGTTCTCCATCAACTCCATTGCCACGCTGGGGTCAACATCGTGGGCAATTCGGCGCAGATTCGCAATCGTTGCCGCCTGATCGGCAATAGTGTCCGCGTTGAATAGCACGAGCGGACGGGCAGATGACGCGAGAACGACTCGCTCTAGAAACTGTGACGCATCAATTGGATTGCTATTCCGCGTCATGGCTG
>Ga0194125_10007588_pt1 | contig 15591 bp, 13 predicted proteins | sample TA2KigC250mmetaG_FD_148626 | JGI IMG/M metagenome (GOLD analysis project Ga0194125, IMG submission 148626) | Freshwater microbial communities from Lake Tanganyika, Tanzania - TA2015034 Kigoma Deep Cast 250m | ecosystem: Environmental > Aquatic > Freshwater > Lake | place: Tanzania: Lake... | reverse complement strand
CGGAAAAGCGTTATAAGTCGAGCAACAAATTGAGTTCACAGGTGATTTGGACTGGCAAACAAAGCTCGAGCAAATTCTCAAAGAAGAAGATCCTCGCTGGTGCATATCAAGTGAGCGTTTCATGGGTAGATGGTGACGGTAATGAGGGTGCGTTGGATACCCCCCTCTTATTTCAGGTAAAGAAGTAGAAAATGCAGATTGGTTTAAATCGGAAGACCCATACCGCGCAAATCGGAGAAAGCGTTCTTTTCTTCATTTTCTGTCATCGTCCAAATCACCCGTAAGCCAGCGAGTGATCCAGGGCCGTCGGTAAGGGGTTTCTCGCCGGTAGCGATGCAGTGGGCGAAATGTTCGAGCTCGCCCTGGAGGAACTTCGATTCACCCTCCATTGCGAGGATCACCTCAGCGTCCTTGGGGTCGGGAGAAGCGGTGCCGCCGATTCCACCGGCAGGGGGCGTGCCGGTGAAACCATGATGCGCGTAGAGAGTTCCGCCGGTGATGTCTGCTTCTAACATTCCGCGCTCGCAATGAGCGTGGATGGCATAACCGTGACGAGTGGCGCGGGCGCCCCAGGTTCCGAAGTGGTGACCGATAGCGCCGCTTGCAAATTTGATGATCGCATCGCTCGTGCCTTCTTTTTCCATCCATTCTGTTTGGTTGCGCGTACCCAAGTGGACACCAACTTCTGGTTCGCCGAGGAACCAGAGAAGAAGATCGATATAGTGGCAACCGTGGGAGAAGAACTGCCCACCACCGAGTCGCTTTGCCTGCACCATCCATGAATCAGCGGGAGGTTTGGTGAGTTGTTCGGTGAAGATGCCAACGTGAAAAACTTCGCCGAGGTATTTTGTGTCGAGAAGTTCTTTGAGTTTGACGACCAGTGGTTGATAGCGCATCGGGTAGGCAACCATCAGAGTTTTTTCTGATGTTTCACTGGCGTTGATGAGGTCGATGCACTCTTCTTCCGAGATTGCCATCGGTTTTTCCATCAAGACATGTTTGCCGTGCGCGAAGGCAGCCATTCCCTGTTCGTGGTGGAGGTCGTGTGGGGTGGCGATGAGAACGGCATCAACGTGTGGCCAGATCTCGCGGTAGTCGGTAGTGGCGAACTGTGCGTTGAGGATTTCCTTTGCAGAGTTGGCTTTTTCGATATCTATATCGACGGTGGCAGTGACTTCGATCGTCCCTTTGAGTGAATCAAAGACAGCTTGGTGAGTTGAGCCCATAATTCCGCACCCGATGATGCCAAGGCGTAGCGCCGTCATGGACTCAATCTATAGTCTTGCCTTATGGCTATGGAATCACTCTCACTCAAAGGTTTGCGCGCACTTGTCACCGGAGCGGGAACCGGAATTGGCAAACAGATCGCGCTCGGATTTGCCGAAGCAGGGGCCGATCTTGTCTTCGTTGGTCGTCGCTTAGAGCCGCTCGAGAAAGTCGCGGCGTTATCAAAAGAGAGGTACGGCACGGTGGGGCAGTGCGTTGCTGCTGACATCACCGTTGCTGAGGATTGCGAGCGGTTAGGGCGTGAGGCTGGGCGTGTAGATATCTTGTGTAACAACGCGGGCGCTTCGATTTATGGGAAGTGGCAGAGTATTTCGATGGAGGATTGGCGAGAGGTTTTCGCGGTCAACGTTGAAGGGCCGTGGCGGCTCTGTCAGCTCTTTGCACCACAAATGGCTGAGCGTGGATTCGGACGGATCATCAACATCGGTTCGGTCTATGGCATTCAAGGGGGAAACCCTGCGCTCTATCCGGGGATGGATTGGGATATCGCGCCGTATTTTGTCTCGAAGCATGCAGTCCATGGCATCGCGCATTATTTAGCGCCGTGGCTTGCGAAGTCGGGGGTCACAATTAACACCTTGCACCCGGGTGGTTTCGCGGGAAGTGAGATGAATGAGAAGGCGATGAGCGAGCGTGCATCAGGTGTGAGTGAGATGGAGAGGGCATTTAGCGCTGCGGTGCCGATGGGGCGGATTGGTGGCGCTGATGATATTTCTGCTGTGGCAGTCTTTATGGCATCACCCGGGTCGAAGTACATGACGGGGCAAGAGGTTGTTGTCGATGGCGGGTGGTCTGCATGGTAAAGCGAGCTAGTGGTGGAAAGAAGATTCGGATTGGGTACGCCGCCTTCTCGCACGAGAGTAACTCTTTTGCCTATCAACCGGCAACGCTCGAGAAGTGGAGAGAGTGGGGGATTCTCTACGGTGAAGATATTCGCGCCGAGTATGAAACTTCGAAAGCTTCGATTGCTGGATATTACGGTCGTCTGCGCGATGAGGTTGATGTCGAGTTAGTGCCGCTCGTTTTTGCGCGGTTGATGCCGATGGGGCCGATCACCAAAGAGGCAACGGAGTTCTTGTTTACTGAGATTTTGCGGCTGGTCGCCGAGCAAGGGCTGTGGGATGGGTTGCTCCTGCCACTCCACGGCGCTGCGGTGAGCGATAAATATTTAGATGCTGATGGTGAAATCTGCGCGCAGATTCGCGATTTAGTGGGCGAAGATGTGGTTATTGGTGCATCGCTTGATATGCACGCCAACGTCTCGCAGAAGATTGTCGAAGAGTGCGATGTCGTCACGATCTATCAAACTAACCCGCATATTGATACCTATGAGCAAGCGGTGCATTGTGCTGATTTAGTTTTGCGCACGATTCGTGGCGAGATCAATCCAGTGATGTATCTGGCTGATCCTCCGTTGCTCGTCAATATCTTGTCGCAAGGTACGAGCGATGAACCGATGGCGGAGTTGTTGCGCGTTGCCAAGGCGCAGTGGCAGAAGCCTGGTGCGCTCTGGGTCGGCATCGGCGAGGGCTATCCATATGCCGATGTGCCTGAGATGGGGATGACCTTCTTAGCGATTACCGATGGTGATCCGGTGTTGGCGAGGGAACTTGCCGATGCGGTTGCCAATCGCGCGTGGGAGCTGCGCGTTGAGTTACAGGGGAGTTCTACCTCGGTCCGTGATGCTTTGCTGCGCGCAGATAAGGCGAGCGCGCTTCCGGTTGTTTTGTTCGATGTCGGTGACAATGTCGGTGCGGGAACACCAGGAGATTCCACCTATGTATTGCACGAAGCTCGAGCGTTGGGAGTTCGCGGGGTTACTCAAGCGCTTCGCGATGCCGATGTTGCGGCGCAGTGTCAGAAGCTTGGCGTTGGCGCGACCTTCACCGGCGAAGTTGGCGGCAAGTGCGATGACCTGCATGGCGCGCCATTCCCGATTACTGGCGTGATTACCTCAGTAAGCGATGGAAAGTATGAAGAGACCAAACCAGTCCATGGTGGTTTTAGGTTCTTTGATGACGGACCAAGCGCGGTGATTAAGAGCGATGACGGATTCACGATTTTGGTGACGACTTATCCTGCGATGAGCGCGAGCCTCGATCAATTCCGCTCCTCGGGCGTTGATCCAGTTAAAGAGCGAATCATGGTGGTTAAGGGTGTGCACTCACCTCGTCCTGCCTATGAGCCAATTGGTAAGGAATTGATTTGGTTATCGACTGCCGGAGCTTCGACTGCTGACCTTTCGACCTTTACTTACAAGCACATCCGTAAGCCGCTCTATCCACTCCAAAAAGACGCTACTTACACCCCGTAAAAAAGCGACCACCTCGCCTAGCCCTTCAGCAGGGCCCTCGGGACCGTTATCAACGGGGTGGAACGTTTAAACAAACTATAGAGGCCTCCGCCAACATTGTCGATCGAATTAATTACATATTACTTTGCGTAAGTAGTGAAGTGAAAAAGTTACTAGAAGTAAGTATCGATGATGTCGATGATGGTGTAGTTCTTATCGACCACGACCATATTTCGCCACTTATCGAAAGTGGTGCATGGGTGTGCAATTCCAAAGGAAATTAGATCACCTAACGCCACTCTCGCACCTTCAGCAAGATTCAAATAGAGATGCTGATCATTCATCGTGTGCGTGCTCATCCCCGTTGCAGGTTCGAAACTGCTCTGCCCCTTGCGGCGAATCAGTTTTGGCACGGGCATCGAGACATCAAAGGAGGCATCGCGTCGACCGATACCGACGATTGCGCGGGTTGGCTCTGGGATAGAAAGCACCTCGCCCCACACATCAATAGCCGAATGAAAATGCGGTAAATCCACCGCGGGATCTCTGACGCGAGCGTCAGGGGAGCCGAAGCCATCATCGTGGGTGAGGTAGCACCCCGAGCGCAACACTTTGCGGACCGGCTTGCTCAATTGCACTGGCGCGAACTTCGCAACGACGCGGTCGAAGTAATTACTTCCACCAGCAGTGAGCACAATCTCTGGCGTTTTCGCGAAGGAACCCTGCGCATCAATCGATTGCAGCGTTTCAACAATCAAATCGAGGAAGCCATCTACGCCATCGAGAACTGTTTTACCTTCAGGAGCGAGCGCAACTCCTTCGAAACCGGAGATGCCGCGGAGCACCAAGTGATCTGATGCAGCAACAGCTTTAGCAACCTCGAGTGCACTCTCTTTGGTGCGCGCACCTGCGCGACCACCCTTGATTCCCATCTCAATCAACACAGTGAGCGGACGTCTTGGGCGCAACGGTGCCAGGACATCATTGAGCAACTTAACGCCGGCAACAGAATCGACATACATCAGCAGATCAAAGTTCTTATCGCGATTGAGCGTTTTAGAAATCCATTTGATTATCGTTGGGTTAACAACTTCGTTGGTAAGAATGACGCGTGGCACACCCATCGCATAGAAGGTGCGCATCTGCCAATTGCTCGTCGCGCTTATTCCCCAGACGCCATCAACAAGTTGCATATCAATAAGAGTTGGCGACATGTTGGTCTTTCCGTGTGGCGCAATCTCAAAACCATGGCGCTTACAGAAGGCCATCATCTCGCGGCTGTTGTACTCCATCTCATCCTGTGTGAGCACAGCAATCGGATAATCAATCGCATCAGAGAAGATCGATCTACCCTTCGCTTTGCCCCAACGAAGCGTCGGCGCAAATCCCTTGGGGCGAAATCCACGGCCAATTGCTGGTCTTTTTCGGATGATCTTCATAGCGCTGAAAGTACCTTCCCTGCTCGGACTTCGCGCTGAACGCCACCGGCAACGGCAATCTGCCCGTTGACGATGACGTAATCAATTCCCACCGGCGCTTGCCCAGGCTTAGTGAAAGTTGCTTGATCTTTAACTGTCGCAGGATCGAAAGCCACAAGATCTGCCGCCTTACCAACCTGAATCACGCCGCGATCATGAATCCCCATATGTGTAGCTACTTTGCCACTCATCTTGTAGATGATGGTCTCAAGCGGTAGGTCACGCTTCTCGCGTCCGATAAAACCAAGTGCGCGCACAGCAGCGCCATAGGAACGCGGATGTGGCAGCGCCTTGCTTTGTTTGAAAGCAATCGCAGAGCCATCGGAGCAGATCATCGAATGAGGCGAACGGATGAAGGTGCGCATATCTTCTTCAGTTCGATAGAAGAGGACGACCATCACTCGATTGCCACCTAAACGACAGAGCTGAAGGACCAAATGTTCGGGCGTCATCTTCCGTTCGCGCGCAGCCTCATCGATACGTTGTCCAGCTTTCGTATCGAGCAGCCCTTCAGTCGCAGAGAGCATCACGCGATTCCACTGCCAAGGAATCTGCATCGCCCCCCAACCCCTTGCAAGATCTTGCTCAGCGCGAGCAAAGTTCTCTGGATCCGATAACCGCTGCGCCATCGCATCAACGCCATCAGCCTGTACCCATGCCGGAAGGTATTGAGTGAGCGCGCTACTTGATGCATCGTAGGGATAAACATCAAAACAAGCGTTAACGCCCTTCTTGACTGCATCAGCAAAGAGATCTGTCCATTTACTAGCCATTCCCCAGCGATCCGGATGATTGATTGAGGCATGTGAATACTGCACCCGGACTCCAGAGCGTCGCCCCACCTCGAGCGCTTCATTGACTACGCCGAAAAAATCATCGTTACCCAAGATGTCAAAGTCGCGAGCGTGAGATGTGTAGACGCGATTATGTTTCTTTAAAACTTTTCCGAGCGCCACAAGTTCATCGATATCTGCATAACGTGAGGGCACATAGGTCAAACCCGTCGACATTCCGAAGGCGCCTTGCGCTAACTCACGCTCCAATAGCTCTTCCATCTTTGCAAGGTCAGCGCCCTTCGCACCGCCCTCCTTCAACCCCATCGCGGCAATCCGCAAGTTTCCATGGCCCACCAAAGGGGCGCTATTTTGGGCTATTCCGCGCGATTCGAGTATGGCGCGATAGCCATTGAGATCACTCCACGAGATATCACTCTCTTTATATCCACCACCAGTGAAATCCATTCCCTGTAGGTGCGCAGTGTGTTCTGCCATCCGCTCTCGATTAATCGGCACTGGACCAAAGGCACAATTACCGGAAACATCTGTGGTGACACCTTGAAAGAGTTTTGATTCACATCGTCCATCAAGGGCTATCGATAAATCTGAGTGAGTGTGGATATCTATAAAGCCGGGCGAGATTGCTGGGGCAGTTACCTCTTTCTTTCCAGTGATCTTTTCTTTACCCACATAAGTGATTACTTCGCCAGTCACGCCAACATATCCAGCAAATGGCGGTGCGCCCGTGCCATCGTAAATATCTCCATGTAAAACTAAATCGTAAGTAACGCCACTCACTTCATCATCCAGCCACCATCAACGGTAATGGTCTGTCCGGTGATAAAACTAGATTGATCACTTGCAAGGAAAACAAAGGTGCCGGCAAGGTCTTTTGCAAAGCCCCGAGTCTGCAGAGCTTGTCTGGCGTAGACCGCTTCTTTCACCGCTTCCGGATCGGGATCGAATTCAATCTCCCACTCGGTACGAATCGCACCTGGTGCAACGCAATTAGCACGAACACCATCTGGGCCAAGTTCACGCGCTAGCGCACGAGTCAATCCAATGATCGCCATCTTTGATGTTACATAAAGCGCATTGGTGTTATTTCCGTTATGAGCAAGAATCGAAGAGACCGTGATGATGGAACCTTGGGTCTCGATGAGATCTGCTTTTGCTTCCTTTGCCATCAACCAGGTGGAACGAACATTGACGTTATTAATCAGATCCCAATCCGCAACGGAGTATTGATCAAAAGGGCTTCGCCAATTAGCGGCAGCATTGGAGACAATCGTGGAAATTGGTCCAAGCGCCTCGCGCGCGGTGCGAATGATTGCACCGGGATCATCTGCGCTTGCTAAATCTCCAGAAATCGCAACCGCTTTCACACCAGTAGCCGTTAATTCAGTAGCTAAATCCTTTGCTAACTTTTCCATCTCAGGATTGGGCGCATAAGCGAGGGCAACATCGGCGCCTTCAGCAGCAAATGCACGCGCCACTGCAGCGCCAATACCGCGCGAAGCCCCAGTAATGACCGCTTTCTTATCAACTAGGCGCTTGCGCTCTGATGTCATAGCGATGAGTCTAGAACGTAATTAAACCGCGACCAGCGCCACCCTTAGCAAGCACTTCAAATGCCTTCGTTGCTTCATCGAGTGAGTAGTTCGCAGTGAGGAGCGAATCAAGATCGAGCTTGCCCGCCATGTATAACTCAATGAGCATGGGGAACTCGGTTGCAGGATTTGCCGATCCATATTTACTGCCGCGCATTCCACGCTCACCGCGCAAGATGTTGAAGATTGGATCAATAGTCATCTTGTCACCGTTACCGGGCGCACCCAGGATGATCAATGTGCCACCAGGTCCGAGAATATTCAAACCGTTCATGAATGCCGCGACGCTACCAACAGCGCCAATCGCATGATCCACACCATGCGGAACGATCTTGAAAACTTCTTTTTCGACATCGACCTTCTTTGGATTGATCGTGTGCGTTGCACCAAGTTTCACGGCCATCTCGAGCGCTGCATCGCTGGTATCAATCGCGATGATCGGATGAGCACCAACAACGCGCGCACCTTGGATGGAGTTAAGACCAACGCCGCCGCAACCAACAACAGCAACGCTATCGCCGGGGCGAGCTGCTGCTGCATTGGTGACAGCACCAAAACCAGTAGTGACAGAACAACCGATGAGCGCTGCTTTCTCAAGCGGCATATCTTTACGAATCTTGATTGCAGAAGTTGCAGGAACAACAACATAAGGCGCATAGGTTGCCGGACCATAGTGGAGCACTGGCTTTCCGGTTTCGACATCGGTAAAACGTCCTGTGTTATCAAAACCAATCGCACCAAAAGGTGATGGGCCATAGCAATATGCCGGCTTACCGCGAAGACATTGTGCGCAGGTGCCGCAATTAAGTAGCCACGAGATAATGACGTGATCGCCAGGAACAAGAGTGGTAACAGCCGAACCAACAGACTCAACAACGCCAGCGCCTTCATCACCAAGAATCATCGGCATCGGAGTCTCATGTGATCCGTCGTATGCATGCAGGCATGAATGACAGACACCAGATGCTGCCATCGTCACACGCACCTCATGTGGCGCAGGATCAGCAACTTCCACCTTCTTCATCGGCATTGGGGTATTTGCTGCGACGAGAACGGGAACTTCCATAACAAGGCTGGCCATCTGCGCTCCTTATATATATGAGATATCTATGAGGTGAGCCTATTCCGCGGCGGCTAGATAGGGTAGAAGGTATGGCGATTTGGGTCTGTGGTGAAGCGCTCATCGACAAGATCTCCGCTGCTGGAACGGTGCGGGAAATCCCAGGTGGTGGCCCAGCGAACACGGCACATGCGCTTGCGCGTTTGGCAATAGAGAACGAATTTATCGGCGGCCTTTCCAACGATTCGTACGGTCAGATGATGCGTGAGCAATTTACCGCCGCTGGCGTTGGCTTGCGCTTTACACCAACGCACGACCTACCAACCTGCATAGCGAATGTCACTATCGGAGCCGATGGCGGTGCGAGTTATCAATTTCTTATTGATGGCACAGCAACTTTTGCTTACGACGAGAAAAACCTTCCTGATGTAGAAGAGGAAGAGGTCGAAGCGATTTACTTCGGCACTCTTGCCACGATTGTCGAACCCGGAGCATCGGTCCTCTTCGAATGGATGAAAGGTGCCTCCGGAAAAGTTCCCATCATCTTCGATCCCAATATTCGCCCAAGCGTCATGGGCGACCTGGAGCGTTATCAGGCAGCGGTCGCGCGCTTCTTGCAAATTTCTGATGTTGTGAAAGCAAGTTCCGATGACATTGATTGGCTCTATCCCGAGATGCATGAATTTGAGGTGGCAAAGAGTTGGTTAGATCATGGCGTGCAGTTAGTGGTAATTACCCGTGGCGAGAACGGACTAGTAGGAATTACTGCGGAACATATGATTGAAGTTCCCGCAACAAAGGTCGATGTTATTGACACGGTAGGTGCTGGCGATACCGTTGGTGCGATTCTTGCTGAGGGAATCGTGACCCATGGATTAGTTCGAGCGCTCAACGAAGAACTCTCACATATACTTCACCGAGCTGTACAAGCATCAGCAATCACCTGCTCTAGACAAGGTGCCCAACCACCATATAGGAATGAGTTATGAAACAAATCATCGAAGGTGACCAGATCCGCGTTGAAATCGATCTAGAAAATGGCGCGCGCCTCTCCTCTGTGCAGTGGGGCGGTTATGAGTTCTCAGTGCCTAAACGGGAGAACATCCTCCACTGGGGTTGGTATCCGATGATCCCGTGGGCTGGTCGAGTCCTCCATGGAAAGTTCCGCCATAAAGATGGGCGCGAAGAGCAGTTGCCCACCAACATCATTCCGCCACATGCCATTCATGGATTAGGTTTTCAAATGCCCTGGCAAGAGTGTGGCAATGGCGCAAGTCGAGTCGATTTCCCAGCGCCCTATAACGGAGCAAGCGCAGAGCTACGAGTATCAGTCTCTGGGAATGTGCTCAATTATGAATTGGAATATTTCGCTGGCGATTGCGATCTCCCGGGATGGGCCGGAATCCATACCTGGTTCCCACGCGAGATCGGTGGGGGAGCAGAGAAAGCTGAAGTGATTTTTACTGCAGAGAAGATGTTAAAAGTTGATGAGACCTTGATGCCGAATGGGGAATTCATCTCCCCGATTACTCCGCAACCGTGGGATGACGTTTTTCATACTCCGATTGGAACGCCAACCACTTTGTGGCGAGGCGGTGCGAAGCTTGAAGTTACTTCGCCCACGCCATGGTGGATTGTCTACACCTTAGATAGTGAAGGCGTCTGTATCGAGCCACAGACTGCGCCACCTAATGCGCAGAATCTTGGTTATGACCTAAGCAAGTCAAATCTCTTGCAGGCGCAATTTACTTTCTCGAAGGCATAAGCAGCGAAGGTGACCATGAAACGAGAAACGAGCGGCGGATTTAGCAGCCATGAATTGCTCGCTGAAGAAGCGGAATTAATACTTCGCAAACTCGAAGTTGCCGATGCAGTTGCACTGGGTGAGATTGCGGTGCGACTTGCTCGAGCTAAGAACCTGCCCGTTGCCATTGAAGTGCGGATCGATGAGTGGAAGGTCTTTCATGTCTCACTCCCTGGCGCAAAGCCAGAGAATGATTGGTGGATTGATCGGAAAGCTCGAGTCGTTGCCAGTGATGGCCACTCATCAATGTATGAGCGGGTTGCTGCTGAGGAGGAGGGTGTTGATGAGCTCTCTTGGTATGCAATGAATAATCTTCCTGAAGAGACCCACGCCTTGCATGGTGGCGGATATCCACTCCATGTCATCGGTGAAGGTCATTGCGGCACCATTTTGGTAAGCGGCGTTCCCCAGGTAGATGACCACAAACTTGCCGTTGCTGCGCTGCGCGAGTTCTTAGGAAAGTAAATTCACCATGATTGACCCAGAGCATCTAGCAAAGTTAATGGCGCGCGAGCGCGAACGTTTCCGCACGCTCCACCCAAAGTCTGCTGCGCTCGCCGAGAGCGCAAAAGCGCATATGCCTGGCGGTGTGCCGATGTCGTGGATGGCGAAGTGGCCGGGTGGATTTCCCATATTCGTCGCAACCGCTAAGGGTTCGCGCTTTCATGATGTCGATGGAAATGAATATATAGACCTCTGTCTTGGCGATACCGGTTCGATGACGGGCCATTCGCCGGATGCCACGATTGCGGCGATCCATAAGCAGATTGACAAGGGCATCACGATGATGTTGCCGAGTGAGGATGCATTACTTGTCTCGGCAGAACTTGCTCGGAGATTTGGTTTACCGCTCTGGCAGTTCACCGTATCTGCAACCGATGCCAATCGCCACGTGATTCGTTACGCGCGGATGCTCACTGGTCGTCCGAAGATTGTGGTGATTGATTGGTGTTATCACGGAAGCGTTGATGAGACTTTTGCAACTCTCGATAGCAACCACCACACTGTGGCGCGCGAGGGAAATATCGGCGCACCTGTGCCACTTGATGTGACGACGACTGTAGTGGAGTTCAATGATCTAGGTGCGATGGAACGCGCGCTACAGAGCGGTGATATCGCAGCTATCTTGTTAGAGCCGGCGATGACCAATGTTGGCATCGTGCTACCTGAGCCGGGATATCTCCAAGAGTTGCAACGACTTGCGAAACAATATGGCGCTTACTTGATTATCGATGAGACACACAGTATTTCTTATGGTCCAGGTGGTATGACGGGTGGGCTCGGTTTGAAACCAGATTTCCTCACGATTGGAAAAGCAATCGGTGGTGGAATTCCTACCGGAACTTTTGGTATGACTGTTGAGGTAGCAGCGAAGATAAAAGAGTTTGTCCAACTCGATTTGATTGATACCGGCGGGATAGGCGGAACCCTTGCGGGGAATGCGCTCTCGCTCGCTGCGATGCGCGCCACGCTTACCGAAGTCTTAACGGAAGAGGCATATGCGCGGATGATTCCGTTGGCAGATCGCTGGGCTGATGGGGTCGAAGATGTGATTAGGGAATACGCGCTCTCATGGCATGTGAATCGATTGGGTGCGCGCGCTGAGTACACCTTTACTCCCCGCGCGCCACGAACCGGGCGCGAGGCTGCGGATGCTGGGGATTTTGAGTTAGAGCAGTATCTCCATCTTTACCTTTTAAATGAGGGCTTCTTGCTTACGCCATTTCACAATATGGCGCTCATCTCTCCGGCGACGACGCAGGGCGACGTTGATGCGCATACCAAAGCATTTAGAAATATGATCCGGGAACTAGTTCAGAAATAGGGAAATAACTGGCAGACTCACCACTATGAGGCCGGCGCGGATTCTGATTGTTGAGGATGATCCTTTTATTCGGACGACACTCGCGGCGGCAGTGCGGGCGCAGAACTTCGAAGTAGTGGGCGCAACGGGAGTTGCGCAAGAGGCGCTGCGCATCCAGGCGCAGAGCCCATTTGATATTGCGATGCTCGATTTTGATTTAGGGCCAGGCCCAACTGGAATCGATGTGGCGCATGCGCTCCGCTCACGCCAGGCAAATGTTGGCATCATCATTCTCTCGACATTTCGTGACCCACGTCTTCTTACAACGAAGTTGCCACCGCTTCCTGCCGGTGCGCTGTATTTATGTAAACAAGATATTGATGATGTGAAAAAGATCATCGAGCAAATTTATATTGTTAATGAGACTCGTTTTGGTCGGGTGGTGCGGAAGATTTTCCCGAAGCGGGAGCCGATTCCGCTCACCACTATGCAGATTGAGATTCTTGGCATGGTTGCGCGTGGATTGACGACAGCAGAGATTGCCCGGCAACGAGGTGTGAGTGAGAAGGCAGTTGAGAACACCATTTCTCGTATTTATTCCCAGCTTGAACTGCCGCGCGATTCCACACAGAACCAACGTGTTCATCTCACCCGCGCGTATATGCGCTTGGCAGGGAAATCTAGGTAACCGTGTTACCTACTACGATTACATCGATTTTTGATCGAGTCTCAGGCAATTACATCTTCACCCTGAAGACTTTTCTGATTTTTTCTCTCTTCGGACCAATTGGTGTTGCAATCACTATTCCACGAGAGGACATCACTCTCACCCAACGTGGGTATTGGTTGGTTATTGGTTTGGTATCAGAGATCGCGCTTGGACTCTTCATGCTACTTATTGCGTTCACGATTCTGCCGAGGATTCAGCGGCGGACACGGCCCTTGGGGAAGATTCTGCTCTTGATTGCGTTGGGTGGAGCGTTACGTGGTTTGGTGATTAACCTGATGCCACCACTCTTTGGGTTGCAAGATGAAGTCAATATCTTCTTACGCGCGCTTAATTCGTCGATAACAGTGGCAATCGCAATGGCTGCTATTGGGTTTATTGCTGAGGGGCAAGAGCGATATATCCAGGAGTACCAGGACCTTTATCGGAGATTCTTACTTCTCAAGCGCGAGCGCCAGATTTACATTACGACGAAGCCGGCAGAGCGGTTGAGTGAGGTTTCGGCCTACATCGACAAGGTGACGGCAACGCTAAAAGGTCGGTTAGCTTCCTTTGATGATGCGGAGATATCTGACGAAGATGCCGCTTCGGTTGCGGAAGATATCAAGCAGATTATTGAGAAAAGAATTCGCCCGTTGAGCCACCGACTCTGGTTGGATCGCTCCAATCATGTCTTGCGATTTCGGTTAAGTCGCTTGGTATTGGATGCGCTTCTGGCACGGCAGGTGCCGTATGTGGCTATCGTCACCTTCTTTTTTGCCACCCACCTTATTGGTATCGGCATTCCTCAGGGATTGGTAGTTGCCTTGGGTAGCGCAATCCCAGCCGCACTAACGATCTTCACACTTCTATTTATCGAGGATGTATTGCGCGACAGGCATGTTGTTATTGGTGGCTGGTTGCATCCGTGCATACTTTTACTTATCGCGATTGTTCCCTCTGCGATGACGATGCAGATGCTAGAGATACTCACCGACGGTAGACCTAATGCATATATCTTCTGGTTGCTTGTATCAATGAATCCACTGTTGACGGTCTTGATGACAATGATCAATCAAATCTTTACCGATCGCGCGAAGATTCTGGAATTGCTTGATAAAGCCGTTACTGACGATTTGTTGGAAGAGCACTTACATACTCTTGCCAAGATGAATCAAGATTCTGAGATTGCTACTTACTTGCATGGTTCACTTCAGGCTGAGTTGACGGCGATTGCTCTCCAATTACAACAGGCGGCGACTGCGGGAGATTCGATTGGTGTGCGCAAGATGGTGAAGATGGCGCAGATTGTCATCAATCGGGATATCTCGGAGGACTTCACATCACACGAGAATTCGCCGTTGGATAAGTTAAATGATTTCGCACGGGCGTGGCAGGGGATTGCAGATATCAAACTATCGCTGACCGATACTGAGCATTACTCCATTGATTTCTTAAGCGATGTTTCGCAGTTGGTGGAAGAGGCAGTTTCTTCTGCGGTGCGATTCGGTTTGGCGAGCGCTGTTGAGGTACGTGGGCAGCGCGAGGGGAATTACTTCCACCTCACCATCAGCGATAACGGGCGAAGTAATGGCGTGGGTGGAGCAGGGTTGGGCAGTCGGATTCTCGATGAGTTGGCCCCGGAGCTTTGGAAGCGAAAGTTCATGGATCATGGGACTGTTCTTGATATTCACCTGCCGGCTCATGGCCAGGTTACCAGGGCGAATTCCCGCTGATCCGGGGGCGGTGGGGGTACCCCCACCCGCTATTTCCCTGGGGTAGTTCGGGTCGGGATACTTCTTCCTACCTAATCCCGTAGTGGCTGACCCCGGCTGCTATCCCTCGAATGGAGCGCCGTTCTGCCGTGAAGATAATTCGCCGCAAGAATAAAAACGGCACCCAAATAGATGCGAAAGCAAAGGGTGCCGATGGTGCGAGCGTTGAGGTATCGCATCCGAAATGGGTAAATGCGGTTAGCCAAAGTAAATCTGGCTCAACCGGCTTGATTCTTCAAAATGGAACGAAACTGGAGAACGATTTCAAGGCAAGAAAACATAAAGTCGAATTTGCAAGTGGATTAACTCTTGAGACGGAAATAGTTCAATCTGTTCCCACTCCCATGGGAACTAAACGGACTCTTTGGTACACCCTGGGGATTCCTGGATTAGCGACATTCTTTGTAGCTCGAGATACCACTGGTGTTCCTTACATCAACATTCCACCCAGCACTGCGAGTGCAAGTGCATCTCAAGGCTTTGAAAGACTAAGCGTTCACCAATTCACCTCTCGATTAGAAAAAGAAGGTGCTGGCCTACAAGTAAAGGTCGGAAGAGATCAGTCCATTCAATTTGTCGCGAGAGATAAAACTGAAGTAACGGTTCGCGATAGTGGAGAGATTGAGATTCAAGTAAGGCAAGGCGATAACGTAACGAGAGTTTTTACTGATAAACAAAATGTTGTCTCGCAGATTAACAATACGAACACCATTGCAGAACCTAGTCAAGTAATTGTTGTTCAAGATAATCAGATTCAGAGCATCGTCTCTGCTGAGAAAATTGTCGTTCCGTTGCAGGATGGACGCGAGATAGTTCAACCGGTAAATGGAGATGTTCAAATTGTTTTGGCGAATGGCGTTGTAGAAGCTCCGCCTGCAGACAATGCGATCCCAAATCCAGCTGGGGATGTTGTGATTGTTGCGCCAGAAGCGGCGCCGGTCGCTCCACCGGCACCTCCGGCACCTGAACCTCCGGCACCTGAACCTCCGGCACCTGAA
>Ga0194125_10007584_pt1 | contig 15596 bp, 11 predicted proteins | sample TA2KigC250mmetaG_FD_148626 | JGI IMG/M metagenome (GOLD analysis project Ga0194125, IMG submission 148626) | Freshwater microbial communities from Lake Tanganyika, Tanzania - TA2015034 Kigoma Deep Cast 250m | ecosystem: Environmental > Aquatic > Freshwater > Lake | place: Tanzania: Lake... | reverse complement strand
TAGCTCTCCCCGTGGCTGTTCACTTCTAACTACTGTTGATCCTTCTGGGAACTTTGTATTTTTATTTAAAATCGGGCCTTCAGGCATCTGCTTTAACGCTTTATCAATTAGATCAAAGGCTTGGAGAGTTTCATCAAACCTCACTAACATTCGTGAGTATGCATCTTCACCATTGTATACGATGGGTTCAAAATCTAATTGGCCATATGCTTCATAGCCGGTCATCCTGATGTCTTCTTTTAAACCACTACCTCTAATTACTGGACCCACGGCACCTAAGAAGCGGGCTTTACTCTTGGGTAGTATGCCTTTTCCTTCACATTTTTGTTTTATTCCAGGATCTTTATGGAAGACTGGGGTAAGAGCCTCAACTTTTTTTCTTAATACACTAAGATCTTCTTTGTATACTTTTGCTAGTGATTCGTCAATATCTTTTCTGGCTCCACCAATTAAATTAGTTTCAAGATGTATTCTATGGCCATTGGTTTTTTCATTTAGACTAAGAACCATCTCTCGGTCACGCCATATCTGCATGAAAAGGCTTTCAAAACCTATTGCATCAGCAAATAATCCGAGCCATAGGAGATGACTTTGTAATCTCTGTAACTCACTCCAAATGCTTCTAAGATATTTAGCTCTAATAGGGACTTCGGTGTCGGTTATTTTCTCAATTCCAGCAGAATAGGTTGCCCCATGAATAAAGTTACAGATTCCACATACACGTTCAGTGAGGTAAATGTTACGTTTATAATCATTTAACTCGCAGCCACGCTCAATACCTCTGTGCACATACCCTAGATTAGGTAATACATCCACAATTTTTTCTTCATCTACAAGGAATTTCAAGTGGACTGGTTCAGGTAATACTGGGTGTTGAGGACCAAATGGCAATACGGAATACTTTTTTGTTTTATTACTAATCTCACTCATTCCAATCGCACCTCCAACAACGGTTAGCTTCACGAAGTGCTTCATCCACATTAAATCCAAGTTCTACTTCATCAAAGCTTAAAATTCTAGCTTCTAGAGATAATTCACGGCATTCGACTTTCTCTTGCGTCTTAATTTCATCTAAATTACTTGGGCGAGCAACAAATTCGGTCATATCGATAGATGGCTCTGGCCAACCCTTCCCATTAAATGACTTATCTATTACTGAGGCAACTTTCTTACCATCGCGGAGAGCCTCAATCACACTTTTTGGTCCAAAGACGACATCTCCACCAGCGTAAACTCCCTTAATACTTGTCTCATAATTATCATTAACTACAATGGTTCCATATCGTGTAACTTGAACCCCATAATCTGAGGGTATGCCAACTGTTTGACCTATTGCGGTAATAATTGAATCCACTTCAACTGTAAATTCGCTTCCAGGTATCGGTTCTGGGCGTCTTCTGCCACTTGCATCTGGTTCACCTAGTTTCATGTCTTGAAGCATGAGTTTCAAGGGTTTCCCAGAATTGATTTTTAAGGGGCCCACTAGATACTCAAAGTTTACTCCTTCAGCAATTGCGCCATGAATCTCAAGAGGAGAGGCAGGCATCTCTTTCTCTGTTCGTCTATAATACATTGTTACTTTATCTGCACCAAGTCTCCTTGCTACACGTGCAGCATCAATGCTGCTGTTTCCTCCACCAATAACTGCAACAGATTTTCCTAGGTTGGGTGTTTTATCTTCAACATTAACCATACGTAGAACATCACGGAAATCATAAACGCCTTCGCTGTTTTCACCTTCGATCATGAGTTTGGAGCTCCCTGAGGCACCTAGAGCAAGATAAATGGCATCATATTCTTTTTGAAGAGGTTTAAGATCAGTTATATCCGAGTTAGGCTTGAAAGTAACTCCTGCATCTTTAAAGCGTGCTTGAACTTCTAATTCTAAAATATCTTTAGGCAAACGATATTTTGGGATTCCCCAGAGCATGGCTCCACCGCATTTTGATGTTTTTTCATAAAGGGTGACATTATGGCCCATTAATCCCAAGTAGAAAGCGCAGGCTACTCCACTTGGTCCACCTCCAACTATTGCAATTTTTTTACCAGATGATTTTGATCGTTTAAATTTGCTTTTAAGTGCGGGAGTGTTATCAGCTGCGTATCTTTTTAATAAGCGAATTTGTATTGGCTCATCGTTCTTTTCCTGACGGCAGCCTTCTTGGCAAGGAGCAAAGCAGACACGCCCTAAACAGGCTGGAAGAGCTGCGTTTTCTAGAACTGTATTATATGCTGCTATGGGGTCACCTTGTGCAATTTGTCGAATATATTTGGGAGCATTCACCATACTGGGGCATTCTTCTCTGCAACGACCATAAAATCTTAAAATAGGTGGTTCAGGTCCTACTGCAGGTTTAAGTAAAGTTGTTGGTGAATCCTCGACTTTAATGGATTTTCCACCTAAATCCACGTTAATTCCAGAGATTTTTAATTTGAATAAGTCTTGTAATTCATTTTCTGCAATAAAAGCAGCTGGAAAAACGGATGTTATACTAGGAATAACATCTTTTTTCAGTGATTTTAAATGTAAATTAATTACATCAATTCCTTTCTCGAAATGATAAACTAACTCAATAGATTCGTCTTGATCTAATGCTGTAATTGTTAAGAATCTAACATTTTGAGACTTTAATTCATTTATCACGAGTGAGATCTCGGAGGGTGTAGTCTTGAGATCATCAAGTTTGCTTTTTATTTCGTAGTGTTGTATAGCCAAAAATATCACCCTACCTCTTTCTCGCTTTTTTCAGCGAGTTTCTGTAATGCTAAAACAACTCCATCAACTATCTGCTCTGGCCTTGCAGCACAACCTGGAACATACACATCAATTGGAATAACTTTGTCAACTCCTCCATTTGTATTTGGGCAATTATGGAAAATTGCCCCAGAACATGCACATTCTCCAATAGCTATTACAACTTTAGGTTCAGGCATTTGGTCATATAGGTTTTTTAGCACTCTTTGATTCCGCTTATTACTAGGTCCAGTTAGAAGCATTACATCGGCTTGTTTTGGATCACCAATATTTACAATGCCAAATCTTTCTGCATCGAATTTTGGTGTTAGAGCAGCAAGTATCTCTATGTCGCACCCATTACAGCTACCACAATCGTAATGTAATACCCAAGGCGATTTCAACCGAGCTTTTGTCATAATTTTCATATTCGCATCACAACCCTTGAAATTAATCCAACAATGTTTGCAATGATTAGGAGAACACCCACAGACCAAGTGGTTTTTAACATGCTCTTCCAATTTAATCGAGGATAGACGTTGTCTATCACTAATACTACAAAAAATAGGATGAGGGCTAAAAATATACCAATAATTATTGGTGTCGCCCAAAAAAGAGTGACTAAACTAAGCATTAGTACAATCTTTGTCCAATGACCTAACTCTACTAATGCAAGTGTGTATCCACTGAATTCTGTAAAAACTCCCCTAACAAGTTCCTGATGAGCATGAGCAGACGCAGAAACATCATAAGGGGATTTCTTCAAATCAATAATTAAAACAGGGATTAAAGCAAGGAAAACAAGGGGTAGGTATGTTAATAGTGGATAATTTAAGCTTAGAATTCTTTGAACCATGAAGCTGCCTGTAACATAATAAATACTTATTGCCATTAAGAGGAGGATTGGTTCATAACTCATCATACTTATTAATTCTCTTTTTCCTCCCAGAACGCTGTATGGTGATTTTGAATTAAGACTGGCAACAATAAGGCAAAGGTCTGCGATAGCGACTGTGAATATTATTAATAAAAGATCTTGACCAAAAGCCAAGAGTGCAAACGAGGTTAAACTAAAAGCAAAGTAACCAAATGCTAAAATTGGTTGAATACTACTTGAAATGAATGGTTGTTTTCCCCAAAGTTTTATGACATCATAAAATGGTTGAATTAAGGGTGGACCCATTCTGCTCTGCATCCTGGCTGTTAGTTTTCTATCAATACCCATTATGAAGCCACCTAATATAGGTGCAAATAAGACTAGGATTACTGGTAGTACTATATTTAGAATATTATTTTCAGCCATCAGAACATCACCGCAAAGAAGAGAAGCATCATTATTATTGATCCAATAATTTTTGCTATCTCAATTAATCTATCATTATTATATTCTTGTTCAAAAAATTGAGCTGATGTTTCAATTTTGACTATTCCATCAGCAGTACTTCTAAATCCAGTTGGATCATCTGCAACATTTTCTCCACTTAAATAAGGTGGTTTAATGACACCACCTTTCTTTTTTGCTATGAAATACCCTGACATAATAATAATGATTGTTAATATCCAGATTGGGTAAGTAACAAAACTTCCAACTCCTGTATCGACATTTAGAAGAGTTAAAGATATGTTCGAATAATAATCTTCGGGTAAAGTTGGCAAGATTATTAGATTTAAAATTGATGAAATCCCTGCACCTAAGGTTACTATTAATCCAAATAATGAGAGCATAGATATCGAGTAGGGCCAAGTAACTTTTTCATTACCATACTTTTCGCCGTCCATTGGCAAAACTGTGAGATATGCTAACCATTTAATATAATATACAGAAGTTGCTGCACTTCCTAGTACAATAATTAGGATAATCAACATTGATGAAATATAATATGAAGAGGTTAGTGCATCAATAGCCACCCACTTCCCAAGAAGCATACCAAAAGGCGGAAGGAACATGCTCATCATAGCCACGATCATTATTAGGCTTGTTGCAGGAAGACGTCTGAGTAATCCTTCCCAATCCTCAATTAGTGTACTTTGAACTCTATTCTCAACTACTCCTACACAAAGGAATAGTAATCCTTTAGAAATTGAGTGAAAAACAAGAAGCGTCAGAGCAGCAGTATAACTTAGTGGTGTATTAATGCCAACACACATAGTGATTAAGCCTAGATTTCCAATCGTAGAATAAGCTAAAATCCCTTTAGAGACTCTCTCGTTTAAAGCCAAAAATGCGCTAATTAAAAACGTGAATGCTCCAATTAAAGCAATACTATACCCTAAAGCAGTATTACTCAGAGGAGGGGCAATCTTTAGAATTAAATAAATTCCTGCATTGACCATCGTACCTGAATCTAAACTTGCATTAACTGGCGTTGGCGCAACCATTGCACCCTGAAGCCATTTGTTAAATGGAAATTGAGCTGACTTAGTAAAAGCAGCAAAGGCTAGCGAAGCAAAAAGCATTAGAACAATAGGATTTGGTGATAGTTTCAAGATTTTATCAATGGCAATAGTGTGGAAATATAATTGACCAATGAATAAGGCAGCAACAAAAGCAACTCCACCTACCAAATTCATCCATAATGCTGTTAATGAATTTTTAATAGCAATCTCCGTTCCATCGTGCCTAATTAATTCGTAACTGCATAGAGTAGTAATTTCCCAAAAGAAGTATAACCAGTAAAGACTATTTGAAAAAACTAAACCATTCATTGCACCAAGCAAAAGTAGCATAAAGAAAAAGAAACGGTTTTGACGGCTTCCATGAAGATGAAGGTGTTCTTCATGCTCATCCATATAACTGAGTGCATATATTACAACAAGAGAACCAATTATACTAATAATTAGACTCATTAAAAGACTCAGATTATCGATAATTATTAAAGGAGTAACTTCAGCACCATGAAGTATAAACTCAAAATATAAAACAGGGAATAATTGTAAAATTGATAACCCAATAACTAGAATATTTTTGTACTTAAAACCTGTATACAGGAAATAAGTTAGTAATATTAAATCAAAAACCAATACCAAAATCTCAAAAATTGGTGCAGGCTCATAATGTAAGCCTCCAGAATTATATAATAATAAAGATGACCCAATGAGTATCAACGAAGTTAGTCCAACAATTACTCTTCGAGCAATTTTATTATTCAAAATTAAGCAACCAAACCCAGCCAAGGGGGGGACCCCCACAGTTAATGCAATAAGTATTTCTTGATTCATAACTACTCCTCAACTTGAGAATAATGTAAGGTTTTCCGAGAATTTATCTACATATAAAACAAATATGTTTTGGTACGAATACGCAAAAAATTCTACATCACCCTTACGAACCATCTTCTACGCTTTTAACAGATTAGATTTAAATCTATCGCTAAGTAGTATATACAATTTCTTGATAAGAAGAAAGAAGTTGTTATAGAAGCAAAAATTAATATAATTTTTGTCTTTTTATCTAAAAATATATTAAACTTATAGATATTTTCGCTTTTTTTCATCAATTTTTACTTATATACATTATGACTCTAATAAATACTATACATATTTGTATGGATCATCGAGTATAGGGATAGTAATATATATCTGACCATGGGATGTATTGAGAGGCGCGAAAGAACTTTGGATAAGTATGTTGAAGGAGTATATAAGAGCCTTGTAGAAAAAGACCCACTCCAAAAGGAGTTCCATCAAGCTGCTTATGAAGTTCTGGCAACTATTGAGCCTGCAATTAAAAAGTTCCCTAAATATCAAGATAACGCAATTCTTGAGAGGGTTGTTGAGCCAGAACGAATTATTCAGTTCCGTGTACCCTGGAAGGATAAAGATGGTAAGATCCAGATTAACAGAGGTTATCGTGTACAATATAACTCTGCAATTGGGCCATACAAAGGCGGCTTCCGTTTCCATCCCACAGTTAACCTTGGTGTCATGAAATTCCTAGGATTTGAACAAATATTCAAAAATAGTCTAACAAGCCTACCAATGGGTGGAGCAAAAGGTGGTTCAGACTTCGATCCTAAGGGAAAAACAGACAATGAAGTCGAATCATTCTGTACAAGCTTCATAATGGAGATGTATAAGCACATTGGCCAATTTGTTGATGTACCAGCTGGTGATATTGGTGTTGGTGCACGTGAAATTGGTTACATGTATGGAGCTTATAGAAAAATAACTAACCTCCACGGGACATGTGTACTAACTGGAAAAGGTGTAGTATATGGTGGAAGCTTAGCAAGGACTGAAGCGACTGGATATGGTGCAGTATACTTCTGTGATGAGATGCTTAAGACTAAGAAAGAATCCATGAAAGGAAAAACTGCTCTAGTTAGTGGAAGTGGAAACGTTGCTCAATATGCAGTTCAAAAATTGATCCAACTTGGAGCTAAACCAGTAACATTGAGTGACTCTGATGGATACATTTATGATCCTGCGGGAATCGATGAGAAGAAACTTGAATATGTTCTCGAATTAAAGAATGTCAAGAGAGGACGTATCAAAGAATATGCAGAGAAATACAAAGGAGTAACATACGAGGCAAAGAAGACTCCATGGGGAGTAAAAGCAGATCTAGCATTCCCGAGTGCAACACAAAACGAATTAAATGAAAAAGATGCTGAAATATTAATCAAGAACGGTTGCATTGCAGTAACTGAAGGAGCTAATATGCCTTGTACCTTAGAAGCCATATCCGTATTACAGAAAGCAAAAGTACTCTATGCACCAGGTAAAGCAAGCAACGCTGGTGGCGTAGCAACAAGTGGGCTAGAGATGGTTCAGAATAGTCAACGCTACTTCTGGAGCTTCGAAGAAGTCGATGCAAAGTTACATGGAATCATGGTAAACATCCACAAAGCAGCATATGACACAGCCAAGTTATTCGGTGAACCGGGTAACTATGTGATGGGTGCAAATATTGCAGGCTTCTTAAAAGTTGCTGATGCAATGATTGCACAAGGCGTTTACGCATAAATCCCTTTTTTTAATTTTTTAACTTTTTTTTATAGAAAAAAATATGCTATTAGTTAATTTTCTTAATAAGCATAGTAATTATAGAATGTACAGATTTTTATAGTATCAATCATAATTACTGTGATACCTTAATGTACGAAATTGTTCATAAGGAAACACTATCGCATAATGTTAAATTAATTGAAGTATCTGCACCAGCTGTTGTTAAAAAAACAAAACCAGGTCAATTCGTGATTATTAGAATTCATGAGAAAGGAGAAAGGTTCCCTATTACTATTGCTGATTCCAATCCAGTAAAGGGAACACTTACACTAATATATGCTGAAGTTGGTAAATCAAGTAGCTTATTAGGAAAAATGAAAGTAGGAGAATCTATCTTAAATCTAGCAGGACCACTTGGGAATCCAACTAAGATCAAAAATTATGGTAAAATTTTGTGTGTGGGAGGAGGAGTTATGGTTGGTGCTCTTCTCTTACAGCTTAGAGCATTAAAAAATGCGGGAAATGAAATTATTACTATAGTTGGTGCAAGGAATAAGGATCATTTGATTCTAGTCGATGAAATTAAAAAAGTTTCCAATAAAACCTACTTAGCTACTGATGATGGATCAGAAGGTTATTTAGGTATAGATTTTCTTTCAGATATCTTAAAAGAAAACAAATTTGATCATGTTTTCACAATTGGTCCTACTAGTATGCAGAAAATTGTTTCAGAAATGACAAATAATTATCACATTCCAACAACAGTTAACTTATTCCCCATTATGGTTGATGGAACTGGAATGTGTGGCGCATGTAGGGTGACCATAGGGAACACAACAAGGTTTGCATGTGTACACGGCCCAGATTTTGATGGACATCAAGTAGATTTTGATGAATTAATTTCTAGAATGAGATTCTATAACCCGAATGAGAAAATCGCTATGGTACTTTATGATGGAAGGTAAAAAAAAATGGTAGCAAAAAAAAGTCAAATAGAAATGCCTAGGCAAGATCCAAGTAGTAGGATAAAAAATTTTGATGAAGTAGCAACTGGCTATTCAACTGAAATGGCTCTTGAGGAAGCCTCAAGATGTCTAAACTGCCCTAAACCTCAATGTGTAAAAGGATGTCCAGTAGAAGTACCAATACCTGAATTCATTAAATTAGTGAAAGAGGGTAACTATCTTGAGGCTGCTAAAAAAATTAAGGAAAAAAATGCTTTACCTGCTATCTGTGGAAGGGTATGCCCACAAGAAGATCAATGCCAAAAAAATTGTATCTTGGGAATAAGAGGAGACCCAATAGCTATTGGTAGATTAGAAAGATTTGCTTCTGATTATGAACGTAAATATTCGACAATTCAAAACCAAGAAATCCCTCATACTGGTGGAAAAGCTGCTGTTGTTGGCACAGGGCCTGCGGGATTAACAGTTGCTGCAGATCTAGCGAAATTGGGTCATAAAGTAACCATATTTGAAAGTCTTCATATTGCTGGTGGGGTTTTAATGTACGGGATTCCTGAATTCAGGCTCCCAAAAGCAATTGTCCAAAATGAAGTTGAGTACATTAAAAGTTTAGGGGTAGAAATTAGATTAGATTCTACTGTTGGAATGCTAGCGACGATTCAAGAAATATTTAATGAAGGATACGATTCAATTTTTATTGGCTCAGGGGCTGGTTTACCCAACTTTTTACTAATTCCAGGAGAAAATTTGAAAGGTGTTTACTCAGCTAATGAATTTCTCATACGTACAAATCTAATGAAGGCATATAAATTCCCAGAGTATGACACACCAATTAGAGTTGGTAAAAAAGTTGGTGTTATAGGAGCGGGAAATGTCGCCATGGATTCAGCTCGTTGTGCTCTACGCCTTGGTGCAGAACGTTCTTACATCATATATAGAAGAAGCCGTGATGAGATGCCCGCTAGAATAGAAGAGGTAGAGAATGCTGAAGAGGAAGGAATACACTTCGAATTCCTAACAAACCCAATCAGGTTCATTGGTAATTCAAGAGGATATTTGGAGAAAGTTGAATGCATACACATGAAACTTAGTGAACCAGATTCGAGTGGGAGAAGGCATCCAGAACCAATATCAAGAAGCGAATTTATGATCGAACTTGATACAGCAATTATAGCTATTGGTCAATCTCCTAATCCAATTATCCAACAAACTACTGAAGGCTTAGAGGCTACAAGGCATGGTACTATTGTTGTTAATGAGAACACAATGGAGACGAAAATTCCAGGAGTATTCGCTGGTGGTGATGTTGTGAGCGGTGCAGCGACTGTAATTAGCGCTATGGGAGCTGGAAGGATTGCAGCAAAATCGATGCATCAATACATTTTATCAAAAATTGGCTCTTCACAATAATTTTATCTGATAATGTTAAATACATAGAATCTTTACTAGTATTGATCCCAATTGGAAAAAGCTCTGATCCTTCTTAAAATTGAGTGCCTTGGAGAAGATTGCATCGAAGAAGTTCTTGGCAGGTTAAAAGAGAAACCTGAAGTTAAGGAGTCAGGTATGACTTTTGGAGAGTATGACATTTACTTAATTGCAGAAGTCGCGAAATCTTTAGAAATGACAAAACTAGTCATGGATATTAGAGGGTATCCATCAGTAATTTCTACAACTACTTTACTCATTGTAAGTTAAAAAGCATTATAAAATTTTTTATTTTTATTGAGGAATAATGTTGCATGTTATTGTAGATTTTATACCTTCAACTTCTCGAATCTTCACAACAACTTCTCTCAATGAACTTCGGTTATCTGATTGAATCATAATATACATGTCATATGGACCATATAGAAAATGAGCTGTAGTCACACCAGAGACTGCTCTGATTTTGTCAATATTTTCGCGTTTAAATGTTGCACCTAAAACAACTAAAATCAGGGCTTGTTCCATAACAATCATTTAATAACTAATTATAAGTTAATTTAAAGTTATCCAGTTAAAAATATATTTGCATAACGAATTGAAAATTTACGTTTTATTGTTTATTTGAATATGAAAAAATCGTTTAAAATTATCAAATGTAGAAGTGTTGCATAGAATATAAAACTCGCTGGAAATGTATTTATATTATTTATTGTACATATCATTTGGTGATTTTACTGGAACGTGCTCTGATTCTTATCAAAACGAGATCGCCCTCAGACTCAGAATTATATAAGAAACTAAAAGCCCATCCCAAAGTCGTTGAAACGAATTTAATTTATGGGCCTTATGATATCTACACACTATGTGAAGATTCGACAACAATGGGAATAAAACGTACAGTTGTTGACATTAGAAACATGTCTGGTGTTGTATCAACATTAACTTGCTTAATATCTGATTAAATTTTAGTTTTAAAATTAGGGAATAAGTTCAACCTTAATTTTTTTTGTCTCATTCATTTTTTTAATCTTTTCAGTGAAATCAGTGAACAAGGCAACTAACCATGTGGGCATGCATGCTGAAGTGAAAATAGTTTCAAGCCTATCACTGCTAATATTTAGAGTATCTAGTGTCTTTTTCATAATATCTACACGATCAATTGCTTCAAGATTTCCGGTTAAGTAGTTACATTGTGTAGGCAAACATCCACTGATAATTACTCCGTCAGCTCCATTTTTGAATGCTGATAATATGTGTAATGCATCAATTCTTCCTGTGCAGGGAACTCGAATTATTCTGATGTTTTCGGGATATTCAAGCCCCATATTTCCAGCTGCATCAGCTGCTGCATAACTACACCATTGACAAGCGAATGCAATTATTACTGGTTCATCTTTCTTTTCTTCACTTATCCATTTTGGCGTCATAATTGCTTTGATTTTTGGTATAAGTTGATCATCTTTGTAGTGTCTTAATTGCATTGCAGATACAGGACATACTGCTGCACAGATTCCGCATCCTTCACAAGCAGCTTCAATAATTTTTGGTTCTCCAAATGCACTCCAATCAATTGCTTTAAAGGGACAAATTGAAGCACATGCACCACATCCAACACATTTTTCCTCATCAACCCATGCTTTCGCTAAGTCAATCTCCATATTACCTTTAACAAGTAAACTAGCTACTCTACCAGTTGCACCTAGAGCTTGAACTAGACTTTCCTGGATATCTTTAGGTCCATGACATGCCCCAGCGATAAAGATCCCATCGACAACGGTATCTAAGGGTTCTAATTTTGGACCGCGTTCAGCGAAAAAGCCATCCATTGATAGAGGAATTCGAAGTTTTTCGGCAAGTTCAGCTGTTCCTTTTGATGGCTCAAGTCCAGTAGATAATACGACCATATCAACGTAAAGATGCACATGTTCACCAAATTCGTCTTTAAGTTCAAGTCTTATGTCATTATTTTCAGTTTTAACGACTTGTTCGACTTCGCCACGTAACATCCTAACTCCTAAATCTTTTGCTCGATAATAATAGTCTTCATAATGCTTCCCAGTTAATCGTATGTCCTTGTTTATTATGGCTATACCTGCCTCAGGGTAACGTTCCATAATGTCTGTTGCATGTTTAACAGCGATTCCACAACAAATTTTACTACAGTATTCATGAATTTTAGGATCCCTTGATCCAACACACTGGATCATGGCAATACGTTTTGGTTCAACTTCATCACTAGGTCGAATGACTTTTCCTTTAGTTGGTCCAGTCATATCAAGCATTCTAGCTAATTGAAGCTGTGTAATTACATTCGGATTTTCACCATAAGAATAGAGTCCTTTTGGATTAAATGATTCGAATCCAGTTGTAACAATCACAGCGCCAACATTAATAGCGATTTCGCGTGTTTCTTCTTGTAGATCAATAGCTTTAACAGGACATATATCACTACATTTATTACATTTTATACAGTTACCAGGATCAATTGAGTAAATTCTTGGGAGCGCTTGATCACTTAAAATATAAATTGCCTTACGTTTACTCCATCCAAAATTAAATGAATCAGGTATTTCTACTGGGCAAACTTCTTCACATTTACCACACCCCATACAAAGTTCTTGGTTAACTCCACGAGGTTTCATTGTTAAGGTAGCCTTGTAATCGCCGATATGTCCAGTAAGTTGCTTCAATTCAGTTGAGGTTAATATGTTGACATAAGGATGATAGGTGATAGAGTTCCTATAGAAGCATCTCCTATGAAGCTCATTATCACATGGTGAGACACAGGTTCCACAATCTTCTGTTGAGAACACTGATCCAAGTTGAAGTGCATGACCTCCAAGGAATGGTGTGCGTTCAATCAAGTATGCTTCGATTCCTAAATCTCCAAGTCGTTTAGCTGCTTCTACCCCTGCAATACCTCCTCCAATAACTAGAATAGATTTTTGTATTGGGACCTTTGCTTTGCCTATTTCTTCAAGAGTTTTAACTCTTTCAACAGCAGCATTAATGATCAATTTTGCTTTTTCAGTAGCTTTTAAGATTTGGTTAGGATAAATGAATGCTACCTGTTCTCGAATATTAGCTATCTCAAGCAAATATCGATTAAGTTTAACTCGCTCCATCATACGTTGGAAAGTTTGTTCATGCAACCAAGGTGAACATCCAGCAATAACTACTCGGTTAATTTTGTTATCCCTTATAGCCTCACTAATTCTTTTTAAACCAATTTCACTGCACGCAAACTCACTTTCTTCTGCATAAACAACACCAGAAAGCTTAGATGAATATTCAACTAAAGAAGTTGTGTCAACACTTTTAGCAACATTTAACCCACATCTACAAACAAAAACGCCTATACGAAAATCATCTTTTGAACTCATGGTCTCACCTCCAAAATTTGTGAAGTCAGAGAACCCAATTCTGTTAAAAATTGTTCAAGCATTGAGCCACAGCTCTTTAAAACTCTAATAGGCATTGGTTTCCCATAGTATGAGTACATATTTTCCAGAATCTTTAACTGAGCATCAGCATGATCAACGCCTTTCTGATAATGACACCGATCTTTAATACATCCAATTAACATAATCCCTTTTGCACCAAGTTCTAATGCACCTAAAATATGCCTTAAACTCACAACACTCATACATGGAACATAGATAGGAGTAAACGCAGCAGAATATTTTGATCCATAGAAACCAGCAGCATCTAAAAGTCTATACCCACAGTCATTGCATGCAAATCCAATTATTTTTGAGGAGTCGGAACCATTAATCGCTGCTTTAACTTGGTCCATAATTAGTTCAAAACCGAAGTTAGGGTTTTCAAGAGCTTTCGTTGGGCAACTTGAAATGCATAGACCACAGCTCTGGCAGAGTATATCATCAAATCTAACTGGTCCTTCAACAGGCATTGAAATTGCTTTGTATGGGCAGGCATTAACACATACTCCACACCTACCACATGCATCAGCGTTTACTGTGGGGGTTAAAATTGGTTTAGAGGCATCAACTTCACGCATTAGAAATAGACTAGCCATAGCTGCAGCTGCATTAGCTTGTGACACTGATTCAGGGATATCTTTAGGTGCGTGACAAGCTCCTGCAATGAATATTCCTGGATTTTTAGTCACCGTGCTAGCAACCTTGATATCAACCTCGTTGTAAAAACCATACTTATCTATCTCTAAACCTAGTTTTTCTGCCAAGTTTTTGGTTCCAGTGCTTGGAACCATACCTGTAGATAGAACAATCATATCACTCTGTAATGTCTTATTTTTCCCTTGACCATCCGTATATTCAACAATTAGACGATCATTAACTTCTTTTACTACATTAAAATTACCGTAAATGAAATTTATTCCAAGGTTTTTTACACTATTATAAAACTCTTCATAATATTTTCCTCCAGCTCGGATATCTTTGAAGAGTATAGTGATATCGATATTTCCACCTTGATGTAGTTTAATCTCTTGGGCATGCTTCATGGCAGCCATACAACAGTACCTGCTACAATACGGATTAATTTCAGGGTCACGAGAACCAGCACATTGAATCATTACAATCTTTTCAGGTTTCTTTCCATCACTTGGCCTTGTAAGTATACCTGATGTAGGTCCTTCACCATCAAGGTATCGTGCTAACTGGAACTGGTCAATGACATTAGCATATTGTATGCCAAATTTGGGATATGGTTTAGGATCAAAGTTTTCAACCCCAGTAGCAACAATTATTGAACCAACATAGATGTCTTTGTACGTGATCTTTTGGCTGAAGTCTATTGCTTGGTTAGGGCAAACACGTTCACATAAGCGACAACTTCCTTTTGTTAGGTAAAGACAGGATTCAGAATCGATGAGATGTTTTCTTGGTATAGAATTTGAATATGGAATATAAGCTGCTTTTCTTTTACTTATTCCTCCATTAAATTCATCTAAAACCGAAACTGGGCAACGTTCACTACACTGACCACAAGCAACACATTTCTCAGGATCAATATAGCGAGGATTTCTTTTTATATGAACACGGTACCCAACTGGTAACCCGATTATTGCTTCAACTTCACTGTAATCCAATACTTCGATGTTGGGCTCATTTCCAACATCTGCCATCTTTGGGCCACCGATACATATCGCACAACTGTCTTCTGGGAATGTTTTTCCGAGGAGAGGCATCAACCCTCCAATTGTTGGTTCCTTTTCAACAAGGTGAACCATAATGCCAAGTTTAGCAAGATCAAGAGCTGCATGAATCCCAGAGACTCCTCCACCTATGATTAAGACTTCATTGAATCTCTGAATTACTTTTCGTTCAAGAGGAGTCACTTTATTTGCTTTCGCCAAAGAAACTCTTAAAAGAGTTTTAGCTTTTTCAGTTGCCTCATCATAATCATGAACCAACGCAGATTGTTCACGTATATTTGTCATTACTAATAAGTTGGGATCTAATCCTGCTGATTCCATTGTTTTCTTTAAAGGAGATTCTAAGCGAACTCTGGATCCAGTTAACACAATCACGTTTTTT
>Ga0194125_10007582_pt1 | contig 15599 bp, 12 predicted proteins | sample TA2KigC250mmetaG_FD_148626 | JGI IMG/M metagenome (GOLD analysis project Ga0194125, IMG submission 148626) | Freshwater microbial communities from Lake Tanganyika, Tanzania - TA2015034 Kigoma Deep Cast 250m | ecosystem: Environmental > Aquatic > Freshwater > Lake | place: Tanzania: Lake... | reverse complement strand
TCAACCTGCAGGGCGGCAGTCCCGAGGGCTACAGCAAGTCGCAGCCGTGGCACAACTCGGCGTTCGAGAACGACGGCCGGCTTCGGCCCGTTTACATGGCGCGGCTGGAGCGAATTCTGGATCGCGCCGACGAGCTGGGCATGGCGGCCATCCTCGGCATCTTCTACTTCGGCCAAGACCAGCGGCTCACCGACGAGGCTGCCGTGGTGCGCGGCGTGGACAACGCGGTGGATTGGGTGCTGGAGCGCGGCTATCGCAACGTGCTCATTGAGGTGAACAACGAATGCAACGTGCGCGCTTATGACCACGCGATCCTGCGGCCGGATCGCGTCCACGAGTTGATCGAGCGCGTGAAGGCGCGCCAGCGCGACGGACGGCGGTTGCTCGTCAGCACCAGCTACGGCGGAGGCGCGGTGCCGCGCGAGAACGTCGTTCGCTGCGCCAACTTCCTGCTCCTGCACGGCAACGGCGTCCGCGAGCCGGACCGCATCCGCAAGATGGTGGACGACTGCCGCGCGATGCCGACGTATCGCGGCCAGCCGATCCTGTTCAACGAGGACGACCACTTCGATTTCGACAAGCCCGACAACAACATGCTCGCCGCCATCAGCCGCTACGCGAGCTGGGGCTTCTTCGATTTTCGCAAGAAGGGCGAAGGCCACGACGACGGCTACCAGAGTGTGCCGGTGAACTGGGGCATCAGTTCGCCGCGCAAAGGGGGGTTCTTCGAGTTGCTCGCCCAAGTGACGGGCGCGGCGTCACCGGCGAAGCGGCCATGAACACCGCGCGCCCACTGGAGATACCCGCATCGCAACGCTTGCGCGAGCGGCCGAAAACTAATTGCAGAGTTAGCTAACTCCGGAATAATCTTTGCCGCGATGAACGAGATCATCATGCAGGTCGCCCGATCCCTGGCTTGCCGCGCCCGTTTGAAAATCCTCTCTTGCTTGGCGGCCGACAAAGACGTTTCGCCGACGGATTTGTCCCGGCGCCTCCACATGCCTCTGCCCGTGGTGTGCGCGCATTTGCGGCGGCTCTCCGCTTCGGGGCTGATCCAGCGTCGGCTGTCCGGAGCATGGTGTTACGCGGTGGCGCGTTCGCCCTACAGCCAACAGGCGTTCAGCGGACGGGTTGCCTCTTGGCTGTTCTCGATCCTGGAGCAACCGCGCCAACACGTGCCGCGCGAAGATTCGGCCGGGCGGGCGCCGGGGCAGGCCGCGGACGCGGAGACCCGTCTGCACGCGATTGTGTTCAACGCGGCGACGGCGTTCACGAATATGCGGCGTCTGCAAATTCTGCATTGCATCGCCGGCGGCGGGACTGTGGAAAGCGAGGAACTGGCCGCCAAACTCAAGATGTCCAGCGCCGCGCTGAGTCGGCACACGTCGAAACTGGTGCGGCGTGGTTATGTCGAGGCCGTCCGCAAAGGCTACTTCCTCCGCTATAGTTTGGCCCGGACAAACCAGACACCGATTCACACGCGGTTTTGGATGTTGGTGCGCGCGGAATGGCAGAAAAAACTAATTCCGGAGTTAGCTAACTCCGCAATTAGTTCTTCCAGTGACCGCCCGCGCCTCAGGTCGCCGACGGAGCAGTAACAGAGGGGCCAAATGAACCGCCCCTTCGCCTTCTGTGTTAGCGCTTTGGTCTTTGCCGGCATGGCCTCAGGGCCGTTTTCCACCGCGCGCGCGGCTGACCGTCTCAAAGTCAGCGATAACAAGCGTTTCCTCGTCCATGAAGACAACCGGCCGTTTTTCTATCTCGGCGACACGGCGTGGGAACTGTTCCATTGCCTGACGCGCGAGGAGGCCGATCTTTACCTGCGCACGCGGGCGGAGCAGACGTTCACGGTCATCCAGGCGGTCGTGCTGGCGGAGTTCGACGGTCTGCGGATGCCGAACGCCTACGGCCACGTGCCGCTGCGCAACGACGACCCGACACAGCCGGTCGAGGAGTATTTCCAGCACGTGGACTGGATCACGCGCCGCGCGAACGAACTCGGCCTGTGGGTCGGCATGTTGCCGACGTGGGGCGACAAGTGGAGCAAGCGCTGGGGCAAAGGCCCGCTCATCTTCACGCCGCAGAACGCGCGCGCCTACGGCGAATGGCTGGCGCGGCGTTACCGCGACGCGAAGATCACCTGGATCCTCGGCGGCGACCGCGCCATCGAGAACGACGGGCAGCGCGAGATCATCCGCGCGATGGCCGCTGGCTTGCGCGCGGGTGACGGCGGCGCGCACTTGATCACGTATCATCCGAGCGGCGGCAAGCACTCGGCCGACATGGTCCACGACGAGCCGTGGCTGGACTTCAACATGATCCAGAGCGGCCACGGCGAGAAGAACATCTGGAGCTTCCACGATCCAGTGAAGAAGCGACGCTTTGTTGACCAGCGCACCGCATGGCAGGAAGCCATCCATCTGCCCGGCGCCAACCAGATGCGCCACGCCCGCGCGCTGATGGAGTCGCGTCCCTTTCTGACGCGCATCCCCGATCAGTCTGTCATTGCAGGTGATGCGGGGACAGGCGCGGATCATCTCCAAGCTACACGCGACGCGCAGGGGAGCTACGCGATGGTCTATTCGCCGTCGGGGAAACCGTTCAAGGTGCGCATGGACAAGATCGCTGGCGCGAAGGTCAAAGCATCGTGGTTCAACCCGCGCAACGGCGAGGCGAGCGCCATTGGAGATTTCACCAACACCGGAGAGCGGGAGTTCACGCCGCCGACCAGCGGTGAAAACAATGACTGGGTGCTGGTGTTGGATGACGCGGCGAAAGACTTTCGGCCGCCGGGAACGCGTGTTGATAAATGAGGACGTGAACTTTGATAAAGCCGAAGGCTCTGGACTGCTGAGAGCATCGCAGCTTTCGGCGTCGGTTACATCGCAAAGGCCCTCAAAGCTGTAGTCCCTACAGCAGTCCAGAGCCTTCGGCTTCACCGACAGGAAGTGATGAAGACATTACAACGGTGTGTTTGCTTGGCTGCGCTGGCAAGAGTTGCGTTGGCGCCTGCCTGCGCGGCGGAAATCCCGCCTTCGGCGTGGAAACATCTCTCCAGCAAGACCGGCGAACTGCCCGTGCCAAACGGCGGCACGCAACAGACTGCTTGCGTCACCGCTGACTTCGACGGCGACGGCGTGGCGGATATCGTCATCGCCGAGCGCACGCAGGCGCCGGCCATCATCTGGCTGCGGCACACGGCGAAGGGTTGGGAGAAGTTCGTCATTGACGACACGTTCCAAACACCCGAGGCCGGCGGCCTCGCCTTTGACGTGGACGGCGACGGCGACCTCGATCTCATCATTGGCGGCGACTATCGGAGCGACGAGTTGTGGTGGTATGAGAACCCGAAGCCGGACTTTGCCGCGAAGACGCCGTGGAAGCGGCGGCTAATCCAGAAAGGCGGTGGCAAAGCGCGCCACGACCAGGCCATCGCAGACTTCAAGGGCGCGGGCAAGCCGCAGCTAATGTTCTGGAGCCAAGGGGCGCGGAAATTGTTCATGGCCGAGATTCCTGCTGACCCGCGCGCGGCAGAGTCGTGGCCGGTGACGGAGATTCTCAACACGTCGAAGGTGAAGGCCGCCATCAAACAGGAAGGCATGGCGGCGTTTGACGTGGATGGCGACGGCAAGAGCGACCTGCTCGCGGGCATTCACTGGTTCAAACACAACGACGGCAACAACTTCAAACCCATCCAAATCGCCGACCATCCGGGGCGCGTGGCAGCGGGGCATTTCAAGCCGGGCAAGATCGCGCAGATCATCATGGCTCCCGGCGACGGCGACGGGCCGCTGTTGTTCATCGAGTGCGAGGGCGACCCGGCCGACCCGAAGTCGTGGACGCGCCGCGACCTGCTGGGGCGGAAGGTCATCCACGGCCACAGTCTCGCACTTGCCGACATCAACGGCGACGGGCATCTCGACATCCTTTGCGGCGAGATGGCGAAGTGGGGCCGCAAACCGGAGCCAGACAATCCTGACGCGAAGGCGTGGATTCTCTACGGCGACGGCCAGAGCAACTTCAAAGTCACCGTGCTTGCCACAGGTCTTGGTTTCCACGAAGCCCGCGTCGCCGACGTGAACGGCGACGGCAGGCCCGACATCGTCAGCAAGCCCTACAGTTGGGACACGCCGCGGCTGGACATCTGGCTCAACCTCGGCAACGCGCCCGGCGGCAAGACACTACCGTAAGCAGCTCACAGGCCCCCGGAGGCTTGGACCTTGACGCCGTTCTGCTGGGCCACGGCCGGCTGCATCAGTTTGGCGCCCTTTTGCACGGCCCACAGGCGGCGTTGCGAGGCCGCGAACAACATGCCGTCGGCGGCGACCGGCGTGCCATAGGCGGGCGCGCCGAGGTTGATCTCCGCCAGTTCCTTCGCCTCCTTGCCCGCGGCCAGGACGACGAGTTTTTTCTTGCTTCCGATGAAGACTTTGCCATCGGCCACCAACGGCGTGCCCCAGGTCTCCGCTTTGATTTCGTGCACCCAGTAGGGTTTGCCTGTTGCGACGTCGAGGCAATGGACGCGACCGGGCAGGTCCACCGCGTAGAGCAGGCCGTCAGCGATCGCCACGCTGGAGATGCTCCGCTCGATGGCGTCATACATCCACACGCAGCCCGACTTGGTGATGTCGCCGGTCTTCGACGGGTCAATGCAATGCAGCAGTCCGCGCCCGCGGCCGTGCATCGGATCCTGGCCGATGGTCACATAGACGCGGCCGTCGTGAAACACCGGCGTCGAGATGATCTGGCTCGGGCCGAGGTAGGTGCCGTCGTCCTTGTTGGTCGAGTATTTCTTGCGCTTGTCGCCCTCGTAATACGGGATCGGCTTGCCGTCGCGCAGCCGGTAGTGCGGCGGGTTGCAGTCGTATTGCCAGACCTTCTTGAAATGGATCGGCTTGCCCGGCACTTTCGTCAACGCCTCAAACGCGTAGCACACGCCGTCGCCGCCGCCGAAGAAGACGAGTTTCTTGCCGTTCACCGTTCCCATTGAAGGCGGCGACCACAGGCAATGCCAGATCCTGTGGCCCATCTTCTCGTCGTCCGTCGCCAGCAGCTTGCCCGTTTGGGCGTCCAAGCAGATGTAACTCGGCGCGTCCGGCCGCAGGCATTTCTCGTGCGGCTTGTCCACGCCGTTGGAGGTCACGGTATAGACGAACCGCCCGTCCACCAACAGCGAACAACTGGCCACGTCGTGCGGGCAAACGCCCAACTGGTCCACGAGGTCACAGACCCAGATGATATCCGCGTCGGTCTTCTCCAGCGCGATCGGCGGTTTGCCGGGACCGACCATGTATCGGCCCTCGTCCTTGAACGGCCCGTCGTTGCCGTCGGCAAGGCCGTTGACATCCAAGCACACGATCTCGCACGCGCCCGTCATGACATAGACGCGCTTGCCGACCACGGCCGGCGACGAGCACGTCCCGAAATGCTGCTGACCATAGAGCGCTCCCTCCGGCAGCCGTTCCTTCGGCCGGTTCGGCGTGATCAACCGCCAAATCAACCGGCCGGTCTTCTCATCGAGGCACTGCACCATGCCGCCCTTGGTCTGACCGAACCGCTTGTCCGAACGCAGACTCGAATCGTCCGTGCCGGCAAACACGCGTCCGCCCGTCACCGTGGGGTTGCCGTAGATGTAGGAACCGAGTTCAACCACCCAACGCACGTTCTCGGTCGAGCCGGGAACCAGACCTTCGCCTGCGGTGGACCGCTCACCGGGCTTGAAGGACTCCGGCAACCCGCTCTCAGGTGAAACCATGTTCCGGCCAAAATCATGCCCGCCCCACTGCGGCCAGTCGCCGGCCCGCACCACCGACGGCGCGCAGCCGACTGCCAACGCGGCCGCCGCCGCCAGCCAACCGTGCTGCTTCCGGCGCGTTTGATTCAACCGTGCTTGTATCCGCAAAGATCGTTTCGTCGTGGTAGTCTCCATGTTGTCTCCGTCATGTCGGCACTCGGTCGCGAAGACGTTAAAGGCGCAAAGCGAACAGAGTCAAGGCTGCGACAAGCTGCGATAGCCTGCGCGGGAAGGAGTCTCGTGGGGTGCGGGGAACGGACTTGGAAGTCCGTTCTACGGCGAGCGTGCAGGTCACGTAGAACGGACTTCCAAGTCCGTTCACCAGCAACGACTCCCAGATGCTCGCTTGGCAATGCGCTCCCTCAAAGACCGCCCCTTCTCCTGCGCAACGACGGCGCTCCGACCACAGGATGCGTGGCACCGCCGAGCCGCCTCACGCCATCTCGCCCGCGCAGCACTCGTGCGGATGGTGTGGATAGGGGAAGTCGTGCGGCCGGCCGAGCGCGACGAGGTCTTCCTCGCGCTTGAAGATCGAGCCTTGGCCGGCGGCCATCTCTTGAAGCTTCTTCGTTTCGGCATCCGTGACCGGGCGAAACGCGTGGCCGGCTTCGATGGCCTTGTCCACCAAATCGAGCCACGCCGGCGGAAAACCGGTCACGACGCCCGGCAGCGACAACGTCCATCGCCACGCCATGTTGATTTCCTCCTGGTCCTCCAGCGAGCGATACCACCACTGGCGCGTGCGCTGCGCGCCCTGCGGCCACGCGCCCGCGTTCATCGTCTTGATGGAGAGCAGCGCCGTGCCTTTCTCCCGCGCCAGTTCCATCACGGCTTTGGCAAAGTCGCGCGTGAAGTATTCCACGTAGCTGATGGGGAACATCGCCGTGTCGAACTTGAACCCGCGCAACGCCTCCAGCGCCGCCTTGGTCGTGTGGGCCGAGAACCCAATGGCCCGCACCTTGCCCTCCTTCTTGGCCTCCAGGATCGTCTCCATCGCGCCGCCGGGACCGAGCGCGGTCTTCGCGTCGTCCGGCTTGACGAGGTGATGCAACTGATAGAGGTCGAAGTAATCCGTTTTCAGCCGTTGGAGCGAGCGCTCCAGTTCTGCGCGCGCACCGGCCTTGTCGCGCGCCTTGGTCTTGCAGGCGAGGAAGTAATTGCGGCGCCCCAACCCTTGCAGCGCGATGCCCATCTTGGTCTCGCAGATGCCGTCCTTGCCGTAAGCGGGCGCGACATCGAAGTAGTTCACGCCGCGCTTGAAGGCATCCTGCACCGCCTTCGTGCAATCCTCCTGCGTGTCGCGCGTCAGCCCCAGTCCGGGAAACCCGACGATGGACACCTTCACGCCCGTCCGCCCCAGCACACGCTGCGGCATACCGCCCGCGGTTTCCTTCGCAAACGCTGTGTTGACTCCAACCGCGGCCAATCCCGCCGCGCCGCCGACTGCTTTCAGGAACGTTCGTCGTTTCATGAGTTTCTCCAGATGCTCGGTCGCCTTGCTCGCGGAACGTAGCAGGGCGGCGTGTGCGGAGCAAGCGGCGCAGCGCGAAACGCCACGAAACTCCAAATTCCAACCTCCAAACTCCAAAGAAACTTCAAACTCCAAGCCTCAAACAGACCCGCATCACCAATCGCCTTGGAGCTTGTGGCTTGGAGCTTCTCTGGAGCTTGCAGCTTGGATTTTGGAGTTTCCCTTCACTTCTTCCCGCGCTTGCGGCCCTTTTTCGCCGGCTGCTTGGCTTCGTCATCGCCGCCGCCGAAGTCTTTGAGGATGCGGCCGACGTAGCCTTCCATCCGCACGGGCGCATCGGCGCCTTTGGCGGGCAGGGCGGCGACGGCGGACTTCACGCTCGCGGCTTTGTCGCCGAGGTTGGCCAAGGCGTTGAGGGAGAGCAGCGCGACGGGAACGGCGTTGTTCTGGACGTTGGCGGCGGCGAGGAGAACGGCCAAGGCTTGCTTGCGGTCATCGGCGGTGCCGTAGCGCGCGAGGGCTTCAGCGGCGGCGATGCGGACGCTGGGAGCGGTGTCCGCAAGCGCCTTGACCAGCGCGTCGTGCGAGGATTCCACGGCGCTCTGGCCGCGGATGAGGATGCCGACCGCCGCCCAGTAGCGCACGGCGCTGTCGTCATCGCGCAGGAGGTTCTGGAGTTCCGTCAGACCGTCGCGCTTGGCGTCGCCGGCGAGTTCGGCGGCGGCGAGGATTTTCTTCAGCGGATATTTCTTGTCGTTGTGGCCCACTTCGTAGGGCGTGGTGCCTTCGGAACGGCTGTGAATCTCGGCTTCGGTGAGCAGGCCGAAGTCGCGAATCCGGAGTTGCCAGTCATGCACGGCCGCGCGCATCCGCTGCAGCGTCTGCTGGTGCTCCGGCGAGTTGGCGAGGTTGTTCACTTCGTCGCGGTCGGTTTCGAGATCGTAAAGTTCTTCGGCTGGCTTCGGCTCCCAGAAGAACGTCTGCGAAGGTCTCAGCTTGCCCTCGTCGTAGAGTTTCTTCCACACCTGCGTGGTGGGCGTCTCGAACATGTAGGCGATGTGCTGGCCGTAGATGCGGTGCGGCATGAAGTTGCGGATGTAAATGAAGCGCTGGTCGCGCACCGAGCGAACGCAGTCGTAGCGCTCGTCCATGCGCCCGCGGAAGCCGAAGATGTAAGCCGGCGGCGGCGTCTCGAACTTGCCCATGAACGCGAAGCCCTGCATCCAGTCCGGCGGCCTGACGCCCGCGATGCTCAGCAGCGTCGGTGCGAAGTCCACAAAGCTCACCAGCCGGTCAGTTGCGCCGCCGGGAGCGTAGTCTCTCGGCGCGAGATGTTTGAACTTCTCCGGCACGTGAACGATCAGCGGCACGTTCAGGCCGGAGTTGTAAGGCCAGCGTTTGCTGCGCGGCATGCCGCTGCCGTTGTCGCCGTAGAAGAACACGATCGTGTCGTCGGCCAGCCCGGCGTCTTCGAGTTCCTTGAGATGCCGCCCGGCGATGGCGTCCATCTCGGTGATCTTGTCGTAATACTGCGCCCAGTCATGGCGAACCTCCGGCGTGTCGGGATGGTAGGCCGGCAGACGCATCGCGGCCGGGTCATGCACGAGCGTGTGCGGGCGGACGCGAATCTGGCTTTCGTGGCTGACCTCGATATTGAACGCCGCGAAGAACGGCTGGCCCGGCGGGCGGTTCTTGTAGTGCGCCTTGCGTGACGATTCGTGCCACACCTCATCCGGCTTCTTCAGGTTGTAATCCTCCTTGGCGTTGTTGGTGCAATAGTAGCCACGTTCCCGCAACAACTGCGGATACATCCGCATGAACGCCGGCATGGGCAGGAGGCTGCGCATGTGTTCCGCGCCCGTGCTGGTGGGATAAACGCCGCTGATCAGCGACGTGCGGGCTGGCGCGCAAACGGGCGCATTGGACCAGCAGTGCGGATACCGCAGTCCCTTGGCGGCGAACTTGTCCAGGTTCGACGTGACGGCATTCTTGTCGCCGAAACAGCCGAGCTGAGGGTTGATATCCTCGCAGACGATCCAAAGGATGTTCGGGAGTTTCGTGTCGTCGGCCCAGGCTGCGGCACAAGACAACGTCAACGATGTCAGCGCGAGAGTCAGTGTCCTTTTCATGGCGGTCTTTGCCGCGGGATAGTGGTGGCTGGCGGCGTCAGGGTCAAGTTCCGGGAACGCGACCAATCCCAGGGAATCGGTGGAAGCGAAAAAACGCTGCAACATTTTAGTTCACGATCGTGAAGTAAAATGTTGCGCTTCTAAGAGAGGGAAAAATGCTCGGATGTTGCTGTCACTTACCTCAGGGCGGACACGCTTGCGGTGATAACCGGCTGCCCTTTGCCCTTACGGTTCACGATTCGGTCCGGCAGTTGCCCATGCATCGAGCACGGCGCGCTCGGAGACGCGGACGTGTCGCGCGCGGGAACATCCAGCCTTTCGGCACGTCGTGGTAACCGATCCAGAGATCGCCCAACGCGACGATGGTCACGGGTTTCGGGTCGAGCGCGAGCAGGAGAAAGAAGAGACAGTTCCACATATGCGACACGATACCGCGCCGCCAGGGACAGTCACGGCAACACTTGGAAGCGACAAACCGAAAGAGTCTTGTGGAGTAGTCCTTTAAGTGGGGGCGAGCTTCCAAGCTCGCCCGGCGTGGTTTCACCCAAGAGACTCCGCGAGCTTAGAACCCCGAAAGCTTTCGGGGTTGGAAGCTCGCGCCACTTATGAAGCGCCAACGCGTGCGTTCAGCTTACAACACTGACCGGTTGCGCGCCGATGTAATGGGTCAGCCTTGCGGGCGGCCAAGGTAGGGCGAGGCGTCCCGCCGAGCCGCCGGCCTAGGCAGAGAGAACGCGCGGCTCGGCGGGACGCCTCGCCCTACCCCACAAGACTGACGCCTTGCCAGGGCTTTTGGTTGTTCGGCGCTAACCTGTTGGTGTCCCGCCTTTAGGCGGCAAGGTGTTCAAAACCGCCTAAAGGCGGGACACCAACGACTAACATCCGCAAAGCGAAAAGCCCTGGACGCCTTGCGCGCCGTTCATGCGCGCGATTGCCAAAGCCGAATTGAGCCGTCATACTGGCTGCGTGAGCCGATGGCGGACATTGCGCGGTCTGCTCAGCGCCGTCGCCGTGTTGGCGGCGCTGGGGGTGACGGTTTACTTCGGCCACCAGTATTGGCGCGAGCATCGGTTCGATGACGAGATCATGGCCGTCGCGCTGAAACACGGGATCAGCCCGTTCCTGGTGAAAGCGGTGGTCTGGCGCGAGAGCCGGTTCGATCCGAACGCGCGCGGAGGAAAGGGCGAGATTGGGTTGATGCAGATCATGCCGGGGACGGCCAACGAATGGGCGAAGGCGCATCACGTAGCCGGTTTCGATCCGCAGCAGGCGCTGTTGATCCCGACGGCGAATCTCGACGTCGGCTGCTGGTATCTGCGGCGCGCGCTGGACCGCTGGACGACCAGCACGAGCGATCCGGTGCCGTTCGCGCTGGCCGAATACAACGCCGGACGCAGCAACGCCCTGCGCTGGGCCACCGGCCCGAAGCCGTTCGACCCGCAACAGTTCATTTCGAACATCACTTACCCCGTGACTCGCAAGTATATCCTGACGACCCGGGAGCAATGTCAGCGGTATGCGGCGCGTGGGCATCTGTAGGCGCGTTCAGCGAAATCAGCTGTTGGAAACGGGGGCAACTCCAAATCCAAAGGGCTTCCAAAGCCGGCGGATCTGGCGGCGTTATTGCCCAGCCATTGGAGTTTGGGCCTTGGAGTTTCTTTGGGATTTGGAGCTTGGAATTTGGAGCTTCCGGCCGCTCGCTCCCACACTGGAAACAGCCAAGAACCTCACACGCCATCGCTTCGGCGGGCCGCTTCCTGCTTCTGCGACCGCCATCTGCGCAAGCCGGAGGAGCCGGGCACCAGCGCGCTGAGGGACGTTAGCGGCCGCGGGATTTCTTGGACGCGATCTCGCGTGCCGAACGCAGCGGCGGCGCGTGACGTTTTTCGTATTCGGAGCGGAAGCTCTCGAGCAACGGCAGTTCGATGGCGTCTCTCTTCCGGCGGCTGGCGCGTTTGCTGGCGATGATGTCGCGGAGGTTGGCGACCGGGAAGATGTCTTCGCGCACACTACGGGCTTGGGCCTGTGCAAAACTCGCTATGCCGTCGGGCGCAAACACCAAGTCCACGTCAAACGGGCCGGTCTTGATTTGCACGAAATCCTTGCCGGCAACGATCTCCCGCTCCAATTCGGCGCGGACCTCGAACCCGATCTTCCGCAAGGCGGCGACGATGCGCCGTCCGTTCTCCGGTGAACGCTTCGGGAAAATGTCAACGTCCTGCGTCGTGCCGGGATAACCCAGCAGGATGGCGCCGCTCTTGCCGATGAACAAATACTCCACGCCTTCCTCGTGAAACGCGCGGGCGATTTCCTCGGCCTGGAGCGGGCGGAATTCCCGGCGTTCGATCATGCGGCCCTCTGGTAACCGAGATACTCCGGCAGGTTCGCTTCGCACCAGGCCCGATACTCGGCCGTGGAATTGAAGGAACGCCAGGGCGCGTCATCCAGCACGGGTTTGTGGACGCGATTGAAGCCGTATTTGATGCGGAGCGCCAGCGGCCGATCCATCTGGCGGCGGCATTGCGCCCGGAAGGCTTCCTCGGCCTGCTGCTCGGTTTGTTTCATGACAAACCAAGTCTATTCGATCCCGGCCCCACGTCAACGCCACGATCAAAGTAGCCGCGTCACGCCGTGACGCGGAATAGTAGTCATCACGCTCCGCGTGATGGTTGTTCCTCAGATGCCGTCACGCGGAGCGTGACGACGACTTTAGCGCGTCACGGAGTGACGCGACTACTTTTCCGCGACCGCCATCTGCGCAGGCCGCGGGAGCCGAGCACCAGCGCGCCGAGGGCCGTCAGCGCCGCGGTGGAGGGTTCGGGAAGCGTGGTGATGCCGCTGGTATCGGCGCCGGTGCCGAGGCGGATGGTGAAATTGGTGTCGTTGATTTGCAGCGCGCCGGGCGTTCCGCCCAAACCCTCCGACACGTAAAACCATTTGCGGCCGTCCACGATGGCGTAGTCCGTCTGCGTTTCCCACAACGTGAAAAGCTGGTCCGCGTCCGACGCGTCGTAATTCAGACCCGTGTTGTTCCCCACCTCCGTCAACGCCCGGACCTCCGCATCTGTCAGGAACTGATCCCAAATCGCAAAGTCGTCCAAGCGTCCCCAATAGCGGAGCACATTGTCATATCTCCGGCCCAAATTGATACCCGAATTGCCCGTGTTCAGTGCTTTGGCGGTGGAATCCGTCGTGATCCCGTCCAAGGTGACGTAAACCGTGGAGCCGTCGTAGCGGACGGCGTAATGGTGCCATTCGTCAGTCGCGGGGCATGCGATCGATGTGTTGAAGTCGTAAGAGCCAGCGTGAAACGTGAGCTTCCAGCCAACGGCGTTGGTGACGCCGAGAGAGCAAAGCCTATCGGCTTGCAAAGTGCCGTAACCGCCAAAGTAGGAATTGACCATCGTGTTGATATACGCCCAGTAGGTCATCGTCCGACTGGAGGTGCCTGTGGGCACAGAAGATGAACCACGCACCAACCAGTCCCCGCCCTCGAAAAGCAGCGCGCTGTTACCCAACTTCGAGTTAGCAGCGGATAGCCAAGTCGGATCACTGATGTTCGGTCCTGAACTGCTGCCCAACTGCAAATCGTTTGACCCCGGTCCATCTGCAGCGGTCTGGCCGCTGCCCTCGTTCATGGGGACGTGGGTGACAAGACCGGTCGCGTCAGCAGTTTGAGCGGTGAGAAACAGACTCGTCAGCACAACTGCGGCGGCGAGTTTGAGCAGAGTGATTCTGTCCTTATTCATGATAGGGGCCTCCTCTGGCGAGTTCCCGACTCGCCTGTTCGCGCACTTGCAGCCATCCACCGGTGGATGACTGCGCTTCGTTGGGCGCAGAAGCGCTGCATAACAACCTCAGGCGCGGCAGTATTGAAGTCCGCGAGAACTTGTCAACACCATTTTTTCTTTTTTTCTACGGTCGCCTTGGGGAAAATGAAGCGGGCGAGGTTCAGCTTACATCCGCTTGTTTCCGCGCGCGCCAACGGCGGACGCCGGACGCGCCCAGCACCATCGCTCCCGCGGCTAGCAAGACGGCGGTGGAAGGTTCGGGGATGGCACCCATCGTGATCTTCGCGCCGGTGTCGTCGTAGGCCCAGCTATGAAGAATCACATCGGCGCCGGTCGCGGCGGTTACGTTCATGCTCATCAAGGCCCAGCCGTAGCGCAAGGCGTCGCCCTGCGTGGAGTCCTTGAACATGAAGGCGATGTATTTGTCGCTAAAGCTGCTCAAACCTCGCACCGCCCAAGTGGAGTAGGTCAGATGGCCGCGCCAGCCGATCAGGGCCTGTTGATAAGTGTTGCCCGCCCCGCCATCCCATGTCGCGCCCGCGTTGTTTCGCTTGGCGAAGAAGAAAGTCGGCCACGTGCCGACGTATCGCTGGATGCGGACGTATCCAGCCCATTGCCTGGCTTGGACAAAATAGTCTATGAAGGGAGTGACTGAGTAAAACACCCGTTCGAGCCGCAGGTCTGCGGTCCCGGGAAGATCGAGGGTGTAGTCGGTCCCGTAGCCGGAACTGAACCCCACCTTCTGGTTGATCACGCCGGAATAGATGATGCCCGCGTCAGCAGCCGTCGGCGCCGCCAGCGCGCCGGCGGAGAGGGCGAGCAGAGAGGTGAGCTTTCGATTCTGGGTCGAACTCGTGCGCTTCATGGCTGACTCCTTTCCAACTTGGTTTCCGTCGAACGGATGTCGCGCATTTAGCTCTCGCGGTCCGATGGGGTCAGGCACGAAGTTGTTTTCGGTGACGGAGTGGCGATAAGTAGCCGCGTCACTCCGTGACGCGAGAATCATAGTAGTCATCACGCTCCGCGTGATGATTGTCCGTCCCATACCGTCACGCGGAGCGTGACGACTACTTTGGTTGCACGGAGTGAGGCGACTACTTCCTACTTCCGCGACCGCCAGCGGCGCAGGCCGGAGGAGCCGAGCACCAGCGCGCCGAGGGCTGCCAGCGCGGCGGAGGAGGGTTCGGGGATGGCGCCCGTCTCAATCTTCGCGCCGGTGTCGTCGTAGGCCCAGCTATGCAAGGTCACGTCCGGGCCGGCCGGCGTGGGGCTGCCAGAGATGTCCATGCTCAGCAACGCCCAGCCGTAGCGCATCGCGTCGCCTTGGGTCGAGTCCTTGAACTCGAACGCGACGTATTTGTTGCTGAAGCTGCCGGGACCCGTGACGATGTGAGCCGAACCGGGCGTGGTAGTATGCGTTCGCCAACCGATGCTGGCCAAGGCAGCCGGTAGGCCTAGCATGGCACTCCAAGTGACCCCAGCGTTGGTGCGCTTGGCGAATTGCAGGGTTGCGGTTCCGCCGACTGCATAGCGCCGCACCCGCGCATAGCCTGCCGTTTGCGTCAGACACACCGTCCAGTTATTAGGACTGGTTTGGAACCGACTCAACACCAGTCCTACGGCGCCAGGCAACGGAAAGACATAGTCATCGCCGTAGCCGACGCTGAACCCCACCTTTTGGTTGATGTTGCCGGACCAAATGATCCCCGCGTCGGCAACCTGCGGCGCGGCGAGCGCGCCGGCCGACAGCGCGAGCAAAGAGGTGAGTTTGCGATTCTGCTTCGAGCTTGTGCGCTTCATGGCGAACTCCTTTTCTACTTGGTTTCAGTCAGACCGATGGCGCGGATTAAGCTACTGCGACCCGATCGCGTCAAGCACAAAGTTGCATTTTTTTTGAGGGATGGGATGGGCAGATGGTGAGTCACCCCGCAACGAATCCAGAATGTGGGAAGGGGCCTCAGCGCCCCGACGGGGACATGTTCCTGCCGCCAACGGTCGGGGCACTGAGGCCCCTTCCCACATTCAGGATGCGTCGCAGGTTGACCGACACTTCCAATCGCACCCGTTGCATTCCTTGAAGTTGCTTTCGGTGCCGGGTTCGCGCTAAGTAGTCGCGTCACTCCGTGACGCGAGAATCATAGTAGTCATCACGCTCCGCGTGATGATGGTTTCTCACATGCCGTCACGCGGAGCGTGACGACTACTTTATCGCGTCACGGAGTGACGCGGCTACAACGACTACCATGAATCGAGTGCTCTTGATCGGCTGGGACGCGGCCGACTGGAAGGTGATTGATCCGCTGCTGGCGGCGGGCGAGATGCCGAACCTCGCGCGCCTCATCGCCGGCGGCGTGCGCGGCAATCTCGCCACCATCTATCCCGCGCTCAGCCCGATGGTATGGACCTCCATCGCC
>Ga0194125_10007580_pt1 | contig 15602 bp, 13 predicted proteins | sample TA2KigC250mmetaG_FD_148626 | JGI IMG/M metagenome (GOLD analysis project Ga0194125, IMG submission 148626) | Freshwater microbial communities from Lake Tanganyika, Tanzania - TA2015034 Kigoma Deep Cast 250m | ecosystem: Environmental > Aquatic > Freshwater > Lake | place: Tanzania: Lake... | reverse complement strand
TAATAAACTCCTCAAAGCGCTTTGTATACTCTTCAATACTGATGCCGGCTTTAACTGAAGGAAAAGGCGTAATATCTATTCCGCTATTTGAAAGTTCACGGCCGATATATTTCTCCATGGCCTCGTGCAACTTAGAGCTTTTCATATAATCGGTAGTTTCGGCTGCTTCAATTTTCTCCAGCACATCCCACACCCCGGAAAGCGCGTTAAAAACAGATATCCAATTAACCCAGATAGGCAATGCTAAGTCATTAAAAGGCTGGCCTTTTAAAAACTCCCACCATTTTTTCTGCGAAAGCCAGTATTCAATTTTTCTTTTGCCTTTAATTCTGGTAAGCACAAGGCCGGATTCAGCCAGCTCAATTAAAGCATCCTGTGTCCCGCGCACTGAAATCCCTATCGCCCCTGCCACCTCTGACGGGTGTCCCGCCTCGTGCGTTAAAAGATACAAAACACACTCTGGCCGCGAACCTATACCAAAGAGTGAACGCAATAAAAAGCGAATGTTACTTGGAGTATTTACCGATACCGGCCGGGACATTTTGCGTAGAGCAAATGCCTCTCGCTGGAAACCATAATCTTCAAAAACCTGTGATTTCGTCTGAGCTTTTGGGAAAGGCTTTCCGTCTTTGGTCAAAAAAAGCGACTGGATTTGAGTTTTTAAATCTGCCTTTTTAAATAAGCCCAGGGTGCGCCATTTGCGCTGATATGAGCCAGGAAGTAAAGATATAAATGCGGCCGCTGAACTTACCAGGCGCTGGGCTTCTTCGTCATTAGTTCTTAATAGACTTCTTAACCTTTGGATATCAATCCATTTTCCGTTCGTTCTAAGCCAATCAAGAATTTCATCAAATAAGCGCGGCTCAAAACGGCTCATTTTAAGAGAAAATATAAGCAGTGCTTCGGGGTCGATAATCCAGGCATCCTCTTGCCGAGCGCCTCCGGCTACGCCTAAACTTGACCATTGCCGCCAGAGAAAATCCAGGACATTCTCCAAAAAAAATAACCTAAAGTTTATCTGCGACATCTTTATACCCTAATTCACTTAACAAGTCTTTCAATATCCCTTTGAACTCTTGCGAAACATCATGCGTTACGCACCACTTTGCCGCTGACTCAAGCTCTTGTGCTGTTGGCTTCAATTTAAGTAAATCCTGATAATGGACTGAGCCGCGGCTGCTATCCGCTGCGGCATAAAGCTTAAAATGAATCTGATCGTATCTGCTTAAGAAATGGACAAAAAGATTCTTTCCGTATGACATAGTTTGTGCCCTATCCATCAATCCGTTAGGAAGACCAAGGTCAAGCACCATGGACGGAGCTGTGTTTATCCAATGTTCGGGCAGGTTAAAATCATTTTGCACGCGCTTGGCTGCCTTTACAAGTTCGGCTTCATAGTGTGTTGCTTTATTCAAAACAGTTATACCGTTTTTTCCTTCATCAACAAAAGCCATAATATCAACGTCAACTGTTGTGCGCGCAACATACCCTAACACGTTTAATGCCGCACCTCCGCAAACTACCATTTCTAATCGCCTAACGCCGGCGGCTTCCAATTGCTCTGAAAGCGCGTTGAGCGCTGCTTCTATGCCTTGCTTATTTTTAAACATATTTATACCTTGCAATAAAGGAATTGCAAGTATGCGCTTCTGCGCTATACCTTATATCCTAATTCACGCAAATAATCCGTGACTTTTCGTTTCGCTGCGCTGGTTTCTCGCTCTAGATTTTCTATTTCATCAATCGTTTTTTGAATGTTAATCTGTTTTTCTTCAACAGTCGCGTCAATATAACGGGTGATATTCAGATTATAATCATTATCGCGTATTTCGTTCAAGGAAACAGGGCGACAGTATTTCGGCGTAGACTTAAATTCCTTAAATGCTGAAACAATCTTTTCCAAATCTTCTTGGCGTAACTTATTTTGCTTTTTGCCTTCCAAATAATCATTGGCGCCATAAAGAAAGAAAACCTTGCCTTTTCTCTCTTTGACCTTATTTTTATTAAAAATAAGTAGACAGGCCGGAATGCCTGCTCCATAGAATAATTTTGCCGGCAAACCAATTACTGCTTCAACTAAATCCTCTTCTAAAATTCCTTGACGGATTTTTCCTTCGGTTCCCCCGCGGAATAAAGCTCCGTGAGGAAGAACCACGCCAACTTTTCCTTTATCATTGACGATTGCGATCATATGCTGCACAAAGGCATAATCAGCATATCCTTTAGGAGGAACGCCAAACCGAAACCTCTTATAAGGATCGTGCTCTGCCATTTCGTATCCCCAGTTTTTCAAAGAAAAGGGCGGATTAGCAATAACTATATCAAATTTCTTTAATTGTCCCTTTTCCAGTAGTTGGGGGTCGCGCAAAGTATCGCAGCGTTTAATCTGTGCGCTCCTTAGGCCATGCAGCAACAAATTCATTTTACAGATACCCCATGTCCCCACATTTATTTCCTGGCCAAAAAGAGAGATATTTTTAGGATTCTGGCCGCTTTCTTTTAAATGATACACGGACTGGATAAGCATGCCGCCCGAACCGCAAGCAGGGTCGCAAATACGCATTCCTTCTTGGGGATCTAAAATGTCAACTAACAATTCTACGACTTCTTTGGGAGTATAAAACTCTCCGCCTTTTTTCCCGGCACTGGAGGCAAATTGAGCAATTAAATACTCGTAGGCATCCCCTAAAATATCCGGCTTTTCTAAATCCTCGTTCCTGAGCCGTATTTGAGAAAAATGGTTGATGAGTTGAGAAAGTATGTTATCGGGTAGCCGATCCTTATCGTTAAAGTCAACTGCTGAAAGAACGCCCTCTAAGCTTTCGGGATTTTCTTCTTCCAGCAAATCATTTGCCTTATTAATGGCTTCTCCGATATTTTGGGTGCGCGATTTCAAATAACTCCAACGCGCCTTTTCAGGGACAAAAAAATCGTGATTATCCCGCTCTTCATAAGCAAGAATTCTATCTTGCTTCTCTTGGAGTAAATTTTGTGCCTCCTCCTCAAAACAGTCTGTGATTCTTTTTAGGAACAAAAGCCCAAAGATATAGTTTTTGTAGTCCGCTGCGTCAATGTGCCCTCTTAAAATATCTGCGGATTTCCAAAGATGCGATTCTAACGCCTCTAAATTTATTTTTCCCATCGTTTCACCTCTCGATTAATTAAATTATATTGCCAACGATAGGAAGTATATGCTAAAATTCTGTTATTGTCAAGGTAATTTTTATATATATTATAGTTTAACATCACTAATATTATAGATAAACTATAATATTAACCTTTAATATCTTTAAAAAACCCTTGTTTTCTTAAGCTAACGTGACCATTTGGCAAGATAATTATATGGTCTAAGGCGACTATGCCAACGGAGAGGCAAGCGGAAATAATCTTTTTGGTTATCTTGAGATCATCTTGACTCGGATTCATTTCCCCAGCAGGATGGTTATGAATAAAAATAATTGCGCTTGCGCCCAATTCAAGCCCTCTTTTAGCTACCTCCCTCGGATATACTATCGCTTGATCAACAGTCCCTTGAGCAAGCAGATCTATAGACAAAACAGCATTGGCTTTATTCAAATATATGACTTTAAAAAATTCTTCCCTGAGGTCTGCCATGGTTAAGAAAAGATAATCTATTACATCTTCCTCGTTTTCCAAATAATTTTTCCCAACAACTTCTTCCTTGGATCGACGTTGAGAAATTTCAATCACAGCCATAAGCTGGGCAATTTTAGCGCTACCCAACCCCTTAATTTTTTCTAATTCCTTTTTTCTCGCGCTTAATAAACCTCGCAACCCTCCAAAAGAATTAAGTAATTCTCTCGCCAAAGAAACTGCATCTTTTCCTTTAATTCCCGTACGTAACAAGATAGCGATTAGACCAGCATCAGAAACATAGTTCGGTCCTTTTTCGAGTAGAAGCTCTCTCGGACGTTCAAATTTAGGCCAAGACTTTATTGAATTACCCATTATCCCCTCACATTATTCCCTCATATATAATAGACGTAAAAAAGCCTATTTTCTAACATAAATTTTCTTAAAATTTCCCGCATAGGCTAAATAAGCACCGTTCGACGCGGCTCTGCCTCCCGCCGCCCAGATCAGTATCATATATAGGCAAGGCAAGATTAAATTATACTTAACGGGTGGCGCGAGGCATGTTTCGAGCGGCACGTTAGGAAAGCCGAGCGGGCATGGTTCGCCAGCTAAGCAGGAAGTAGCGAGAGCGAAGCTTTCCGCTCGAGCGCAGATTTTCCACGCTGGGGAAAATCAAGCGGTGACGCGAGAAATATGCCTCGCCAGGACCCGCTACTGTATGTACAACAAAAAAGCCGCAAGCATAAACTTGCGGCTTTTTTGGCGGGGCTAACGGGATTCGCACCCGTGATCTTCTCCGTGACAGGGAGACGCCCTAAACTAGACTAGGCCATAGCCCCATTAACTCTAAATGCTTCTTGAAATTTATTATATTTTCTTTCTAAATATTGCTCTTTTGAAACGCCTCTATACATATACCTGAATAATTTAATACTGTCAAGCTTAGAATACGAGAGATGTCCGCTTTTCTTATGGAGGTAACCTTTACCGATATTAATATTTCTTACCAGAGTTTTGGATAATCTACTGAGAAAATTTAGATTTGCAGAAGCAAAAGATGTTAAAAGATACAGCGTCTTTTTATTATGCCTATCTTTTCTTTTAAAATATCCGTGGGTAATACTTCCATCGCCATCAAAATAACCTCTAATAAAGTGTCTCATATATTTTTTAGGTATGGGTGGCAATTTAAATCTAAATGCTTTCTTAGGCATAAAACCTCTATTAATTAAATCCTGATACATCTCTTTAGAGCCAATTTGGAGAGTAAAGACATCGTTCCAATTCTTATTGTATCTTTTTTTTATGCCGAACTTATGATTAGAACCCAACATTCCTCTGATTTTCTGCAAAATTTCGTAATCACAAGAGGTAAATGAAACGTATTTCGAACCCCGCGGATTGATAAACATACATCCGTCAGCAGCAAAATATCCCAAAACATAAGCCATTTCAGCTGACCATTTTTTAAAGAAATCTACATTGATTCCTTGCCGGGTCCGTTGTATCCTTCTATCTGGCCCTTCATACTTTGGTTTCTTTTTTAATTGTCCTGTTTTATATAGCCAGCTGGTAAGGTTTTTATCGGTAAAACGGCGACAGCTTTGCGTCGGTATTCTGAAATGGGTGAACCATTTTGTTATTGTCGTTCTTGGCACGTTTAAATTCAGAGCAATATCCCTGTGTTTCATATCTTCCAGCCAATGCATTTGATAGAGCAACTCATTAACTGGAGAATTAAATCTCCTCTCTATTCTTTTAAACCTGCTTGTGCGTTCAAGAATATGCATATTTCTATTATTATATTTTTGGTGGGCGGTAGAGGACTTGAACCCCTGACTTCGTGAATGTAAATCACGCGTTCTAACCAGCTGAACTAACCGCCCGAAGATGCAATATTATAGCATAAATCATCCGGCCAAGTGGCCTAAAAAGACTATTGTAAAGACCATCACTAAAAGCGCTACGGTTTCGGTCATACCTAAAACCACCAGGTAATTTCCAAAGCCCTTGCCGGTCTCGCCCATCGCATCGCAGGCCACCGCCGCGCACTTACCCTGCCAATACGCGGAAAGGCCGATGGCGGCTCCGGCAAAAGCGCCCACGCCCCACAGGTATTGGCCGGAAAGAGTCAGGGAAAGCATGCGGTTCATCACAATAAAGCCGTAAATAGTCTGGGTCAGGGGCGCCGCGGTCAAGGCGACCAGCAAAAAAGAAGCGGCTTTATTTTGCGCGAAATTCTTTTTCCATGCCCCGATAGCGCTCATTCCGGCAATGCCGGCGCCAGAGCCGGAACCCAAAGCCGAAAGCGCCAGCACCAAAATCGCCCCTAAATCTTTGAACTGGATTAAAAGCCCCTGTTCCATAAAAACTCCTTTCTTATTCCTTCAGCGGCTTATAAGCTACGCCGCTCCAGGATAATCCGGCATGGCTGGAAAACTCCAGCACATTGAGCCGGATGCCGTGCACCAAAACCGACATCGGCCCTAAAATAATGTTTATACCGTGCCCCAAAAATGTAATGAATACAAATGCTAAAATATTACTGCTCTTAAATCCCGCGGCCAGCATATTTACAGCGTCGGAGATGGCCACCCCGGCCAGGCCCACGGCGAAAAGACGGATATAGGAAACTACGTCGGTAAAATTATTCATCAGGCTTAACGCGACTGTCCCTAACCCGTGGCCGAGCATCTTCAAGATATTTTTCTGAGGGCTGGTGCATAATATGACCAAACCAAGCCCGATAATTATCAGCCATTTGCCGAAGAGAGGAAACGGCTCATCTAAAATAAGCGTCCGGGCTAAAAAGAACGCCGCCCAAAGCACGGAAATCCAGCCCAGGTCGGCAAAGGCGGACAGAGATGGAAGCTTGCGCAATACCTGCCAGCCATGCCCTATGGTCAAATGTAAGGCGCCGAGAAAAAAACAGAAGGCCTGCAGGAATTTGGTATCATTTAAGACCGGGATTAACGGTTTAAAACCCGCCTTAAGATACCATTCCTGGCCAAAGACCGTGCCGGTTAAGAGCCCCCAGAATATCGCGCAGGCGCTAAAAAGATATATTAGAGGAAACAGCCGTTTATCTTTAATTTTAGCGGCGAATTTACGCTGTAATAAAAAAGTAATAAGCATATATGCTGCGCCGTATCCGGCATCGCCGATAATCATCCCGAAAAATAGACTCAAGGCGGACAGAAATACCGGGCTAATATCCAATTCATGATAGCCCGGCACAATTTCCAGTAATTTAAATACCGGCTCAATCACGGAAATCCAGCGCGGAGAGCGGATTAAAGTCGGCACCGCATCCTCATCCTGCGGCTGGCTAATCAATATCCCCCATTTTTCTTTTTTCGCCTCGGCTAAAAGTAAATTTTGCGCGTCAATGGGGGTAAAACCGGTTAGATACCGGATGCCTTCTTGCCCGCCCATGCCGCCAATGGCCTGGCGCAGCTCCAGTTCCTTTTCCAATAATCTCTTGCGCGCTAAAAACCTCTCTAAATAACCGGCGTGTTTTTGCAGGTCTTTCTTTACCGCCTCCTGCGCCAGGTTGTCCTCGGATAAGCGCTCCCGCATCCTGGCCAGACTCATTTTAGGCAGGCCTAATTCTTTAAAGGGAATCTCTAAATTTCCGCTGGTAATTACCGCGCAATTTACTAATCCTGCCTTTAGCGAAACTTTTTTCAGGATAACTCCGGCGGGCAAATTTTTTAATTCTTTTACCGGAATCTGATAAAAGCGGATATAAATATTTTTTTTCATTAAATTCTTGATTTCCGCGGGGTCAAAATCCCCCCACTCCTGCCAAAGAGCAATCGCGGCCTTTATGCCAAGAGAATAATCCTTGAGCTGGCTGTATTTGGCGCGCAGGCCAAGGATATGACGGGCAGTCATTTTCCATTCGCCGAACTCTTTTGCCGGGGCTGTTTGTTTATGGAAAAATTCCGTTTCGGATAAAATACCAATTACCTGGTTCGTTAAGGCCAGGTCATCGCGCAGGCGCCCGAGCTCTTCGCCTGAAGGAAGTTTCTCGTGCAGCACATGCAACAGGCCTAAAGAACGTAATTTGCCCACGGCGGCATCCGCGTCCTTATCCTGCACAAACACGGTAACCTTTTTCATCGCTACAATCATGTTAATGAGGCCACAACTTATGGAGCGAACGAAGTGAGCCAACATAAGTTGTCTGGCCGAATTAATCCCGCCGAGTGCCGTAAAATTGTCGCAAGAGAATTTTACGGCATCCTACGAGGCGGGAAAAAGCTCTAAAACTACCCCCTCAATTTTTCTCTTGGCAATCTTGCTGCGGCCGACGGCATTGCTCATCTGGTCGCCGATATAAATTTTAATCCTGCGGATAGCCTCTTCTGCCTCGGGGATTTTCACTTTTTCAAAAAGATTTACCCGCTGGCTGGTAACGCGCAATTCCTGACGCAAGACCTCCAGCCCCCTCTCTATCAACCGCGTCTCCTGGCGCAGCGCGACAATGGTCCTTAGGGCCTCGATAGCCGTATCTACCCAGAGCGGCGCGCTGAATAAATCGTATTCCGCGCTTTTAAATTCCGCGTTTTCAAAAATCTCCAGGCCTACTCCGGCAATGTTCTTTACGCTGGTAGAAATTTTTTGCGGCTTAAGCCACGGCTCAAAATCCATTTCTTTGGCCGCAAATAACCCGGCCCAGGCCGTCGCCGCTTTTATTTTAGCGGACTCCAGATTGTTTTTTTCCTGCAGCAAGCCTAACTGACGCGTAATCTCCAGCTGTAACTGCTGTTTCTTAAGCTGCAGCGTAGGCAAAAAGCGCTCATATTGCGCGAGCGCGTCGCGTTGCTTCTTTAACTCCCCTTTTATCAGTTTGACTTTTGCCATTTAACTGGTGGCTTTGTGACCTGGTGACGTGGTGACATTGTTTGGCCAATACTGCGCGGCCATATCTCTCTTGATGCCGGTTTCTTCCGGGGTAAAACAGGCTGCCAAAATCTCCCAGCCTCTGTCCAGGGCCTTTTCCAGGGGGATATTTACCGTCAATGACATCATCCCCTGCTCAAACATCCTGCCATATTTCAGCAGCTTTTTGTCCCAGCTGCTCATCTGAAAACCCATAGCCTGTTTTTCCAGGGTCTCGCGGAAACTCGCAAAGAGCTGTATCATTGTATCCATAATGGCGCGGTGGTCAGGCCGGGTTTTGCCGTTTACCTGCTGCCTGAGCCGGCTTAATGAACCAAACGGTTCAATGACCCCGCCCTTAAGATAAAATTGGCCTTCGGTAATATACCCGGTATTATCCGGTATAGGATGGGTGAAATCGTCGCCGGGCATAGTCGTAGCGGCCAAAATAGTCAATGACCCCGCGCCCTCAAAATCCACGGCTTTTTCATAACGCGCGGCCAACTGGCTGTAAAGGTCGCCCGGATATCCGCGGTTAGAGGGGACCTGCTCCATTGTGATGGACACCTCTTTGAGGGAATCGCAAAAGTTAGTCATATCCGTCAGTAACACCAAAACCCGCTCTCCGGAAAGGGCAAATTGCTCGGCTACAGCCAGCGTAATATCCGGCACAAGCAGGCACTCAACCGTCGGGTCAGCCGCAGTATGGATAAAAAACACGCAGCGCGAAAGCGAACCGCTGGCGGCAAGCGTATCTCTAAAGAATAAGTAGTCATCGTATTTTAAGCCCATGCCGCCTAAGACAATCGCGTCTACTTCGGCCTGAATGGCAATACGGGCCAATAAATCATTGTAGGGCTCGCCGGCAATTGAGAAAATCGGCAGCTTCTGGGACTCTACCAGCGAATTAAAAACATCAATCATCGGGATGCCGGTGCGAATCATCTTATTCGGGATTACTCTTTTTACCGGATTTACCGGCGGGCCGCCGATATCAATAAGGTTCTCCAGAGAATCCGGGCCTTTATCCAAAGGCATGCCGCTGCCGTTAAATATCCTGCCTAACAAATTCTCGCCGCAGGCAATACGCATCGGATGCCCTAAGAAACGCACCCGGTCGCCGGTAGAAACCCCGCGGCTTCCGGCAAAAACCTGCAACGCCACCCGCGCCCCATCCAAACGGATAACCTGGGCCAGAGACTTGCCCTGCCGGGTAGTAACCTCGGCAATATCCATATAGCCTGTGTCTTCGGCCTCTACGGTAATGACATCTCCGGAAATCTGCAGAATCTTGGTGTAAACTTTATACATTTAACTCTTCCTTGGATTTAAGCGCTGTGTTTATCGTAACGGAGATCTCGTCTTCTGTATTTTTAAATTCCGCGCTCCCCCAGGGCGCGGAACTCCAGGTACGGCATAACTGCCTGAGCTTCTGAAAGAACTGCAGGGCCTTTTCTTTATCGGCCAAGGCAAATTCGGCCTCTAATATCCGGCGATAAATAAAACCAAAGACATAGGCCTGCCTTTCTTCGGTCGTTGCCTCGTCCACCGCGTCAAAGGCATTCTGCTGTAGATAGGCAAAGTCTAAAAACTCCCCTTTTAGGTAATCTATATAGTCGGAAAGCGTCGTTCCTTCTTCACCGACCACCTTCATCATCTGGGAGACCTCGTACGACTTACGCAGAATCTCATGGCCCCTTTCCTTTTGCTCGGCGGCAATAAAACTTTTGTATTTACTCCAGCTAATCAGGGGGTCAATGGCGGGATAGCGCCGGGCATCCGAACGCTCGCGGGAAAGCCCGTGGAATGCCCCTACCACCTTTAAGGTGGCTTGTGTTACCGGCTCCTCAAAATTCCCTCCGGCCGGGCTGATAGTCCCGCCGATGGTAACCGAACCGATACCGCCGTCATAAAGCCGTACAATGCCGGCGCGCTCGTAAAAAGAAGCGATGCGCGACTCCAGGTACGCGGGAAAGGCCTCTTCGCCGGGGATTTCTTCCAGACGGCCGGACATCTCGCGCATGGCCTGCGCCCAGCGAGAAGTAGAATCCGCTAAGAGCAAAACATTCAGGCCCATCTGGCGATAATATTCGGCGATAGTCACCGCGGTATAAACACTGGACTCGCGGGCAGCCACCGGCATAGAGCTGGTATTGCATATAATCACTGTGCGGTCGCTTAAAGGCCTGCCGGTACGCGGGTCGGTTATTTTCGGAAAGGTCTTGAGAGTTTCTACCACTTCTCCGGCGCGCTCCCCGCAGGCGGCAATAATCACTATATCTACTTCAGCATGCCGGCTGGTTAACTGCTGCAACACAGTCTTGCCGGCGCCAAACGGCCCGGGGATGCAATAAGTGCCGCCGCGGCTTACCGGGAAAAGAGAATCTATAATGCGCATCTTGCTGACTAAAGCGCCTTCGGGCTTTAACTTTTCCGCGTAGGCCTGAATGGGCGCCTTGACCGGCCATTTCTGTTTTAAAAATACGTCGTGGGTTTTACCCGACTCGTCTTTTAACCGGCAAAGTGACTGCTTGGCATTGTATTTGCCTTGGGTAATTATGCTTAAAACTTCCAGCGCCCCCTTCAGCTCAAAAGGCGCCATAATATAATGTTTAAAGAGCTTTTCGCTGACTAAGCCGATTTTTTCTCCGGCCCGTAATAAGTCGCCTTTTTTAACCAGCGGCGTAAATTCCCAGGCCTCTTCATCGGATAAGGCGTTTAAATACACGCCGCGCTTGAGGAAAAACCCGCATTGCTCGGCAAGCTGAGGCAAGGGGTTCTGCAGGCCATCAAAAATCTGGCCTAACAGGCCCGGGCCTAATTCCACGGATAATAACTCGGAGCTAAATTCTACCTCTTCCCCTATTTTTAAACCCGCGGTCTGCTCATAGACCTGCATCTGGGCGGTATTTTCCCGCACGCGGATAACCTCGGATTTCAAGCGCTCCTGACCGTGCAATATATAGGCCACCTCATTCTGGATGACAAAGGTATCAATATCCGCCGTAACCATATTACCGTTAATCTGGCTGATACGGCCTATTCTTTTATTGGTCATAGAAAGCCCTTATTAACTTTTGCGTTAAAACTTCTTCCAGCGCCTTGGCCTTATCCGCGGCCTGCACCTTTTGCCAACGCTCTAAAATCAATAATTTATAAGCGTAAGCGACGAGATATTCCAAATCAAAATAATGGCCTAAAGAAAGCTCATCTAAAAATTGCCACCTGGCCGCATCCAATATCTTCTCCGCTTCTATCGGCGAGGGGTTACGATAGGCGTTAATGGCGATATGGCTAAGCCACGGCTCAACATAGCCGTCGCCCCTTAGATAATTGGCCGCGTCTATTTTTTTGCGGCTGGCGCGGATTTTCACCAATTCATTGCGTAAAGCCCGCTCAAAAAGATAGCGTTGTTTTAAAGCCGGATGCTTATCCAGGTAAAGACTTTCCGTCCCCAGAGAAATTGCCTTTAATATCTCCAGGTCTTTTTCGGGAATTAAATCCGCGCATTTCTGCAGGAATACCGAAAAAGAAAACGGCGCATCTTGCCCAAAACGCAAAAAAGGCAAGCCGGCAATTAAATAAATATAAAAATCGGCCATTATGCTTCTTATCCCTCTAACGCCGCCTGAAGCGTATCTTTCAAGCATGGCTTAATATAGGCGCCGATATATTCGGCAAGGGCGCGGTCAGTAAAATCAAATTGCGACTTGCCGCCGTCATAGCTAATGGTAAAACCAGCCGAGATCTCTATTGATGGCTTTAAGGTAACGCCTTTTTTCACCGCCTCTTTAAGCTCCTCCAGCAAGCCCTGCTTTATTTTTTCTAAATCTTCTTCGTTCAAGGAAACCACAATATCTTTGGCCTGGCCGCGATAATCTTTTATCGGCGCCGCGATAATCTTGGCTAACTCCTGCGGCGGCAAAGCCCGGCGCGCGCCGGCAAGAATAAGCCGTTCCAGCATCGCGTTAATCTCTCTTTTTAAGGAAAGCAAAACGTCTCTTCCGGCCTGTGCCAGGGTAGAGCGGGTATATTCCTCTTGCCGTTGGATTTTTTCCTCTGCCGCGGCCAGCATCTTTTGCGCCTCTTTTTTGGCGCGGGCAACAATCTCCTCTGCCTGCCGCCTTGCCTCTTCTTCTATCTTGCCTGCTTTTTCTTCTGCGGCCTGAATCCCTTCTGTCCTTATTTTTGCGAGTAATTCCTTTATCTCTTCTGCCATAAATCTCTCCCGCTTTTTTTATTCTATGAAATATCCCTGAGGATTGATTCCGTTACTGCTAAAGGACGCCTTGCCTCTAATATGGGCCGGCCTACTACAATGTAATCTGCGCCGCCATCTTTTGCGGCCTGGGGAGTAGCGATTTGTTGTTGGTCGCCCCTAGAGGACCCTGCCGGCCTGATTCCGGGGCAGACGATGATAAAATTCCTGCATAAATATTTCCGGATAATTTTGGCCTGGGGCACTGAACAGACTACGCCGCTCATCCCGCACTTTTTTGCCATTTTCGCCAGGTACAGCACCTCTTGGGAAAGCGACCTCTGTATTTTTAAATCTTTTAAAAAATTTGAGGAGATACTGGTCAGAACAGTTACCCCCAATGCCTTGGCGCGGCTGCCGCGGCAGGCCTGTGCTACTTCTTTTAGCGCGTCCGGCCCGGAAAGCGTATGCACGGTAAACATGGCCACCTGATATTTTAATAATTCCCTGGTGGCATTAGCCATAGTATTAGGGATATCGTTAAATTTTAAATCCAGAAAGACCTCGGCGCCGGTTTTACGGATATCCTGAATAATTTTTGGGCCGCAGGCAGTATAGAGCTGTAACCCGACTTTAAAAATCGTTACCTTAGGGTAAAGCAAATTTACCCAGCGCATTGCCTGTTGGCGGCTATTGACATCTAAAGCCAGGATTAATTCCGTCTTGCGCATTATATATTTAGGTTGCCAATAAGAGCCTTGATATCTTTGATTTTATTTTCGCGTAAATACTGCTTTATTCCCGCGATTATTTCTATGGTGGCGCGAGGATTAATAAAATTTGCCGTGCCGACGCTAACACAGCTTGCCCCGGCCAGAAAAAACTCCAAGGCGCTGGATGTATCCATTATACCACCCATCCCAATAATAGGGACGCTAATTTTTTGATAAACCTCCCAAACCATCCTTAAGGCAATCGGCCGGATTGCCGGGCCGCTTAAGCCGGCAACGGCCAGCGCAATCTTGGGCTTTCTGGTTTCCACGTTAATGCTCATCGCGGTGAAGGTATTGACTAAAGATACGGCGTCTGTGCCTGCCTTTTCCGCGGCCAGCGCAATTTCGGTAATGTCTGTGACATTAGGCGAGAGTTTGGTAATCAGCGTCTTTTTCGTAACTTTACGCACTGCTCTCACTACCTCATCAGCGGCTTTGGCATCCTGTGCAATTAACCGGGTGACGTGGTGACGTGGTGACGTGGTGCCCCTAATATTCGGACACGAAATATTCAGCTCTATCCCGGCAACCTCTTTTAACTTGTCTAATCGCCTGGCTAACGCCGTAAATTCCTGAGGGTCGTCTTCTGAGGCAATACTGACAATAACCGGCGCCCCGATTTTCTTTAGCGCCGGAAGTTTTTCGGCGATAAACTTATCTATACCGGGGTTTTCTAAGCCGATGGAATTAAGCATCCCTGCCGGCGTCTCGCAGGTGCGCGGCATAGGGTTGCCCTGGCGCGGCGCCAAGGTAATAGTCTTGGTGACTATCGCGCCTAATTGCCGCAAATCTATAAAATCCTTAAATTCCTCGGCATAACCAAAAGTCCCCGAGGCAACCATCATTGGATTCTTCAATCTTAATTTGCCAATTTTAACTTCCAAATTTGTCTGTTTCATGCTAAATGGTTAAAGCCCCGATTAAATTAGAAACGATATTATCAGACGCGCCTTCAATAATAAGCACAACATCTTTAGATTTAAAAATATAGATATTTTCTTGCCCTATCTTCCATTGAGAAAAACTCTGGTCTTCCTTAACCAATCTTGGCTGTTTATATTTCTTCTCCATTATCTTTTTATAGAAACCGAAAAACTCATCCGCTTCTTTTTCGCTGTCCCACTTTGACGCAGATATCAACAGGGTCTGTTTTAGATTTGGCTCTTCATAAAACTCAAAATAATCTCCAGCCCAACCCTCAGACATCAACTTATTTGATAACTCATCTAAAAATACTTTGCCGATTAAATAAAAACTGAATTCGCCCAGGACCCCCCTGGATAACCTTATCCAAGAACTGCCTAATATAGTAGAGACATCAACAAAATTTACTTCCTCTGGTTCATCGCGCACAATATAGTATTTTTCCGGATGCATAATTTGCTCGGAAGAGGTGGGCATATCTAGATAAATCTCATCTATCGCCTCCCAGCCTTTGGTGTTGACTAGATGTTGAATAAAGCTGCCTCCCCAGACATAAGGAAAAAGCAGAGCTTCCATAAAAATAGCGGGTTGTCTTTGCCCGGTTTTAAAATGTTTACTATAAGCCAACATTGAGTCTATAACAAAGGACCTGAGGTCAAATTCTTTAGCCGGATCAAACATGCCCAAGCCCTTAGAAGATCTGAAAAAGGCATCATACATCAATACCGTGGCCTCGCCTTCAATAACACTCTCAATAGCTAAACCTTTATCTTCATTTGCCAATAATAAAGAATCTTCTATGCTTTTTAAGTTGTGATACTGGTCTTGCAGCGCATGAACTTGCTCGTGCATAACCGTCATACTGGGTAACCCCGGCAGAATAGCATACCCGATATCTTCAGAGACGTAGATTTTCTTATCATCGCTATTATAGTAACCGGCAATCGCTTCGGTAAGCGGCTCTAAAACTTCTTTCTGGTAATCCACCATTTTAGAGATAAGACCTAATCTCAACCATAGTTTAATTTTGGCACTGAGTTTTTCTTGGTTATATTCTTTTTCTATATTCTGCTTTAGGTATTCTTTAATTTTATCTTTGTTAGCAATTTCTATCTCTGGGACGGCCTTAAATTCCAACTTTCTTGTCTTAGATACAAAGTTGAGTCCCTCTTGGGCAGAAGAAGTGATTGCCTGCTTCATGTCTTGCGTGATAAAGGCGCCCT
>Ga0194125_10007578_pt1 | contig 15605 bp, 8 predicted proteins | sample TA2KigC250mmetaG_FD_148626 | JGI IMG/M metagenome (GOLD analysis project Ga0194125, IMG submission 148626) | Freshwater microbial communities from Lake Tanganyika, Tanzania - TA2015034 Kigoma Deep Cast 250m | ecosystem: Environmental > Aquatic > Freshwater > Lake | place: Tanzania: Lake... | reverse complement strand
CCTTAAGGTTGCCAACGCTATGCTTGATCAGGGGCTGGTCTGAGACAAACGTGAAGGCTTTGAATCGGAGTGGTTCCGGCCACTCCGATTTTTTTTGGTGATGGTCCGAAGAGAGAAACGCTTCTATGGCGAAAAGCTACAACCAGAGCATTCGAGATTCTGAAGCTCGATGGGGAGTAAGAGGCTACGCGACCCGATTCCAAGGGTTTCAGAACCTCATGCTTTTCCATGTCAGTGATATTCTTCTCGTCTCCAGTCTCTATGATTCCTTCATCCTCGAGGAGGACGGAAGGCTCTACGAGATGCTCCGGACTGAATACGAGGGATTGAGCATGAGCCACACCCCCTCGATCACTCATGTGTCGACTGGCGAGGAGGCGCTGGAATTGATCTCGTCAGGACACAGTTTTGACGTGATTATCTCTACGCTTCACATCAAGGATATGTCTGCCTCACGCTTTGCAAAGCGGCTCAGGGCATCGGGTGAGCGAATTCCGTTGGTGCTCATGGCATACGATAACCGCGAGCAATCGGAACTCATGCTCCGAAATGAGAGCTCGCTGTTTGATCGCGTCTTCCTGTGGCAGGGCGATTTTCGCATTCTCATTGCTGCGATCAAACATATCGAAGATCGAATGAATGTCGAGCACGACACCCGTGCCATCGGAGTGCAGTCGATCATCGTGGTTGAGGACGATGTCCGCTACTACTCGTCGTTCCTGCCTATCATCTACACAGAGATTCACCATCAATCTCAGCGTCTGATTGCCGAGGGGATCAATCTCTCCGATCGATACTTGCGAATGCGAGCCCGCCCGAAAATCCTTCTCTGTTCGACCTTTGAGGAAGCTTGGGAGTATTTTGAGAGGTACGAAGATAGCATTCTCGGGGTAATATCCGATATCGATTTCCCTCGTAAAGGAGTGCATGATCCCGCGGCCGGTCTCGAGTTTTCCAAGGCGGTCAAGGCTCGACATATCGACATCCCTGTGCTTCTTCAATCTACTGCCGTGGAAAATGAAGGAAAGGCGCATGCCATCGGTGCCTCGTTTCTCCTGAAGGATTCGCCGACCTTCCTGCACGACCTGCGCCAATTCATGGCTCACTACTTCAGTTTTGGCGATTTCATTTTCCGGACGTCAGATGGCGTTGAGGTGGGTAGAGCCTCCGATTTGAAATCCCTCGAGGAGCTCTTGCAGGTCGTTCCTGCCGACAGCATCGAGTATCACGCTGAACGGAATCATTTCTCCAACTGGCTCAAGGCCAGAACGGAGTTTTGGCTTGCTCACAAGCTGCGTCCGCGGCAGGTGAGCGATTACGAATCTGTCGAGGGGCTACGGAACGACTTGATTGCGTCGCTTCAGGCGTACCGGCGGACGCGCCAGCTTGGTCAAATCACTGATTTCGACAAGGCGACATTTGATCCCACGAGCAGCTTTGCCCGCATCGGAGGGGGTTCGCTGGGAGGGAAGGCCCGGGGCCTCGGTTTCATCAACACACTGATCTACAATCTTGACATCACCGATCGCTTCGAGGGAATAGAGATCTCCGTGCCTCCGGCTGTTGTCCTGGGGACCGACGTCTTCGATCGGTTCCTTGAGGATAATAATCTGCAGGAGTTTGCGTTGCGGTGCGATGATGATGGGGAGATCACGCAGCGATTTCTCGAAGCCAAGAAGTTCCCAGAGGAGATCCTGGCTCAGTTGTCCGACGTGCTCGACCTGATTCGGGAGCCGCTTGCTGTTCGCTCCTCCACGCTGCTCGAAGATTCCCAGTACCATCCGTTTGCCGGGGTTTACGAAACGTACATGATCCCGAACAATCACCCTGATCCCCTTGTTCGGCTGGAGCAGCTCGTGAACACGGTCAAGCGTGTGTACGCCTCCACGTTCTACCAAAGCGCGAAAGAGTACATCAGGGTCACGTCGTACCTGCTCGAAGAAGAAAAGATGGCCGTAATCATCCAGAAGATGGTCGGCGCGCGGCACAGTGAGCGCTTCTACCCTGATTTTGCCGGGGTTGCGAGATCGCATAATTTCTATCCGGTCCCACCACAACGGGCATCTGACGGGATCGTCTCTGTCGCTCTCGGCCTCGGGAAGACGGTCGTCGACGGCGGGAACGCGGTTCGGTTTTCCCCCAAGTATCCCAAGCACGTGATGCAATTTGCCACCACCGAAGCCACGCTGCGTTCCAGCCAGTCTGATTTCTACGCCCTCGACATGGATAGCCCGCCGCTTGGCTTGCACGAAACGCACGACGAGCTTCTGATAAAATATGGCCTGGATGTTGCAGAGCGCGACGGGACCCTTCACTTCGTCGGGTCAACGTTTTCAGCGGATGATGACACGATCCACGACGGCCTCCTGCGGAGTGGGAGACGGGTGGTGACGTTTGCTCCGGTTCTCCGCCACAAAATCTTGCCGGTCCCCGAGATCCTGCAACTTCTGCTGGACATGGGAAGTTGGGGAATGGGAACGCCTGTCGAGCTGGAGTTTGCCGTGGATAAGTCATCCCGACCAAAAGGTCCGGTGGAGTTCGGAGTCCTGCAGATCCGCCCGCTTGTCTTGAGCCGTGAGGCTGAGGAGCTGGAGGTCGAAGCGCCTGATCCGACGGAATTGATCTGCCAGAGTGAGCGAGCGCTTGGCAATGGTCTCATCAAGGACATCTACGATATCGTTGTCGTGGATCGTGAACGCTTCCAGCGGAGCAAGAGCCACGAGGTCGCTTTGGAGGTAAGCCAATTCAATCGGCGGCTCGTGGGTGAGCGCCGCCCCTACCTTCTTATCGGTGTTGGCCGGTGGGGCAGTTTCGATCCGTGGTTGGGGATTCCTGTAAAGTGGGATCAGATCGCCGGAGCGAGGGTGATCATCGAGACGGGCTTCAAGGATTTTGACGTTACACCGTCCCAGGGTTCACACTTCTTTCAAAACATCACTTCCTTCATGGTGGGATTTTTCACCGTTTCCACGGAAGGGCAGGATGGGTTTGTGGACTGGGCTTGGATTGCGAAGCAGCAGGCACTTGAGGAGAAAAGCTTCACACGGCACATCAGACTCTCTGCACCGATCGAAGTCAAGATCAACGGTCAGCAAAACCGCGGTGTGATCTTCAAACCACGACAGGAAACACCAAGCGGAAGGATTTGACCGAAGAGGGGAGAAACCGAGGAGGGACATCGAGGTGCCCCCTCCTCAGTCGAGGCTTCTACTCGGCGATCTTGAGAATCGAATCAACCTCCTCCTTGTCCACATCCATCACATGCCGGATTCCGCTGATCGCCGCAGCTTCAGGAGTCAGAGCGGCGATGTCGTCACGTGAGATGTACTCTGGCGAGAACTTTCTGCTGCCGGCCATCAATTGCCGAAGACCCTGCGCTAAGCGCTCGTAGTACGTATATAGCCCCAACGCCCCTGTCGGAACGCGTTCGAACTCTTCGACGCCCAGCTCATTGCGTAGATCTGTTGCCGTCACGAAAATCTCCTCTTTCGTGTTGCCGAAGCGCTCGACGTAGACTGGAAGATCCTCCTGCTCGATGGACATGCCGATCGTCTTTCCCACCATTGCTGCTGCGATGGGTGCGCGGGCCATTCCGACCAGCTTGACAAACGGCGCTCCCATAGCGAGCCCTTTGAAGATCTGGTCTTCGAACACAAACCCTCCGGCGACAGCGACTGCCGGGATGTATTTCTTCTTGTCAGCAAGTCGTTTCAGATAATAGTAGAGCATCGAGTGGAGCTCGACCGGGGGAACGCCCCACTCGTTCATCATGCGCCAGGGACTCATGCCGGTGCCTCCGCCTGCACCGTCGACGGTGAGGAGATCGAGCTTGTACTTGGAGCAAAAGGCGACTGCGCGCGCGAGGTCCGCGGGCCGGTAAGCCCCTGTTTTGAGGAAGATGTACTTCGCCCCTGCACGCCGGAGCTCCTCGACCCGTCTGCCGAAGGACTCTTCTGTGACCATCCCGACACGGGAGTGCCGCTCGAATTCCTTGAATGCCCCACGTTCGAATGCCTTGATGATGTGCTCATCAGTCGGGTCGGGCAGAACGACATACCCCCGCGCGTAGAGCATCTGCGCTTTCTTCAGGCTCTTGATCTTGACCTCTCCACCGATATCCTTCGCACCCTGTCCCCATTTCAGTTCGACGCAATCGACGCCGAGCTTCTCAATGGCATACTCCTGCACCCCCAGGCGAGTGTCTTCGACGTTTGACTGAACGATGATTGCTCCATACCTGTTGCGTTGGTGCTCTTTGTAGAGGTTCACGCGACGCTTCAGGTCGACTGTGTCAACGACGCGGCCGCCGTTGATGACCGCCTCGGTGTCCATGCCGACGACATTCTCACCGATGGTCAAACCGGTGCCCGCGAGAGCTGAACCGATTGCCAGCCCCTCCCAGTTGTTCTTGGCAATGTCGGTTGAGCCGATGCCCGGGATGATCCACGGATAGCGGAACTTGATACCTCCGTCGTGCCCGAAAGCGACTTCCAGACCGACCTTTGGAAAGATCGCTTTATCACTGTCTGCTTCGATGCCGTGAGCTCCGACGGCTGTCCCCATAATGTTGAAGTGCGAGTAGTCCACTGGATAGGATTTCTCTCCAGCCGTCGTGACAACGCCAAACGGTTGCGGGTAGATCACCTCGTGCCCTCGATAGGCGGATTTGCCAATCTCACACATACCGATGCAGCCGTCGACGCACGTGACGCACATGCCGGAGGTCGGGACAATGGAACCATCGGTACGGTTCTTTGTGAGAGTGGCAGCGGTGGCGTTGATTCTTGAGAGTGACATTGTCGTTCTTCTCCTTTCGTCAATCCTTTTTGATTTCACAGGCTACGCATGGGCTCATGTAGCACATCATATCATCAAAGTTGGGCTTCTCCAGGCAGGGAGGACTGAGGTTTGCACAACCTCCGCAGATGGCTTTTTCGGGCTGCGTGTAGGTACATCGTAGCTGGCACGCGGGACAGATGTAGATACACCCCCCGCAGAGACGGCATTTCTCGGACTTGATGTTGAATGGCGTCCCCAGCGTACGGTGGTCGCCGCGACCCTGAAATCCGATGGCATGAGCCATCATCTGCTCGGTGCACATCCGGGCGCAGAGTCCGCAAAGAATACAGGTTTCGTACTCCTGCTTGAACCGTTGTTGCCGGACCTCGTATGCGGAGGCAAGATCCTGGATGATCTTTGACTGCGGGCACGAGCCGAGCATCAGCTCAAGGATCATCTTGCGCGCTCGTACCACCCGGGCAGAGGCGGTTCGCACCCGTAGCCCTTCTTCGACAGGGTACGTGCAGGACGACACGAGCTTGGATCTCGCACCCTCGCCGACCTCCACCACGCAGAGGCGGCAGGCTCCGTACGGCGAGAGTCCCTCCACGTGACAGAGCGTTGGGATGGGGAACCCGAGGAATTGTGCGGCCTCGAGAATCGTGGATCCTTCTTCGACGGAGACCGGTACTGCGTTAATCTTGAGTTTGATCATACGAGTTGTTCCTTTTGTTCCTCGACTGCTGGTTCGTCCTTCGACGGTTGAGTGAATTCAAGGTCGCAACGGAGACATCGCGTGGCTTCACGCTTTGCCTCGGCTTCGCTCAGCGTGAGCTCCACCTCCCCGAACCCGTGCTTCCTCGCTTCCATGTCCACCCGTGGCAAGGCGACCCTTCCCCTCAGATGGACTTCGTGTCCGTTCGTTGGCTCAACGTAGTGCCGTGGCACGCGTCGTTCGGACGGCTGCCGCAGTGGCTCTCCGCGGAGGTGGTGATCGAGCATCACTGCCACCCTCTTACCGGCCGCGATGGCATCGACGACGGTGTTCGGACCGGTGACGACATCCCCGCCGGCGAAGACGCCGGGCCGGTTGGTGCAGAGTGTTTCGGGATCGACCCGGATAATACCTTTCCGCTCATCGACATCGATCCGGTTGATGCCCGCAACCGAAACGCAGTCGGTGTCCGATCCTTCGCTGATGGCAACGATGAGCGTGTCGAGAGGCACGATATGCTGCGTTCCCGGGAGCGGAACCGGGCGCCGCCGCCCGCTCTCGTCGAACTCGCCCAGCTGGTTGTTGATGAACTCGACGCCGGAAAGCCGCCCCTCCTCTTCCAGGATGCCCGTTGGGGCCACAAGTGTCTCGAGGTGAACGCCTTCCTGCAGGGCGGCCTCGATCTCCTCCGCGAATGCCGGCATTTCCTCGCGTGTTCGGCGATAGAAAACTGTAACGCTTTTGACATTCGGCTGCCGGACGGCAACGCGCGCGGCATCAACAGCGGAATTCCCGCCTCCGACAACCCCAACACGGCCCTTGGCGAGATTCTCACCACGTTGGTTGAAGGCCTTCAAGAATTGAATGGAAGGATATACCCCGGGCAGATCCTCACCTCTCAATCGAAGGCGAAGGCTCTTGTGAGCGCCGAAGGCAAGGAAGACGGCGTTGTAGCCTTCCTCGAACAGGCTGTCGATTGTCACATCCCGCCCTAATGCCGTATTGCAGCGGATGGTGATGTTCTTATCGACGAGGGAGTCGATCTCTTTTTCAATGGTTGTGCGAGGCAAGCGATACGAAGGGATGGCGCTGTAGAGCATTCCGCCTGGTTTCGAATCACTCTCGAAGACTGTGACCTTATACCCCTTCAGGGAGAGATAGTGTGCAGCTGTCAGTCCCGCCGGCCCTGAACCGATCACGGCAATTCGCTGCGTTGCGGCGAATTCGTCCTCCATCCGGACCGGCTTGTAGATTGACGGGTCGGCACGATCAGTGATGAACCGCTTCAATGCCCTGATGGCAACGGCCTCTCCGCCGTGCGCGCCAGCTTTGCAGTGCTCCTCGCACGGGTGATTGCAGACCCGTGCGCAGACCGACGGAAACGGGTTCGCTTCCCGGATGACAGAGTAGGCTTGTTCATATTCGCCACGCGCAATGTGAGCGATATATCGCCACGCCTCGGTGCCGATCGGACAAGCGGATGCGCAGGGAGCTCCCACAACGCCATTGCACACGAACGCATCACAACGCTTGTCGTAAATGTGTCGTCTATACTCATTGCGGAAATAGCGTAGCGTGCTGAGGACAGGATTCGGAGCAGACTGGCCGAGTCCGCACATGGACGTGTCTTTGACGACGCCCGCAAGTTCCTCCAGCAGGTCCAGGTGCCCTTCGGTTCCGATGCCTTTGGAGATATCATCAAGGATTTCGTGCATCCGCTGCGTGCCTTTGCGGCAGGTGTAGCACTTGCCGCATGATTCGTGTTTCAGGAAACGCATGAAGTACTTGGCAACATCGACCATGCACGTATTCTCGTCCATGACGATCATGCCCCCCGAACCCATGATGGAGCCGGCAGCGACCAGGCTGTCGTAATCGATGGGGAGATCGAACATCGACGAAGGAATGCAGCCCCCCGAGGGACCGCCGGTCTGGACTGCCTTGATCCGGGCTCTCCCGGCCGGGCCCCCGCCGATGGCATGGACAATGCTGTTGATGGTCACGCCCATCGGTACTTCCACGAGCCCCGTGTTTCTCACCTTACCGACAAGGCTGAAAATCTTCGTTCCTGAGTTCTTTCTGGCACCGACCTTGGCATACTCAGCGCTTCCATTTCGTATGATGATCGGGATGTTTGCCCAGGTTTCAACATTGTTAATGGCTGTGGGTTTCCTATCGATTCCCTTTTGAACAGGATAGGGAGGACGCTGCCGCGGTTCGCCAACTTTGCCCTCGATGGAATGCATAAGCGCAGTCTCCTCTCCGCAGACGAACGCGCCCGCACCCTTCACGAGATCAAGCTCGAACGCAATCGTTGTGCCCAGAATGCCCACTCCAAGGAGGCCCAGTTCACGTGCTTGCCGCAGCGCAATCAACAGATGCTTGATCGCCAGGGGGTACTCGTTCCTGACGTAGAGCACCCCGTGGGTCGCTCCCGTGGCAAAAGCTCCTATCAGCATGCCTTCGATAACGCTGTGCGGATTGCCTTCCAGCACGCTCCGATCCATATACGCGCCCGGGTCGCCTTCATCCGCGTTGCAGACAAGGTACTTGATCCGCTTCTTCTGCTGTGCAAGAAGCTCCCACTTCAATCCCGTCGGGAATCCTGCTCCCCCTCGGCCACGAAGACCTGCGTTCTTGACCTCCTCAACCACCCACTGGGGGTCGTTCTTCTCGAGAATCGTCGCCAGCGCGCCATAGCCGCCGACCTCGATGTAGTTCAGGATTCGAATCGGATCGACCCGTTCATTCTGAGCGATGATCGTACGTACTTGTTTCCTGAAGAACGGGATCTCGCTTTGTTTCTCGATCCTGATCTCCGTTTCCTCGTCCCTGTACAGCAGGTGTTCCAACACCATTCCCTTCGCTGTGGCATCCACGATCTCTGCCATGCGCTCCACATCGACCCTCGGATAGAATGTTCCTTGGGGCTCGACCAAGACGGATGGCTCCATCTGGCAGTACCCGTGGCAGCCGGTGACCCTCAGGCGGATCTTGTCCGTCAAGCCGCGTCCGAGAATTTCGCGTTTCGCAATGCGGATCAGGTCGTTTGCTCCACTTGCCTGGCCGCATGTTCCCGCAGGAATGACGATCACTGGAATTCGTGGATCCCGTTCGCCCGCGAGCCGTTGCTGAAGAGTCCTCAGATCTTGAACTGATTTGAGCCGTTCGAGTGCCATAGTTCAAATCCTCTTGGTTCGAATGAATGACTGCTACAGGATCCGTTGCTATGTAACCGCTGTGGCGTCGAGATCCAGCATGTGACTCCTACATCCGCGGCGGGAACAAATCTGCACGATGGCACCGCCTTGCACAATCATCGGTACCATGGGAGCCTCACATGCCATGCAGTTGCTGGCGCCGATGAGCTCGGCGTGGCAATGAGGGCAGAAGAAGTGCGCGATGGTGCCCATCGGGATCTCGCTGCCTGTCTCGATGGTGTAGCTCCCGTAGAGCGAAGAGAGCCTCAGCCAGCCGTGTTCTTCGCCGAAGGAAACGGTCACCCGGATTGACGGGTGTCCATCCACGAGGTGGTCAGGATCCATCAACGTGTGATTGCAGCGTGGACAAGCGACCTCGACGGGGAAAATCCGCTTGTCCTTCTGCACTTCGATCTTATCGAGCCCTTCCCGCGTACGGCCGATAATCGTCTTCACCTGGCTTGTTGTGACATTTGGGAAATAGTGACCATCGGCAACGACGATCGGACCGAGGGCGCATGCACCCAGGCACATGACCGTCTCGAGTGTAAACTCCTTGTCTGGCGTTGTCTCTCCAGTTCGTTTGATCCCGAGCTGGCCTTCGAATTCCTGGGCGATCGAAGGGCCGCCGCGTACATGACACGCAGTTCCGAGGCAAGTGCAGATGAGATGTTTGCCACGAGGTTTCAATCGAAAAGCTTTGTAGAACGTCGCGACGCCATAGATATCCACAAGGCTTCGGCCGGTCCTGTCCGCCACGACTTGCAGCGCCTCGCTGGGTAAGTAGCCGTACTGTGACTGGATTTCCTCAAGGATGGAAATCAGGCTGCCGCGACGGTTGTTGTACTTTTCGACGATCGGGAGAACGGAAGTTGGATTCATAGAGATTTTGGTATGTTCCGTCAAGGATATTGTTGATGGTGATGTTGCTTGTTTACGTGTAGTGTTCGCAGTGCCAGACGCCCCCCTTTGGTTGAGGAAACGTGCAATGCGGATAATGCGAGCATGCGGGGCAGAGACCCTTCATCCGAGCCAGTTCAGTTTCAGGAACATCCCCCGAGTTCAGATCCATTCCGGGAGGGGAGAATGTTAGTTCTTGAGACGGAGGGCAGGAAAGGCCGTTGGGCTTGAATTCGAAACACTGGGTGATGATTCGTCCGGCGCGGTGGATGCACGTCGAGCGCTCTTTGCACTGCTCGCAAATGCTTGGGCCATTCACCAATTGTGAGACCGCTCGTTGAACGAGGTGAGAGATCCTGAAACGTGGAATCCCTTGCAAGAGATGTTCCGCAATTTCCCGTATCGGTGTCAGCGGGGGACGACAATACGACGAAGAGAGCAGCACCCGTTGCTAACGATTCAGCGCGTTCCCAAAAGTGAAAGAAGCAGCAATGGAAAAAGAGCGAAGCCAAGCCCGCAGCAAGTAGGGAATTCTGTATCAGTGGGGTGAAACTCCCCAGTGGGCGACTGTGAACTGTCTGGCTGGATTTGCGGGGGTCTCCGGTGAAGAGGTTCAGGCGTGAGGGGGGAGGATGAGCTCCGTCTCGGCTACAACTCGATGCCGTAGTTCCGCATTTTCTCTCGCAGCGTCTTTCGGTCGATCTGGAGGATTTCGGCTGCGTGCGACTTGTTGCCGTCGACGCTCGCCAACACACTTCGGATATGCTCGGCTTCTACCTCGGCAAGGGACCGATGGGTGCGTGAGCCTTTCAGTGCGGTGAACCGCATCAGTACAGGAAGATCTGGCACGTCTATGACATTGTTGTCGCTCATGACCACGAGGCGCTGCACGAGATTCTCCAGCTCGCGAACGTTGCCCGGCCAGGAGCAGTTCGTGAGGGCTTGGAGCACGCCATCTGAAAACTTCGGGAGCGCTTTGCCCAGTTCTCCCGCAAATCGCGACGCAAAGTGCTGGGTGAGGAGAAGGATATCCTCTCCGCGCTCGCGCAGAGGCGGTATTTCGGTCGAAAGGACATTGACACGGAAGAAGAGGTCTTCGCGGAAGTCCCCTTTCTTCACGAGTGCCGGAAGATCCTTGTTTGTGGCAGCGATGATTCTGACGTCGACTCTTCGCGGCTGGCTTGAGCCGACCATACAAACTTCCTTGTCCTGAAGGACTCGCAACAGCTTGGCCTGCATGGATGGGCTGGTGTCGCTGATCTCGTCGAGAAAGATCGTTCCCCCGTCCGCCGTTTGGAAGAAGCCGGCGCGCGTCTCTGTCGCACCAGTGAACGCACCCTTGATGTGGCCAAACAGCTCACTCTCCAGGAGCCCTTCTGGGATGCCTCCGCAGTTGACCGGTACAAACGGGGCGGCAGCGCGCGGACTGCTGTAGTGAATTGCACGGGCAACGAGCTCTTTGCCGGTTCCGCTTTCTCCCGTGAGCAACACCGTTGCTGGAGTTGCCGCGGCCTTCGCAATGAAATCAACCACACGCTGGATGCCTGGCGACTTTCCTATGAGTCCGTACGTGGATTTTGCGGGGGGTTCCAGCGTGCTGTCGGCAGCCTTGCGGAGCCGCAGCTTGTCGATCGCACGCTCCACCGCCTCAAATAACTCCGCGTCCGTGAAGGGCTTTGCGAGGTATTCTTCCGCGCCGTTCTTCATGGCTTTGACTGCGCTTTCGACCGAAGCGTAGCCCGTGATCATCATAATTTCGGTGTCCCTGAAGTTCTCGCGAACATGACGTATCAGTTCCATGCCGCTCACCTTCGGCATCTTCAGGTCCGTGATGACGAGGTCGATCGGCCTCGCGTCGAGAATGCAGATCGCCTCTTCCACGCCCGGTGCCGTGAACACATGGTATCCCTTCCACGTCAGGTTGCGTCGAAACACCTCAAGAGTATCCGGGGCGTCGTCGACCACAAGGATGCTGGTTAGCTCAGTCAGCGGCTTTGTCATGATCGGTCGTCAACTGTTCGGTTCGATGTCGGAAAGCAGGGATCCGAATTTCAAACAAGGATCCCTGACCGGGTCTGCTCTCGACTCGGATCGATCCGCCGTGGGAGGAGATGATGCCGTGGACGACGGAGAGTCCGAGCCCGGTCCCCTGCCCGGCGCTCTTCGTCGTAAAAAATGGTGTGAAAATGTTCTTCAGGACATCCTCGCTCATTCCAATTCCTGTGTCCTCGATACTCAAGGTCACGTACGAATCATCGGCGAACGTACGGATTGTCATCGTACCGCCGAGCGGCATCGCCTGGATGGCGTTGACCACAATATTCACGAACGCCTGGTGCAGCTGAACGGGATCGGCGGCGATGGCCTTAAGGTCTGGGGAAAGATCTCTGATGACTCTGATCCCGACCTTCGTGCAGCGCGCTTCGAGGAAATACAAACCATCTTCAACGATGGTGTTGAGGTTTGTTTCAACTTTCTCGGGCGCTTGTTGGCGGGCAAATGTGACAAGCTTCCTGACGATCTCGCGAGCGTGCAGCGACGCCTTGATGATGCGGTCGACGTCCTTCTGCGTCTGGCCGCTCATGCTTGATGACTTCTTGAGAAGCTGAGAGAACCCAAGGATGCTCTCCAGCGGTTCGTTCAATTCGTGGGCAACGCCTGCAGCGAGCTGCCCGATGGTGGCGAGTCGGTCGGCATGCATCAGCTGGTTTTGAAGCCTGGTTCGCTCGCGCTCGAGCATCTTCCGCTCGATAATCAGTCCGATCTCCCCCGCGATCGTATCGATCAGCCGCCGCTCTTCTTTCAGGAAGGGGCCTTCGTCGAGTTCCGGCTTTCCCGCCGACAGGATGACCTCGACTTTTCCTCGGGGCGTACCATTCACAATGATATCGGCCTCCTGCCTGCTGCGGCCCTGGTGCACCGACGCTGATGAGAAGACCTTGTCGTCAAAGAAAATGTTTGCCGAAGTGGCCTCCGGGTACAGCCATGCCGGTGGCAGCAATTCGACGATCGACTGGAGCAGCGCGTCGAGCGTGAGGCCCTGTTGTGTTGCGAGCTGGACGATGCCGTAAAGGCACCGGAGTTCCTTCACACGCTCCCGCAGTGAGACGCCCATACGTCGTTGCACGAAAGCGTCGCCGAGGGTCTGCGCGACATCCTGGTAGAGGTCGATCTCTCCCTGTGTGAAGTAATCTTTCTTGTTGCTCTTGAGCTGGAGCACTCCGCCCACGCCATCTTCGATCAGGATCGGAATCAACGCGACGGAGCGGCACGTACCCGTCGGGATAATCCGCTGCGTGTGCTTTCGCCCATCGAGTGTCCACTGAGCGCTTATCCCGCGCGACGCGTCGCCGGTCCAGATGGTCTTGAAATGACCAAGTGCCGATGGCGTGGCGGCCCCCACCTCACCATTGAGAATGGCCCAGCAGAGATCGACAACGGTGGATTCCTTCTCGAGCGATCTCACATGCTCGTCAAGGGCGTGCTCCCGCGGTGGGATGACCTCGTACCGAAAAGACTTGCGGACTCGGGTCGTTTCGCCGCAAAAGAGATGGTCACGCTCCTTGAGCCAGATCTCCACCGAGTCGCACCCCGAGAAGTCGATTACCAGACCACACACTTCCTGCAGGAAATCGTACCGCAGAAGCCCTTTATGAGCACAACCGAGGATTCCGTGGGAGAGAGCACGAAATCCCCCTTCGAGCCTCTGATGGTGAGTGGGCGCGACCCTTCTTCTGGAGCGAGTTCGCTTTTTCTTCTCAGGCTTTCTCACGTCTTCTGGACTCTATTGGTTTCGCCGTTTCAGCCTCTGTCCGCTCGTCCGGCCTGCGTCCCTGATTCACAACCTAAGTGAAAAAACCGAATAAATCAAAGCGCTGCGTCAAATCTGGCAACGATCTGCCGTCCTGTGATCTTGATGAAGAGAAACTCAAGATTCAGATTGCCTCGGACGTGCTCCGGGGTGGAAGTTCGTGGAGATCTTTTGTAGCTTCAAACGCCCGCTTTGACCTGAGGGTATCCTTTTCCTTCTGAGTCTTCTTTTGACCCATTCACAAGCCAACAGGCGGATTGCATGGGAATGTCACGAAAGAAATCCCCTCTTTTCGCCGATCAGCTCATCTCTTCCATGATTCTTCTCTCGCTGATGCTCGTCGCTCCTCCGTCGACTCCCAAAGATGCGATAATATACATCGCCGGGAACGCGCCACAGCTAGGGGATTGGAATCCGGGCAAGGTAGCCATGAGCAAGGAGAACGATTCAACGCGGAGCTTCTCGGGGAAGGCACCGGTTGGTGCAGTTGTCGAATACAAGATAACACGGGGGTCATGGAATACTCAGGCCATGTATGTCGACGGGGTGATTCCGCCAAACCTGGTGTTCAAGGTTGCTGCAGACACGCTCGTCGTAGTTCGACCTGTCACCTGGAATGATTTCTCCTCCGCTGTCCTTGAGAACAAACGAGGGGGTGGGATTGTTGGGACGGTGCCGTATCATAGAAGCCTAAGAGGAGAGGGCTTGAAACACGAGCGGGATGTTATCGTCTGGCTTCCCCCGTTGTACGGGAAGGACGTGACACGGCGGTATCCTGTGCTTTATATGCACGACGGAGAGAATGTGTTTGATCCCAACAATATAGAAAAGATCATCATTGTGGGGATCTACAACACGCCTGATCGACTCGACCTATCGGACGATGACCGACGCGCGGCACACCGCCGTCATGGGTTCTTCTATTCCGCATCTACTGTGATGTGGGGGAGTTTGAACCATCGTTGATTCCAGGGTATGAAGCGCTCATTGCCCTGTTGAAGCAGAAGGGGTACGAACTAGGAACGGATCTGGAATACTTCTTCGATGATGGTACGCCGCACAACGAACAAGTAGCCACTGCAACCTGATCCCGTAGCCAATATCAACTGACAAGGAGGTGCATGATGCGACGTCTCTTAGCCTTAATGTTCGTGTTTCTCGTACCAGCCGTACTCTTCCCCCAGGTTCAACGGGCAATCACGTTCGACGATTTCATCAGCCTTGGCCGGATAGCAGATCCCCAAGTTTCCCCGGATGGGAAGACCGTTGCCTTCGTCGTGACCTATCACAACAAGATAGAGAACAGGACGAACAGCAATATCTATCTTGTTCCGGCCACTGGAGGCGCAATGCGGCAGTTGACGATGGCAAAGGGCGCGAACTACAACCCGCGCTGGATGCCAGACGGCCGGTCTCTCGCATTCGTTTCCACGCGCGATGGGGAATCTCAGATCTGGATAATTGCTGTCGGGGGTGGGGAAGCCACGAAGATCTCCGCGGTCTCGACAGGGGTGTCTGACATGCAGATCTCTCCCGACGGGAAATGGTTTGCCTTCGCCTCGGAGGTCTTCCCGGACTGCCCGGACGACGACTGCAACCGAAAGAAAAATGAGGAGATGGAGAAGAGCAAGGTGAAGGCGAAGATCTTCGACAAGCTGCCGTACAGGGTCTGGAACGCGTGGAAGGACGGGAAGCGAAACCACGTGCTAGTTCTCTCCACGGACGGAGGAAAACCGATGGACCTGACACCCGGTGACTACGATAGCCCTCCGATCGATCTTGGGGGAAACTGGGACTTTGCATTCTCGCCTGACGGCAAGGAGATTGCCTTCACCCGGAATCCCGACCCGGAGGTTGCCATCAGCACGAACAACGACCTTTACACTGTGCCGGTGGGCGGCGGTACGCCGAACAAGATCACCGACAATCCCGCGAACGACAGCCAGCCCCTCTATTCTCCTGATGGCAACTACATCGCCTACCGTCGGATGAAACGCCCCGGTTTCGAAGCCGATCAGAAGCAGCTCGTGCTTTTCAACCGTTCAACCGGCTCACTGACGAATCTGACGGGACATTTCGATTACAGCGTGAATGAGGTAGCGTGGTCTCCGGACTCAAAGACGCTGTATTTCAACGCGGATGACAAGGGTAATGAGACGATCTTCAGGTTGACGCTCGCGACCCGAACGATCGAGCCGCT
>Ga0194125_10007577_pt1 | contig 15606 bp, 11 predicted proteins | sample TA2KigC250mmetaG_FD_148626 | JGI IMG/M metagenome (GOLD analysis project Ga0194125, IMG submission 148626) | Freshwater microbial communities from Lake Tanganyika, Tanzania - TA2015034 Kigoma Deep Cast 250m | ecosystem: Environmental > Aquatic > Freshwater > Lake | place: Tanzania: Lake... | reverse complement strand
TCCTTTTTACAACTATGCTCAAGAAATTCTGCGGGCCGGTAAAAGAGGGGAAGCGCTAACCCGGCAGTTGTTGGCCTTCAGCCGGAAACAGATTCTGCAGCCTCAGGTAATCGATCTTAATACCGTTATCACCGACATGAAGACAATGCTGCAGGTTCTCCTCGGTGAGAATATCAAGCTGGTGACCGTCTCGGACTCGGCTCTGGGGGCTGTCAGAGTGGACCCGGGGCAGATGGAGCAGGTCATTATGAACCTGGCGGTGAACGCCCGAGACGCCATGCCCTTCGGAGGAGTGCTCACCTTAGAGACGGCCAACGTCACATTAGATGAGGATTATACCAGCCGACAGATTGCAGGGAATTTAGGGCCCTACGTCATGCTGACAGTAAGCGATACCGGGGAGGGCATGGATTCTGAAGTCCAGGCCCATATGTTCGAGCCTTTTTTTACCACCAAAGACCAGGGCAAAGGGACAGGTCTGGGTCTGGCCACGGTGTATGGGATTGTCAAACAGAGTGGCGGCTTCATTAATGTCTACAGTGAATCCGGGAAAGGCTCGGTCTTCAAGATTTACCTGCCGCAAGCGCAAGAACCATTGGAGATGGCGCAGGTAAGAGAAATCTCTCCGGAACAGTTGGCCGGACAGGAAACCGTGCTACTCGTAGAGGATAATGATTCCCTGCGCCCGTTAATCGGGCGGGCTCTGGAAAAATACGGCTATCAGGTCCTGGAGGCCCGTGATGGCTATGAAGCCTTGTCGCAGGTAAAGCAGCATCCGGGAAACATCTCGCTGATGGTTACCGATGTAGTGATGCCGGGTATAAGCGGCAGCAGGCTGGCCGAGAGCTTAAAAACGTTGCAGCCCGACATGAAAGTAATCTACATGTCCGGTTACACCGAGGATGTCATACTCCGCCACGGCGTCCAGGAAAAAAGCATAAACTTTATCCAAAAACCATTCAATATAGCACATCTCTTAATAAAAATGCGGGAAGTCATCGCCCCCGGCCCTGTTTCTTAAAACCCGAATTCTGTGTGATCAATCGGATCATCGGCATAACCGCTGGAGACTATAGCCTTCACCTGGGATCAATCTGCTGCAACCGCCTAACCCCTTACGATTTAACAATTATTATTATAAGTTATAGTCAGGGCGGGATATCAAAAAACATTGACGGCCTCGGCTTAGTGCTTTAGTATAAAGAATATTCCAAGAGATCAAGACGCAAGCCATCCCTGGCCTTGCCGAGGTCAGGGGAAAGGGGAGATTTGCTATGCCAGTCCGTGTTGCGATTAACGGCTTCGGCCGCATCGGCCGGTGTTTAGCCCGGGTGATTCTCACGGAGCACAAGGACGTCGAGTTGATGGCGGTTAACAGCCGGGGTGATACCGAATCCCTGGCCCTATTGTTTAAATATGATTCCATTCACGGGATATTTGCCGGAACGGTGGAAGCCAGAGCCGAGAGTCTGGTGATCAATGGCAAGGAAGTGCATATGACCCGAGTGGATGATCCGCGCCAGCTTCCCTGGAAAGAGATGGGGGTGGACATCGTCCTGGAGTCCACCGGGGTTTTCCGGGACAGGGCCTCCAACGAAGGCCACCTGATGGCGGGGGCCAAAAAAGTCATCTTGGGCGCGCCCGGGAAGAAAGTGGACGCCACCTTTGTCATGGGGGTGAATGAGAAGACCTACGATCCGGAAAAACATGTCGTGGTTTCCAATGCCTCCTGCACCACCAACTGCCTGGCGCCGGTGGTTCAGGTGCTGCACCGGAATTTCGGGGTGGAATATGGACTGATGACCACGGTGCATTCCTATACCATGGATCAGCGCCTGTTGGACGGCTCCCATCAGGACCCCCGCCGGGCCCGGGCCGCAGCCCTTTCCATGGTACCCACCAGCACCGGGGCGGCCAAAGCGGTGGCGGAGGTATTACCGGAGCTTAAAGGCCGGCTGGATGGATTATCGGTGCGGGTTCCCACGGCCAATGTTTCCATCGTGGATTTTAATGCCCTAGTAAAAAAGCCGACATCCAAAGAAGAGGTCAACGAAGCCTTCCAGAAGGCGGCGACGGGAGAGTTGCAGGGCATTCTGCAATTGGTCAATCTCCCGCTGGTATCCATTGACTATAATAGCTGTCCTTATTCGGCCAGTGTGGATGCCGAGCTGACCGCGGTGATGCAGGGAGCCATGGTCAAGGTGATGGCTTGGTATGACAACGAAATGGGCTTTTCCCACCGGATGGTGGACCTGGCCGCGTACATGGGGCAGAGGCTGGAAAGTTAGGCGACAGGGTAGGCACCCTGGTGGCGGCCAAACCCATGGCCAAGGGTGGCTATGAGATAGAAACCACTGAGACGATTAAAGGAGGTCGGGGTGAAGTTTCTACAAGATGCGGACATTCGAGGAAAAACAGTTTTTATTCGGGTGGATTTCAACGTTCCCCTGGACCGGAACCAGAACATTACGGACGATAGCCGGATCAGGGCGGTTTTACCGACGGTCAACTACTGTTTAGACGAAGACGCCAAGGTTATCCTGGCTTCCCACCTGGGTCGGCCCAAAGGCTCGGACCCGATGTTGTCCCTGGCGCCGGTGGCCCGGCGTCTAAGCCGCCTGTTGCACAAAACAGTGAAGTTCGCCCCTGACTGCATCGGGCCGGAAACTCAGCAGAGGAAAAGGGAAATGCAAGCTGGGGACGTGCTGCTGCTGGAAAACCTGCGTTTTTATCCCGGAGAAACAAAGAACGATCCTGATTTTGCCCGGCAGCTCATGGAGGGGGTGGACGTTTACGTCAACGACGCCTTTGCGGTGGGCCACCGGGCCCATGCCTCGGTCCACGCGGTCACCCAATTCGCCCCCGTCTGCGTGGCCGGCTTCCTGATGCGGGATGAGGTGCACTATTTCCATAAATCCATGGAGGACCCGGCCCGGCCGCTGGTGGCCATCATCGGCGGTGCCAAGATCTCCAGCAAACTCACGGCCTTGTTCAATCTGATGCAGCACGTGGACAAACTCATCATCGGCGGGGCCATGGCCAACACTTTTATCAAGGCCAAGGGCTATGAAGTGGGCAAATCCCTGGTGGATGACAGCCTCGTGGATACGGCCAAGGAATTGATGGACCTGGCCATTCAGAAAAAGGTAAAATTCTACCTGCCGGTGGATTGCGTCGTGGCAGACAGCCTGGATACCCGGGCCGAGTCCAAAGTCACCACCATTCAGGAAGTGCCGGAGGATTGGCTCATTGCCGACATCGGTCCCGCCACCATTACCTTGTTCAACGAGGCCCTGCAGAACGCCAAGACGGTGGTGTGGAACGGTCCCATGGGGGCCTTTGAGATCGACGCCTTCAGCCGGGGCACCATGGCCATGGTGCACAACGTGGCTAACTCCTTTGCCCTGACCATCGTGGGCGGGGGCGATACCGACGTGGCCATCCACAAAGCCGGAGAGGCCAATAAGATCTCCTACATTTCCACCGGCGGCGGGGCCTTCCTGGAACTGCTGGAAGGCAAGAAACTGCCCGGCATCAAGGCCCTGGAAGACTGGCACGCCAAAAACCGGGAGGCGGCATGAGTTCCTCAGCCAGAACACGCAGACCGCTGGCAGCCGGCAACTGGAAGATGCACAAGACCCTGGCCGAAGCCCAGGCCCTGGCCCGGGAGATCATGGCCGGTTGCCGGGACATGGCCGCCGAGGTGGCCCTGGCCCCGCCCTTTACCGCCCTGAGCATCGTGGCCCAGGAAATCAGCGGCTCAGCCATCCGGCTGGCGGCCCAGGACGTGTTCTGGGAAAATCAAGGGGCTTATACCGGGGCCATCTCCCCGGGAATGCTCCTGGACGTGGGCTGCCGCTACGTGATTATCGGGCATTCGGAACGGCGGCAGTATTTCGGGGAAACCGACGAAACGGTTAACAAGAAGATCAAGGCCGCTCTGGGGGTCGGGCTGGCTCCCATTGTCTGCATCGGTGAAACCCTGGCCCAACGGGAGGCCCAGGAGACCTTAAATGTCATAACCACCCAGCTTGCCCAGGGACTGGCGGGTCTGCTTCCAGAAGAAATGAGCCGCCTGGTACTGGCTTACGAACCGGTGTGGGCCATCGGCACGGGGCGCACGGCCACGCCGGAACAGGCCCAGGAGGTGCACCGCTTCATCCGGCAATGGCTGACGGAACAGGCCGGGCCCGAAGTGGCCCAGGGTTTGCGGATACTCTACGGCGGCAGCGTCACCCCGGATAATATCCGGGAACTTTCCCAAGCCCCGGATATTGACGGGGCCCTGGTGGGGGGAGCTTCGCTAAAAGCCGCCTCGTTCTTAAAAATTGTGGCCATGGGAGAGTAAGGATCGTGGCAATTGTCAGGGGCCAGAACAATGTTGGGGGGAAAGCGCCGCGCATCCCGTCTTCGTCAACCTTTTCAGTATGTTATGTGTTGGTCAAATGTCCATAAGATACTGCTCCACCGTTTAGCCTGGTCCAGGCTTGATCCAACAGAGCATTCGGGGTAAGGGGGCGGTGGGCAGTAAAGTATCTCATGGGAAAGGGGTTACTGCGTATCCCGGAAAAAAATCGGGCATAGGGTTGTTTTTTTTAACCTGATGGTGTATAAATATATAGATATGATTACAATTACGACAATTCTGCATATTATCGTCTGCTTGGCCCTGATCTGCATCGTGCTCTTGCAGACAGGTCGGGGGGCAGGCATCGGGGCGGCCTTTGGGGGGTCCAGCCAGACCTTCTTTGGCAGTTCCGGGGCCACGCCGTTTTTGGCCAAGTTGACGGCAGTTGCCGCGGTTTTATTCATGGTGACCTCCCTGGCCCTGACGTTCATGGGCCAACGCGGGGGGGTCTCGGTGATGGAGGGAGTGGCGCCCTCACCGCCGGCCCAAACGGCCCCGGCGGAGACATCTCCCCTGGCCGAACCGCCAAAATAACATTTATCTGCCGAAGTGGTGGAATCTGGTAGACACGCCATCTTGAGGGGGTGGTGGGGAGACCCGTGCGGGTTCAAATCCCGCCTTCGGCACCAATAAAACCCACACGTATAATTAAAGGGCCTCAGAGGTAGATTCGGGCGCATTCCCCAAGTGTCCCCCGTCCGGCAGATGATCGGGCGGGGTTTTTTTCTTTGGAAACAACTTCTCACGCCCAAGTTCAACTCTGCCACGAAGGTAAAAAAATGGTAAGCGTTCAGCGGTCAGCTCACAGCCGTCAGCTAATGATTTAAATGCAAATAGTTATTCCAAGATGGCAGGATGCTGGTTCCTCAATTAGTTTGCCTAACTCCTTGTTTTTGCTGAAAGCTGAATGCTGATAGCTGAACGCCTACAAAAAATGTTTCTAATTGGTGAGGTGGGCCGCCGTGCCCATGAGGAACTGTCCTGATTTTGCAGGCTTTGTTAGACGCTCGCCGGGAGGCGCCCTCGGTCATCACCGGGGAGCCTGTACTATTCCAATAATCTCATCTTAGCCTCCGCGTTCGAAGTAGCAGAAATTTGTCTTCCTAACCAACCAAGGCCCGTCATGGCTTGTGAGGTATCACTGAGTGGTCATTACCCTAATCCGCCTGAGGGGAAGGTGTTGCCGGGGCTGCACCTCTATCCGGATCTGGCTCAGGTGATGGGACTGGCAAGAGGGGTAGAGGAGTATGTGCAGGTACGCCATGGCGATGAGGGCTAGGCGGACAGCCAGATGATGACGTCGCCGGTATTACTGAATCAGGCCGGCAGTAACTCGAAGTCGGACCTGGCCGGTGGCTAGCTTTCCTCGGGAGATTTTGCCAGGAATGCGGCCTGGTGGTGGATTATGGTCAAATTGTTATCTTGAATTCCCCTATCCAATATCTTAAAATATAAAGATAATGAGTTTCTTGGTAAAATCATTTTGCCGATCACTTGTCTTCTCGAGCGAAGCAAAGAATCTAATGGTGATCAGGAGTTAATATCCTTCACTTCGTTCAGGATGGCAGAACGAACATTTTCTGAGAGCCTTACATGTAAGACAAATCTTTGTCAACGAGAATTACAGGACATTTGGCGAGAAGTTATCAGCATGGCGGTACTGCATATACATAAATATCCCGAGGTTGTGCTCAAGGAAAAGGCCCGGCCGGTCAAAGAGATTACCGACGAAATTCAATGTCTCATCGATGACATGGCCGACACCATGTATCAAGCCCCCGGCATCGGCCTGGCGGCCAACCAGGTGGGGGCCTTGCATCGGGTTATTGTCTTCGACGTCACCCCTAAAGAAGAGGGCCGCAATCTCTGCGTTATCATTAATCCTGAAATAGTGGCCTCCGAGGGCGAGGTAGTTCATCAAGAGGCCTGCCTCTCCGTGAGCGACTATTCCTGCGACGTGCGGCGGAAGGCCTGCATCACGGTGGCGGGCCTGGACCGGGAAGGCAACCCCCTGCAGATTGAGGCCAAAGACCTGTTGGCCGTGGTGCTGCAACACGAGATCGACCACCTGGACGGCATCTTGTTCATCGACCGCATCAGCCGCCTGAGGCGTAGTCTCTACAATCGGCAGCTCAAAAAAAAGAACAAAACATGACCCAAACCCTGCGCCTGGTTTTCATGGGTACGCCGGCTTTTGCTGTTCCCAGCCTGCAGGCCGTCCTGGCCGGTGGCTTTGAGGTGGCTGCAGTGGTGACCCAACCGGACCGGCCCCAGGGAAGGGGGCAGCAGCTCAAGTTCTCACCGGTGAAAACCGAGGCCAGCGCTCGGGGGATATCGGTTCTGCAGCCCCGCCTGAAAGGCCAGGCCGATATTCTCGATAATCTGCGCCAGATAAAGCCGGACCTCATCCTGGTGGTGGCCTTTGGCCAGATGTTGTGCCGGGAGATTTTGGCCATCCCCTCGCTGGGGGTGTTGAACGTCCACGCCTCCCTGCTGCCCCGTTATCGGGGGGCCGCGCCCATAAACTGGGCCATCATCAACGGCGAGGGGGAGACCGGGGTCACTATCATGTGGCTGGTCCAGAAAATGGACGCAGGAGATATATTTTTACAGGAAGCAGAGCCCATCAGTTCAGACGATACTGCCGGGACTCTGGGGGCCCGCCTGGCCGTCAAAGGCGCCCGTCTGCTCGTAGAGGCGCTGCATGCCGTCCGGGTCGGTAATATCATCAGAACGCCCCAGCCCTCCCAGGGCATCACCTTTGCCCCGGTTCTCACCAAAGAGATGCAGCACCTGGATTTTTCCCGTCCTGCCGTGGAACTCCACCGGCTCATCCGGGGCCTGGACCCCAAACCCGGGGCCTTTACCTACTATCAGGGCAAGATCCTCAAGGTCTTCCAACCCGAACTGGGAGCTTCCTTGCCTCACCGGCCGCCTCCTGGGACCGTCCTGCAGGCTACGGCTGCTGGCGTCCAGGTGGCCTGCGGCGAGGGCAGTTTATGGCTGCGGGAGCTCCAACTGGCCGGACGAAAACGTTTATCCGCCCTGGAATTCGCCCGGGGGCAAAAGCTCACTCACATGCGCTTGGGGTAGTCAGGCATGGACAAAGCACCACCCTCCGACACTCCTTCTCTGATCCTCGATGGTGGCAATTCCATCCGCCCCCAGAAACGAATCTTCATCGGCCTATTAGTTGCGGTCAGCCTGTTGCTGGTGCCGCTGTTGGCTCTGCTCTGGTATGTCCCCTACGTCGGCTTCACCCAGTTTCACCCCCGCCTGCCCTTGATTTTGGGCATTTTTTTCGGGGTGCTGGTCTTCCTGATGGTGGGGGGCGTCTTCCTTCTGACGCTGACCATTATCCTGGGCCGCGACCTCTTTATTTCCAAGAAACTGCGGGGCATCATCGTCAAGATCGTCTTTCCCCTGCTCATCGGCGTCGGCCGACTCTTCGGCGTCAGAAAGGAGCAGGTGCAACGCTCTTTCATCGAGATCAACAATCAACTGGTGCTGGCCCAAAAGATTAGGACCACACCGGACAAAGTCCTGCTGCTCATGCCCCATTGTCTGCAGTTCCACGACTGCGCCGTGAGGATCACCGGCAACGTGGAGAACTGCAAACGCTGCGGTAAATGTCATATCAAGGGCCTGGTGGAAATCTCGGACAAGTATGGGGTGGGTCTGGCGGTGGCCACCGGCGGCACCATCGCCCGGCGTATCATTGTCGAACGCCGTCCCCAGGTCATCATCGCCGTGGCCTGCGAACGTGACATGGTGAGCGGCCTCCAGGACAGCTACCCCCTGCCGGTATACGGCGTCCTGAACCACCGCCCCCACGGCCCCTGCTTTGACACCGAAGTTGACCTGGTCCGCATCGAACAGGCCGTGCAGGCCTTTTTATCGTGATAGTGGTCAGGGGTCAGGGGTCAGTGGTCAGGGGTCAGTGGTCAGGGGTCAGGGGTCAGTGGTCAGGGGTCAGTGGTCAGGGGTCAGGGGTCAGGGGTCAGGGGTCAGTGTTTAGAAAACAGGGTAGCTCGAGTCCGCGGGGGAGCCGGAGGCGCTTTGTATCATGACTTCCCCATGCCCCTTGCAATGTATTACCCAAAACTTTTTATCAGCCTGATATCATTTCACTTATTCCCTCTCCCCCTTGGGGGAGAGGGTTAGGGTGAGGGGGTGCATTATTTAATAATTCCTTATACTCTGAGGAGTGAAGCCTATCCCCAAACGACCTAGAAAAACCGCTTTCCCCAGGCACGAGCCCAGCGTCCGCTATCTGGCTCTCCAGATCATCACCGACTGGCACCGTCTCAACACTCCCGGCGCCCTGAGCGGGCCATTCCTGAATGAGCTGATTGCCCAAACTCTGACCGACCGGCCCCACCTCTCCCCTCCGGACCGGGCCCTGCTCCGGGAATTGGCCACCGGCGTCCTGCGCTGGCGGGGCCGCCTGGATTACGCCATCAGCCAGGCCGCGGCGAAACCTGTGCACCAGCTTCACCCCCTGGTCCTGGACCTTTTGCGCCTGACGGCCTATCAACTGCTGTTCCTGGACCGCATTCCTCCCCGGGCCGCGGTGCATGAGTCAGTCAAACTGGCTAAAGCCCGGCGTCTCCCCCCGGCCTTGGTCGGTTTTGTCAATGCCGTGGGTCGCACCCTGGCAGCCGGTATTCACGACCTGCCCCTGCCCGACCCGGAAACCCAGCCGGTGGAGGCCCTGGCCGTGGCCGCCTCGCATCCCACCTGGCTGGCGGCCCGCTGGCTGGCGGAACTGGGCCGGGAAGGGGCCTGGCGGCGGGCTCAGGCTAATAACCTGCACTCACCCCTGACCATCAGGGTTAACACGGCCCACGTCACCCTGCTTACCCTTAAGGCTATCCTGCAGGGCGAGGGGGTGGAAACCGAACCCTGCCGCTACTCCCCCCATGGCCTGACCATCCTGGGGTTGGACAGATCGCCTTTCGGTCTGCCCTCGTACCAAAGGGGTCTGTGGCTCTTTCAGGACGAGGCCGCTCAGTTGGCCACGCTGTTACTTGCCCCCGAAACCGGACAGGACATGTTGGAAATCGGGGCCGGGCGGGGCGGGAAAACCACGCACCTGGCCCAGATAATGGGCGGCCGGGGACGCATCCTGGCCGTGGATAACAGCCCGGCCCGTCTGGGAGCCCTGCGCCTCACTGTCCAGCGTCTGGGCCTGTCCGGCATCCATCCGATTCTAGCCGATGCGGTCGGCTCACTCCCCCTGCAGCCCCAGCCGACCTTTCACCGCATCCTCATCGACGCCCCCTGCTCCGGGCTGGGGGTCTTGCGCCGCCACCCGGAACTGCGCTGGCGGCGGCAGCCCGGGGACTTGGCCCGTTTTGCCCGCCTCCAGCAGGCCATGCTGCGCCAGGTTGCCCCGGTTCTGCGTCCGGGCGGCTTACTGCTTTATGTCACCTGCACCACCGCGGCCGAGGAAAACGAGATGGTGGTGGAAGAATTCCTCGCCGACCGACCCGAGTTTTCCCTCCACCCCCCTGCCAATGCCCTGCCCCCTCAGGCCCAGCAGTTTGTCGATGCACGGGGGTATTTCCGCACCCTGCCGGAACGGGACGGTCTGGACGGCTTCTTCGCCGCGGCCCTGATAAAAAAGGCTTAGCAAAAATTTATTGCCGGTCACTCCCCCTGCTCCTGAATTTCTGTATAATTAAAGTAAGTGGTCAGCTTTCAGCTTCCCGTTAAAATCGTCCGATTACAAGGGCGGGGCAACCCCTCCCCTTACGGGTTGATTCTCATCTTGCTTCCCAAGCTGCACCTGGGAATCATAAATCCCGCCAAGCTGTGCTTGGCCGCGTTTGTTATTATCGCGTGGGAAAGAAAGAGCGGGGGGAGATGGCATAAGAAAAAAATCTACAGGTTATCCCAATTGGTGCGCTTATTATGAAACAATTCTTTTACCCCCGTTCTGTAGCAGTGGTGGGCGTCTCCGAAGACCCTGCTAATTTAGGCCGCAATATTGTCAGCAATTTATTGGAGTTCGGTTTCCAGGGAACTATCCGGCCGGTGGGTCCCAGGGGCGGCCGGGTTTTTGATATGGATATCTTCCCGTCGCTGCTGGCCCTGCCGGAGGCGCCGGATATGGTGGCCGTCCTGGCCCCGGCCCGGGTGGTGCCCGAAATTTTAGACCAGTGCGGCCGCCTGGGAGTGAAACGGGTGGTGGTGGAATCCGGCGGTTTCTCTGAACTGGGGGAGGAGGGCCGCCGGTTGGAGGAGCAGGTGCGCCTTAAGCTCCGGGAGCACGGCATCCGGATGATGGGGCCCAACGGCCTGGGCGTGATCAATCTGGAAATCGGCCTGTGCCTGCCCTTTATGACCCTGCCGGCCAAACCCCGGCTGGGCGGGGTTTCCCTTGTCTGTCAAAGCGGCGGGGTGGGGAGCAATGTCATCGCCTGGCTGGCCCAGGCCGGTCTCGGGATGAATAAATTCGTCAGCGTCGGCAATAAGCTGGACACCAACGAAAACGATATCCTGGCCTTTCTGCTGGAAGACCCCGGCACCTCTCTGATCTATCTTTACATGGAAGACCTGGCCGATGGCCGCCGCCTCATGGAACTGGGACGCCAGGCCAACAAGCCCATCCTGCTGCATAAGGCCAATATCGGCGGCCTGAGCGCCGATATCGCCCGCAGCCATACCGCTTCAATGGCAGTGGACGATGCGGTGGTTACTGCGGCCTGCTGCCAGTCCGGCATCCTGCGGGTGCAAAGCCGCAACGAATTTTTGCATGCCGCCATTGCCTTGCAGCAGCCCCCCCTGAAAGGCGACCGCCTGGTGGTGCTGTCCCGCTCCGGCGGGGAAGCCGTGGTGGTGGCCGATGCCTGCCAGAAAGCCGGGTTCCAGTTGCCGCCCCTGTCCCCGGAAATCGTCGCTCTTATCCAGAGCCGTTCCCGGGCCGGGGTGATCAAGCCCATGAACCCTTTGGACCTGGGGGACATTTTTGATTTCACCCTTTATCAGGATGTGGCCGCGGCCTTCTGCCAGGACATTGACATCGACGCCATTATTTTCAATTACGGACCCATAACCGATGTGGAGCAGGAGCCGGCCCGGGCTATGGCCAGAAAACTGGTGGAATTGGCCCGCAACTACGAAAAACCTCTGCTCATTTCCGTTATCGGCAATCTGGCGGAGCGGGATTTTTTCCGACATGACTTAGGGGTACCGGTTTTCTCCTTTCCCGGCGAGGCCATCCGGGCTCTGGCCCTGGCCCGGAGCTACTGCCGCTGCCAGTTGCTGCCGCCCCCGGCCAGCAGCCCGCCCGAGGTCCCGACGCTTGCTGCGGTGGATCAGGTCTTGACCCCCCATCTGGATACCCGGGGTCCCTTAGTCCTGACCGAAGCCCTCAAGCTGATCCAGACCCTGGGATTGGCGACGCCCGGGTGGCAGGCGGTCACCTCCGCAGCCGAGGCCCAGGCCGCGGCCGAAGCCCTGGGACTTCCTGTCTGCCTGAAGCTGTCGGCCCCCAGCGCGCTGCACAAATCCGACCTGGGCGGCGTGCTGCTGAACCTGAACTCCTTAGACTCGGTCCCGGAGGGCTTTCGGTCCTTGGAGCAGGTGGCCGGGGCCAACCTGCCGCCGGGAGAGGCCTGGCAGGTGGTGGTGATGCAGCACATCGAGGGGGGCATGGAAGTTATCGTGGGGGCCAAACGAGACCGGGCCTTCGGTCCCATGCTTATCTTCGGGGCCGGGGGCATCTGGGTGGAAGTCCTGGAAGACGTGGCCATGCGCCTGGCTCCCCTGGACCTGGCCGCCGCCCACGAACTCATCGCTGAAACCAGGATTTACAAGATCTTGCAGGGCCGGCGGGGCCAACCGCCCTTTGATGTGGCTTCCCTGGCCCAGAACCTGGTCCTCCTGGCCGCCCTGATGCTGCAGTGCCCCCAGATCAAGGAAGTGGACCTCAATCCTGTCCGAGTCTTCCCGGAAGGTCAGGGCAGTCTCACCCTGGACGCCCGGATTATTCTGGGTGAGCCTTAAATCAACCCCGGCAGCCAACACTCCGGTTCGGTTGGCATTTTTCCGGATAGGGCGAGGCCGCGCTCCTTATCGTGGCGCGGCGTCCCTTCACTGCTCCGGTTCAGGTCGGGGTTCCTCTTTTTTCGGGGCCTCGTCGGTCTGGGGAGTCAAGGGCATCAACCTCCGGCGGGCCCGTTCCTTCTGGGCCTCAAACCGCTTATTGAGGTTTTCAAACCCTTCCTCCAGGGAACGCTCCATCACCACGATTTCGCCCTTGGTCAGAATGAGCCTTTTAAGCTGGGGAATCTTCAAGCCGGCGTGGGCCTTGAGGTAAACCGGCTGAATATAGACAATGGAGCCGTCCACCGGCAGAACGATCATTTTTCCCCGGGACACCTGGGAACCCATCTGATTCCAGAGGGTGAACTGCTCCGACACCCGGGTGTCCTGGTTAATCATGGCGTCCACCTGGAAGGGGCCATACACCAGAGACCCTTTGGGGAAGCTGTAGACAATGATCTTGCCGTAGTATGGCCTGTCGCTGCCCACCACGGCCAGGGAACGCAGATTGGGCCTGGCCTTGGGGACCATGGGGCAGAGCAGCAGAAAGTCCGGGCGGCTGGAATCGATGAGATTAAGCGTGAGATAATAAGGGGTCATCTTCACGGTTTTGCCGCCGATCTCCACCGCCGGAAATTCCCACATGTCCTCCTGCTTATAAAAAATTTCCACGTCAGTCTGGTGATACTTGCTGTAGATGCCCATCTGAACGTCGAAGAGGTCCTTGGGGTAGCGCACGTGGGGCTGTAAATCTTCCGGCATCTCTGCCATGTCCTTGAGTAATCCGGGATACATACTCCGGTAGGCCTGAATGATGGGGTCGGTGGGTTCGTAGATGTAATAATCTACCGTACCGTTAAAGGCATCGATGATGATCTTGACGGAATTGCGGACGTAATTAAAGCCGAAATTATGGGGTTGAGAACCAGGGTAGCGGTCCGAAATGGTGTAGGCGTCCACGATCCAGTAGTAGCCCCGGGGGGTCACCACGATGTAAGGATTTTTATCCAGGATAAAAAACGGGGTCAGGGCCCTGACCCGCTCCACAATATTGCGCCGGAACAGAATACGGCTGTCGCGGTTGGTTTTCGTGGTGAAAAAAATGTCCTTCTCCCCGAAATACAAGGCAAAAATTAATTTGCGAAACAAGCCCGGCATCCGGACGTCGCCGGTTCCCTGGTAATTGACCAGGGTAAAGGTATCGCCGATGGGATAACCCATTTCGCCGCTGTCGTTGGGGGCAATGGCCGGACCATAATTTGCCAGACCATAATAGACGGAAGGCTCTTCCGAGTAAAAGCCATAGGCCGAGGCAGGGGGGATACCCTGGATAAACCAGGTCATCGGTTCATCCCCGGCCTGGGCCGCCGGGACCATCACCACGCCCAGGCCGTGGGTATATTTTAATCGTTCGTTCACCCAGTTGCGGGCCCCCGCCGGCAGATTCTTGAGGTTTAACTCCCGGGAAGCCAGAAATACCTGCTGTTTCAAATCTCCCACCATGTAACGGTCCACATGCACCATGGTAAAGTCGTAATAGGTCCGCAGTTGCTGCAATTGCTCGAAAACGTCCACCAGCATCTCTTTATCCCAAACCGGGATATTTCTCAGACTGTCCTGGATCTGGGGAGCCCGGTCGTCCCAGGGAGAATCATCCAGGGCGAATTCCCGGGTCTCCACCTCGTGCAGGTTATAAGCCCTGAGAGTTGCGGCAATATTCTTTTCTATAAAGGTACTTTCCCGGGCTATTTCATTGGGTTTGACAATGTACCTTTCCACGACATCCTGCAGCACCTGGGAATAACGGGCCCCAAAGATCAAAACAAGCGCAATAATGCTTAACACCAGGAGCTTTTTGCCCCGGCGGGTGTGAATGTAATACAGCAGGGAGAGAGTCATGATGATGAGGGCCACCAGGGCCATATAGATCAGGGGCAGAACCACCCGCATCTCCACGAAGCCGGGGCCGTAAAAGAGGGGGGAGTGATCCTCAAAATACAGCAGTTCGTAGCGCTGGAGCCATAGTTTCCAGGCAGTGGCGAAAAAAAGCAGGAACAGCAGGAAACTTAAGTGGATCTTGGCCCCCCGGGGCAAAGGCTGCTCCTGGAGAACCAGCATCCGGCTTTCTATCCAGTACAGGAACATCAAGCCGGTGGTGAGCAGAACCAGGGCCAGCAGAATTTCATTTAATAAAAGCTGATAAATAGGGAGATTAAAAAGGTAAAAACTGATATCCCGACCGTAATATGGGTCGGTAAAGCCTGCTGGATGGCTGAAAACATACAGCAGGGTGGCTTCCCATTTTTTATACAGGGGCCAGGAGAGGAGCACGGCCAGAGCAAAGCTGAAGGGGAGGTAAACCCGCAGGGAGCCCACCCGGAAATGGCGCACCAGTTCCCGGTAGCGGGACATAGTCTGGTCCGACGGGGCCGGGGGCGCCACCCGGCCCAGGTAGCGGGAACCTATCCAGAAATTCAGGAAAAAAGTCGAAAAAAACAGCAGGGTGAAGCCGATGAAAATAAGGTAGCGGTAAAGCAATCGGAGCCAGAAGTATCTTTCATAGCCCAGGGCCCGAAACCACCATAAATCCACGATGAATTCGGTGAACACCACCGCAAACAGGAAGTAGCCCAATAACAGCGAGCCGATACCGATTACGAGGATGAGAAACCACCGCTTCAATCGCTGCAGGAAGCCTTTTTCAGTGTCAGATGTTATCTTTTCTTCGGAGGATTGCATTACCTTCTCTCACCATATAGGCATTCAGCTAGCAGCAAGCGGCTGGAAGCATAAGCCATAACTTTTATATAAAGATACCTCTCTCAGCGCATCATGAGGTTGATGGCCGAACCGGCGCCTTACATTGTATTTTACTTATTCCGGCAAGGCAATTCAAAGAATACATTATCCCCGAAGTTTTGGCGGTAAGGGAAACCCGCCAGGTTGCCGGAACACCGAAACGATCAGGGCCGATTACGGCAATCCCCGGTTATGAAAGATATTTTCTTCGGGCAGGCACGGGGGCCTGCCCCTACGGGGGGCATCCTTGGGCAGGCACGGGGGCCTGCCCCTACGGGGGGCATCCTTGGGCAGGCACGGGGGCCTGCCCCTACGGGGGGCATCCTTGGGCAGGCACGGGGGCCTGC
>Ga0194125_10007575_pt1 | contig 15615 bp, 20 predicted proteins | sample TA2KigC250mmetaG_FD_148626 | JGI IMG/M metagenome (GOLD analysis project Ga0194125, IMG submission 148626) | Freshwater microbial communities from Lake Tanganyika, Tanzania - TA2015034 Kigoma Deep Cast 250m | ecosystem: Environmental > Aquatic > Freshwater > Lake | place: Tanzania: Lake... | reverse complement strand
AAGATAATTATTGCTTGCTTTGGAAACTTATTGGGAATTATATCCCGAAATCGCTATCAAAACAAATAAATATTATTTTTTGTTGCTTGCGATTAATATTTATGATAAAAGTCTAATAATAGGAAAGAAAAATATTAACCGTAAAAAATAAATTACAATATGTTTGAGTCTTTTATATATAGTCCAGAAAAAGGATTACAGGCGCAAGTCTCCACGGCGGAATTAACTCTGGCGCTCAAAGAAGAACGTTCAATTCTATGGATTGATATATTCGATATTGAGGATTCAGATATTGACTTTCTTACCTCTGTATTTAATCTGCATCCGCTTACTCTGGAAGACTTCATCATGCCTAATGCCCGCCCGAAGATTGAGAAATTTAGAGACTACCTATTCTTGGTTATGTTTTCTTTGGAGTCTTTAAACGGCAATGGTAAAGGCGCGATTAAAACCACCGAGCTTGATTTCTGTCTGGGGAAAAATTTCCTTATCACCTTCCACGAATGTCCGGTCAACTCCCTAAATTTATGCAAAGATAGAATCAGGAAACAATCTCCCATGATGCAACATGGCGCGGATATGCTTCTTTATTCAATTCTTGACTCATGTGTTGACAGCTACCTCCCCGTTATAGGAGAATTCGATAACCTGGTTGACGCCATGACCGATGAATTATTTAAAGAACCGAGCAATGAAACCTTGAAAAAGATTTATCTGCTCAAAAACCAAATCCTACATTTACGCCGCACCATCGGTCCTCAGGCAGATGTTATCAGCCTGCTCGGACGCGGAGATTTCGAATTTGTGACTCCATCGACTTTAATTTACTTTAGGAATGTTTACGATAACTTGGTTCGGCTTAACGATGTGGTAGGAACTTCGCGGGATATTATCGCCGGAGCTATGGAGGCCTACGTCTCTATTGTATCAAACCGTCTAAACGAAATTATGAAGACTCTTACCGTTATTGCTACCATCATGATGCCCCTTACCCTTATCGCCAGCATCTATGGTATGAATTTTAAGTTTATGCCAGAGATAAACCATCCCTTTGGTTATCCGGCGGTCATGGCTATCATGATGGTTATCGCCATTATTATGCTTGCTTATTTCAAACGCAAAAAATGGCTTTAGGCTTATAGAACAACGCTTTCCCTCATAATCCCATAACCTATCTAAGACAAAAAACCTATAAATAAAAAATCCCCGCAACAAAATGGTTGCGCGGATTCAATTGGTTGCGGGGAGAGGATTTGAACCTCTGACCTTCAGGTTATGAGCCAACCAATTCTTCTTTGTAAGTATCTAATTCTAAATTAGTTAACTCATTGATATTTTTCTTCCGTGGCATATCCGTGGCTATTCTATCCAATAAACTGTCAACTGCCCTCTTCTTATGGCTCGGAGAAAGGTGTGCATACCGCAAGGTCATTTCCAGAGAACTATGACCCAGTAGCTCTCTTACGGTATTTAAATCAACTCCGTTCATAACTAATTGCGAGGCGAAAGTATGCCTTAAATCGTGAAATCTGAAATCTTTGATACCCGATTTCTTCAATGCGGTGGTAAATGACCTCTTTATATCAACAAATGGCTTTCCTTGTCGATTGGTAAAAACATAGGGACTTTCTGGATGTTTTCTTACGGCAATAAGTGTCGTCTTAACCAACTCATTCATTGGGATATGGCGTGGCTTGTTGTTTTTAGTCTTTAGTAATTGAATTGTATCCCTCTTGCAATCTATATCTTGCCATTTCAGATTGAATAGTTCACTCTTTCTCATTCCAGTATTTAGTGCAACTATCACCAATGGCTTAATATGTGTAGAGCAGTTATTTAGCAAGATAGGTATCTCTTCCTTCTCAAGATAACGAAGTCGCTTATTATCAACTTTAAGTAAGCCGACTTTTGAAACTGGGTTTTTCCCCTGGAATCTGCCCCAATCAATTGCCTTATTGAATATTGACCTTAAACAGGATAAACCCTTATTCACAGTTGAAGGACTTACCTCTTTCAATCTATCTGCCTTAAATTTTTCAATTAATTGCGGAGTTATCTCGTGTAAGTATTTGCCTGTAAAAAACTGTTTCAGGCGGTTTATATTAACAAGCTCTTTTCTTGCCCATCCTTTTGAACAATTTACTCTTAAATGCCCCTCTAAATACTCGTCGGAAAAATCACTAAATTTGGTTTTTTCTTCTTTTTTAATATCAAGGAATTTATTTTCTGCAATTTCTACTAACCTCTTTTTTAACACATTCTCCGCCAACTGTTTATTGAAACCAACCTTTTCTCTTTTGCGTTGAGAATTATGAGAATACTCTATGTAAAATATGGCGTTCTTGTCATCAAGTTTTATAGCAACGCCACAATGTTTACAATCTGTGTTTCTGCGATTGTCTCTTATCTCAAAGTCTTTTTTGCAATCTGGACAATAAACTCTTCTATAGATTCCCATCAGCTAACCTCCATTTATACATTGTTCATACATTTTTAATAAAAAAATTTTAAGATTTCTTTCCATGCTTTTTAACAAGCCAAAGAATATAAGAAGAGACTGAATGAAAACCGTTAACCTGTGCCGATTCTTCGATAAGCCGCTTCTCTTTTTCACTAACACGAATGCCTATCATCTTTTTCTTGATATCTTTCCTCACACAAGTATTATAACATAAGTGTTTATACAATGTCAATACATATTAGTGCCATCTATTGTCCTTTCTTTTAGCCATCCTTCTATTGCCCTTAAGTCAAACTTTACCAACCTCCCAATCTTTAAATATGGAATTTTCTTCTGCCACGTCCACGAATAGAGGGTATTCACGCTGACGCCTAAATATTCCGAACAATCTTTAATCCCTAAAAACCGCTTCTCCATATTATTATTTTAACCTTTATACTTATCAAAACTTTGCATTTCTCCATATTCCACTAGAGGTAATATCTAATTCCTGTATACGGATTATTACAAAAATCCTTAATTCAGTCGGCATTTTTTAGCAAAGAATGGGTATTTTCCCTCCTATGCCTTCCCTCTTTGGATTCTTCCCAAACCTGTAATAAAATAACTGGCAGTCTTCTACGGGACAAAACCTCACTTCCTTTGGCTGTCCGTTACTGCATTCCAGGCATTTAGCCCTAATCGCTTTTAGCGGCGTCATTGTCTTCATTAACAACCTCCTCCAATACTTTCTTAATCTCCGCTTCGGGGTAGCCCCTACCGACATAAAAGTCTTTCGCATAAGCAGCCCCCTTTAGTTTAATGAGGCCTTTTAATCCGTCTTTAAGGTCTTTTTCTTTAGAAACATTATTAAAAACCTCTTTGTTATTTATATTTGTTATTACTTTGTTTATAGGGACATTTTGGGGGGCTTTGGAAGACAAATTGTCTACCTTTGCGGACAAATTGTCTACCTTTGATAAAGCGACAAAGGGGGACTTTTTGTCGGGCTTTCTACAAACCCAATACTTCGTCGCCTTGCCCTTATAGAAACCTCTCTCTACTACGATATAGCCATTTTCCACTAAAAACCTTCTCGCTCTGGATATTGTCTTTTCAGATAATCCCGTATCCTCAGATAACCTTCTATCGTCATAATAAAACGAGCCATCTTTATCCAGCTTATTTCTTCTGCTGAAATATTCTCGCTTATGCCAAAGCGAATATAGAACCAATCTACAGGCTGGAGTTAGTCTTTTCATCTTCTCTTATTAAAAACTCAAAAATCATCAAAGTTAGTCGTTTTTCCTTTTCTGATTCATCGTATTCCCGAAAATAAATGGAGCCGTTCGTTTTCATCCTTGCAGGATTCAATACATTGCTGACACTTTTTGTTTATACCGTTGAACATATACTGTTCCTCCTTCCTTCAAAAAAACATTCTTCCCCTCCTACTAGTTTATAGTTAGGGTCCAAAGGGGGCAAAATGCACCAAAACTTTTTTTGAAAAAAATAGTATTTGTCTCATCTATATTTATTACAAAAAGTTATGGAAATATTTTTTTCTTGATTATCTCGGATTTTCTTGTTAAAATAGGTGACAAATGTCACCTAGATTCTTTTATACTTATTCCTCCGTTTTTAATATCATTAACAGGCTACACAGATTTAAAGCCAAGGCGGGCTCTTGGAATAAGGTCTGTAAGGAGTTAAAAATTCATAAAAAGACCTTATTTAGATGGATAAAAACACGCAAAATAAGTAAGGCTTATATTAGGTTATTAGATAGGGAACTGAGGATATGGGGGATTTGAAAACAAAAGCGAGGGCAACCTATCTGCCGGTTACCCCCACTAACCCGATTGTTTATTGGCAGGTTGTAGTGCAATTCCCGTAGTTGTTGCAAGAGGTTTGACAATTTGTCTGTTTAGGCGGTTTAGGGAGATTTTGATAGTAATTTTGAGTAGCTTGAGTTGCTCTATCCCAAGCATCATTCCCTTGTTGTTGCATTTGTCTAAAAGTTTCTTGGGTATTGTCCTGATAAACAGGGCGAGATGACATCCCCGTCCCTGCCGTTTGTTGTATTGTTTCGGGGGGATTAGGATTGCCAAAATAAATTACTTTACCATCAGCAAAATTGACATAAGTAATTACTTCAGAAGCTGCACCTATTGCAGCGGCGTTTTGGTATATGGTTTCTTTATACACAAAAGAATCATAAGTCTTACCATCGCTACCTTTGATAGCACTTTTTTGTAGCGGTTGCCCACATTTAGCTATTACTTCTTGTTTAGTCATTCCTAAAGAGAGGTTAGGAGTAATTTTAGAGGTTGTCGCACACCCCACCAACCCTAAACATAATAGAATAAGTAAAAGCTTTTTCATAGAATGCCTCCCTCGCTTGTTATATATTAGATTTAGATAAGGATTTCGCTATCCAAGCCCTTGATATTTTCGTCCGAGGTTATGTGTAATTGTCGACCTAATTTTTTCCTCTTTCTGCCAACACGATTATCTTCTGGGTATAAATGCTTTGAATCTTTATGCTTCTCCCGCAAATTCTGAGCAATACTGCCTTCAATATGCCTGCGGACATCTTTTTTAACATCTGTCTCTGCGAAGAAAACCTCGTTGATTCCGATATAGTCTAGAACAATTTTATTTAGACGCTGATACGCTTCTATTTGCTTTCTAATTCCATCGGGAGAAACATTACGCCATAGTCCTTCCCAAATCAACTCTGAAACACCATTTACTGCTTTGACTGGATCCCAAATACCGTAGTTTAAACCGAGAACATTTATTAAATGTTCACGCTGGCGTTTAGCAAATGAGCTAGTCTCTCCAATATAATGAATATAATATGCATTATCCACCTTAGAACGTATAGTCCAAAGATAAATACCTGCAGACTCTACCCATTTTGATTGAAACAGTGAACGCTCGCCAGGAATAAATGTAAACGGTCCATTAAAATGCAGGTTTATTTTCGATGCCATATAGCCCTCTAGGGTAATGTGTTATTCAACAACCGATTTGCGTATGTATCTTTCGTTAAACAACGATTGATGATTGTGGTTTCCTGTATAGGATCACCCATAGTCCAATAAGTATATTTATCATCATCAAAATATATTATCTTCTTCTCGTAAAACGACCCCTCATACCCATTACTCCTGATATACTCAACCGTCTTTACAAACATAACTTCATTATCAAGAGATCTGACAATATAATAGTGGGGCCATTCTGGCATAGTCTTAGCATATGTCCAGCTTGAGGAATTGATGAAAACTTTGATTTCGTCTGGGAATTGCTTCATCTCATTTCTCTTTTTCCGCTTCTGCAATCAACTCAGATAATTTAAGCCCCAGTGCAGTAGCAATCCCCTTAAGACCCCCTTTATCAATCAGTCCCAGAGTGTTCTATACTTTTTAAATCAAGTATTATATTAACTATTATTTCTTTTGAAATTTGGTATTTAATACTAATTCTATCTATGGCGGTTGTTATATCCACGATTTCGGGTTTTGGACGAGTTTCTTTTTGGGGACTTGAAGACTTTCTAGCAAAATTATCAGATTTATAATTGAAATTATAAAGCATTCTTGTAATACTATGACCGAAAGTTAATGCTTCATAGTCGCTAATGATATTTAGCATTTTATCGGAATCCATTCCGTATTTAATAGCCAGTAAATCTATATCTTCTTTCCACATGTTTTGCATTCTTTGAATAGTTTCTTTTTCACTTAATTCTTTATTTTCTTGGCTCGTTGTTGCTTTTTGTCCACAACCAAAAACAAATAAGCACAATAATAAAACTAAAGTCTTTTTCATCTTATTTCTCCTTCTCCACCTGTGAAGATTTAAAAACTTCATAAAAATCTCCAAGCCAATTTTTTGCAGTTTCTTCTTTGTCTATGCCCTCATCAAAGTCATATTCCATAACTGCAATGGTCTTGAAGATTATCCCAAGCCTATGGTTTTTGCTTTCTTCGTCTCTGGCTATCAAAATATCAATTTCTTTAACATAAAATTCTGTGGGCTTTTGTATAATTGCGTTGCCCTTCTCTTTGAATGTCTGTTTGAGACCATTTATCAATTTAACCTTGTCCTGCTCATCAAGGTGCATCCACACCCACACCGAAGAACATTTGCCTTCGTATAAAGCATTTATATATTCTTTGCCTGTTTTGTATTCTTTGTTTTCGTATTTTTTTAAGTCTTTTTCAACTGGCAGACTATTCCAAAGGGGGATGGCGTAGGAGTTTGTAATGAAGAACAAAGAAGCAAATAAAATTAGGCGGATTGTGTTGCCGAGTTTCATTTCTTTTTGAACTCACTTAATAATCTTAAAACCTTAGTTTCCAATTTAGAAGTAGTTAAATCTCCTTTGCAAATTGAACATTTGTTTTTTAAAAAGAGATTTAAATTCAAGTCGTCTTTCCAAAGGCTATAATCTTGATTACAAGTGGGACAGAATTTGACTTGTTTCTTTGCGTAGTCAAGATATTCTTGGAGCAAAGACTTGAGAAATGATATCTCGTTCCACTTAATACTATAAGTATATTTTAATTCTTCCAGAGTAGGTTCATATTCCCCCCTGATTTCTTCTAATATGTCTTCTTTTAAGAAAGAGCGTCTTTGATATGTTGTTCTTTCTGTTGTCATTAATTTTAAATGTTTTTTAATGTCCCACAAATCATCAGAAATACCACATAATAATTCATATAGTTTTCCAAAAAAATAAATAACAAGAACAGGAACTATAGTCTTAATCCAATAATTCATCTCATTTCTCCTTCAAGGTTTTAATTGCCCAGATGATAAAGCGAACAAGTAAATATAAAGGATATGAAGCGAAAAGTGAAAGCATCCCTAAATCTACTAATAGCTTTCTTATGCGTCCAGTTAAAGTATATTTTATTTTTGGTGAACTAATTTTTAGGTCATTTGGAAGCCAGTTAACCCCTTTTGGTCTTTCTGAAAGTTCTGGGTCTTTTGCAGTTAGTGCGGAGTATACTTCCATTTTATCTTCATCGTTAAATGAAAAGGTGCATTCGGTAGAAGAAACAATATATTTATGACCGCCGGTTTCAACATTATATCTATAGGTTGGGCTACTATATGGGATAAGCCTTCCAAGAAACAAAAAAATGACACCACCTACTAAACACGCAAGTAAAATCAATCCTTCTCTCGCAATGATTTTCTTTAATTGGGATTTATTCATTTTTTACAGTTGTAGTCTGCTGTTGCTGTCGTGATGCTAAGATATCCATCATTTCTTTATACTTTTTGATTGTTTCAGTGTATCGTTTTGATAGCTCTTCTTCTTTTTCTAACAACTCATTTTTCAAATTTTGAGACTCGCTTAAGTATTCTAAATTCTCCTTTGTGTTATCTGGCAAATTTAATAATCTTACCGAAAAACAGGGATGAGAATCGAAATCTTCTTCTTTTATTGAGAGTTCCTTCTTGCGATACTCTTCTAATTTATATGAATTCTGCCATAAAAGCTGACTATGCTTATTAAAAAAGTCCTTTTCACTATTAATAGCTAAATCTAAAGAACTTTCATCAAAATGCTGTTGTATCGTTGTTACTTTTGTTAAAGCCGATGAGAAATTATTTGCACCAAATAAATTAGCAGCAATCCAATCAGCCCTTAACTCTAGACTTCTGCTTAAAATCTTTTCTATCGTGGCGAAATATTGCAAAAATAATCCAAGAAAAATTTGGGAGGGCAACAATAATAATTGCATTAAATTTGCTGCGTTATTATCGGAAGAGCTCCCTTCGGTTGCTCCACTTATTTCATTCATAGAAGCTGTTATGCCTCTGTATACTGGCGAAACTATGGTTGAATACATCGTATCTCGACCAGAAAAGTGTGCAAACTCGTGAGCCAAAACCGAACTTAATTCTGGACAATTTAGTTCTTTTAATACTGGTAAACCGATGGCTAATATTCTACCTTTAACTATTCCTTCAAAAGTGCTTAATTTCCCTTGCATTACAAAGAAAGTTGGCTCTGAATGTAAAACCACAACTGAAGGCTTCTGAGTTCTTATTTTGCTACAAACATTATCAATAATCTTTCTTAAAGTAGGGTATTTAGACATATCTAAAATTGTGGCTGGTTCAAATTGTAAAGGAGGAAAAAACATTACCCATAAAGCTCTAATACCAGCCCATAATCCTATTACAGGAGCTAATACTGCTGCGATGATAACAACAATAGGTATTCTTGGAAGTTGTAAAATTAAATACAACAATAAAGAGCTAACACCTAAAGTTATAAATGCAGAAAAAAACATAGTTATATAGGTTAATGGTATTGAAAATAATGAAAGTAATAATAGCGACATGGATGTTTTAGGTTTAGTCTTGGCTATTTTTAAACTTTCAATACTTACTTTTGTTGACTTAGATTTCAATTTATCTTTTAATATATTCCAAATTAAAATTGCCCCCACTCCACCTATCATTCCCATGCTTAATTTCACAGTATAGAACAATAACGTTATCCAATTTTCTATGAAAGAGGGAAACATAAAAATATAATTTAATAAAACTATAAAAATAAAAATCATTCCAGTTACTACTTTGTAATTCCATCGTGAGAAGATAAGGCTAATTAACATACCCAAAAACGTGGGTAATAACTCAACAAAAAATAAACCTAAAAGTAACTGAGCCTTGAAGTTCGTTACATTACTCAATAAATAGTTCCCCCAATCTTCCAAAGCAAATGCAATATTGAAAAATACTACGAATGCGATAATAAATCTTATAATATCAAGAAAGGATAATTGCTTTTTCATAGCTTCTCCTCCAACAAAAAAAGCAACCCCTTTTATAGAGTTGCCTTAAAATTATACTATTTTAACCTCATTTGCCACTCCTCTGTGGTATGTAATATCTTAACTCTGTTTAACAGTTTTTACAAGTTCTAAAATATGCTTACTTTTTGGGTGGCATTGTGCGGTCTTTCTGCTGGTGAAATACAACATGGAATGTCTCCATAGGTTCTTGCTGCTCCTGATTCGGGGTTTCCGAAGATGAGGAGTCGGGTCCGCCTATGATATGCGTTGGTATACCCTCTTTCTTGCAGAACTTGAGCCAATCCTCTGCGAACTCTTTCCAGGTCATATAACCCTCTTGCGATTCTTTTTGCTTTTGGGAATTCTTTTTGGTTTTGCCCACCTTCGCCTCCTTATTCAACTTAGATAACTATTATATCTTTCGCTTTTCACTGCTGACCTTTTTCTGCTTCTGTTGCGGCTTTTCTTCGAAGGAAATCCATTTTGAAATTCTCCACTGCTTCCTCAACGGACTGTCTTCGGGGAGAATTCTCATTGTTATACAAGCCATAGTCACCTCCTTTCCTAAAAACAAAAAAACCCGAGCTAAGGCACGGGTCTATAAATAAAAAATCGGCACTTTAGCTTATTTGTATAGCGGGAGCAAGTAACCTTCTTAAATGACCGCTTTTACATTTATTTTAGCATGAAATTTATTTTTGTCAATACCTAATACTCAAAAGGAAAAAAGAGACCCCAGCAAAATCTCGTTTCCTTTTTCCCAGAGTATTTCTATCGGAAAATATGGTTCCCCTACTGGATGTGTCCGCAAAAAATACCTTGTCTTAACCAATTCTTTTATATATTCTACTTTACCTGCCTTACAATTCTCTATCTCATCTTGCCCGATAGGAATCCATAGCTGCCAATATTCATCTTCAAACCATGGCGTAAGCTGTTCTCTAAAATAATCCACAAAAAACTGTCCGCAATCCCTGCACCTGATTATTGAGAGGCTCTCTTTCCGATGTTCAAGAATTTCTTCAACCGTTTCTGTTTTCTCTCTGATATCTTCTATGCATAGCTGATTCTTCTTTGCTGATTCTATCAGACTGCAATCCAAGGGCCGCCGGGGTTTCTCCACCATCTTAATCCTTTATTTTTTTCTTCCGATAGCATTTTTCTGCTTTCTTCCACTTCGTTACCGCCATAATCCCCATATAAATCAAGCCAACTCGAAGCTAACGGGATGACATCTTTTAACCTATCACCGTATTTTTTCTTTAATATTTCGACTACCTCTGCAAATCTCCAAGTACCTTCAAAAACCCTGGGCTCTTTCCAAATTACCCTATCGTCATGCGTAATCAAGGTGTGTCCTGGCCAATTATCTGGCCATCCAAGCCCATCGCTTTCCCAAAATAGGATAATCGGATCTTCATCAATATCAGGCAACTGGTCAGGGCTTTTAAGACGTTCTTCCTCAAATATATCTCGAAAAACGTCCATTGCACCAGCCGTGACTCTATCGAACTCGTTATCGGAATTTCGCATCTCTGAAAGCAAAGGATATTCCACTAAACCGACTTTCTCATGGCAGAGAGGACAACCGATTTCAAACAAATATTGAAAATGCTCTATCATTACACAATCTTTTCCTAGTCCATTCCAACCACAATGGGAACATGTATAGGTTTCTTTTTCGTATGAGCAATAGTTAGACATTTTATCCACCCCCTTTTATTTTCTTACCCTCTTTCATCTCAATCACTCCTTCCAATATAAATATAACATCAGGATATCTATTTGACAAATTTATAGTTTTAATATATACTATAAGTGGAGGTTATAGATGGAACTGCAGCAGTTAAAAGGTTTTCTGTCGGTAGCTAAATACGGGGGGTTTTCCCAGGCAGCGGAAAAAACATTCCGCACGCAGCCTGCAGTAAGCCTCCAGATTCAATCCTTGGAAAAAGAATTAGGGATAAAGCTCTTTGACCGGCTGGGACCGAAGAAAATAATCCTTACCGGTGAAGGCAAGATTCTTTTTGAACTTGCCTCTCCCCTTCTTGAAGATATATGTTCTCTTTCAAAAAGATTCAGCGAGGCCCGTGGCAACATTCAAAAGGGTTCGGTGAAAGTTGCGACCCATGCATCCGTGATGGTTTATCTGTTACCTGAAGTCATAAAGAAGTTCAAACACATGTTCCCGGAATGCGAACTATCAATCGTCAGCAGGGGCAGGAAAGATATTATTACAATGCTTAATAACGGAGAGATAGACTTAGGAATCACTTCCCTGCAAGCTATCCCCCAGAATATAGATTATAAAGTAGTTGCCGGTTTTGACCGTATCCTGATAACCCCTAAAGGCCATCCTCTTTCAAAGAAATCTCCTCTGAACCTAGAAGATATTGTTTGCTATCCGTTGATACTCCCTCCTCTGGAAACCAATACCAGAAGAATAATCGATGAGAAATTACAGGAAAAGGGATTGAAATATAACTTGGCGATGGAAATCACAGGGAGAGAAGCTGTGAAGGCTTTTGTGGAGATGGGTCTTGGAATCTCAATAATCAATGAATACTATCTGACCAAAGAAGACAAAAAGAAGTTGTTTATAAAAAATATGAGCGGCTACTTTGGAAAAAGCGAACGTGGCATACTTACCAGAAAAGGCAGATTCCTGTCCTTCCCAGTCAAGCAATTCATTAACCTCACCGTGAAACAATTCAAGTAAAAACAAATCTTCTATCTTCAGGTAATTCTCAAAATTGTGAGCAATTTAGCGAGTGGGTTTATTGCTATATTAAGGGTGGGCTGGGGGGTGACATGGTGTCCAAATAGTGTCCATCAAGCTCACAAATTAACACTAATCCACACCAATAACCACAAACAAAAAAATCTCCGTAAGTGTTTTACAGAGATTATACTTATAATAATATCAATAAGTTATGAAAAAGTCTCCGAACCGTTTATGAGTCAGCTGCTCTAACCAACTGAGCTATGGGCCCTAAAACTAACCAATTTTGCTATTTCGTAAAAAATTATTATACCTGTTTTTTGATAAGCTGTAAAGAGAGATTTTCTAAGCGCAAAGGCGGGGAATTTTATCCTTTATTCCTTGATTTCTACGGACTTACGGCTTGAATGCAAGCCTCTTATTATAGAAATCTTGTCTTTTTTAATTCCGAAATATCTGGAAAGAAGCTCCACTAAGGCCTTATTGGCCCTTCCTTCAATAGCAGGCGCGTTCACATAGGCTTTTAGATAATCATTTTCCTTCTTTATGAGATTTTTCTTAGCGCCAGCAACAACTTTAATATTGACTATCATCCAAGGGAAGATTTAAGTAATAAAAAGGTTTTTACTTGAGAAATTGGGGTCGCTGGTAAGATTTACACCGAGTTTTCTTAATCCGGCTTCATCCCCCGGCGTAGGAATATGAGTTATGTGAACCTCACAGTTAGAAAGCTCCTTTAGTTTCTCCATTGCCAACTGCGATGTTGGATTGTCTCCGGCGCTGATACTTAAGGCAATCAAGGCTTCCTCAAGATCCAAATTCAGATTCTTATTATCGGAAATGGTCCTCTTAAGGCTCCTTATAGATTCTATGGTATTGGGAGCAAGAAGATGAATCTTGTCCGGTATACCGGCTAATTTCTTAATGGCATTTATTATCAAACTGGATGACGCATGCATAAGCGTAGAGTTTTTGCCTGTGACTATCGTGCCATCTTTTAATTCAATGGCGGCGCCGCAATATATGCCCTCGTGGCCCTTGCCTTTATTCTCTGCGTCAACCGCAGCGTGTCGCGCCGCGACAACCACGTTTCTGTCTTCTGGTTTTAACCCAAGATCCTTCATTAAAACTTCTACTCTTTCTACCGTTTCTTTATCGGCAAAACCAATGGCATATTCGCAGCTATATCTAAAATATCTCCTGATTATCTCCTGTTTTGCCGCCTCCTGCACAACTTTATCATCGACGATCCCAAATCCTGCCCTATTTACCCCCATATCCGTCGGAGATTGATATATAGATTCCAAGCCGGTTATTTTCTCTAGGATCCTTTTTAACACCGGAAATACCTCTACATCGCGATTGTAATTAATGGCTGTTTCTTTATGGGCATCAAAATGAAATGGATCGATGAGATTAAAATCCTTGATATCAGAGGTAGCTGCCTCATAGGCAACATTAACCGGGTGTTTAAGCGGTATATTCCAAATAGGAAAAGTCTCAAACTTCGCATACCCGGATTTTATCCCTCTTTTATAATCGTGATAAAGCTGCGAAAGGCAGGTCGCTAGCTTTCCGCTTCCCGGACCCGGGGCGGTAACTACCACAAGCGGCTTTTTGGTTTCAATATAAGCATTTGCTCCGTATCCTGAGTCGCTTACTATTGTATCGATATCGGTGGGATAGCCTTTTGTAAATCTATGCGTACAAACCTTAATGTTTCTTCTTTCTAATTTGTTCTTGAATATCTTTGCCGCGGGCTGATCCGCAAAGCGCGTGATCACGACCGCCCTTATATCAATATCCCAACTTTTCAAATCGTCTATAAGCTTTAAGGCATCTACATCATAGGTAATGCCAAAATCTGCCCTTACCTTTCTTCTTTCAATATCGCCTGCATAAATACAAAGAATAATATCTGCGTTGTCTTTCAGATGCTTTAGCAATCTCATTTTTACATTGGGGTCAAATCCCGGCAGGACTCTTGCAGCATGATAATCAAAAATAATCTTACCGCCAAACTCCAAATAAAGTTTGTTATCAAAACGCTGGACACGCTCAAGGATAGCTGCGCTTTGTTCTTTAAGATACTTCTCATTGTCAAACCCGATTTTATCAAACATTTTACCTCACTATCCTACAAAAAGTGAAAAAGGCGCCAGCAGTTTTAGCCGACGCCTTTATCTTTTTCTTTCAAAAACCATTACTCACATCATCAAAAATTTAAGTTTATTAATTTCGTGGCTGTATGTTGAGATATTACCACAAATAAGAACATTGTCAAGCAAGAAGACTATTTGATTTCAAGCATTTTATCGATCGCCTTCTTGGCTTTCTTTCTGATATCATCGGGGACCCTGACTTCTTCTTTTAGTTCCTCAAGCGACCAAAGGACTTTCTTTAAATCAATACGTTTCATATTAGGGCACACTGCAAGTTCAGAAGCGGGATAAAATTTCTTATTCGGGTTATCCTTATGGAGCTTATGGATGATACCTACATCTGTTCCAATAATAAATTCCTTAGCATCCGATTCTTTTGCATATTTACACATCCTGCTTGTTGATAAGGCAACATCGGCAAGCTCAATAACTGCGTGGATACACTCCGGATGCGCTATTACTTTAGCATGAGGATGAAGCCTTACCTGCCTTACGATATCTTCGGGCAAAATCTTAACGTGAGTCGGGCAGTACCCATCCCAAGAAATAAGCCTTCTGCCTGTTTTCCTGGAAACAAAATCTGCTAAATATTTATCGGGAACAAATATGATCTCTTCGGCGTCTTTGAGATAATTTACTACCTCGACCGCATTGGTAGAAGTGCAACAAATATCTAGCTCGGCTTTTACGTCCGCAGAAGTATTGACATAGCCGACAACCATAGCTTTAGGATGACGGCTTTTTAATTCCCTTAGATCTTCCGCGGTGATCATGTTCGCCATAGGACAGCCCGCTTTTAAATCAGGCATAAGAATCAATTTGTTTGGGCAGAGAATCGAAGCGGTCTCAGCCATAAAATGCACTCCGCAAAAAACAACTACCTTGGCCTCGGTAGATGCGGCAATCCTGCTTAACTCCAAAGAATCTCCGCCGTAATCAGCTATATCTTGAATTTCTCCCGGCTGATAATTGTGCGCTAAAATTATCGCCTTTCTCCGTTTTTTAAGTTGATTTATCTTCTCGATTATCTGTTTCATCTTCTTACTTTTTTATATCCTTAATATAATCTCTGGCGGCTATGGCTGCGATTGTGCCATCGGAACAAGCAGAATCTATCTGCCTTATTTTCTTGGAACGAATATCTCCTGTAGCAAATATACCAGCAACGGAAGTGCGCATATCTTCATTAGTAACTATATACTTAAACTTATCTAACTCTACGATACCTTCCAGAAACTTAGAATTTGGAATAAATCCCGCATAGATAAAAACACCCGAAATCGGGATATTCTTTTCTTCTTCGGTTTTTCGGTCTTTGACAGTAACGGAATCGACTATATTCTTTCCATTAATAGCAATAAGCGCGTGATTAAGCAGGAATTTTGTCTTGGGGCTAGCCTTTAATCTTTCCTGCAATATCTTCTCAGCAGTCATGTAAGGTAAAAATTCTATAAATGTAAT
>Ga0194125_10007573_pt1 | contig 15616 bp, 10 predicted proteins | sample TA2KigC250mmetaG_FD_148626 | JGI IMG/M metagenome (GOLD analysis project Ga0194125, IMG submission 148626) | Freshwater microbial communities from Lake Tanganyika, Tanzania - TA2015034 Kigoma Deep Cast 250m | ecosystem: Environmental > Aquatic > Freshwater > Lake | place: Tanzania: Lake... | reverse complement strand
CTGCTTCTGGCGGCGACCGTCGCCAGCAATGGGGCGTCGGCGCTGCTCGACCGGGAAGTACACTGTCTGCCGTAAGCAGTTGCCGCGCCCCGACCGCCGGTCTGCGACCGGCGGTGAGCTGCCGAAAGGCTTAGCTTGATGCGTATGGGGTCATCCACCAGGCGCGGACGCTGCCCTGCGCGCATCTGCGCCCAGCTCGGAGACCAGACGAATCGCGGTCGCGGCGTCCAATCCTTCTGGCGGCCGGTAGCCGATCCGCTCGAAATAGAACAGCGTAGGCGCCAGCAGGTGCAGGTTGTTCAACAGCGGCTCGGTGTAGCGGATCGCGGCGTACAACGCCTGGCCAATGTGGTGGTGTTGGCTGACGTGGTTGTTCCAGTCCACCCCCTCCGTCAAGAAGCCGAGATTGCCGTAGTGATGGTTCGCGATGGCGCGCAAGATGTCCAGCCCCACGTCGCGATGCGCCTCGTCGCCGGTCTTGGCCCACGCTTCCAGGTAGGCCAGCGCAGCTTCGGCGTTTTCCCACAGGTAGGCCGTGTCCCAGCTTTCCTCCATCCACAACAGCCCCTTGGTGGCGACCCCGTTGCGATCCTCAGCCATGCGATAGCGGCCGAGGCCGGAGAGCGCCGCCCTGTAGGCAAAATCGCGCCAAGCCGGCCGGTTCAGGAGATCGGCGGCCTGGCGCAGGGTGCGAAACGCGACCGCGTAGGCCACGTTCTCGTGGTCATCGTAGGTGTCGTGGTTGATGCTGCCCCAGAATCCAGGCTCTGTCGCCGATACACCGGCCGCGGCCGTGAAAGCATCGGCCAACGTCGCAACCTCGTGGCTGTGGTCTCCCAGGCCGCGGGCGGTCAGCGCGACCGCCAGTTGCAGCAGGAACAGCCCGTCGGCGCTGTGATCGAAGATCGGATCGGGTTGGCCGTCCTGAAGGATGCTGGCGCAATGCGGAGTCAGCGGGAACGGCTGTCCATCGAGCGTGATCCGCCGCGGGGTCCAGCCGTTGGGCAAAAGCGAGATGCGGTTGCGCAACCAGCCGCCCAGCCGTTGCGCAGCCTGGCGCAGTTTCGGAACGCGGGCGTCGTGTCCCAGGTCGTCGGCGCATTCCAGCATCTGCACGCCTACCCGCGCCAGCGAGCCGGGGCACAGCCAGTCATCTCGGTGGACGTAGTTCAGGCAGAAGCGGTCTTGGGCCAGCTCGTAGTAGGGCCAGACGAAGCCCGTCTCCTCGTCTATGAAACCGTCGGCCAGTACGTGATCGAGCAGGAGGAGGGCTCTGGCCTGCATCGTTTCATCGCCCAGGTAGCGCGCCCAACGGTGAAGCAGATGCGCGCCGCCGACCGCGTTTGCGGCCCAGCCAGGGCCTTCCAGGTCGCCGAAATCGTGCCAGTGCATGATCTCGCCGTCGGGTGCGACGAAGCTTGACTTCGCCCGCAGATGGTCGCGATGCGGCTCCAGGCAGCTCAGCGCGAACTGGGCCGATGCCCACGCGCTGGCGAACAGAATCGTCTCGAGAGGATAGGATTGAGTGCTCATAGTGCGGTCTCCGGCTTCAGTGTAACCGTTCAGCCTATGTCAAAACGCAAGCTGAGCAGGAGTGGCCGTGCTGTTCCGGCCACGCAGTCGAAGGATGCGGAGCGGTCGCCGGGCATGGCCGTATTCCTTCGACTTCGCTCAGGACAGGCTCTTCGACTACGTCCGGCACACGACGCCGGACTCCGCTCAGGATGCTTGTAACTAACTTTGAATACACCCATTTGATAAGACGGGCGCTTCTGTTTTCGTTTGGAGAATTCCTGCGCGAGGATTTCATGCCGGACTACGGTCTCACGGCCAGCTCGCTGGCAGCGGCTCTGGGTGTGTCGCGCCAGACGATCCATGAACTGCTTCGAGAAGAACGCGCCATCACGCCGCTGATGGCGTTGCGGTTGTCCCGTCTGTTCGGAAACTCGCCTACGTTTTGGCTCAACGCACAGCGGGCCAGGGATCTTTGGGAAGGTGGCTGAGATCATCAGCACGGGTATCTGGCTTAGAAACGGATCGGACTGGATGGCGGTCAGGACCCCCAGGCCGTTCACCTCCGGCATAACCATGTCACACAGCACTAGGTTGGGCGATTGCTCTCGCATGAGCTGGAGTCCGCGCAGGCCGCTCTCCGCTTCGAGCACCTGGTAACCGGCCGTGCGAAGCATCAGTCCCAACAGCCGGCGTACTTCGGCGTTGTCGTCAATCACCAGCACGCGCTGCGGCATCTCGCACCCTCACGATCGCACTTCATTCTCCAACACCGCGGCTCCCACGGTCACGCGCACCGTATCCCCCACCCGCAAGGTGAAATCGTCGGCCGGCACGATGCCCGTGCCCGTCATCAGGAAGACGCCGTGCGGGAAGTCGAGCTCGCGCGCCAGGTAGGCCACGAGTTCGACCGGATCGCGCTTCATCATGCTCGTGCGCGTCTGGCCGCTGAACACTACAGCCTCGTCGCGCAGCACCGCCAGCTCGACGGGCAGATCGCGCACTTCGTCGGCTGTGGCGAGGATGATGCCGGGCCCCAGCGCGCACGAACCGTTGTAGATCTTGGCCTGCGGCAGGTAGAGCGGGTTTTCGCCCTCGATGTCGCGCGAGGAGACGTCATTGCCCGCGCAATAGCCGACGATCTCGTTGTGCCGATTGATCACGAGGGTCAGCTCCGGCTCTGGCACATTCCAGCGGCTGTCCCCGCGAATGCGGATCGGCATCGCGTGACCGGCGGCTCGCCAGCCGAGGGACTTGAAGAAGAGCTCTGGTCGCGGCGCATCATACACGCGCGAGTAGACGTCGGCCACCGACGACTCGGCCTCGCGCGCCGCGCGGCTGCGCAGATAGGTGACGCCGGCCGCCCACACCTCCTGGTTCGGGTCCAGCGGCGGCAAGAGCGCGCCCGCGGCCCGCGTTTTGCGCCACGGGTTTCTCAGAATCTCCACTATCACCTCTCTCGGCATACTCAACAGCAGGCCCAGGTCCAGCTTTGCCGACATAAAGCGGTCATCGCATGCCCAACGCGAGCCGCCTGGCGTTTCGTGATGCGTCAGATACATGGCAACCTCCAACCTCCAACGTCCAACCTCCACCCTCTATGTCCCCAGCCGGCCGATGATCGCGTCCACATCGTAGATGCAGCCGCCCCACGCACCGCCGCCGATGTTCTGCAGCGCCGCCCACAGCCGCGTGTCGGCCGGCAGGTCGGGATCGGGGGCCAGATCGGGGTGCGGCGGCCGGGCCGCGAGCAGTTCTGCGCCTTGCGCGGCGCTGTAGCTTTGCCCATCGTGCCCCACGACATCAATCGCGCCGGTCAGGTTGATGCGATCCACGATCACCCGGATCGTGTCGCCTTCTCGGACGCGGCCGAGGGGGCCGCCGGCCAGCGCCTCGGGGCCGACGTGGCCGATGCACGCGCCGGTGCTGACCCCACTGAAGCGCGCGTCGGTGATCAGGGTAATCTCCTTGCCCCAGGGCAGATGGCGCAGCGCGGCCGTGAGCTGATAGACCTCCTCCATGCCGGCGCCGATCGGGCCGCGGCCCATCAAGATCATCACGTCGCCGGGCTTGACCGGCCGCTCGCCTTGCCCTTTGACCGCGGCGATGGCCGCCTTCTCGGTGGTGAAGACCCGAGCCGATCCCACCTTGCGATAGACGCCATCGGGGTCCACCACGCTCGGATCAATGGCCGTGCTCTTGATGACCGCGGCCTGCGGGGCCAGGTTGCCGGCCAGGAAGCAGACGGTGCTGGTCAGCCCGCGACGCCGGGCCGTGTCGGGGTCCATGATGACATCGGCGGGGTCTATGCCGTCGAGCTGCGTCAACAGGCTGCGCAGCCGCAGCCGGCGCTCGCTTGCTTCCCATTCGTCCAGGTTCTCGCCCAGCGTGCGGCCCGTGACGGTCAGCGCATCCAGCCGCAGAAAGCCCAGCCGGCGCAGGTGCAGCATCACCTCTGGCACGCCGCCGGCCAGGAAGACCTGCACGGTGGCGTAGCCGGTGGGGCCGTTGGGCAGCACGTCCACCAGGCGGGGAACCTGCCGGTTGATGGCTGCCCAATCGTCGGCAGTGGGCCGGCGCAGGCCGGCCGTGTGCGCGATGGCCGGCACGTGGAGCAGCAGATTGGTGCTGCCGCCGAACGCCGCGTGCACTACCATGGCATTGTGGATCGCGTCCTGCGTCAGGATGTCGGCGGCGACGATCCCTGCGGCCTCCAGCGCCAGCAGCGCGCGCGCCGCACGGCGGGCCATGTCGGTCCAGATCGGCAGGCCAGAGGGGGCCAGCGCAGAATGGGTGAGCGCCAGGCCCAACGCCTCGCCGACCACCTGGCTGGTGGCGGCCGTGCCCAGGAAATGGCAGCCGCCGCCCGGCGAGCCGCACGCGCCACACCCCAGCGCGGCCGCCTCTTCCAGTGTCACCAGGCCGTGGGCGAAGCGCGCGCCGAGGGATTGGATCCTGCCCAGGTCCTCGCCGCTTTCGGGCAGCAACGTGACGCCGCCGGGAACGAGGACTCCTGGCAGCCCGCGCTGACCGGCCAGCGCCAGCATCATCGCCGGCAGTCCTTTGTCGCACGTGGCGATCCCCATCACCCCGCGACGGGTGGGCAGCGAGCGGATCAACCGGCGCAGCACGATCGCAGCGTCGTTGCGATAGGCCAGGCTGTCCATCATGCCCGGCGTGCCTTGCGTGCGGCCGTCGCATGGATCGCTGACGAAGCCCGCGAAAGGCACTGCATCGTGCTGTGCGAGCTCTTCGGCTGCGGCTTTGACCAGCAGCCCCACTTCCCAATGGCCGGTGTGATAGCCGAGCGCAATCGGCCTGCCGTCGGCCGCGCGCACGCCGCCCTGCGTGCTCAGGATCAGGAACTCCTTGCCGCGCAGCTTGTTCGGGTCCCAACCCATGCCAGCATCTTGCGTCAGGCCGAAGAGGTCGCCGCTGGGCGCATTGGCCAGGTACTCCGGGTCCAGCGGCAACCGGCCGGCCGGACCGGGGCCATGCGTGCGAACGTCGTAGATGGCGGGATCAGGGGCGTCTAGCGATACGCCGGCCGTCCGCGTGCGTGCGGTCATTTGCGTCTGCTCCGAGCGAGAAGATGAAGTGAACAGCATTCTATCATACTGCGGCCTCCTGCCGCAACCAAACGAGAGTTCATATGCGGCGATGGCGTGCAACTTGCTCATCCCGCGTCCATCGCATACAATCGGACCAGCCTGGCGCGCGCGAAGCGCGACCGCTCTGATACAGTCAGTTGTAGCATCAGGAGGAATCCATGAAAGACGCCATCGGTTGGGGCATCCTGGGCCCTGGTCGCATCGCCGGCCGATTTGCCAGCGAGTTGAAGACCCTGGAGGAGGCGCGGCTGGTCGCGGTCGGCTCGCGATCGGCCGACAAGGCCGCGAGCTTCGCAAGCGAATTCGGCTGCGAGCGCGCCTATGGCAGCTACGCCGAGATGCTGGCTGACCCCGCGGTAGACGCGGTCTATGTGGCCACGCCGCACAACTTCCACTGCGAGCACACGCTTTTGAGCCTGGACGCGGGCAAGGCGGTCTTGTGCGAGAAGCCGTTTGCGGTGAACGCCGGCGAGACGCAGCGCATGATCAGCCGCGCGCGCGAGCGCGGCCTGTTCTTGATGGAAGCGATGTGGTCGCGCTTCAACCCGGTCACGGTTCAGGTGTGCGAGTGGCTGGCCGCAGGACGCATCGGTGAGCCGCGCATGTTGACCGCCGATTTTGGCTTTCGAGCGGCCTGGAACCCCGAGACCCGTTTGTTCAATCCCCACCTGGCTGGCGGCGCGCTGCTCGATGTGGGCGTGTACGTGTTGGCGCTGGCCTCGATGGTTTTCGGCCGGCCCGCGCAGGTCCAGGCTGCCGCGCACATCGGCGAGACCGCCGTGGACGAGCAGACCGCCATGGTGCTCAAGTACGATCAGGGGCAGCTCGCGCTCCTCTCGTGCGCCATCCGCACCCCCTCGCCGCACGCCGCGCGCATCGAGGGTACCGAAGGCGCCATCGAAATCCCCGCGTTCTGGCACGCGACGACGGCCCGCCTGACCCGTCCACGCGAGGAGCCCGTGGAGACGACCGGGAGCTTTGGCTTCCGCTACGAGGCTGCCGAGGTGATGGCCTGTCTGCGCGCCAGCCAGACCGAAAGCCAGCGCCTGCCGCTGGCTGAAACACTGGCGATCGTCGAGACGATGGATCGTGTGCGGGAGCAGATCGGGTTGAAGTATCCGTTCGAGTGAGGGCGGGGGCTTGCGGGCCTATAGCGGATGGGCTTCCACTTGCTCGGCGATGCAGCGTATCCGCTCGATCGAGTTGATGCTCATCACCAGGTCCACCACGCACAGGATGATCGGCCGGTCGCCGATCGTGGCCAGCAGGCGGCTGATGTGCTCGCGGAACGCCGCCTCGCTGGTGCGTGCCTCCAGGATCGGCGAGGGAATGCCGCCCCAGATGATCGGCCCGTCGCGCCAGGTCTCCCAGGCCTCCTCGAAGGTGCAGGGCGTCAGCGGCGCCGGCGAGAACGACTCGCAGACATCCAGCCCCGATTCGGCCAGCAGCTTGAGCAGCGGCCGCACGTTGCCGTCGGTGTGGCTGCCCAGCTTCTTGCCCTGGCCATGCACGATCTCGGCGTAGCGCCGATAGGCCGGCAGGCAATAGCGGGTGAAGAGCCGCGGGTTGGTGATGCCGCTTTCCAGGTTGTCGGTGAACTCGACATAAGGCATCTGGAACGGGGCAAGCCGATGGAGGGCATCGGTCGTGCGCTCGTCGAGCAGGTGCAGCAGCCGGTGGACCGGCTCTGGGTTGTCGTGGAGCGCGTAGAAGAGCGGCGCTTCACCTACATATTCCAGCAGCAGGTGCTGGAAGGGTATGCGGTTGAGCGATGGCACGACCAGGCCGATCTCGCCCAGGCGGGCCTGCTCGGTATAGCAGCGGTCGAATTGGGGGGTGAACTCCGCGCGCTCCAACAGATACTCGACGGTCCGATAGTCCGCATCCTCTTTGATCAGGTGATCGAGCTTGTAGGGACGCGTGCCGGTGACGACCATCTGCTCGTTCACTTCCCAATGGATCGAGAGCCTGCCCACCGGCGTGGTGACGATCACCTCGGCCTGGCCCGGCCGGTCGTCGGGTATCAGTTCGGCAAAGGAAGGGAACGAGGTCAACAAGGGGTCGGTCGCACAGTAGATGGTCTCGCCCGCGAAGGTACAGGCGACTGTGGCGCCGACCAACCGGTAGCCGAAGGCCGGCGCGACCACCTGTTGGCCCATGCCGACGGCCCGGTGGATGTCGGTGAGGCTCAGTCCGACCAGATCGGCCGGCAACGTGCGATTGCGGCTATGGCTGGCGTGCCAAAGCTGCAACCGGCCGATGAAGGGATGCCGATCGGGCCGTCGGCCGGCGAGCACTGCGAGAACCCGCTCGCGCACGGGACGTTGACCGAGGCTTGCTGTCATGGGACGACCTGTGTGTCCACGATCTGACCATCGCGCAGTTGGAGCACTTCGTCAACATACTCATCCACCAGCGGGTCATGAGAGGCCATGATCAGCGTGGTGTGCTCCTCGTACACGATGCGGCGGAAGAGCGCCAGGATCTCGCGGCCGGTAGTGGTATCGAGCTCACCGGTAGGCTCATCCGCGATGATCAGCGTCGGGCTGTTGGCGATGGCGCGGGCGACCGCGACGCGCTGTTGCTGGCCGCCCGACATCTCGAAGGGCCGGTGATGGATCCACTTGGTCAGGCCGACCAAGTTCAGGCTGCGCAGGGCGCGCTCGCGGCACTCGCGACGGCTCTTGCCGGCCAGCCGGGGCATCAGCTCGACGTTCTCGAACGCGGAGAGGGTGGGCAGGAGTGCGAATGATTGAAAGACGAAGCCCACCTGTTCGCGACGCCAGCGGGTGAGCTGGCTCTCGTTCAGGTTGGCCAGCGGCCGGCCCAAGACCTGCACTGTGCCAGACGTGGGCCGATCCAACCCTCCGATGCAGTTGAGCAGCGTGGTCTTCCCGCTGCCTGAGCGGCCCTTCAGCACGATAAAGGCGCCGGGGCGAACCGTCATGTTCACCCCGCGCAGCGCCATCACCTGCTGGCTGCCCAGCTTGTAGGTGCGGACGAGATCCTTCACCTCGACAATGGGAATCTCGGTTGGCCGGGGCTGCCCGGCCTGTGCGAGCGGCATGGCTGCTGGCATCGGTTATCTCTCCTCCTCGCCAGGACGTCTGCGGCCGCGCAGGAGGCCGAAGAGCCCGCGACGCCTCGCGGCGGCCGGAGTCGCTGCGCCTGATGCCGTCGCCTGTTCGGCCAATGGCCGTGCGACGCTTTCGGCTGCAGCGTTGGTCTGCTGGACGGCCCGGATCAGGATGCCATCGGCGGTGCGTTCTAGCTGCGCCCGGTTGCCGATGCCGAATTCCTCCAGGAACTCCTTTGGCACTTGCAGCCGGCCGGCCGAGTCCAGCACCACCAGCTCCTGGAAGTGGAAGGTGGGCAACGCCTCCTCGATGCCTTCCTCGCCTGCGGGCGTCTCGGTCGCGGGCTGGGCAGCCATGTGACGAATCGTCTCGCTGGCGGTCTTGCCGTCCCGAATGGCGACCACGCGATCTACATGGTGTGCGATGGTCTGGTCGTGGCTGACGATCAGGGTGGTGAGGTTGTACAGCTTGTTGAGGTCGCGGATCGCCTGGTAGATCGTCTGAGCGGTCATGCTGTCCACTTCGCCGGTCGGCTCGTCGGCCAGAAGGAGCGTGGGGTTGTTGGCCAGCGAGACGGCAATCGCGACGCGCTGTTGTTCGCCGCCAGACATCTGGCTCAGGCGATGGCGCCGGCGGTGCGCCAGTCCAACCGCCTGCAGCAGCTCTACGGCTCGCTTGCGCTTCCTGCCGGGCAGCTCGCCCATGAAGGTCATCGGCAGCTCGACGTTTTCTTGCGCGGTCAAATAGGGGACCAGGTTGCGGCTGCTTTGCTGCCAGACGAAGCCGACGGTCGAGCGGCGATAGTGGTCGAGCGCGGCATCGGGGATCTTGCGCAGGTCGCGTCCGCCGACGAGCACGCGGCCTGCGGAGGGCCGGTCCAGTCCGCCCAGGATGTTCATGAGCGTGGACTTGCCGCTGCCGCTGGCGCCGACGATGCCCAGCAATTCGCCGCGACGCACAGACAGATCAAGCCCTTGCAAGGCCACCACTTCGAGGTTGGCGACCTTGTAGATCTTGACCAGGTTCTCGCACAGGATGAAAGGGTCTTCGGCCATATCTCTGCTCTACGCGGTCTCCCCCAGCTTGACCGCCTGAAAGATACGCATACGCAGCAACATCGCTGCGAGCAGGCTGAGGGTCGTCAGGAAGAGCACGCCCATCAGCAGATAGATGCGCACCAGCGTAGGCCAGGGCATCATCACGACATACGGCGGCACGTTAGCCGTCGCGCCGCCGCCCACTTGCATATACGGGATGAACAGGTTGCTGGCCCATGATCCCAACACCGTCCCCATCACCAGCCCGGTCAGGATCAAGAACGCCAGCTCGGAAGCCAGGAGCACGGTCATCTGGCTGCTCGAAAGACCGATGGCGCGCAGCACGCCCAGCTCGATGAAGCGGCGGCGGAACGAGAAGAGCGCGTACAGCATGAAGCCCAGCACGGTCAGCACGGCCGCGGCCGCAAAGCCGACCGACAGCAGGCCAAACAGCCCCTGGCGCTCTGGCCGGCGTTCCTCTTTGCGCACCAGCCCCGAGGATGATTCCCAGGTGATCACCCGGAAGCCAGCATCGCGCACTCCTTCTTCGATGCGCCAGGGCGCCTGCGCCGGGTCGGTGCTCAGCCACACGTCGTAGGGAATCTGCCCGCCGGCCATCTCGAACAGATAGTCCAGGTTGCCGACGAACAACGGCCCATCCGCGGGATACCAGGTGGGGAACAGATCGAAGTAGCCGGCGATCTTCATGTCTACCTCGACCTGGCGCAGCGGAGTCTGGATCGTCAGGCGCAGCCGGTCGCCGACGCTGAGCGCGTGTTCGGACAGCAGGTTGGCCGAGACCAGGATGGCGTTACGACTGGTGGCAAGCGCGTTCATCAGCGCGCCGAGGTTGGCGGGCGCAAAGTCGCGGCGCCAGAAAGCCACGCGCGAGAAATCCACGCGATCCACACCGATGAAGATGGCCTTCTGGCTACGTCCGCTGAGCGGCGCGGCGGCGATGTAGCGCGCGACACGCGCTGCGGCCCGGACCCCCGGCACTCTCAAGTGCTCGGATACGGGGAGGAATGTCCACTCTGGTCCGGCGTCTTCTGCGGCGGCCGCTGTGCTCGCGGCGCCTCCACTGCCGAACTCGAACAGCCCCGATGATTTGGACTGGCCCATCTCGACCATGTGCATGTCGGCGCCGGTGCTGTAGTAGGCATGGTCGAAGGTATGATCATCGAGCGTCTGCGCCAGCGATGCTGTGTACGCCGACAGTCCGATCGTCATGATGAGAAGCGCCAGCGGCGCTGCATAGGCGCTCTGAGTGCGCGCGAGATGGCGCGCGGTGAGCAGCGCGCCCACGCTCTTTGTGTGGCCGATCAGCCAACTGATGCCCGCCATGATCGGCGGCAGCAGCCGCAGCACCACCAGGGTCATGGCGAAGAGGCCGAGTGCGGGCACCAGGAAGAGCAGCGGGTTCTGGAACGGATCGTTCGGCAGGAAGTCTTTGGCGCTTGCCGCGCCGCTCAGCGTGGCGCTGACGACCGGCAGAACCAACGCGCCTTGTTTGCGCAGCACATACGCGCCGTAGGCTGCGGGGATCAGCAACAGGAAGTCCAGATAGGCGCGCTGCCACCAGGGCGGCCGCAGCGCCCGCGCCCGCTCTTGCTTGTAGGTCACGATCGTGTGCCGGGCGGCGCTGAGGGCCGGCGCCAGTTGGGCCAACAGCGTCAGGCCGAGCACGACCAGGCCCAGGCGCAGCGCGGCATCGGTGACCATGACGCGCAGATCACCCTCCAGACTGAAGTCCAGGAAGGTGCGCGTCCGGCCGATCAGTCCGGCCAGCTCCCTGGCGGCCAGGATGCCGAGGCCGAGACCGATGGCAGACAGCAGCAATCCCTCGACGAGGGTGATACCCAACACCTGCAGCAGCGTGGCCCCCCGCGAGCGAAACACCGCGATCTCGTTGCGTTGGCGTTCCACCGCCAGCCCCGCCACCAGCCCGATGAAGGTCAGCATCAGGCCGATGATCGGCACGCTGAAGGCATAGAGCAAGATCGAGAGGATCAAGGTCTTGCGCTGGTACTTGATCAGCGCGTCGGTAGGCGAGATGTCGAGGCTGAGCCTGGCCAGAAAGCCGGCGGCCCGTTGTTGCACCGTGATGATGCGGCTCAAGAAGGCGTCGGCGTTGCCCGCGTTCAGGCTGGAGCCGTCCATCACCAGATACCAGACCGCCAGGTAGATCTCGTTGCGCAGCGAGCTGCTGATGCGACCGAGGAAGGTGGCCTCTGGTATCAGGACCAGGTCTTCGAGACCTTGCGGCCGGTAGAACCAGAAGTCGTCATTGGGGTCAACGGCTTGCCAGATGCCCGCGACGCGGATGAGCGCCTGGGTTGTGGTGCGATCGCTCTGGCCCCGTACCGGTTCGAGCAGCACATAGGTTTCGCCCACCTGCAGGCCGAGCTTGGCGGCCAGCGGCTCGGCGATCATCGCCTCGATGGGGTCTTCGGCGCCGACGGCCGACACAGCCGGGAAGCGGCCGTCTACCACCTTGATGCGCGTCTCGATGTCGCTGATGGAGCCCAGGCTGAGCCACTCCAGGGGTTTGCGGCTGCTCCAGGCTGCGATGTCGGCCGCGGGAAACAGTTGGAGCTTGTCGGTGGCGAAGTGCCGGACGAACAGCTTGCGCGGCAGCCCGAGTTCTGCGCCTGCCGCGCCGCTCAGATAGCTGTCTATCGGCTCGATCTCGGTGGTTTCCAGCGGGCCGTGCCAACTGCCGATGTAGCGAAACATGAAGGCAAAAGGCGAGCGCACGGGCAGACCCGTTTCGCTGCCTGCGCCGGCGCTCAGCTCAGTCTGGAGCACGCGGTAGTTCACCGCATCGGCATACATCGGCAAGCTGGCAGCCAGCGCCGCGGTCGCAATCAGGCCGACGGTCACTGCCAGCGCCAGCCCACGCTGCGCGAACAGCCGCTTGAGGGCCACGACGAGCATGGCCCACCAACGAAGTATCGGTCGCACGTCTGCCCCTATTGCCCGACGATGGTCTGGCCCTCTTGCACGCCTTCGACGATCTCGACGCGGTCGGGGCTCTCGATGCCGACCTTCACGTCTACGCGGCGTTGCGCCGCGCCCTCTTGCACGACCACGAAGCGCCGGCCTTCGAACGAGCGGATCGCGGCAGGCGGCAGCCACACGACATCCTTCTTGTTCTCCAGCAGCACCGTCACGCGCACCAGGTCGCCCAGTTCCAGCTTGGCGGCCAGCGCAGCATCTTTCAGTGCCACGCGGGTGGACTTGTCGTTGTCTTCGGCCTTGGTCGTGGAGCCGCTGAGCGAGGAGGTGAAGGGCAAGCGGCGTATGAAACCGGCCATCTCATCGCCGGGCCGGCCCATCAGCACCAGGCGCGCCGGCATGTCTACCTCAAGCTTGGCGACGTCCTGGGTGGATAGATCGGCGCGGATGTCCAGCTTGGTCAGGTCGCCCACGACGACGACCGGCTGGAACGCGGTGGCCGCCCGGCCTTCTGTCACCGAGATGGAGAGGATGCGACCATCGAACGGCGCGACGATTTGGGCGTCCGAGACAGCCGCTTCGAGCTTCTTGACCGCCTGCTCAGCCTGTGACACATCGTTGGTGAGCACCGGGTCCAGCCCGGCCGTCTTCAGATCGTCGAGGGCGAGCTGCGCCAACTGCACTTGCCGCTCCTGGACGCCGATGGTGAAGCGCTGGTTGTTGAGCGACTGGAGCGCCAGTTCGTGGTTGGCCAGGGCCTGCTCGTAGGCCAGCGTGGCCGCGTGCAAATTGGCTGCCTGGATGGTGGCGGCGCGGTCGTTGCGCCAGGCGATCGCGTCGTAGTCGGCCTGGGCGCGCTTCCGCGCCAGGTCAGCCTTTTCAAGGTCAATGGCGGCCAGCGTCTTCCGCGGGGTCAAATCCTGGGCTTTGGCCGAATTCAGGTTGAGCTCGGCGATCTCGAGGTTGATCTGGGCGCGTTTGATCTGCGAATCGAGGTTGCGTTGGGCGGTTTCCAGCCTGGATTTGGCGCGCTCCAGGTTGAGCCTGGAGGAGGCCAGATCGCGTTCGAGCGCATCAATCTCGAGATCTGCGATCAGTTGTCCCGCCTTGACCATCTGATCGCGCTCGGCCAGCACTTTGCGCACGCGACCATTCACCCGGAAGAAGAGCTCCTTTTCCGTCACCGGCGAGACGCGGCCGGTGAACTGGAGTTCTTTGATCACCTCCCCGCGCTGCACCTTGTAGATCGGGTTGGAGGGCACAATGGCGGTGGGGATGGGTGTGGGGGTCGGTTCGTCGGATGCGAGCCGCCGCGAGCGGTCGGCCGTGAACATAGTGCAACCGACCATCCAGAGGGCGACGACGAGCAGGACAATGGCCTGTACCGGTCTTCTCTTCATGGCAGACACCTTCGGAGCATAATGGGTAAAGCGGTCCTAGTGTATCACGAAACGCCCCGCCCGCCAAAATCGTCCTTGCGTGGGCTGTAACAAGCATGTGGGGGGAGGGTGACGACGCAGTCTTCTCAGGCAGTTTCGCCTAGCTTGACGGCCTGGAAGATGCGCATGCGCAGCAACAGGGTGGCCAGGAGCGCCAGGGTGGCCAGGAACAACACCCCTTGCAGCAGGTAGATGCGCACGATGATCGGCCAGCCGATCGTCACAAGGTAGGGTGGGATGCGGTCCGCCGGGGTGGCGCCCACCTGGAGATAGGGGATGAACAACTCGCTGATCCAGGCGCCCAGTCCTGTCCCTGCAATCAGCCCCATCAGAATCAAGAAGCCGAGCTCTGACGCCAGCAGCCAGGTCATCTGACTGGCCGAGAGGCCGATGGCGCGCAGCATCCCCAACTCGATGAACCGGCGACGAAAAGAAAACAGGGCATAGAGCAAGAACCCGAAGACGGTCAAGAAAGCTGCCGCGGCGAAGCCTACCGACAGCAGACCGAACAGCCCCTGGCGCTCGGGACGGTGCAGTTCGTGGCGCACCAGCGACATCGCATCGTCGGCCGAGGAGATATCGAAACCCAGCGCACGGAGATCGGACACGATCTGGCTTCCTGGGATCGCCGGGTCTGTCTTCAGCCATACATCATAGGGCGACTGTCCGCCGAGGCGCTCGAAGAGGTAGTCGAGGTTGCCGACAAAAAGCACGCCATCTTGAGGATACCAGGATGGGAACAGATCGAATGCGCCGACGATCTGCAAGTCCATGTCCGCCTTTCCGCCGGGCGCGTCGACGGTCACGCGCAAGCGGTCGCCCGTCGCCAAGGCATATTGCGCCAGGGCTTCGCGCGGCAGCAACACCCCGTTGCGGTCAGCGGCCAGTGCGTTCATGAGCGCGCCCAGGCTGGCGGGCGCGAAGTCATGGCGCCAGAAGGCGACGGCCGCGAACTCGACGCGATCCACGCCCAGGAAGACGCCGGGCTGTTGACCCGCGCCCAGGCGTGCGGACGCGCGGTAGCGCCCCACTCGCGCAGCGCCCAGCACGTCGGGCGCTTTGAGATGCTCAGCGACCGGCAGAAATTCCCAGCTACGCGTTTCGGTTGCGCCAGCTTGTGACCCGCTTGCCGATGGGGCATCCCCCATACCCGGCAGTCCTGAGAGCAGCAACCCGCCCGCAACCGCCGACTGCCCGCCTTCCACGAGCCGCATGTCGCTTCCTACCTCGTAGTGCGCCTGATCGAAGGCGTGGCCATCCAGGGTTTGGGCCAGCGACGCGGTGTACGCTGACAGGCTCAGGGTAAAGATCAGCAGCGCCAGGGGCGCGGCGTAATAGCCGTGACTGCGGGCCAGGTGACGGGCGGTGAGCAATAACCCTACGCTTGCGGTGTGGCTGCTCAGCCAGGCGAGCGCGGCCATGATCGGCCGCAACAAGCGCAGCATCACCAACGTCAGCGCCAAGACCGCCAGCGCCGGCGCCAGCAAGAGGAGAGGATTCTGGAAGGGATCCGCGGGCAACGCGCTGCTAATGATCTTGTTCGCCTGCGCTGTCAGAGCCGGGCTGACGATGGTCGGCGCGATGCTGCCCTGCCGGCGGAGCACATACGCGCCATATCCGGCTGGGATCAGCAGCAAGATGTCGAGCCAGGCGCGTTGCCACCAGGCCGGCCGCAACAAGCGCGCCCGTTCTTGTTTGTAGGTGACGACCGTATGGCGCGCCGCGCTGATCGCTGGCGCCACCTGGGCCAGGACGGCCAGGCCCAGCAGCCCCAAGCCGAACTGCCATGCAGATCGGGTGAGAACGATCCGCAGGTTGACCTGGCCGCTGAAATCGAGAAAAGCACGCGTTCGGCCAATCACACTCGCCAGCCACTGTCCGAGGACGATGCCGGCCGCCAACGCCACGATGCCGAGGAGAAGACCCTCAAGGAAGCTGATGCCGAGCACCTGCGTCGCAGTGGCCCCGCGACTGCGAAAGAC